>JGI24508J20089_1000070_pt1 | contig 311766 bp, 358 predicted proteins | sample LinPmetageLP24_FD_20089 | JGI IMG/M metagenome (IMG submission 20089)
CAAGGAAATGTGGAAACTATATACCCTCAAACTTCAGACTTCAAAATCAGATCCGTTTGTTCGCTCACCTTTTGTTTCCTTTATTCATTTTTGCACTTGTCGCTCGTCCCCAGTTTAGGCTCCTTCCCTTCACTGATCGGCTTCCCGACGAGGTGCGCACCTTGCTCGCGAGAAAAGAGATTCATTCTCCAATGCTTCCTCTGTTAGAGGGCATCACCAAATTTATCTACAGATCATTCCATGAAACGAAATCCAATCCTTGTTCCAGTCGCATTTTTGTCAAGTCACCTGGCGGGCGGATCTGCGGGGTATATTTAGAGTACTTACCGCACGGGCGGCTGAGCCCGTGTAGCACCCAAGGCAACCTATCAGCGGCGTGAGACGAGATGACAAGCTGAAAGATCCCTGAAGCCCAGGCGGACCATAATTTGCTGCCCTAAACGATCGTCGTATTACAAAGTCATCATCTCACCGTCATCTTACTTTACAGCTCTGTTTGCGGCTCTCCATGTTGTCGTATATATCTGCATTGTGGCTCCGCTGGCGCCTGGCTCAATAAGAAGGGTGTTATAATGTGCACTAGACATTTGCAAGGGTTTTGCTTTGCTACTGAAGTTCGCCGTACCTGAGTTCTCGAGATGGATCTTCGCTCAGTCGACTTCGAATGGCTGGCTGATCTCCAGAAATGTGAGGCTCATTGCCACTGTTGGGCGTTATGTCAACCAAATAACTAACCTTTATATAGCTCAATGCTTCACGACTTGCGAAGTATCAAACCCTGCCAAGTCTACGGATTTCGGATCTGAAGGACACACAGCTTCGATCACTGACTGGCACGAACTTTTGCAGCTCACAGCTCCCGACGACACTTGCGGGATTGTATTCGTCAGAGGCCACTTTCCCAATGCTCCAGATTCCATTTTGTCAAGATCACAACGACGAGATGACTCTGGCAATAAAGGTACTTTCGGAACTCGGCTACACAGAGCTGAGGATGAATCAGACCTGGAACTTGGAGAGCGTCTGGCACAGGGATGGATCAATCTCCGATGGCCGTACACGAAGTACGAGCTAAGAGAAAAGAGCGAAGAGTTGGATCTTAGTAGTGGGAGCTACGAGCAGATTTCTTTCGTCCGGGATGGTGTCCTTGTCCAAGTCATCCGCTTGAAGTGGGGTCATGAGAGTTCGTTGAGCGATTACGATTCTTCTGATGGCTTGGAGAGGAAGACTGCAAGAGTCAAAGTTGGTGGTTTGGTGCAATTTGGATGCCCTTGCTCGAATAGAGGACCGCCAGATGCCGACTCTTACCATTTGAGCTCAGGAGACGGACTCGCTTGCGTCAGCGAGCGATATCAGAAGAGCCTTGAGATGCATCTTTTCATCGATGAAGTTCGACAAGACCTAAGTGCTCCTCTACATGGGCTCGATCATGACGAGATCAGTGGCACCGAAGTAGACATTTCATCGATGCATGAGGTTGAGCTTCGAGATGGAGAGCCGGTCATTATTGTCTCGACTTATGCACTGCGTAGTATCGACACGAAATCTTCCGGGCTTGAAATGGCTACGTTCGCCGATTTAGAAGACCATCTTGGGGTGCTCAATACATCTGTCAAGATGACTGATCGGCTCTGGACTGCGCTGTGTTCGGCAAATTACGAAGCTAGCGAGGCCATCGACGTTTGTGTCATTGGTCGTGGTGTGGAGCAAATACTTGGAGTTTCTTCTGTGCCACTACCAGCCAATGAGGACGCTAACATGAGTGCTGGAACTGCTTTGCTCTGTAATATAATGACTCCTCAATATGTCGATGTCCAGAGCAGCTTGTAAGACTTGTCCCGCACTGAACGACTTCCATAACTGATTCAGTCTCAGTTTCCAGATTCGCCTGCTTGTCAAAGCCTACAACTTCATCGGTAGTCGCCATATGGAACCAGACCTGTTCGAGAGGCACAAGTCTCTGATCGACATCCGTGCTTCATATTTATCATGGCTGCTCAAATCTATAACATCGATTTTGACCTGGCTAATCAACACTGATATGAAACCTAGGCGTCTGCTGCTTGCTCTCAGAAGTGACGAGCCCTCCCCAGATATGGAGACGCAACCATCTGAGCGGCTGAGGAGATGTGAACAGAATCAAGTTCGAATGCACACCGATCAATCCTACAATCAGGCATGCTATGCAACACTTGCAGTCTGGTACGTGATGAAGCATTGCCCGGAAGCAACACCAGAGAGTTTCAAGACAAGTGTTCTTCTGCCGAAGTTGACACGAGCCTACGAAGCCGTGCAGAAACGCGCATCCCGCGATAAGGAGCCGACCCCCAAGAATGATGTACTGCAATGGCTTCACATGAGCTGCCTGTTCTTGATCTGTAACGAGCAATTTGGAACCGATGCAAGCGGGAAAAGTAGCGACGGATTTTCTCTGTCACAGCTTGATCGTCAAGAAATTATCAGAACGCAACAGAAATTTGAAAAATATGTATCTCGACTGAAGACAGCGCAAGTTGAGTCGTATTCTATCGAGCACGAAGAGCTTGATCGGGTACTTCTCATCGGCGAGGAACTTGGCTTGGATGCAATCCCTACAGCATACACGGCAAGTTTGGCTTCATCGCGGGCGATGCAGAGTCGTCAGAGAATCTTGCAAAGGCCGCGCACGACCAGATTCAACCCAGGGCCGAAGACGTGGAAAGGTGCACGAGTGACTTCAAACGGGCCTTGGGAGCTTCTCTGTACTAATCATCAGGGATATCTGCGGGTGGCAGACGATGTCAATATCAAGGCTGCTAGAGACAGACTGTTCGAGTTCCTCATGTCGGATTACTCTTTCATGACATCGTGGGATCGCGCTGACGGGAACATGGTTGGAAAGTGGTGGGATGTGGAGCCCGTCAGCGTCATTTGTGCTACCTTGATAGATCTCAAACTCGAAAGTGAACAAGGTTCCTTGATGATTAAGAAATACTCTTGCTGACGACAGAAAGGTAAATTGAAGTCAGCCATTTCCGAAGCAGCGACCGATCAACTGGGCCACTCTGTACATGACATTGAAGAATCACCGTCCGTCCAGAGAAGGAACTCCGACGCCATCCCACCGTCAACACAAGAAGATTCCATACGCGATATCCTTCTGCAGATGAAAAAGCTACAAGAAAACTCAAGCAAAGAGCACCTGCTACAAATGAGACAATTGCTCGTTCAAGAAGAGATATCAGGTAGTTTTTCTGTGAAAGCTTTCGACTGGGTGTCATGCAAACCAGGAAAGCTATACCATCCGGTAAGCAGGGATTCTTCATCGACACTAAGGAAAGACTGACGCGAGATAGGATTGGTGGGTTCAGTCAATCCTGGATACACCCGAAATGTATCAAGCAAAGCAAACGAAAGATGTTCCACTGCGAAAAGACGTCCGAAAATACCTCGCCAGCCGCGAGCGTATGGATATCATAGCCGAGCCAAGTTACACCCTCGAAAACATCAAGAATAAGCTTCCTGCTGCCGAATTACAGTTCTTGAATGTTTTTGATCTGCATTTATCCAAGAACTTCATATTCAAGTCCAGGGACGTCACTTTGCAGAATGTGGTCGCTGTAGAACGACCCGGAGTGTCTCAGACTGGGCGACATAGCTCCAGCGAGCGACCGCGAAGTTCTCGTGTGGTTGCTGTTAAGCAAGCTACGGACTCGTACAACTACGATCAGCTGGATTCATATCGTAAAACTTTATTTGGGAAATTGAATGATAGCGTGGGTGGTATTATTGACGGTCTTCGAGCATTTGCTGACAAGTACAGATGGTTGACATTGGAGCGAAGCATCGCATCTTGTGAGCAATCTTCCCATCCTCTGAGCCCTTTTTAAATTCTCGTTGGTCTTTGTCTAACGACTGAGCTGGTAGATTCGCTGAAAAATGCACCCCAGCTCTCGTCGGAGCTTCCATATACATGTTCCATCCAGACGGACTCGATGCCTTTGATAGCTACTTTGGTTCCATATCGAGATTTGCCGAAAGTCGAGAAGCGACGATGTGGACAACAAGCATCACGGTATCCCAGTAAGCAGATATTTCGTTCATAAGCACGTGAGCATGCAGACTCGCTCGTCTTGATGGATTACGTAGGACACATAGCTGATATCGATTATCTAGCTGGAGCATCCGGCCCGTCAGCCTTTCCGAGGCCCATGTACACATGTTCAAAGAAAACAGGAACAACGGAGACTTTCCACCCGTCAGTATCGCCAGACTCGACTTCAGGACGCAAAGAAACGGTGGATCTGCCCAGCCCACAGCTGTCGTGGAAGAACGATGTTCTTCGCTAGTCATCACCGGAGACCCAGCAGGCTACTTATGGATATGTTCTATTTGGTCATCTCTCACAGATTCCGAGTCTATTGCGCCACCAATCCATGCCCTTCCAGGTGTGTTGCAGAAGTTCATACACCAGCAGGCTTGTGGGAGATGTTTGGTGTTCTTGATTCTGCTTGGACACTTGTGCGAGAAGTTGGCAGGAGAGTATGAAATGATACTTTCGAGATTGGATATCATTGTTGGACTAGGGGTACGTAATACAGAGTAATATTGACTGGAGAAAAGCTCGCTCACAGAGTGTAATAGGAGAAAGTCCTGCTCGAAGGTCTCGAGTGGGGCACGAGTGAAGCTGTGAACAGGTTGAAGAAGATGCTGTGGGGCCTTGAAGCCCTACGCGTCTTCAATGATAGGTTATCTGCATCTTTATCTCAAATACAGAAAGCTCAAGAGGCCATGGAACGAACAATGAAGCAGGTAAGTGCGCTCTCCACATGGCCATGGCCAAGCACTTACATACACCACAGGAAGCTGGACAGCAGCATGTCGATCTTTTACAAGAGTACAACAATGTCATAGAAGAATTCGAGAAACGATATGGCATGCTTTCCGATGTCCAGATTGTAACACAGCTGAAAATCAGCCAAGTCACTGGACTTCGTGATGGGGTAAACTTGTCCTTTCCTCAAATGCGGAGCACTTGTTACTAACAACTTCCAGATATCTACCGTAACTAATGTCGAAGATAGCCAGACGGCACTTAGAGACAGTAAAACCACAATCAAACAGGGAAACAATATCAGGATACTGACATATATCACCATTGCATACTTACCTCTTGGATTTATCACCGTAATTTTCCCCCATCACATTTTGATGACCAATCTGATTCTTCTAGGGACTATTCTCAATAGAACACGCCGATTTCATGGAAAATGCGGGAAACAACGGATTTGCCATATTGACGGTTGTGTTCATCTTGGGTACATACGCATTGGCTTTGAGTTTGGAGAATATCATCGATCAATGGGAGCGTTTTCGGCACGAGAAATGGGGTAAGCCTGGTAAGCCGAAGACAAATGGTGACGGGAATGGGAGACGAGATGATGATCCGAAGTTGTCGTTCAATGTTATGGGGAGTTGTTTCGGATTGAGAAGGAGGAGGGAATATACAGGTGAGGAATTGGACAGTGAAGAGAGAATCTCAAAGGTAGCTTGACAGACTTGTGGAGCATAACCAATCACATACCAAATGATTCCGGAGATCATAATTACGTACTTGACCCTCCTTGAGTATTATTGCCTGTCATATCCGCTTCAGTGTGCTTGCAAGCGAGAAGGGAAACCCGCATAGGTCGGGAGTGTAAACAACACCACGTGACATAGGCGACCACAAAAGAGATGTCATTGGTTCGTTGAGGAATGACTGTCTCACCTTCGTTACTTCCACGCCTGTTCACCGCATTGGGTATGTCATGTAGCCAATGAGAAGATCTACGTTGCATCATCTGCTTAGGTTGGTTCTCGTCAACGCCGTCTCCCGCTTGAGAATGTGGAACCTAAGTAAGCGAGCACGCAAAATGCGCCATGATAAATCTCCCGACATACCCGACCGAATTTTACACTCCAAGTCACTTGACACTTTTGAAAGGAACTTCTTTTCATATTAATTTGATGTTTGGTCATGAGAATTAAAAGAAGGGAGAATACAGTTTAATGAAAGAATGTCTTCATCAAACGCTTCGGGATCTGCAACGGCAATACCGGCTCGTGCCACAAGGTCAATCGATGACGCCAATAATTCGGAAGAAGAAACACAAGAACAGCTTCAAGACAAAGCAGACGATGAATTGCTGGTGAGCTATAAATCGTGCAATATCTTGAAATCATCTGACTTGAGGGATACAGATAAACATTGGGTACAAACCTGTAGGAATACCCCGCCATAATCTCAGCAGCTTTTTATTGATGATCCATTCAGATTCTCCACAGAACCTACGGACTGCTGGAAAACTTCTCGACGACCTTCGGTGTGTTCTATCTGGGACTTTGAGTCTCGTGACAAATACTCACGAATTTGTAGCTGCGCTTTATTTCGTTGGCGGGGTACGAGTGACTTTCAGTACTGGTATCGCTGCTGGTGGGAATCTAGCCTACTGGACCAGTTATGTCATCACCTGTGTCTTCACGTTCATAACTGCAGCCGTCATTGCAGAGATCTGCTCTTCGTTGCCATCGGCAGGATCAATTTATCTTTGGGCAGCAGAAGCAGGTGGGCCAAAATATGGCCGGCTTTTGGGGTTCATTGTGGCGTGGGTAAGTTCTTCCTAATCTGTCCGCCGCGCGAGAGCACTTGTGCTCCGGAATTTTGTTTAATTGGACATCTCTCCTGGGACGTTGATGCTGACTAATCAAGTGGTCAACGACTGCTTGGACGACATTCTGTGCCAGTAAGATGTCTCATCCTGACCGATTTTATTTTAACTGACACAGGGGCAGGCAATACCCAAGCTGCCGTCAATTACATGCTCTCAGTAAGTCGTATAATCTGACAACCGGAAATTTTATACTTACGACGCAGGAAATAACGGTGTTCAATGTCAATTTCCCATCCGATTCAAGCAGCATCAAATTCAGAGCAGTGCAATGGATATGCACCGAAGTTATGCTAGCACTTGCAGTTTTCGTGAACTTCCTACCACGTGAGTCCACCCCACCAATTACCAAAAGCTACTCTGACTCTCGTAAAAGCTCGCCTCTTCAGGTTCATCTTCTACTTGTCGAGCTCATTTGTAGTCTTGGACTTCATCTTGAACCTCGTCTGGCTACCAATCGGCACAGCAAACACCTACGGATTTCGCACTGCTCATGAAGCTTTCATGACGACTTACAATGGCACAGGTGCTCCTCCAGCATGGAATTGGTGTCTGTCGTATCTTGCAACTGCTGGCATTTTGATCGGCTTCGATGCGTCTGGTCATGTGGCTGAAGAAACGAAGAACGCTTCTGTGAATGCTGCCAAGGGAATATTTTGGAGTACTGTTGTCAGTGGAATTGGAGGATTCCTGACGATTATCCTGTTCCTGTTCTGTGTGGTAAGAATCCTTCCATGTGTTCAATTGAATGCGATGCTGAAGTTCGTAGCCTGGCCCGGATGTTCTCTTTTCTTTCGGCTCGCCTCAACCATTCGTCCCTCTCTACGCAGTCATTCTTGGAAAGGGGGGTCATGTATTCATGAACATCATCTGTATCACTGCTCTGTGGTTTGTACGTGTCTTCAGAATTATATCTATTTCCTCGCTAACTTTTTATAGAATACAGCCATCGCAATCGTCGCAGCTTCTCGTCTCGTTTTTGCCGTAGCACGAGATGGCGTGCTGCCCTTCTCCGGCTGGGTCTCCCAAGTTTCCGCAGAAGGACAACCTCGAAATGCCGTACTAGTAATCTGGATCGTGGCGTCGCTTGTTACATGCACAATCCTTCCTTCCTCGGTAGCCTTCACATCTCTCATCTCCGCAGCTGGTGTTCCATCCGCAGCCGCGTACGGACTGATCTGCTTCGGTCGCTTCTTCATTACACCCAAAGAATTCCCGAAGCCAAGGTGGAGCCTAGGAAGATTGAGCAAGCCATTTCAGTTCATTGGCATCTTCTGGAACCTGTGGGTTGTGGCAGTTTTGTTTTCGCCATATGAGTTTCCGGTTTTGGGGGATAATCTGAATTGTAGGTCAACATTCCCTTGAAAGATTCAACTTGTGTGCTAACCGGTCTGACAGATGCTCCCGTAATCATGGGTGCTGTAACAACTTTCGCAGTTCTATCTTGGTGGTTCACACCAGAAGATCAGTGGCTGTCGAAGCAGCACATTACGGAAGTTCTTCAGAGTCCCAGAGAAGTCCAAAATGATGGAAGCAAAACAGTCCAAGAGACTTCACAGCAATAGATTATACTAAAGTTTCTGCACAATTAATCAACCATAGTCAATCTGCTCGATCCATAAAAAACTCGCCGAGCTAAAGTGATATGGTTGCCTCACCGGACCAGTTTCTTTCCTCCTCTAAATTATCGCCTACTGGATGCTCTGCCATCTCCCATTGTTGCGCGCAGCATCTGGCTCACAATTTGTCATTATGAGGAACAAAGAGATATAATTGAGCTATTGCAAGATAAAGCCCAGTCTTTGAGCCCTGTCGACTCGATTCTCCCCGTCTTTGTCTTCACTCTGATATGTCTCCTGCATTACTCTGTCCGTCCTAGGCTCGGTCATCTCTCCACAATCGCATTTGAACCACTTCAGAATCCGAGATTCATGCTCAATACAATTTCTCAGACACATTTTCTTTCCATACGCCGGCATCTTGATTCAGACACGAAGCCTCACTGTACAGGACTACCGCAATAGCAAGACTTGGTAATCATGACAACGACATTCCACAAATATCCTCGCCTACCTGTCGAGATCCGTCTTATGATCTTCCACGAAATCATTGGTCACAACGATGTTAAGCCAAGTGAAATTGAGGTCAGGTTTCGTTTACAACCTTGCCGTTTTTAAGACCATGGGTAGCTAGAAAGCCGAGAGGGCCCCGTCCACCACCTCGAAAGGCACATGTTCTGCTTGACTTCGATCTCCAAAGAGGCATCTTGTAAGACTTCAGTTCTGAACTCTATATTATTTCCATGTCACACAGGTTCTGAGTCTGAAAATGTACACATGTACTGACGACACCATAGCGGAGGTAAACCCGCTTTCGCAGACGTAAACACAGAATCTCGCCTCGAATTCCATCGACTTAACCCCGACATTCTGTGCTTCGGACAGAAGACAATATACCTCAATGTAGCTAGAGATACATTATTCATGGACGCATTCACCCTATACTCATTTCACCTGTAAATACATCACAACGCCGGAATCACCGCTACGCACATTACCGGCTTCAACCTAATCCAAACCCTGCAAATGACCCTTCTTAACAACAACATCGCAAGGCTGACAGCGAATCCATGGATGGCCAATCAGACTTTCTTCGCGGGAGTGATTAGCAAGACTACGAGACCTGATCCTGGTATTGCGGTGACGTATATGAGATTTGGGGCTGGGATATTCGGGCTTGTTAGAGCGCAGTGCGATGTGTTGTTGACTCGATGGACGAATCATAGGCAGCAAGATATTATTTGGGATGTGAATATAGAGCCTGGTCCTCCACCGAGTGGCAGGATTGTCAGCGACGTCGATCCTTTTTTTACTTGATGCTTATTGTTTGTAATGTATATTGGGGTAGAGGTATCGTAAAGCCAAGGAGGAAAGTAAATAGTTGAGAAAGGATGACTTTTGCTACTGTTCTGTTCTGTGGGCCCCTGGCTACCACACTCAGCCGCTCCTTCGCAGGGCTCTGTGAAGACGTAATTTGGTTCTGGGATGCTTTTCCGGTAAAAGTGAACCTCACTAGGAGGGCAGGTAAGTAAGTATATGGTCCCTGACGTATCAATGCCTCCCAAAATAGTACAAATAGTACAACACAACACAACGCCTAGCCGGCTTCTCTTCCTTTCCAATCCTATCTCACATTAACGCCCCAGTCGAGGCCAGGACGCCAACGCCCAAGGCACCGACCAGAACGCCTACCCAAACCTTATAATATCATCAAACCAACAAGAGTGAACCCAAGATTCCCGCTATCCAAAGTCCTGCACCCAAGGAGCCTAATCTTACACCATCACTCTCCTTCGTCGGACTCGCCTTCGGCGCTGTAGTAAACACCGGCTCCGGCGCCTGCACCTTATACACAGGCTCATTTTCCGAGCCCACCGTCCCATTTCCCCCATCAAAGAAATCACCACTCCCACCATACGGCGTCAATTCCGCCTCCCTCGCAACCCAAAGCAACTTAACCATTCTCTCCGGTCCGAGCCCTCCCGCCCCAGCCAACTGCAAATTCGGGGACGGGATAGGCTTGAATTTGCTCGGATCATCATTTAAGAAGCCGGAGTATGAGAGTGAGTTGTTGATTGGGTGGGAAGAAGGGGGAGGGTGGTTGATATATCCCGTCTTCTCAGCGACGAAGTCAAAAACGTTGGCGCCGGCATCGTAGCGGCCTAGTGTGGGAAGATCAAAGTTGTTCTGGAGGGTGGAGAGGATGGAGTAGTGGCTGTAGATTGTGCTGTCGTTTGTACCTTTGAGTGAGGCGGGGATGGCGCCGCCGAGGAGGAGGGAGACGATGCGGTTTGGGAGGGGGTAGGTCTCGCTTTCGTCGTAGGTTAGGAGGATGAGGGTTTTGGACATGAAGGCGGGGTCGGAGAGGAGGGGGGTGAGGAAGGATTTGATCCAGGCTGTGGCGAAGGAGAGGGAGGTGTTGTGACCGTCGTTGAGCATATCTGGGGACATGTGGGCGTATTGCGGGAGGGTATTTGCTGCAACGTCGCGCTGGAACGAGGGGAAGTCTTGGATGCGGGCAAGTCTTGTGCCGTTTTGAGCGATTCGCTCGAAGGACACGAACGGGCTACACACAGTACGATGTGAGCCAGGTCCTCTTAGGGTATTGCAAGAAATACTAGTAGAGGGTTCCTCACTTATGTTTCCGCACATAATCCCAGCCCTTCCCGTCACTACTTGTGCTCCCTTCGCCCATATATCCCGGTCCAGGAAGTCCTTCAAAATATCCCTTCCACTCGATATTTTTCGCATCGAACAGATCCACTACCGTAGACACATTCGACGGTATCTTGACCAGCCCATCATGATTTAGACCAAAGTAGTCTCCGCAGATAGAGGCAATGTAGTTCGGTTGCGAAGGATGAGTGAGTCCATAATATTCCGTGAGTAGGATACCTTCCTTACGGAGATCTTCAATCTCCCCGTTCGCGCTCACTTTGGAGAAATCCTGGCTGACATGTCAGTCCGAGCTCGTATTGCAATTGAAGAAATATGCGGCCCATACCTGGTTCTCTAACCATATCGTAATGAACCGATCGAATACCTTCCCAGGGACATATGCCGCGCTGGCAAAACTTGCGCTGACGAGGAGCAGGGGGATGCGCATATTGGCCAGTGATGGTGGACGGAGAGAAGGTGGCATAAACACCTAAGTTATCTTTATCTTCATGGTGGTAGCAAGGTGCTTGTCTCCAGCTGAATTGAGGACATGATGTTGTTTCAGAGCCTCGTCCGAGACTTGCAGTGACATTCCAATCAGCTGTTCAGCCTCGCCTGGCTTTGCTGATTGCCTTGCTGATTCAGCCGTTTCGTTTCACCACCAGCACCTCGTTTCACTAAGCGGAATCTCCTTGTTTGTTTACTATTCTGAAAATGACAAGTTGGCCGTTTCATTGTGAATTTAGATATTTTTAGTAACTGCTTATCACCACAGAATGGTAAACGGATTTCATCTTCACAATACATGATAGTAGAACATTGTGACATTATTTTGGTACAGGCCATAAGCCAAAACGAGCTCTTCTGGGTATAATGCTTCCTTCAAACGAATCCAAGCCTGCCCCTAAATCCTTCAAAATCATCCGGATCAACAATTTCAACCTCGCCCCCTGGGCGAACACCTTTACCTTCCATATCTGGTAGGTTAAGTAGAACTCGCGCAGCTAGTCCACCTCTGGACCTTTTCTCCATTCCACGATTCGCATCTCGCTCCTCCAGAATACGTGCCTTCTTGACAACGCCGTTTTTCCAGCTACTCCAGGCTTCATAGTTCTCTCTCTGTTTGGCAACGTGGTATTGAGGAGTGGCCTTCGCTGGTCTCCAAGCAAGTCTGTTCCTGGGCATAGCGTTGAGATCGTAAACTGTTGCAGTCGAGGTAAGATTGAGAAGTTCGTTGAGGACATCTTGCCCTTCGGCCAAAACGAGAGCCTTGCGCTGCTCTTCCTTGCTCTTGGGCTTGACCAAAGGTGCATCCAGCCAGTCTAAGTTTTGCGACTGAGTGAGACGGGCACGTCGGCTGTCTTCTCTCAAGTATCGAACAGCAGCTTGAAGGCTTGCAATTTCTGACTTGAGAGCCTCCATCTCACGAGCTGTTGCAACTGCCTGTTCTTGGCCGGCCTTCGTACCTGGTGCAGCAACACCAAGAGCCTTTGCATCCTCGGCAATCTTCTTCCAATTCTCTCGGTCAGCCTCGATGGTGGTAAGTTCCTTGTTTTGAGACTCGATGGAATCTATCAGTTCAGCTTCTCGCTTCTTAGCATCTTCGATCTTTCTCTCGAGTTCGGAGATCTTCTCGTTCTTCTTCGTCGCATCTCTCATACGACTCTCTAAGAGCTCTATCTTGACGGATGCTTCCTCCAGTGTCTGGTCCTTGATTGCGATAAGTCTAGCGCGCTCGTGATTATCATCCTTGAGACGACGCATTTCTTCCTCTGCGTCAACAGGCACAATCTTCGATGATTTTAGCTCTCCAGATCTGAGAACCCAAGGAGCTGCTGCACGTTCGAATTCTTGAGTCATTTCAAGATCGGATGCAAGAGCAGCTAGATCCATTAACGAGGCTGTCAAAGTGCGCAATTTGTTGNAATAGGTAGAGAAAAGATCGGCCTCGCTTGACGAGAACAGGTTCGACGTGGTCCGGTGGACGGTGCTTTGAACTTCGAGGTAAGTGAATGGCTCAGTCCTGCCTTCCTCGTGAAGAAGAGTGTAAAGATCATCGCCAATGTGGCGTGAAAATTTGGCCAATTCTTCGGTGGCTGTTTCGCACTGCTCAAACGTCTGAAGGGTGTCCGGGGTGAGGGACAGTGATCGAGTCTTGAGATCCTCGAGAGCCCTGACAGCCTTCCCAATGACAACCTTTGCACTTCTCGTATGGCTGATGACAGCTTCGGTCTTGCGTGAGAAGTGCTGAGCCAACTCATCCTCGTCGCCTTGGCTTGGAATTATGGTCTGTACCATCATTCTCGCTGCTACCATTGCCGCAGCAGCATTTTCAAGATGACTTTGCATGACCAGAGTTCGCATATGCACTTCATCAGCATAACTTGCCAAGCCTGGTGAGATGTGCACCTCTGCTAGATGTGACATGAGCGCGATAGTTCGCTGAAGCTCGCTTGCACACTTCTTCTCGTTAAGTTCGTCACGACGGAGACCATCGATCCATCCATTAAGGGCCCTCTCAACTGGCTCAAGTTCGTACAGGGCACCTTCATACTTTGCGAACTCTTCCGTCGTGCAGTGGCTGATAGCATTGACGAATCGATCGCACATGGCAGAGACCCACGAGAGCTTGTCGAGAACATCGCATCCAGCGAACAAGTCGTCCTCATGTCCAGTGGGAGGATGTCCGTTAACCCGCTCCTTGACAAACCCGTGAAGCAGATTAGCTTTGAATCCGACTCTCTTGAATCGTAACAGAGCCAACACAGAATCTCGATCACCATGGAATGCTTCGGGCAAGAACAATTGAACGATAGCAAGATGCTCTGCTGCTTCTTGAGCGTCCAAGCGACGAAGCTCGAGGTCAATGGTCTTGACCTGTGTCTTGGCAGCGGAAACCTGGAGCTTCATATTCAAATCCATCATCGCACGAGAACGGCTGTTCAATTGCTCGGATTCAGTCTCAGTCATGGCATGCGATGCTCTCATGTCCTCCAAGTCGCTTTGGAGATTGGTGACCAGCTCCCTGAACCTTGAAAGGGTGTATTCCATATCTTCCATGGTTTCTTCTTGCTGGGCAGCTCGTCTCGCTTGCTCGGCTATGATGCTGTCCTTGAAGTCAATGTCTTCTTGCATTTCCTTCTCGGTTTCAACATGGTTGATTTCCAGCTCATCGTTCAGCTCCTTAAGACTTTCGAGATCTTCGATTGTCGCCTTAAGTTCATCAATCTGCTCGTTCATGCTCATGTTCCTCTCAGTCAGTTCCTCGATCATGTCCTCAGCTCCAAGGGCATTATCAAGTTGTTGCCGAAGATCTTCGATCGCGGCTTCCGAAGATGCGAGCTTTTCTTTGACGACATCGTAGTGTTCCTTCACTGATCCTAGCTCCCGGACATCTCCTTCGAGACTCTTGATCTCATCTCGAAGTTCGGATTCTGTCTGCTGGGTCATGTCCCGTAGGCGCATCAGAGCTTCTCTCAAACGTTCGTTATTCCGCTCCAGTTGCAACCATCCTGCGCTAGTCTTTTCCTCGGGGCTCATTTCTCCACCAAGTTCGGCATTCTCCTCTCGAAGGACCTCAACCTCCAATTCCAACTCCTCGGTCTTCTGCTTTAGGGCTTCTAGCTCAGTCTTCAAGACCTCTGCAGTCTCCTCGGCCATTTCTCTGTCCAACGTTGCCATCTCAACCACAATATCATGCTCAGCCTGTATGTTCTCAATTTCTTCGAATCGTGTCTGAGCTTCCTTCAACTGCTTCCGCAGATCTGTGATTTCCTGTTGCTGTGGCTGGTATTTGGTCTGTAGCTTTTGGATGATACCCTCAAACTTGTCGCGTTCTGCTTGTATCTTTTCCAATGCCTTCAACTTATCTCGGTCTTCCATCCGCTTCTTGTCCATAAGACGGAGCTTGGTCTTCAGATCTTCAATCTCCCTGCTAGCTGCAGTACTTCCTCCGGTGCCTCGCTGGGCCACGGGCGATGCCGTACTCCGACTGGAAGTGGGTGAGGCGTGTGATCGATCTGCTGCTGCTGTTCTTGAAAGTACAGGGCTCATTGGCTTCGGCGATATGGTATCATCGCTCTTGACCGGCGATGCTCCACGCTCCTCATCTCCAGTATCTTGCCCGCTGCCTTCACTGGCATGGGCACTGCTTAATTGGCTCCCAATCGACCTGACCCTTTCCCCTGAATTTATCCTTGCTTTTGGTGCTAGTGACACTCGTCCACTTGTTGTTCGTGAGGGTGGTACACTTGACCTATTACCTGCACCTGTAACCGAAGGTCGTGTCTGTGAAGCTGGTCGTGCTGGCGGACCCATCGACGTTCGAGTGCCTCCTATACTGGGCCGGGGTTTTGACAGCGTTACGGAAGGGTTCCGTGTGTTCGAAGGAGTGCCAGTACGAGGAGTAGACGCTGTCGAAGTAGCTGCCGAAAGCTGTTTGGTAGGGGATTTGGTCGGAGACTATGGTACAATTAGAAGGTATCTAGAATTATAGAACGAATGACCTACCCGTAGCATACTAGATGGTCGAGACCGTGTCACAGGGCTAGGACTTGCAGCATTTATACTCATCCGTTTCCCAGCACCTGCATCTGGCACAGTACTCAACCTCCTTCCCACACCGGGTCCTCCTACACTGCTCGGTCTCGCAGGCTTTTTGGTCGCAGCTCCATTGGCTCTCGGTGCAGGCGCCGGTGCTTGCTGGATTACGACGGCTGCTGATGGTCGTAGAAACATCCCTCTCGCCGGTTCGCACTCGAAATATCGCTGTCCCTGGACACTGCCATCATTTTTGCCGTCAAAGCTGTCCAATTCTACTCCTACCCAGTCACCATCTGCGAATTCGGTCTGCCCAACATAGCGAACAATGCCGACTCGGCCATCAGCGAGCTGGACTGTCTGCCCGACTGTTAAATATGTTAGCATGCTTCTTTGTTTGTATGGGGGCTTTCTCCTGTGCAATCAATCCCAACAGCAGGGAAACAGACAATACGAACCTGCAAGCTCAGACATAGTGCAAAATCATCGGGATTTCAGTATATCGGGTATCTGCGCCAGCTTCGTTTGACTGTTTGGAGTCGTTGTTGCTGTCGCAATCCTGGGATTGATGTTGATGTGTCGCGTTTGAGCTTCGAAAGGAGAACGCGTTACTGACTCGGGATCTTGGCAATGAGCTGCCCTTCTGAGTCGCTTCACCTGACCCTCACAACCAACCATCAGCAAACAAGTAATCGACGAGAAGAGCGTCGGCCTCATTCGTGTAAAGTAGAAGTGTTTTGAACTCGGAGATCATCCTTATATTTGAATTCGCTTTGAATCTCACATCGTCTTTCCGAGATGCCAGGGCCATCTGCAGCAATGGACAGGCGGCAGCCTCCGCCTGATGAACCTCTTTTCCAAACCCGCTTTGGAGATATGCTCAGTGCAGAGCTGTGGATCATGATAGCTGAGAATCTGGTTAGTCGGAATGGTTGTTGTTACAGTATCATAAAACAAAGGTACTTTGTTCACAATTTGGCGTAGCTTCATCTCCAGGGTTCAAAGCCTCGGGACCTGCGCAATCTACGTCTGGTCTGCCGGAAATTCTATCAAATAGCAACCCCGTACTATTACCAAAGGTTCACGATCAAACCACACCATCTGATACTACGACCGAGTATAGTTGGTCAGCAAGTGCTGTCTGATGTTCAAGCACTCTCTCAAAGTATCACCGTACACCACGACAACCCAACCGCTCCACCCAGGCTTGTTAGGTTTATGGCTGAGTGTCGAAATCTGGAGTCTTTAGAGTGAGTCAGGAGTAGTCGCATGGTGGGGTTTTTAATTAATGGTCTCATCCGATTAGCTATCGTCTACTCTTGAGAGTGAATCGCCGAGCGACCTTTCCTGCCGAAATCAACAATGCCCTCGCTGGCCCGCTGTCACAACTACAGCTGCACGTCAATGTACAAAAACGCCATCCTTCTGGACCACCATATGGCCTCTATGTTGCTTTCCCCACCATCATGCACTCCAACCTAGTCTCTCTCAATTTGATGAGCCGTGCCTTGGAAAGTCAGCCTGCATCCTATATAGATCAGCTCCGGAACTTAGTCGTGCGTTCGACGAAGTTGGAAACTCTGCGAATCATGGGCACCAGGGTTTTCGAGTCGTGGCAAGCGCATCATGGTCGTATGCCTCCGCTCAAGGAGTTGTACCTTGGAAGGTGGTCGACATCTCCCCGGAGTCCCGGACGTCCAAATCACGATCCGAATATTTGGGATTTCTCGAGACTGAGAAAAGTCTCCTCAAAGTACGAAAGTGGGTTATGGAATTCTTCCACTTTCATGGGGTCATTCTCATCTCAATTCGTCGCTGGTCTGAAATCTCTCGAATACTCTCCCTGTCCACGAATGGGCTCCCTTCCTCCCACTAATGTTGAGGTGAAACATCACAAACAAACCAACCAAGACCTGATCAGATTGATCAATGATAATGATGAGATTGAGGAGCTACTCATAACGTGCTATTTTGCGTCAGAAATAGTACCTGCAATCACTTCCAGGGTGGGACCGACTCTGAAAGCTTTGAGGTTGCGCAGTCCCGATTTCCTGGACCCTGATACATCTCTCGAGAATGTCATGGCTCTTCGTATGTCATGTTCTATGTTGACCGATCTCGAAATATCTATTATGTTTCCCGATAGGGTGGAAGTTGCCCATAATGTAAGCACAATACATCATATCGCCTTCTCTTCTAACGTCCAACTACAGGAGCCGGAACATCCCACTTTCATCATCATTTCCGAGCTGTCGGAAATGAGAAGGCTCCAGCGATTGAAACTCGTTGCCCAATCCCCTTCCTACTCGGTCGACCAGAGCCCCCAAATGCAAAAGGCAATCATCGATATTGCTCGTAATGGCAAACACGGTGCTCCACTATCAAACCTCTCGCTTTTCTTTCCCTACTGCAAGAAGGCCAAGTCGAGGTATGAATCTTGCGTTTTAGACTATTCTTGGGATTTCCTTGGGAAGCAAACTTTCAAGAAAAGTCGAGATATCGCCAACCTTGATTGGCTTCATCCACAATGCAATGATAGTGTATGAGTGTGATCCGGGGTATTTCTCGAGCTCTTGCACATGTCACACGCACCCATTCAAAAGACTCTTGCTTCCCTGGTTGGACCTTGCTCGCTTGTGTCCCAGGTAGCATCTTCTATGCTATTTGTAAGTCGATTTTAAAAGCACTGTGACAATTAGCAGAGAGGCTAATGGCTCCAGCATCTCCTCAATCCATTGACGAGACATGAAATATCAACGCATACAAGATTAATTACGAACACTTTCAAACAAGATTCTGAATGCTACCATGTATGCTGGAGAGATGTAAGTTCGATGATCCTTTTCATTAGCTATACACATCTCTCTGGCTACTATCTCCAGTCCGACATCTTTCAACCCTTGAAACACTGACAGCACAGACAGACCGCGACCACATACACCTCACCTCGAGAAACAAGCATATTTCCACCCACCAACCAGACCCCTCCAAGAACGCCTTCAGACATCCCAGTGGGGCCGGAAACGCAGCCGAGAGCCTATTCAGAGCACGTGAGAAGCCGCTGCTCAGCGTTGCGAGCCAGGATTCAAGAAGCGAGCCAGTTGAGAGACAGAGAAAACGCCACTCAAGCTGAGGCGGGGGAAATGCGTCCCGACGATCTCCACATGCGAGTCTGACTTCACATCAGGAACGTGAAAGTTTGTCCTCAATTGCTGGAAAAGTTAAATTTCTATGAGAGATAGAGATATATATAAAGAGGGCTGGTTCCCGGAGTGCTTATCTTTTACAGATAGAAGATCATGCTGACCCATCTGACACCCCTGAGAACTTCGAGGCTTTTCAGTTAGTCAACCACAGCCAAACAATTATTTCTACATCAAGGTCTAGCCCCAACACTAGAACTCAAGTACAGCCTCACCCTGAAATTGTGGTCCATTTTCGCCATTATGGATGATTCCTGCAATGAATGCATCAAGGTAAAAGTTTCTTGGTTTACCCTTTCTATGAACCTTTTCTCACACATCGCAGGGCAGCATCCACTCCGGCCTTCCCAAGGGATCTGAAGAGAACATCCACGGTCTTAACACATATGTGATCGGCAACAGGACTAGTACGTATCATCCAGTCACGAACTCATCTACATATTGCTTGCCCGGATTTCTGTCTCACTGCCGATCCATCTTCCCTCCACATCCGTTTCAATGAAAGTCGATACTAACCTCACTCCCAGACCCCCGCGCCATCATAGTCGTCTACTCCGACATCTTCGGCCTCGGCCTCCCCAACAACAAACTCATCGCGGACTCTTACGCCGCCTCCGGCGAGTACCTCGTTTACCTCCCGGATTTTTTCCACGGCGACCCAGTCTCTCTCAAAATCGCCGATGTACTCCTTCCCGTCGACGAGAAAGCCCTCGGCACATTCTCAAAATACACCGGGATCCTCGCCTCAGCACCAAATTTCGTGCTCTGGAAAATGCGGCATAAAGCCGCCGAGACGGATCGTGAGTGTATGGAGTTCCTGGAGAAATTGAGAAGAGACACTGGTGTGCTGAAAGGCAAGAAAATCGGAATGGTGGGAATGTGCTGGGGAGGAAGGTATGCGATTCGTGCTGGGCTGGAGTCGAAGATGATTGAGCTGGAGGACGGACTGAAAGTTCCGTTGATTGGCGCGGCCGTTGCGCTGCATCCAAGTAATCTTGTGATTGGGGAGGATTTTGAGAAGTTGGTTGCGCCGGTCAGTTATGGTTGGGGCAAGGAGGATATTGCGGTGAGTTATAAGTCGAAGGGTCAGGTGGAGGCGATTCATGAGAGGGAGAGGAAGGAGGGGAGGAAGGTTCCGGAGATGGAACACAAGACCTATGAGCCGGGACGGCATGGATTCAGTGTTAGAGGAAATCCAGATGATCCGGCGGAGAGGAAGATCTTAGAGGATACGGTGACGCAAGTTTTGGATTGGTTTAGGAAGTGGCTTTGACGGTATGCTGGGTATCTTTCTGGCCTCTCCTCCGTTCTTTCCTTGCTTCTTGTTCTCGACGATGTTTGATAGACTCAAGGAATTACAGGTAAATTCTTCATCGTCTATAGTTCCAGTCTGTCAGCGCAAGAAGGCAGTGGGGCTGAAGGTCACACAGGCTAAAAAGCCGTCCTGCTTCTTCGCTCACTTTTCGCTTCCGATGGCTTGATATGATTCTTCCAACCCTATAAGCTCCTACCTGATACACGATCTAGAAGTATCTATCAGTCAGTCAGATTTCAGAGCCTGTGAGGAACCATATGGGAGGAAGAATCACGGAAGAAGTGAATTTCTCACTTAATTTTCAGTCCCTTTCGTCAGAGCACGTTGTTCTGGCCGGGAAGCGCAACACATAGACTTTGAAGGCAATTGAACAAGTGAGACAAAGAGGCTCATAGGGCGTGTACCATGCTACCGTGGGTAAGTGCTCCAAGATTGTTGACATCAGACATCAATACCACTCGCCTAAATATCAGCCCCTTTCGTCAGCGCCCATCTTTTGAGCCCGAAAGCCACAAGTTGGAGCTTTGAAAGATTCGACAAGCGAGACATGTCTCACACTGGTGTTTACTGGCATATGCGATATCCGAGGCAAGCGCTGAAGGGGGGTTGACGCCGGAAATGGTTAAGTCTCGCTTAGCAGCAGCTCAACCCAGAGCCACACTGTCGGGCCTGCGAAGCGCCACGGGCTGAGCCCTGAAAACTCTTGAATAAAGCGAAAACAGAATCTCACTGCTACGCACTGAGCGCGTGTGCTCTGCCGGGTAAGCGCTTTAATGGAAAAGAACGTTCTCCAAGTTCGTCATGTGACTCAGCCGTAAATGTGACCGGGACAATTCCGCGAGCCGTGCTTGTCTTCTGCCTGCCTCCAACAATTTGTCTCGCAAACTCAAAGGTCCCGCAGACTTAAGCTCCCCCTTTACAACGACGTCAACCCCGTGTCCGCTTTGGTCCTCTTGCATTTCTTCAGCGAGTCAATACCTGAGTTCCGTGGCGAAGGTTGTTCAGCTCAGACGTCTACGGCCGAAGCTAAAGGGCCCGAGTAGCCTAGACTATGCTACCGCACAGCGCTGAAGATTCGGCCACAAAGCTCACGATACCACGCCCGGCCGCACTAACATGATAGAACATCTTTAGGCTTTCTGGGACTCGCAAGTTCAAGCCACAAGTAGGATACTTGCGCGACTTTGACAGCCGTTGTTCCGTCTGCTTGCGCTGGCCCTGCAGTTGGTTTCTTGGCCGTGGGGTAGCAAGAAAAGTTCACTCATGACGGACTCAGACACAAGACAGCATCAGCTCTGGAACTTTTCAAAGGGTCGAATTTCTCAATAATGAATTGCCGGTGGCTGGGAAATGAAGAGACATTAAGTCTCCCCGCGATCAGATGCACAGGTACGTAAATGTGATCAAATCAGCCTACTCCATCCCCGAATATCCGATCAAAGATTTACTGAATGGCACCAGGTTTACGTTTAGGTTATTGCACCTCGTATCCCGCTCCCAAGATCGGACGCAGACCTTTATAGCTTCGGTTGGAAGCTCCAGAGTTAATAAAAACAGGAAATGGGGGTGCACTACTGTCGACTGCATCAATCCATCGTGTCCTCGACTCATGAGCACTGGCCATTGGGCAAATATTCGAACAACGGCTGGAACGACTACTTATTCTATGGCTAGCAAGTCTTGTGAGACATTCTATGGTAATTCTCCGTTCGATGGGATCGGGCTTGTGACAATCGAACCGACCAATTGGAACCGAAATCTGCAGCGACGGGGAGCGAGGGGCACTAAACGCGTACTAAATACCAAAACAGGAAACCAAACGAGCCTAGTAAATACCGCAATAACGCACGATCAACAGTCCCAGGGGCACGGGAAGTAAACCCAGGGAGGTAAGAGGGGTCAGCCATGAAGATTTGAGGGGAGTGCTGACAGCATGGCCGTCGATGCTAGATGTGCTGATCTGTACAGGATAAGTTCTAGACTGAGCTTCGGTCTGCACGCCGGTGCGCCACCAAAGCAAACATTCTGCACCGATTTGATTTGATGTCGTATGTTATCCTCGTATGTACTTGGCGATGCGGGTGATAGGCAGGGGGACGAATTCGGCATCCCAAGAATTCAGTATCTTTCTTATATATACATGGCAATGTCTCGCGCGCCAAGACCTTCCATTTCTCGCTTTCCACCCTTCCAAAAGTTTTCTCTTGTTGTTTCCTCATCTTCTCGTCATTTTATTTCTGATTTGTTTCAATTGCTTCGATATGTTCGCGTTGTGGATACAGATAACTCTCGTTTCGGCATGGTCATGCCTCGCTGCTGCAATTTCCATCACAGTCAGTGATCAGCAGACCAGTATGGGTGTGGTAGGCACAAATGCTATCGATGGGAACAATGCCACATTTTGGCACAGTCTGTACAAGCCCACCGCAGCGCCACTTCCGCATACCGCGACATTGGATCTGGGGGCGGTCACGTCAGTTAGAGGATTTACGTACTTGCCTCGGCAGGACGTCAAGGCTGGACTTCCGCTGAACGGGAATATTGGACAACATGATATTCAGATGTATGTTATGACAAAGCATCAATTGCTGCTTCAATTGTTATTTTGCGTTTGCATGTCAGTCTTACGTGCGAAACTGGCGTAGCGAGAACAGCTTTCACTGCTCTCCATGTTCAAGATGTAGCTTGCTGACATTCGCATCTCGCTTCAGAAGCTCGGACAATATAACATGGTCAACCGTGGTTTCTAAATCAGTTTATCCCGATACCAGAGATTTCAAGACCGATTCCTTTCCAGAGGCACGCGCCAGATACGTCAGAATCATCGCGTACACAGAAGCTGGGAATCGTGGACCATGGACAAGTGCGGCCGAATTTGGTGTGGTCACAAGCCCGTCAATCAGTGTTGCTTCGAGCAGCTCGAGCACTTCCAGTAGCTTGAGTAGGTCAGTCAGTCCTAGCGTGTCAATTACATCAAGCATGTCGGGTCGAGTGAGCACTTCAAGTACGTTGAGTTCGTCCAGTACTTCGAGTGTGCCAGTTACATCAAGCACATCGAGTGCCTCGGGGAGTTCAAACACGTATTCGGCTACAACTACTGCCCCAACGAGTTCAGCCACGATATACTCCATCAGCGTGGACAGCTTCCAGACTGGAAATGAAGGACCCAAAGCTATTGATGGTATTCGAAGTTCAATCTGGCATAGCAAATACAAGCCGGATATTGTTCAGTTACCTCACAATGCCATTCTTGATCTTGGAACTGCTCAGCAGGTCACGTATGTATCACTTTCCTTTGCTTCTTTCACTTCAAGCATAAACCACCCTGACTTCAACATTTCTATGTCCACATGCCTGTTCAATGTTGACGTGTTATGTAGCGGCTTCACCTACCTCCCCCGACAAGACGTCGCCGTCGGTAAACCCCTCAATGGCAACATAGGCCAGTACAAGATCGAAACCAGCACCGACAGCCGAACCTGGATCTTCGCTACAAATGGCACCTTCAAGGATGATGCCACACTCAAAGCCATCACATTCCCCCCTGCATCAGCTCGCTACGTCCGCATCACCGCCTTAACCGAAGCCGGCAACCGTGGCCCCTGGACCAGCGCCGCCGAATTCGGCATCTCGGTCGCGACCAACTCATCCACCCCGGGCACTCCCAGCCGCGGAAAATGGGGCTCAGTATTCCAACTTGGCATCGTCGCAGCAGGTGCATTCATCGTTCCAGAAAGCGGGAACGTGATTACCTTCTCACGTAGTGGAAAGATTAACGGTGGTGCTGGGACCGGCAACACTTGGACGGCGATCTATAATTTTGCGACGAAAGCAGTAACACAGAGGAATGTGGCGGAGACGAAACATGACATGTTTTGTCCGGGAATGTCGCATGATTTTAATGGCCGATCGATATTGAGTGGCGGGCAAGATGCTGCGGTTGTCAGCGGTTACACGCCAGGGAGCGATTCTTGGTCGATTATGTCCGAGATGAATCTTTTGAGAGGGTACCAGGGGCAGACTACGCTGTCTGATGGTCGCAGTACGTACCTTCCCTCTTGTCATTGCTCTTTGAATGGTGCGGCATGTCTTCCTGAAGACCATGCTTCCTCGTGAATTCGTAGATTTCAATCCAAGATCAGTCTACCTTTCTTCCTGGCCTCCTCAACACTTCCATATATATTAATGCTAATTTCAAGGTAGCATTCATTATTGGAGGTTCCTGGCTCGCAGATCCCAGCGATCGCGGCGGCAAGGACGCAGAGATCTATGATCCAGCAACAAATAAGTGGATAATGCTTCCAGGATGTCCAGTCGGTCCCATGTTGACCAACGATAACAACGGAATATACAGATCAGATAATCATGTAAGTATTCTTCATGGCTTCATTCCATCCATAAACAGATGAGGCTGTCCTTGCCCGAACTCAGTCCTAAAACAAGGTAAACATTCGCTTGCGTGCAACCCTCGCTGATCGGACATCTTTCAACAGGGTTGGCTTTTCGCCTGGTCCAATGCAACGATCTTCCAAGCAGGACCTAGCAAAAACATGCACTGGTATGATGCTAAAGGCGATGGTGCAGTCACATCAGTAGGCACACGCGCTTCAGATAGTAAGTGTTCTCCCCCGGTTGCCCCTCCGTTCCCCAGTCGTGTCCATGGCCTCAAGTCATCTCCTACACATACCCCAGGTCTATATCAAGCCTTACCGTACTAACTCCCTCCCTTCAGACGATGCAATGTGCGGCGTAGCCGTCCTCTACGACGCCGCAGCCGGCAAAATCTTCACCACTGCCGGCGCACCCTCCTACGAGAACGCAGCCGCCTCCGCCGCCACCCACTTGATCACCATTGGTTCTCCCGGCAGCAAACCCAGCGTAGCCACGCTACCATCCCTGCACTACGCGCGCTCTTTCGCCAACGCCGTGGTCCTCCCAGACGGCAAAGTCTTCGTGATAGGAGGCCAACCCTACCCCGTAACATTCACCGACACAAACGCCATCTTCCAGCCCGAGATGTGGGATCCCTCTACTCAGACATTCGATCTCATGCCACCGCATCAGATCCCGCGGTGTTACCACAGCGTTGCACTCTTATTACTCGACGGCACGGTATTTACGGCTGGTGGTGGGCTCTGCGGGAGTTGTTCGGTGAATCACGTGGATGCGGAGATTTACAGCCCGGGGTATCTGTTTAATAGTGATGGGACGGCTGCTACGAGGCCGGTTATTACGTCGTGTCCGAGTACGGTGGGTGTTGGGGGGTCGATTACAGTTGTTACCGATTCGCCGGTGACGAGATTCTCGTTGATAAGGTATGGGAGTGCGACGCATACGGTCAATACTGATCAGAGGCGTCTGGCTTTTGATAGTGGGATCAGTGGGACGAGCAATACGATTACGATTCCTGGGGATCCTGGGGTTGCGTTGCCGGGTTATTGGATGGTTTTTGCGCTGAATGCGAATGGGGTTCCGAGTGTGGCGAAGACTATTAGAGTGACTGCTGGAGCTTAGTAGAGAGAAAAGATATCGGGGACAAGCGATTGAAGACGGGACTGTTGCCGATGATGAGCGAATATCGAGAGGCTGGATACGCAGTCTGGTATCGCGCGCTGAAATGAAGAGGTTGGAGTCGAATATGACGGCAAACTATGATTGGTAGGGACGTACGACCGAGCTGGATGCTCGCGGTTGGTATGCCTCTGAAAATTAGATCCATGGGGACAGGCAGCTCTGAAAGGCTGTCTGGAAATAATCTGCTAGTGATTGAGGAAAGCAGAGAAGGGCAGACGGGACTGCGACTGCGGATGATGATAACATAAAGGGCGTTCGGAGAACAAAATGCATAGATGGCTAATTGCAAGTATAAATTGTTATAATATAATTATAATTACAAACAGGTTACAGTATGCCTCTGGAATTTTTCTGAGGTATTGATGGATTCCCATCCATATGGATGCATGCCCTTTGTCTCTTTACACAGACTCGCGTGGCCCCTTACTTACCCCTGTAATATCGCATACCGATACAATTTTTACCCACCAATTCTAGATCACATTCCCCGTAACCTGTCTAAAATCCTTAACCTTGATGTCCCTCCACAGACAAACACAAACAACAGCAATAGCCAACACCGCCGTCGCAGCAATGATCATCATCTTCTGCGCCTCACCATACGCATCCTGGATCGCGATTCTCGTAGCACTTCCAACGGGGTAAGACAGCTGCATCGTCAGATCCCCATAGATGGACGTAAAGTTGCCCTGCGATTCGGCGGGAAGATACTCCACGAGTTTCTTGGGAAAGACACCAGTCCATATAGCTCCAGCGATGGTAGATCCAATTGCGCCGCCGGTGTAGGTGAAGACATTTTCCATGGCGATGACGACGGCGATGTATTGCTGTGTTGTGGCGGCCATTACAGCTACTTGTTCGCAGATTACGAGTGAGCCGCCTGATAATGCGATGAAGATCTGGCACATGATGATATAGCCGAGAGGGGAGTCTGGCTGGCGGAACTTGAGCATGAGACCGACACCGAGGATGGTGAGGGGAACGCCGAAGTACATAGCGATCCATTTGAAGCGGCCAGTGACACGGATCAGCGTGCCAACGACGAGTGCCCAGAAGCAAGAGCCGATGCTGTAGATGTTGACGACGTAGGAGGCTTCAGTTACTGTCAGGTTATTGACAACTTGGAGGAAGGACGAGAAATAGCTGTCCCAGATGTAGAACTCAACGAAAAGCACGGCTCCTAGGATACATGCGCCGAGAATTGTTCTGTCGGCGAGGAGTTCAAATGGCATGTATTTCTTCGGCGCACCATAGCGCTCCCAGAGAGCGAAGGCGACAACAAGGAGACCGCCGATGATGATCATTGCGATGATCATGGGAGAACGCCATTGGTCCTTCTGGTAAGAGTAAAGACTGAATGGCAGAAGGAACAGGGCAAGTCCTGTTGCAATGAGAAATATTCCTACAATGTCAAACTCGATGGCGTAATATTTGAGAGATTCAGTGAAGGTTCGGCCGCTCTTCTCCTCCGGAACAAGTCCGGATTTTTTGGCCTTACGGTAGTTCCATACGAAAAGACCCCAGAGTGGGAGGCACATTGCAGGTAGGACGATGGAAAAAGTTCCGAAGCCCCATCTAAATCCTCCATGTTTAAGAAAGCTCTCGGCGGCTGGTCCACCACACCAGACAGTTGCGATATATGGAGAGGAGACAAAAGCGAACATCAGTCCTCTATTTCGCAATTGAGACGTATCTGCGATGAAGACTGTGAGGCCAAAGTTGACGCCGGTTTGACTATATAGACTGTCAGTAAAGGTAGACACAAGTCGACAAAGACACTTACCCGATTCCGTAAAACACTTGTGCAGCAGCATAAGTCTCCACGTTCTGGCAAGCAGCCATCATAATGAGGCCAACGGTTGACAGGAAGACAGAGCAGATAAAGCCATTAGGTCGTCCCCAAATATCCACAATCTTGGCCAGAGGTAGGATGCAGAGGCCGGACATGAGACTGGATACAATGCTGACAGTGGCAGTCAAAGAGTGCTCTTGGAACGAGCTGGTCACGTATGGCGTGAGAGCTGCAGACATGTTGCTTTGCAAAGCTGTGACGAAGTAAATAACCCAGATGCTGAAGGCTCGTTAGTAACTAGAGCTCGGGGTATGGCTGCGTCGCTTATTGCTGGCGTATGGGGCCGGGAATGCTCTACCAATAAAAGGGATTTACTCACTTGATGTATGCAAATACCAGATGAGTAGTGCTCCAAACTTGAGTCGTAGCCTGCATCTTCTGAACACCGCGCTGAAACTCCGGTGTAAGACCCTCGAAATTGGCATCATTGACCACGACACCAGCCTCCTTATCAGATTCATTTGGTGTCTTTTCCTCGACAGGGACAACATCAGGTGTCGCTCTCGCAAATGACGGGAATGCCTTCATCTTGTAGCTCAAGATTGGTCGACGATCTGCTCCGAGTGTGCCAAGTGAAGACCAAGAGATGCTGGGAAAGACAAGCTTTCAACTGCAGATGGGTACTAGGCAGCTTAAATACCTGCATTTTCGACCCAATTTTCCAATGAAATCGCTTTGAGACTTTCCCTTCGCAAACTTTTTTCCATGCACCCACGCGATGTCGGTGATACACTAGAAGGCAACGGCCCATTGCCTACGTCCACTGACCTCTCGGAGAGCACTAAAGTTGCCAAGACAACTTATCAGATCGGTCGAGTGGGTTATCGACCGAGGAAGTGGAAAGATCGTACTGCTGCGATTGGACATCGGAAGGCAGTGTGAACAAGAGGGACCCAGCGAAGAAATAAGCTATCTTGGCTATCGCCACGTGAAGCTCCTTGCAAGAGAGCGGAGTCTTGCTCTCCAATGAGAATTGGTCCGAAACGAGATAGAACATAGCACCGATGAGAAAGCTTCATCTCATGCTGTTCAGCCGCATCCAGCTACGCTAGAGATTTCGTTGACAAATAGAAATTTTAGATTGAACGGAATAAACGCTTGCAATGAAGGGCCGGATCGAGGAAGCAAATTCATTGGAGTCCGAAGCGCTTGCCGCATGTCAGACACATGGCTCTCTGCCATATGAACATGATTTTCACAAGTCAATGAATCTGGAACGGGAAGGAGAGCGAGTGGCTCATTAAAACGACTGCGGGAAATAGGACGTCAGATCCCACCTGTCTCGCAAAGTAATAAGTCGAATTCTCAATACTTTTGGCCAGAATTGGGGGCCAAAACACTGCATATGTTGCACACTTTCAATATGAACATCCACGATGTTCTCCTCTATCGCAGAGAGAAGATCAGAAATAGAAAGGCGGTCCCGGGTGAAGACAGGAGAAATTGAAGCAAAAAAAGCAGAGAGTATGTAGGGCCCTGAAGTGGAGTCTGAAAAATCTGATAAGATTATGGCGATCAAGACCCAGTAATTCGGGTGGACGGATACAAATGCAGCTAGAGTGAAAGGTGCAGATGGAATCCGTTCTCTCCTCTTGGAGTCATTCCTCAGGAATCAGGATTAAGAAATTTGAGAAAAGCGGTGGACACTGCGATGGCGGCGGAGGGAGGAACTGAATCATGAGATGTCCGGATATACAATAGAACGACACGGACTGGTGTCGATGTGATTCGATATCGCTATGAAGTAGTAGAAGCATAGAACGATATTGAACAGGTTCGTGAAATGGCTTAGTCAGCGTCGACATTCCCACCCGAGGATGAACCGCCTGGGTACTCAGGTCGCGTTGCCAGACGAGAACCCTTTGGTGCTGGATTTTATTCCACTGTACCCTCACCACTTTTTCTATAGTTCTCAGTGTTTTTCACAACCAGGAAATTCTGTATCCCATCGGTTCCCCACCACCGCTACACCCTCAAAATGTCCAAAGTCGAAGTCCATCCCAAGCCTCTTGTGCCCCACGGCAAAATACCAAACCCACTTCCCCAACTTCTACAGACGCCCTCGGGACTCGCTTTGCTAGAAATGCAAGGAACAATCAATCTGCCCTCTCACGATGATGAGGACTCCACAACGACAGGATCGCAGAGCGGCGTTGCATCACAACAAACACCAGTTGGACGGTTGATTTTCCCAGACTACGATCCCGCAGACAATAGTAAAACGGGGTGGATGAAGCGCGTATATCTGTATGTGGGCAAGCATCAAAGGCTTACAGGCGAAGTGAAGAAGCTTCCCAAAGCGCTGGCTGTCATCAGGAGGAGGAATATCGAGGGAGAGGCGCGGATGGATGTTGATAGCGAGGAGGGGGAGGATAGGACGGAGCAATTGGAGGTCGTGGAGATCGTCAAGTACAAGATTATATTCTCTATCCGGCCGGAACCTGTTGGGACTTGGGATGCCGAGGATGCGATATGAACACAGCAGTCGATTGCTGGAGGAATGCTGCTCTTGAGGCTACGAACTGATCGGCCAAGCCACTTACCCCGCCAAAGCTAAAGACTACCCTCCTTTCGAGACGTAACATCCATCGAACTACAACATACTCATTACAGTACAAGATGCCATCAGAAACACCTGCCCCAGAACAGTACTTCATCAAAAACTCGACGTCGCACGTTCCGAACTCTCCACTCCCAGTGCTGGTCTACCGATCCGCACTGCCAGTTAACCCCACTCCCGAGTCAACATGCGCTCGCATCGAGCCGAATAAGTGGTTGAAGGGTGGGGTTTTCAAGCATGTCGGCGCCCATCACTATCATAGTGTAACGCATGAATGCTATGCAGTATTCAGAGGTCGTAGTCGGTTGCTGCTGGGCAGAGGACCTCTAGACCCGGAGACAGAAGACGATTTGTTGCTGGATTTGGATGTTGGGGACGCTATTGTTCTCCCTGCAGGTGTGGCACATTGCAGTACGTGGGCATGTCATAGCTCCATTCTCGAAGCTACTACAACTTCCATCAAGTTACATTCGTGATGCTGATGAATGATGATCGTAGGCCTGAAGAGCAGCGATGACTATGAATATGTCGGCCTTTACCCGGAAGGAAGTCCCCACTGGGATAACAATTTCTGCAAAGCGGACGAGCAAGAGACAAAGCTGAAGGCATCAAATGCTAGAGCTGTTCCTCTACCAGAATCCGATCCTATATTTGGTATCGGAGGACCACTTGTTGATATTTGGAGGCGAGCGTCGCACAGTAACTAAACTGCCACCGCCATGACTGAAATTCTCTTTGATCAGATAGCAAAAGGGCTGTGTTACAAATTTGTCTTGATTTTACAACGACCACGTATTAGCAATGGCAACCTCTCGATTCCTGAGCTCTAGACTTGACTCGTTCTTCCCTTCGCTTGTGATTCCAGAGGTCCACGGCGTTTTATTACTATCCTGCCTTCAAACTCATAACTATAGCCCAAGCTCAAAGATATCATGATCGGAGTCAAGTATTCGCGTCTTTGAGCCGTACGCTCTCTCACTACCCCTCTCCCTATAAAAGAACTCCAACATTCCAACTCGCTCGCAAACAAGACTTCTCCTAGTCTCCATTACTTCCTGTCAAAATGCAACAAAACTACGCCTATCGCCACGATACTCTCTGGCTGATCTACGTTCTAGCTTACACAACCACTAGAAACCGCTCTCCAACCCAACCACCCAGTTCCATCTCTCACGACCACGTACGACCAGTATCCAACATGACGAAATCCACATCCGAATTGTCGTACCTTACAAACAACGAGGATGCGCGCACCCATGCCGCAAATCTCCTCATACTAATATCGCAAATGACGATCATAGCCGGCTTCTTCTTAAGCTTGAGTTTCGTCATCCAAACCATCGTACAGCGGGCGTTGGAAGGCAAGTGGTGGTATGCTGTGTGTATGTCTCCCCACTCTCTGTCCTTTCTAGAACCCGTCTTTTTCACCTTGAAGGAGCCATCTGTTTCCAGATGCAGAATCTTCGTTTGCTTCTACCGTCGTCTAGGAGTGTCATGAGCTTATACCAAAGATATCAGTCGCAGTCCTCTGGCTCTCTGCTTTGGTAATCGGGCCAATGCTCGATTATAGAGAGGGTCTTCGTGAGGAGAAGATTGTTCATCGGAAAGGAGACAAACGGAAAAAGGGTCAAACAAGCAACATCGCTGAAAGAAAAAAGGGATCAAGCCTTCCACTAACGTCAAGATAGGTCTTGAATCCGAAGAAGATCCACCTGCCCAAGCAGTAAAAGGGAAAGAGTGAACTGACTTCCGAGGCGTGGGCCCAGATATGCGAGTGAATATTGAAGACAGGCATCCCATGACGGGTTCAGGGGAGAATAGAACCATTGGAAAAGGGCAAGATCACATCCGAGACGTGGGATCAAACATGTGAACGAACTGGGAAGGCAGGCATCCCCTGACGATGTAAGAACTCTACCCCAACGAGAGGAAAACCACCACATCTCATACTCCTCAAATTGATAGCAAGATTCCCTTAGAAGGTGAAAAGCTCAAGTAAATCCGTTCTGACGTTACGAGAGCAGCGTCGAAAGAGGAAATAGGGAAAGGGAAGGGAGATCCTCGGCTTGGGTTAGGGGGTTCTATGCGTGATATTGAGGAATCATATCTTGAGCTGGGTGACGAGATGAAGCCGTATATTTGGCGGTGGAGATGATAGTAGAACTAAGGATGTAGGGAGAGATATTTGTAGACAATGAAATATCGTTGGGAAAGTGAAATAGTTTGATGCGTTGGATATTCGTGTATTTTTGCTCGTTCAACGTAAGGTCGTCCAGGATTCTGATAAGAGCATTCCAAAATAGAAAACATCATACATGTGCTCTTATCTAATTGAAGTAGACTTTATCATCTGGAAACGAGTGACTTCTATTAAGTTTTAATACTATGGTTATTACCCTGTGCTGCTCTAATCTGTTATAAGAGATCTTTCGTTAATTCTCGTGATCTTATAGTGTGATATATCTTTACTCCAGATTGAATGCTATCCAAGCACCAATCAGTCACTATCGACCTCATAATTCCCATCCTCACTATCACTATCATTCCACTCGCCAGTTTCCCTCCCTTCCCTCCTCGCCTCCTCCGCCCAAGCTAAGCTGACCTTCCTCAACAATGTTTCCCCCAACTTGTCCAACAAGACTACACCTGAAGCTGTAACCAGGGAATCTGTAAGGCCATGTCAGTAACAATAAGAGAGTCTCAATATCCCATGATTTCCAGCAGTCCAACTTAAATTAGGACGCTGAAACGAGCTTTGGAGCTCAAATTAGGAAAGGAACGGACACGGAACACGTATTCCCAGGCCGTTGGCCATAAGGGTCGTGATCGTGGTGAGGAGGAAGACTGTGAGGAAAAGTAACCAGCCTGTGATACGAAAGCCTCTCCTGAGAGGAATGTAGACATAGTGGGCTGACATGGTGGGTTCAAGTCCTGAGAGAGGGCGAAAGTTGACAACAAAAGGAGCAAATGCGAAGAACGTGGGACTGTAAAAGTGAAGCCCCAACTGGGGCTCTTTGCTTTGAATGGGAATTCCTTGTTTGGATGTAAGGAAGAAAAGTAACAAATAGAATTTGTGGAATGATCTCCTTTTGTATCCAGGGTGAGTGGGAGACCAGCAGCACAATGGCAACAGCTGGTCTAGGCCGTGATTGTGTATCGAAGATATTTGAATGCAGTCATAGCTGAGCATTCAAATGTCACGAACGGATATGGTCTACTGCAAAGGATGAGTCCCATGTCCGACATCTTCCCCAGTCTGATTATGTCGAAACTCAAGTCTTGGCTACTATAGGGCTTAACCGCTCAAGAATTACAAGAATCTTCTGTCTTCAACTCTCAGTACGTGACCACGGTGCTGCAGTGAGTCTGGCTCCAAGGGCAGTCAAACCCCTGAGATGAGACTTTCACCAATTCAATGTGTTAATTACAATTACGGACATTGCCTCTCAATGCCAGACTCCGGTCAATGTTTTGATGGACGGCGATGTTCAGGATATCTGAAAAGATAAGTAGGAGAGAGGAGACGAGACGTGGGGAGTTATGCGTATGATTGAGCAGCTCTAAAGGTAAAGGTTACATTCATTTCGAAGGAGTTGCATGGAATGGAAGGCATCTTGATCATGAGCGCTGTGAAAATTTCCTTGATGGGTTTCATCAAATTGAGAGTTCCAAATGTCGTAAAAGATTGACAACCTGCACAAGGAACGATTTTGGGTTCCTTCTCACAATGGCTAAATCTAGATGCAAGTGAACTTCTAGATATGAAGTCAATTTTCTTGCTAAAGGATCTTACAATACCTTCACTACAGAAGGACAATATCATGTATAGCGGCAGTGTGTCTTCATAAAGCGGCCTGTCCAGGCTTGTCTGCTCGACGGACGCGCTAGTGCTCTTCCAGTACACCAGACTTGTCTCCTCACCACTGGGAGATCGCTCCTTCAACCTCCAACAACACCAACAACGAGATGCGTCTCGTATTTGATGTCGCACACCGCAATTTGACAAACAGTACGGTTGCGCACAATCGCACCTCCACCTTGTGAGTACTCCATACCGTCAGGAATCCTCCATTCGCGTGTTCAAACGGGGAGGTTTGTTTACTCCTCGAGTAACGGCCCATCTTCGGCCTAGCTTGAGGGGGCGGTCAAAGGATTTTCCGATCCGAGCTAACTTTGCAGCCATCAACCAACTCCGACTCCTTGGCCAAAGGAACTTATTGAGCAAATCGACGTCAAATACGACGATCAAGCATCCTCCAACTTGTCCTTGCTGGTTCTGAGATTCGTCCTGTTCGTTGTCATTCTTGCTTACTTCAACGTGATCCCACGTTTCCGTAAGTCCAAGACCCAAGGCTCCATGGTCTCATCTAACCAATTATTTCAGGCAAGATCATACGCCGAGAGATCTAGCACACCACATACTTCCCGAGACAATATACGATCCCTAATAGAAGTCGCGAGGCACAGGATATTGAGGTTCGTTGTTCTTGTTTATTGTCCAGTCACATGACTAGCTGCAGTGCATGATCAGGTGGTCGCTTCGAGTAGCGCCCTTTCCATCCCACACGCTAACGATTCCCACCATTGCAGAATTTCTGGGAGCAAGCCTTCATCGACAGAAATCACGACAACCAACGACAACAGCCACGATGAAGCTGGTACGTCTCCCACGCATGATAATACCATCAATTGCGATCAACTGCTAACATCTATCTCTCTTCCAGAACATCTCCTTCGTACGTTCCACCACTACATCCACCGCGCGCAAAGTTTTCGATGTTGAGGTCGCAGAGGGAGAATATGGACAAGGACTGACAATTTCAACAGCCTGCCAATGGCAGCCAGAAGCTCATCGAGATCGAAGATGACCGCAAGCTCCGTGTCTTCATGGACAAGAGGTACGGGATCCAAAAGACTATCGCAATGCGCGATGAAAACGAGATGGAAAATATCCTAATATGGCATACAGAATGGGCCAAGAGGTTCCCGGAGACAGCGTCGGCGACGAGTTCAAGGGCTACATCTTCAAGATCACCGGCGGTAACGACAAGCAAGGTTTCCCAATGAAGCAGGGAGTCATGCACCCAACCCGTGTCCGTCTCCTGCTCTCTGACGGCCACTCCTGCTACCGTCCCCGCCGAACCGGTGAGCGCAAGCGCAAGTCCGTCCGTGGATGCATCGTCGCCATGGACCTCTCTGTCCTTGCCCTCTCCATCGTCAAGCAAGGCGACAACGACATCCCAGGTATCACCGACACCGTCCACCCCAAGCGTCTTGGTCCCAAGCGTGCCACGAAGATCCGCAAGTTCTTCGGCCTCACCAAGGAAGATGATGTACGTACCCCGTATATCTACTTCGCCTGGCCTGCTGCTTCTGCCTGTTCATTTTGTCAAAAGTGGGCAGACGGAGCCAGCAGTGTTCCAGAGTGTGAGATGAATTTTTTTGCTAACGAAGTGCTGTTGAATTTAGGTCCGCAAGTTCGTTATCCGTCGTGAGGTTCAGCCAAAGGGTGAGGGCAAGAAGCCATACACCAAGGCACCAAAGATCCAACGTCTGGTTACTCCTCAACGTCTGCAACACAAGCGCCACCGCATCGCACTCAAGCGCCGCAACTCTGAGCGCACCAAGGATGCTGCTGTACGTCTGCCCAAACTTCCTCCCTCAGAACACAAATACTAATATACCTCCAGAACGAGTACGCTCAAGTCCTCGCCAAGCGTGTCACCGAAGCCAAGGCCTCCCGAGCTGATCTCCGCAAGCGCAGAGCCTCGTCGATGCGCAAGTAAAGCATATCCTTTTCTTGTTCTTCGGTCGGAGCATAATCGGGCAATGGGAATTGATTGTATTTCGGGCTAGCATAAGATAAAGAAGAGAAGCAACGGGATGGATACCTTGAAAGTCTTCCTTTGATGACGCGAGGTTGATGATGTCCTATTTTTCCTCTTTCTTCTTTTCTTCCTACAGGTTTATGGGCAAAGATACTCTGCAATGCATATGGCATGTAGCTAGGCGTTCTTCAAAAGCTCATTTGACTACGACGTTATGACTGTATTTCTGACTTGCATTCGTGTGACAGTGGCCTGATATGTGATGTTGTCAGGCTTCAATCAGTGACCAACCTCAAATTTTCGTCAGCCATTACTTCGGTCCTCATTAACACTGGACTGCCGCCACCTGTCAACAGCCCCCGCAGTCTCATGGCTGTACTTTCTTCCAATCTCACACTCTTATCACAAGAATCAAGTCACATCTTGAGTCACATCCAAATGTATGCAAGCATGCCATGTGAATTATACGTTATCTTGTTCCCACTTTGTTCCCCATACTCCATTACAACTCTAAATACTTAAAGAAGAACAAAAACCACATCCAGCCTGGAAGAATATATAAATTTAGATTCAATCTATGCAATACGAACGGATGCATGTATACACACCACGACATTGCTTTGTAATGAAGCCGCCGTATGTTTTTAAAGCAAACGAATACAAAAGCGAGACTACCCGTCCAATTACACCTCTACGCCGAACCAAGAATCTCCACACCTGCCTGCCTACTAGCTTGACTGTCTCTTCCACAAGAGTACCCACTCTCTCACGCTTCCATAAAGTCAAAGAGACCTCCTTCTTACCCCATTCCTCCATGGAGAACATCACCCGTCTAATCCGTAGGCGCATGCGTAAACAAAAAACTAACACTCTCCCCATTATGCGTCCTTCTAATCGCCTCCGCCAAAGTGGGACTAATATCCATAACCCTCAACTTCTCACACCGACTCTCCTTATCCTGGAGCGGCACCGTATTAGTCACCACAATACGACTCAGCTGACTCTTATTCAAAATCTCGATCGCATTGCCGGAAAGGATACCGTGCGTGACGATAGCGACGACTTCGCGAGCTTTGTGCGTGATGAGCGTCTCGGCGGCTTTGGCGAGCGTGCCGCAGGTGTCGGCCATGTCGTCGACGAGGATGCAGGTTTTGTTTTCGACGTCGCCGACGAGGACCATGCGGGAGACTTCGTTGGGGCGGGCGCGCTCTTTGTGGATGAGGGCGAAGCCGAGGTCGAGGCGGTCGGCTATGGATGTTGCTCTGTGGGGTGTTAGTATAATTTCTTGACGGAACTTCTGATGTTTCTCGTGATTGTCTCGAGTATCCAGGGAAAAAAGATATAGGACTAACCTCTTTGCACCACCCGCATCAGGACTAACAACCACACACTCCGAAATATTCAGATTCTCCCTAATCCACCTCAATGTACTCGGTTCCGCATATAGGTTATCAACCGGCACATTGAAGAAGCCCTGAATCTGACTAGCGTGCAAGTCCATTGTGATGACATGGTTGCAGCCAGCAGTTTGCAGCATATTGGCGATGAGCTTTGCGGAGATGGGAGCTCGGGATTTGTCTTTCTTGTCTTGACGAGCGTAGGGGAAATTGGGGATGACGGCTGTGATGCGGCGTGCTGAGGCGGTCTTGCAGGCGTTTATCATGATTAGGAGTTCCATGAGGCCGTCGTTGATGTCGCCAGGAGCGGTCGATTGGAGTATGAAGACTGGAGGTGGTTAGCTGGACATTTCCTCTCCAGACTCCTGCAGATATGCAGGAAATGGAATGAGAGACAAACCATCCTCATCTCTAACACTCTCTCCAACCGTAACACTAGTCTCCTGATTCGAATAATTCAGACTCATAGTCTTCGCAAGCTCAATGCCCAACCTGCAAAAGAGACGTCAGTATTTATCTTCTATCTTATTTTCTCTCCTCCCCTGTCGAATGCCCCTCGCTTCCTTCCGTCCCCAACCTCAATCCCAAATCCTTTCCTCCCTCCGCTCAGAACGAGACTCAATCTCCCCTCCTCACCCAAGGCCACCCTCTTCAGTACCCCATCATCACCCTCAAAACCCCCCCTCCCCTGCCCAAATATCCCACCCACACCAACCAGAAGCAATAGAAATCCAAAACATACCTCTCAGCAACCAACTTCGCCAACTGCGGATGGCTATTGCCCGTAAGCAACTTGATCGAATTCGTCGCCATTGTATCCGTGTGTATGTAATTGCGGTCCCTTTAAACAACCAACCTCTCTTTCCTTTCCCCTCTGCCGTTCGTCCCTCTCTTGCCTTTCTCCTCCTTCTCCTTGTATACAATCCAAACCCCTATCCACAAACTTCCCAGCTCTTCTACCACTCTGCTCAGTATTCCACCCTGTTCGATTGCTCACGAGCTCTTCTCTTTCACAAGCTCGTCTCGACCGCTGCTATGCTCGTACAATTGTCGCGGGTCGCCGCAATGCAATCCTACTATCCCAGTCGCGGATTTCTGTCGTGGGCTCTGTGGCGAGTTGAAGTCTCCTTCCTCAAAGTAATGGTTGTTCAATGTATCGAGTGATGTGAGGTTCGTCTAGACTGTCGCCGGCAAGCTCAGTCTCAGTCAAAAATATTTTTGCGGGGCAATTCAATCCGCGCTGAACTGAGCTTGGCGCTGGCGGGCGGGCTTGGTGGGGTGATCATGTGATACCTGTAAACTATCAAATCCGGATTTCTTTTCGCCTTTTTGCTTGACCCGATAGCTGGATAGTAGGCATGTAGATGGAGATCTCTCTAATAATCAAGAAAGCAAGTTTCTATGTCAAGGCAGCTGAGAGTTTGAGGGGCTTCAGGGGACCTTCAGGAAGGGTGTGACCAGGGCACCAGTCAAGTCGAAGGCTGTATGGCATGTGAAAGATTCAGAAGGATAATTAATAATCCTCTATTAAGTCTCGCAACTTACATTCACGCGTTTTGAAAGCTCATTCATTCGTAATGAACGCATGCTCTATTGCTATCTGCCCACCACATCAAAAGATGTAACCCAGCCCAACCAGCCAGCTATCTATTTTACATAACCGCACACTCCCACACATTCCCTGTACGCACCATTCATCCATCTTTCCATCCACTCTTCAAGACTACCCTCATAGTTGCAATCAACCACCTAATCCACCTATCCACCAAACCGAACAGCCACTCATAAAACCCTAGACGAATCCACAAACGACCTGCACTTCGTTGTAGATGCCCAGAAGAAAGAGATGGTGTACGGTGGGCGAATTGGTTGAGATCGAGATGTATGTGAAGTGCATGTAGTAAGAAGCGGGTAAGAATTCTCTCCTGTCCATCCTTCCATCCCGTACGTACGTTCATGTCAAAGCCACCCACCCGAAAACGCAAAAAATCCGTAACATACACCCTCACAGCGGAAAATAGGTAGGTAGGAAGGAACTCGAGAGTTTCTCAATTTCAGACGCCGTCGAAAATGCTGATCAAGGCCTGCAATGCATGATATGATTGTATGTCGTAAAACGCGGAATCGCAAGACAACAAAGAGAAAGAAAGTCGTCAATCTGAAATGTAAAAGTAGGGGGTGAGTTGCTTATGCGAAGCCAAAGTACTCGCTTCCGGCCGTGATGGCGGTGAGGACTTGCTTGCGGAGGACCTCGTAGCTTTCGTATTCTGGGAGATCGAGTTCTGTGACACATATTAGCTGCTGTCACTCAGAAGGGATGGAGAGGGTATCTGACGGTTGAAGCAAGTATGTGAACTTGGAAGCCTATCCTTATTACCGTAGTCACGGTGGATATTGAATCGGCTGAAGCCATTCATGCCCTCCAGTTCCTTGAAGCCGTTAAGGGGCACCTTGCTAGTTCCTGTAACGAATTGCAGAAGCTTGGCGCGCTCTTCCTTGTCGTATGAGCGGACGGCTCGCCAGAACCATTGGATCTGAGGAGAGGATGCTGTGTAGTTGTGATACTCGGTATTGCTCTTCCAGTCATCAACGTCAATCTCAGGAAGACCTGAAATTAACAACTCCAATTCTTGCTCGTTGAAGATGGCAACCAGTTCAGCGGGAATGATGTCATGGAAGCCTATTCATTATTAGCATTGATTGTTACACTGGATATGGCGGACTTACCCTTCAGGAACTCATCCAACTGCTCCTTAACCGATCCAGTGAGTCTGAACTCGGTCATCAAGCGGACATACTCATGCTTGTTCTCCTCAGTAACTGGGATATTGCGACCATTTGGAATGAAGTCGACAGTCTCAGTGACACCGAAGCGTTCTTGCTCAGTAGAGAATGTCTCGGTAATGATGTCAGTAATGTCATTCTCAAGCATCCAGATGAGTGACTTGTAGTAATCCAGATCAAGGGATTCCATGTCCTTGACAGAGACGGCCTTTCCAAGAATGCGCTTGTACACAGCTCGACTGAAATGGCAGTCCAATACACGACCCTCGTAAAGAGCCTTGCCAATGATGCGACCAATGAACTTGAAGAACATGAGATGTTCCTCGTTGATACCACTGGAGTGATTGGGGTGGAAGGTAGTTCTGTCGGAAGAAACTGGAACGAAAAGAGCGTATCCTGGATCAAACATCTGGCGTGAAAGTACTTGGAACCATTCACGAGTAACACCACCAGCATCAACACCCTCTTCACCATGGAATCGGATGCTAAGCTTGCCATACTTCATCTGATCGCCAGTTTGGAAGTAGAGAGACTTGAAGGAATCATGGAAGACCTGGTCTCGGCGAACAGACAATTGAAGAGGGGCGAACGATTGACGGGTGTTTGGAGCCTTGGCGTGAATGCTTCGAGAGAAGTAGTTACGCTTATTGTCAAATTCCAAGACCTTGGGATTCTTGACCAGGAGGGAGAAAGTACCAGACATCAACTTTGGTGTGTGTCGGACGAGGTCATTGAGAATCTTGCGATGCTCCTCGGTGAAGGTGTAGAACAAGCTCTCCATTTGGCTCTCGGGTGGAGGGCTGGTCAAGAGCATCTCCTTCCCATGTTGAGTTCGAGAGATGGGAGTGTCCTTCAACGTCGTGTTCTTGCACACAACCATCAATGCTTCAATGAGAGGAAGCAGGATGGTGGCGACATTGAGCATGTGCTCTCGTTGTCTGATCGCGCTAAGGCAAGAGCTAAGTCGCTCCCACATACGGCCAAAGGTAGGATTCTCGTAAAGCGAAGACAGGAGATCCTGCTTCTCTACCAATTNTGACGACTCGCCTTCAACTTCGGCCTCGGTTGGCTTATCCTTCTTCTCACGCTTGGGGTCGAACAAATGATCAAGAGCGGTCAAGACTCTGAGCAGCTTATTTTGATCTGAGCCACCCGGAGAGAACTTGGCCAGAGCAACACCCTGGATCTCAGTGCCAGTGGTAGCCTTCTGGATCTGCGGAAGAAGTTCCTCGAGGTCGACAAGAATGATCTCACCGAGGCCTTGTGCCTTGGAAATGAGTTCACGTCCAAAGACAGCCTTGGCATTGGGGATGGTGGAAAGGTTCTTGATAGTTGACAATGTCTCTCGGAAGGTCTTCGAGGAGCATTCACGTGCCACAAAGATGTTGATGACAAGCTTGAGGTTGTGCTCAGGAATGACTGGTGGCGTGAAAACAGTAACCTTCTTTTCCTTTGGCTTCTCCTCATTGGCACCTTCCGGCTTGGTTTCTTGAGCAGCTGGAGATGTCGATGACTCGCCAACTTGGGTGACTTCCACCGCAGGAGATGCCTCAGAGACAGATGCATCACCTTGAGGCTCACTGGGCTGATCAGTTGTAGTTGTCGTGGTCTCTGGCGATGTGACAGAGGGAGCTGCCTCGGCGGCGGCAGCTGCTTCTGCAGCCTTCTTCTTGGCCTCCTCGGCCTCCTTTTGCTTGCGTTGAAGACCTTGGAGTGGAGATGTGATCATGTTCAGGAGTGTGGACAATGACTCCATAACACTTGAGCTCTCCATGATGAGATCGCGACCCAAAAGGCTCAATAATGAATTAAGCGCATACTTGGCTGCCTTGTTCTCCTTGCCCTTACCCTTGCGGCTGACGCTTCGCTTTAGACCCTCGACTGTGTTGTGCTCAGTCAAAAAGTATGCTGGGATGTGAGGGTTGACTTGGTTCAGAGAGACCAAGGCGGCTAAACATTGCTGTACAACCATAAGAGGAGAGGCTTCGAAAGTTGTTTGAGTAACAGGTCCCAAGGTGGTAAGTGCTCTCTTCAAAGATTGTGGTTGAGGAGTCTTTGGTTGGGCATCCTTTGGTTGCTTGGCTCTCAAAGAGAGATGGGCGAAGCTTCTTTCAACAGCAGTCATGTCCACACTGCCATCTTGAAGGATGTGCAGAAGGGTACTGATGACTTCATTTCTGTTGTGTCGATTCAGTGAGATATTCTGAAGTACGGAGTTGAGTGTGCTTCGCAAACTTCCATGCTGGAAGATAAACATCAAGCGAAGAAGTGTCGCGATGCCAGACTTGTCGAGCATCTGGACAATGGCGCGACGTTGAGGTCTCTCGGTGGGTGCGCGAGGCTCGCCAGCAGCTGGGACTCTGCGTGTATATTGAGCCGGCACTCTGCCATGACCAACTTGCTCTCTCAGAATAGCTCGTGCCTGTGCGGCAAGCTCGGGTGGAAGTTGCGCGAGAGTCTCATCGTCCTGTTCCATGAGTACTTGATTTCTCAGGGCTGGTGGTAGAGTGGCCAAGATGGTCGCGGCATCCATCTCACCTGCAACAGCTCCACCGTTGGCAGCAGCTGCTGCACGGTTACGCTCTTCACGTTCACGGCGTCTTCTGTCTTGTCTCTCTTGCTGAATGATTTCATCCCGAATGTCTTCCGGCAGAGCATCGAGAAATTCTTGGTCGATATCCGTGGGTTGAGCGCCGGTTGCAGCAGCTGTGGATCGTCTCTCAGCGACTGCTGACATGATGACTTCTTCTCGAATGTCATCTGGTAATTCAGCGAGGAAATCAGCATCGACACCTAGATCTGTGATGTCGAATGGAGCACCGCGAATCATAGTTGTAATTCTCGGACGGTCTGCAGCTGGAGTTTCTTCAGCTTGCTCACCCGATCCTGCTTGTGGGGGTACTTCAGATTCGACGCCGTCCATGGCATCTCCATCTTGGGGCTCAACACCAGCTTGGGCATCACTTGTTTCCTCAGGACCTCGAGCAGCAAGTGCCTCGGCAGCGACTCGCTCAGCCTCTTCTCGTTCTTCAGCTTCCTTCTTTTCCTTCGCAATTCTCTCCTCTTCTTCTTTCTTCTCCTTGGCAATTCGCTCCTCCTCAATCTTCTTTTTGATTTCCTCCTCGAGCTTGCGTGCCTTTTCAGCCTCGGCTGCCTTATTTGCCTTATCGAGCTCAATGGCAGGGGGGACAAGCAGCGACAGGATTGCACCGGTAAGATCGTTAGATCTCTCCAAGCCCGCGGGTCCGAAGACAATCTTTGCTTCTTCTAGCCACCTAGCAGTCGTGGATACTGGCGTGAAGAAGGCGGCACTTCCGGGTTCAGTCGCCTCTCGTTGTCTCTCGAATCGAGATGGGCGCATACTGAACATAGCTTGGAGATCAGGCGGGAATGGCTGGCCCGGGGCGGCGGTGATGTGGAATTGGAGGGCTTGTCCGTGACGTGCAATGTGACCTGGCATAGGCGGTAAGGATCTAATAACTTCATCCAACAGAGCAGCAGCTGCAGGGCTCTCACCAAAGGGTCGGCCGCCGATATCTAAGATCTCTCCACCAGGGCCACCCATAGCTTGGATCCAGCTTCCCATCGAAGGCACACGACTGGAGCCATCTCGATTTGGCCCACCTGAATGAACTCGCTGGAGCAATGGATTGGTTCCATCATCCCCCGCGCCACGAGATGCCGACGCACCTGGTCGATGTGATCTGTATGATGGTCGATATTCTGGAACTGTATTTGCATTAGCTCTGTTTGTGGTTGGGGGTCTAAGAAGTCCGTTGGTGGCGAGAGTTCGCAATCGGTGGTGAAACTCTGCTTCCAAAGAGACAATTTGTTCCATGTACGTACCGCCCAGCGGATCACGAGGACCGCCAGCAAATCCCATAGGGAATGGGGAGAAGCCACCACGAGCGCGGCGATGTACAACCATCGGCGGCTCAGCCTCATCTTGCCAACCAAAATTAATTCCTCCCGGACCATCCACTGTGAGAATATTAGCATGTGGGTAGCATTCAAGTAATTGTCGAACTTACGAGGATATTGGTCAAAAAGCATCTCCTCGTCCATCTCATCTTCATCCTCCTCATCTCCTAGCACATGTCAGCCGTGCGATTCAGAAATTGACTGACAAGAACATACCTTCTTCATCGTCCTCCTCTACATACTCCCCAGGCACACGATCCTCGTCCTCCTCATCGTCGTCATGGTCCAGGCCTTCTGCAGCTTCCATGCGCTCGATCATATCGGCAGCTTCAACGTCACCACCGAGAGCACGGACAAGATGGCCAATGGGTCCACCCATTTCCATGGCATGCATTTGCTCTTCTTCGGCGTCAGCGGCTTGACCTTCATAATCTTCTTCGTCTCCATCATCGTCTTCGTCGTTATCACTCTCCCAATCGCCCATATCATCGTCAGCGATTTGTTGGATATTTCCAGCCTCGTCGATGATTTCAACACGGCCATCATCGTCCTCGGAGTCATCGTCATCATCACCGCTACTTGAGTCGTCCTCATCATCTTCGCCATCATCCGCCATGATGACTTCGACATCAAGGCCGTGGTCTCCATCGACGCCCTCAATGGGGCCCATGCCTTCCATGCCTTCGATTTCCTCGTCCTCATCGCTGATGTTGTCTTCATCATCTCCAGGACCGTCCTCATCATAGTCCATCTCATCCTCGTACTCGCCTTCATACATCTCCTCGTCATCATCATCGGATTCTGACGAAGAGTCCTCCTCTCTGCCGTATTCTAGCATGCCAAGAGTCGAGTTGCGGAACAAGTCCGGAGTTTCTTCACGATCATCTTCTGGTTCAGACATGGAGGTCGCGGACTCAATCTCATCCTCGTCACCTTGACCGGCGGGTCCCGAGATCAAGGACAGATCGCTGAGACTAACGGCAGTTGTTGTTAAGGTCTTGAGTGGACGCAAAATATACTTGACGGCGCGCTTAGCACCCGGGAAGTTGAGATCAACATCTGCAATTGAAGCAGTCAATGCTGCGACGTAACCCTTCTCAAACATGATGCGACGAAGTTGCTTTTGAGATGCACTAGCGACGGACGTGTCCACAGGACCAACATTCTCCTTTCCGTTCATGATGTGATTCATGAGGTCCGCTAGGGCCAGCATTCGTGCGTATTTGACATCAAGTGGTTCGGTCGAGGTGCTTGCTTGGGTGTATGCCTTAAGGATGTTTTCCAGGACAAAGCGGCGGACGAATAGGAGATCTGGCTCGCTGTCGCTGTCGTATGGCTCGCGACTCTTGTCAATAGGAACTTCTCCAGTCTTGCACAGAAGAGCGGTAAGTACAGAGTCTGCCCAGTTCGAGGTGACCAGCTTCTTGCGCAAGATTGTATTCTCTGCATGATCCAATGTGCCTAGAGGGATGAGATCGAAAAGGAGGTAGTTGACCACACTCGATCGTGGCTTGGATGGGGTCATAGACTGAGGCGGAGCACTACGTTTGAAATTGATGAACTCGATCTTGGTGCGATTGTACGATGAAAGTAATTCCGTAAGGCATTGAAGAATGAAACATCTGTAGATGTAGATGGGGTGCTCCTCTGCCTTGAACTCTTGTTTGGAAGGCGTCTTAGCCTTGGGGTCCTTGGCTGTGGTAGAGTCTGAGTCAGAAGAGGAGATTGTGCTCAGTGCATCTCCATTGCTGGCTGAATTACTCTCTGTCGTGGTTGTAGCGACTGCTGCAGGATCCTTGTCTTCAACATCTCTGTAGTTCAACAGCTCACAGAGTAAGAAATGAATGACGCCATCGGGATTTTCAACCACCGGCAGCTTATGCTCATGGGTGGTTGGCTTGGAAACATCTGGCATCTCTGTATCCACGGCTTCGGTGGAAGTCTTGACGTCTTGAATAGTCAAGTCCTCAGTAGCCTGAACAGTGGGCTGTACACTGTCATCCTTGACAGCAGGCTCCGGAGCTCGCTCCTTCAAGACCAAAGAATGAGGGCGACCATCATGTGCTTGATAAGTCCAACGATTGAGTTTAACCATTTCGTTGGTAACTTCAACAAATAATTCCGGACTCCGCAAAGCTGTGTGGGAAAGTCCACGTAGGTAGGCTTTTTCATCGATGCTGCGTGTTTGACGGTTGGTGTCCAAGTATGCCTTGATTTCAGATCGCATGATTTGCTTGATGGTCTCGTCATCTTCGATGATATGACGAAGGATGATCATCAATGGACCTTGGATCTTAGCAGAGCTTGCTCCAGCGAGTTGCTTGGCCATTACAAACAGTCTTTGGATGTTCTTCTTCTCGCCAATGCTCTGAGCAATGGATCGGGTTCGAGTTAAGATGACTAGAATGCGAAGTACAGCAAGTGCAAGCTGTTCTTCCTTGCCGACACGGATCAAAATGTCAAGGATAGCCTCCAGAAGCTGGGTGCGCTCTTCCGGACCAACCGCAGGTTCGACAACCTCCAGTACGGGCGGCTCTAGAGTATCGTTCTCGTCCTTCGGTAATGTCCACTTCGTCTTCTGCGGTCGAGCATCGTCACTGAGAAGCATCTCGATGATGAGCAAAATTTGGGGGACCCATGGTGAAGACTCCTCTGCAGAATGCTTGGGAGACAGCTTAATGAATGTGAGCAGAGTGCTCAGATTCTCCTTCAGTTCGTCAACGGCGGCCGCATAGAACAACTTGTCTCGGAGCATGAGGCCAAGCAGATGCGCATAGGCAGCAACCTTCTTGCCAGTTGCACTGAGATCTTCTTCACCAGCGAATGACATAAGAGCGACAACCAAAGTTTCACTAACAACTTTTCGTTGTGTCGGTGGGTCATCTGACTTATTAACAACTGTTGTGATCAGATCCGAAACTTCGAAAGTGACGTCTCCATGAGCGTTGATAACATCAAGACACTTATCGATCAGATTGTCCCGAATAAGAGCTCGTTCATCGTTCAGGTCATCAATTGTAACGCGCTTATGCGTGGCCTCAACCGTTGCAGGTGCCTTCGGAGCCGTCGAGCCTGTTGGTGTTGAGTTTGAGGACGCCTCTAAACCGTCTGCTCCTCTATTCGCATAATTGTTGACAACCTGTGCCAGTGCCTGGTCAAGACTAGCGGCATCACCAGCTGGAGTGCTACCAGCGGGCGGCACGATATCATTGAGAGCACCCACGATATCCATCACACTTCCTGCCATCGCATGATCTTCAGGAGTCGCAGTCCCGGTCGAGGCGCTAGTCTGTGGCCGAGAAGCTGGGTTTGCCTCGGGAGTGCGAGAGGCAATCTCACCAGCTGGTACCGGGTGGCGCTGTGATGGGTCCGCAGCAAACAGTCTGTAATACTCCGTAGCAGATGCAAGGTGATTGTTGCAGCGATAGAGGGCCTCATCCACAAGGTCAGTATTCCCAGCATCGGTGACATCGGAAGTTGTCAAAGCGGACTGGTATTCGGGATTTGGCTTGAAGGTCTTGCGAACTTGCTTGGCTGGCACCACTGGAGGATCACCTCTGTTGTGCGCACCACCTTCGTGATCAGCTGTAGCAATTGTGCGAATAACTTCAATGAGTTTCTCGGAGATTTGACTTGTCCCCTTTTCGATGAGATCGGAGCCCCAAAGATTGCGAATGATGGGAAGTATAGCCATTCGTAAATCGACAAGCAATTGAGCTGGCGAGAATACATCGGCAGGGTCAGGTCGTCTTTCGGCTCTGCCCTGCAAGGCCATGGTCTGCTGGGCTTCCGTTAAGTTTCTCCCATTGACGATCTGGCTATAAAGAGATAGAATGGTCGAGGTACCCGCGGTTGCAAGCTCGTACAAGATGAATTCCTCGGGTTTCTTCTCGTGGAATTCTTTAATGGGAACTGAGGCTTTTCGAATCTCTGATGTGAAGATCTCCAACATCCGGTTGAGAGTCTGCATACCATCATGATCCTTGAAAGCTAACAAGACAACTGTAATGGTCTGAATGGGACGCTCATTATGGCGTGAGTCTGGGGGAAAGTCAATATGATTGCATTCAATTGATAGGCTAGAATGTTGCTTACTCTCGATTAACATGTCCTTCAGACAATGCAACATGCCGATCCAATAAGAGAAAGTCTCCGGTGAGTAGTCATCCTCAGATGGAGTAAGCTGGCTTAAGATTGACTCCACCAAGGCGTCCGCAATGGCTAGTTGGCCTTGCTTCTGAAAACTGTCTGAGGACCGCTTGCTCACCAGTGCCTTCCCAAGCGTCTGGAAGAAGGGAATAATTGCTCGGGACATCTTTCCGAGAAGGAATTTGATGGTGTGATAGTTTTTGAAGGCAGGGGAGGCCTGCTCAGCTTTCGACACTGTTTTACCCGACTTCTCGGGGTTCGAGGGCTTGCTTTCAGGAACGTCTGGCAAGTCTCCATTTGTGGCATTAGCTGCAGTGACTGAAGACGGCAGTTCAACGGCAGGCTCAGCAGATGAATCAGCTGCCATGGGAGCATCAGGGTTTGACTCTCCAAAGCCAGAATCCTTAACACGGCTCGAGTTCTGCCACGATTCTGGGACAGATTTTCGCAATCGCATATCTTCCCGCAAAGATGCGCCAAGTAGTGGTCCAAGAGTCTTGACAAGCTGGACATAGTAATCCGCAACATTGACTTGGGTGAAGACGCCAGTGCCACTTCTGTGATTGAATGCCGATGCTTGGAAGCACATGTTGACTGTGGGAACCAACGAATGTAGGTTGACGAGGGCCTTGGCAAACTTGGTACCCTTTGAGAGAGTTGCAACGTCTGCTGCTTGACGAGCCTCTGTGTCAACGAATGGTGCAAAGAAGAGACTATCTCCGACGTAACTGATGAAGGGTTGCAAGTCATCAGCTGCATTTTGAGCTCTCTTCAACAAGGATGGCATAACAAGGTGCGGCTTCGCGTCTGCGAGCTGGGCAATCACATGATGAAATGTGCGGCACGCCGAAGAATCTCCAAAGTCATACGCGAGGCATGGTGAATGCGCAAGGTTGAGGATGTAATCCAGACCACCCTTGTGACAGAACTCGGCCCGAGCTGAGGTATTACCGAACATTGAAGAAAGGAATGTTGCAATAGCCGTGATATAGGGAGTCATCGACACAGTCGAGTTGATATCAGCTGGTGTGGATGGGGCAGTCGGAGTAGAAAGAGAGGCAGCATCAGCATCCTGCATTTCCACGTCGCCACTATCATCGACAGCCTTGCCTTTGGCCTTGATTGAACGGTCATCACGGGAGAGACTGATCTGGTCGTTTGCAACCACTGGCTTTCCTGCGAGATCCGTTGTCCATAGCTTCGCACCGATGTAGTTGGACTCAGCCTTGCTCTTGCACAGATAGTCAACGCGAGCCACCATATTTACAATAGATGTCATAATTGCATCCTTCAGAGGCGGGTGGTGGCGAATCAGCTCGTCGAAACTACTGCCAAGGCTACTGGGCAAATCCTTATTCGACTCCATGCACTTGACGTGCTCAGGACTCTCAAATATCTCGAAGAAAATCTCAAGAGCCTTAGACGCCTGGAACATCTTCATGCCGGCATTGTTCAAGCAGATGGCACTGAATGCTTGAGGCACAATGTTGATGGTTTCCGAGTTTGGAAGGATGCCTCGAGCTAGTTGTCCTTCACGTGGAGTTTCCAGCATAGCTGGTGTAATTGGAGTGACCTTGTAAACCTCCTCGTTACTGCCGTCACCGTCTTCGTCGTCCGATTGAGGAGATGGAGAGCTGTCGGTCACAGTAGAGTCTGCAGCATCATCGCTCGAGGTAGCTGGGTCAGGTTGCGAGATCTTGGTCTCGATCGGCATGGTGATGGTTGTACCAGTGACAGCTTCAAGGAGACCTCTGCTAAGTCCGGCTTCGGCGATTACCGCAAAACTGGTCGGCTCGTTGTTGATGAAGTCGTTGAGAATGCTGACTGCGTTGGTCCATACAGTCGAGCCATAGAGGCGCGCATTTCCAATGATTTGGCGCAGGCTGCCAAGAAGTTGCGTTGAGTCGATCAAGTTTCTCAGAAGGCGGTCGAAATTTCCACCATAGCCACCTGCTGTCGACATCATATGATGGATGAACTTGAAAAGCCATTTCAGAGTCTGTTGCTGGAAGAATGGAATGTCGTAGTCGACCATCGAGGATCGATATTGAGTTGGCATTCCATTCCCAGCTGCTGCATTTTCTGCGGCAGCGCCGACCTCGTAAACTATCAAGCTGGAGACTGAATCAAGACCATCTGCTCCGACAAGGGCGGTGAAGGCTTCTCGTGCGCTGTACATAATAGTGTCGAGGAAGCTGAGAACCAGAGGATGGTAGCGCTCCGCGATGTCAGTTCTAAGAGTCAGGACCTCAACCAAGATGGGCATGAGTCCAGCGGTGACGAGATCAGTCCCAGTACGTGGATTGACGGACAAGTTAGCAAGGAGTGAGAAGAGAGTATCACGCCAGACATCATCCTCTGAGCGCTGCGGCTCCTCCTGCTTATTACTCATTTCTGCGACGGCCTTCCGCACAACATAGAGAAGAACTCCGTGGTTGACATTAGTGTTCAGAGCGGCACAGACATCTGGGAATTTGGTCTGAAGATTTGCCATCGCATCCAGCACAGCAAACGCTAAAGTCTGAATCGACCGAGGTACCGCAACATCGCCTTCAGCTGGTGGGTGGATCAACTCTGCGAGTTGATATATGAGTTGTAAGCGGCGAGGCTCTTCACTATCCTGCTTCAAGACACTCTCCAAAAAGGTGGCCTCTGGATGGATGTATGCCAGATTTGTGATGGCCAACAATCTGACAGCTAATATGTGCCGTCTTGTCTCTACGGAGGTTGTCAACGCATCCGCAACACGCAGCTTTGTTAGCAACTCGTATCTCTGATCGACTGGCAAGTCCGACATATGCTCGGACAGGAGAGCATGCAAACCAGTAGACTTGATCTTGGATGAAGAGATTTGAATGACCTTGAAATTAGGACGCGGGGTATCTTCGGTGTTAACGGTAGGAAATGTGGAAGCACGAGGTGGGGTGGATGGTGACTCGTCGCTAGCAGTGTTTCTATCCGCGCGCGCTGAGCCTGGGCCAAGATTGGATCTCCGAGAAGGCGTTGGAGTTGTGGGCATTCCTGAAGGAGTATAAGGTGCCGGAGCCGGGGTGTTCGTAGTTCCCTTGGTATCTGGCTCAACGTTCGTCTTTGGGTAAAATGTAAGCTTGACATCTCCCCATTCCTCCCAATCAGTCTCTGAATTTGGAACAGGAGGTGCACCATTCCGGACACTCTTCGGACTGTTGCCTGCCACAGATCCACCTTTGACAATAGTGACCAAGTCCGCTGCATAAACTGTAGTTGTGGCACCCTTCTCTGCTGGTGTGCTGAAAAGAGCCTTCTCCTTGCCCTTGACATTGGGAGTGGCAGGAGTTGTGGGCTGTACAGACTCTGCTGCACTTGTGACACTCTTCGAGAACGGCAAGGCAAGCTGCAGTACCCGGTCCAGATTGATGTTATAGTGGTTGGCGAGGAGGGCCTGACTGACGTGGCGAAGTGGGATATTCATGCGTTTCATAGCCGCCTGATATCTCTGTGCCAGTTCTGAACCTAACTCCAGTGTGACTTCCAGGAGGGATAGGGAAGTACTGTTCAGTAACTTGTTGAGGTGTGAACTGCTTGCGTAAACGCTTCGATTTCCACAGTTCTGTAGAAGCATCTTGGAAAAGTTCAGAATTGATTCCACCAACTCTCTGTCTCCCTCTGCAGAATAGCCAAGAGCGTCGAGATCATGTCCTGTCGGAGAGGCAACTTCTTTTTCGTCGATCCCAGACTTGAGAATGTCGCAGCCAAAGTCGCTGGTCTGCGGATCCTCAAGCTTGTACGTATCGCAGAACTTGTCGAGAACATCATCGAAGCGGTTTAGGAGAGATATCCAGTGGTAAAGGTCGCCCCGAGGAAACGGCCATCTTGATGGGAAGGTTGCGAGATGCTGTGGAAGGAGGGGCAAAGGAACAGCACATGCCGCATTGCGAAACTCCTTGACGAATGGTGACTATAGAACTAGTCAGCATTGCATAGAAAGACAATGTAAACCGATCTGAAGCTCACCAAAGATTCAGCGTGCCTCGCCTGCATAGTCTTCGTTACTCTGACCATGATGATGGCGGGAGCGGAAAGACCGCTGAGAAATCGGTTTCGACCCCCTCCACTTCCTCCGTGCCTATCCTAGCTGTCGACAGCTTGGCAGACAATCAAAGGAGCATCCGCGGTGGATAGCCCCGTGCGTAGTCGAGATTTTGACGTCTGTTGGTTGGGTTGGGCAGGTTGTGAGGGAACTCTGGAGGTAGCCGCGCGAGATCTGCAGATTAGCTATCACGAAGAGGATTATTACCTGCTCAAAGTACGAGCTTCAAAGACTGGGGGTCCTGATCGAATGTCGTTTGGCGCAGGTAATGTTGATGTGCGTTTGTAGTAGGAAGGCAAAGGTGATGCCGGGTCGCGAATTGGAGAAGTCGAAAAGAGCGTGGCGGAGGGAACGGTGCAGGCGCCCTTCGGAATCTCTATCGATGGAGATGGAACGGAGTAGCTGGCAGGAGGGACCAGCACTCTCGATCTGTGGAGTTTGTAATGTTTGTTCGTGGTGTTGTTGTGCGAAGTGGTGCGGGGAGGTTGTGGAGTGGAAGAGAATGGATGGATTTTGGTAGAGGTAAGGTAGGTAAGGTAGCTGGAGAAGATGTCGCGTTGCGGCCGCTTGCTCTTAGCGACGTCAGTGCAGTCAGGCTTGCCAGCACATATTCTTTCACCACTTTTTCCTCTGGCAAAGAGATTCACTTAGAAGCATTCTTATTACATGCATTATTATATGCAATTTATTGAAACCAATATTCATTTCTGTAGACCATGTTATCGGTGGACAGAGCAAACTAAAAGACGTTTTTTGAGCCGCATGAGAAATGTCAGAGCTTTCTTCAAGGCAGATCCGCTAGGCGGCGAGGAAGTCCACACCCTTGTCAATTTGGTCCGAACAACTTCAGAACTTATCAAAGTGGAAGAAAAGCAAGCAGCAAATCATATTCATTGTACAGATAGCTTTTTATTTAGGGATCTTTCTTTAACTGTCTTTCTCGAGCTATACCTTGGAGAGACAGCGTAAGCAATACACCCTAGATGCATCACTTAAGCCATACTCACACTTTCTCATAAATCACAGTGCTGGCTTGTCAATAAGTCCATTGCATGCTCTATTACGACAAGTTAAGAGTAGGATACAATGTATAGGAGCAATATAAGACACTGATCAAGCAGAAGAGGAGTTGTGATACAAATGGCCAAAAACTGACCTGGTTCTCGGCAGGCTGACTTTTGCCGATGCATTTTGTTGGCAGTGAGGTCAAAGCTTCCAGCGTATGAAAGCACTCCCTACTCCTTCAATGTCCTAGAAAACACAAATGACCTTGTAGCATACCATACCCACTGTACCTGGGACTAATATCGAGAGCGAGCAGAACTGAATTCGCAGCACTCGGGCTCTTGCCAAAGACCGTTCATCTGGTCAAGCAAGTACAAGTCTTGTCAGCCTGGTCCCAATAGCTCGACAGCCTTGTCGTAAGGCTGAGGCCTGTCATGTGATGAAGCTGCTCATACCCAATCATTCCTCGAGCTCTTCCCGCCAAGCAGTCTACTTCTTCCCCCCTCGTGAGCCATAGCAGGACGACGCTTCTTCTTGTTATAACTGTGTAGCCATACTACCTAGGTATGCAAGAATCGCATTCTGCTAAGCGTGTCATCGTGGCCCAGCTTGTTGGATCCAATCCTCTTAATGATGAGGTCTCTTAATGCCAAGCTGCCCCTTCATTGTCAATTTCTCCCAGCTTCAAGTGGGCACTGGCGTCTGTAATCTTGATCACACGAATCTTCAAGATCCTTGGGATGAACCGCTACCAATGCACCTCCTATCCCCTGCATACTTGCATAACTAAACTCTCTCAATGTCTTTTGAAGCCTCTTACGAACTCGACGCAAACAAAGTCCTCGACTCTTCTCCTGACATTGACAAACAGATTATCAGATCGCTTGTTTCAGGATTCCATCCAACCACTTTACGGCACTTTGATAGGCCAGGAATGTTTGCAGTCCCCGGTGGCGTCGACGGCTTCTATCCCTGCAGCGTGGCTGGAGCCAGTCCTGGCACATCAAAATAGATTGAGATTGGGGAGGATGGGATGGGAGAAACCCTGTGCCAGTTGAGGAGTCGAGATGAGCCGGCCATGTGTCTTTAATGAAAATGTAAATTGCGATAATTCTAATCGTAAATCACAGCTTCTCTTCTGATTCGGAACTTCCTTTGAATCATTGTCGTGTAACAAGAGTTCGCAATTGTTGCCTTTGGAGAGTTCTGAACAGCTTGCATCGCCTGCCCCCTATCGGCGTTGATAACAAAAGCTCCGCCCAACCCTGGCCAGGCTACTCGTAACTCGAATAATCGACGCACGACCAGCTCCAACCTCGAATCTACTGACAACAGCCCTCCAACTTCTTACGTTCTTTTCAGTACTGCAGGATCCAATTACTCATCTTGCTCCGATTGCTGCACATCCACCACCATTGAGGTCTCCCTGTCCCAGCAAGAGCTGCCTCCCTTTGATGGCCTCAACCACCTCCTGATCTCAACGGCCGCCTTCGAACCACACTACTTATGCACCACTCCGTTCAGTGAACACAACGAGCAGTAGAAATGTCGGAACACGAGTATAAGGAGAAAGATGACTCTGCCTCGGTGAAAGGGGCGACACGGAGGGATTCAAATGCGGACAACTCAGATCGAGAGACTGTATGTTGAATGTGGACCCATTCGCAACACCTTGCACCTGGAATGAAATGCAGCGATTGAACTGCAGTATTGGGCACCTTGCTAAAAGCTATTTGATTGCAGGACACTTTCGAAGATGCCAACGATACCGCTGTAGTCGATACTCCCAAGCGTCCGTCCATGGAAAGGTCTCGGTCGTTAACAAAGCGACCATCCTCTTCGAAGAGCAATTCGGAATCAGTTCTGGACAACGAGCAACCACCTGTACCGGCAGTCCCAGCAATGGAATCAAAGGAGGATACAGAAAAGAATGGAGAGGAAGCGAAGCAACCGAATTCCCCTTTATTGACATCGCATCGTGTGTCCAATTCATCCCTTGACAATGTCAACTTGGATAATGTCAGTCTGGATGAAGATATGACTCCTGTCAAGCCGGTTACATCACAAGGTATGAAGTTATGAGACTGCATATCTAGTACATGCGGTGTATTAATTTCGTTTCTCAATAGAAGCCTCAAAGTCTCCTCCGCCTCCCCCTCCAAAGAACGCCAAATATGCCTTACAAGGACTCTCTGGTGCTTTGCCATCAGTACCTTGGTCACCTCCACCCGCACCACCTCCATCAAATACCCTCCCAGCTCCTGCGCCGCCGACCAGGAAGTTAACAAGTCCCTTCTCCTGGCTGTCACGGAATACTTCACAGCAAAAAGATACTGCGGTTCCATTACCCTCCCCAGACAAAGAGGCGCGGAGAAATACCGCATCCTCAATTGCTACAATTAGCAGTAACCCAGAGATGATGTTGAGCAAATTAGAGGAAGGCGATGAAGGAAACACAACAGGTGCTAATGGGCGACCAGCAAGAAACAGTCTGAGGGATAGGTTTAAGCTGCTACGGATGAGAGAAGAGGCTGGCATTACTGCTTTGCCTGATGATGATAAATCTGGCGGTGGATTTACAGGTATGCTATCGCGAAGTGCGACTTTCAGCATTGGTGGTCTTACCAGCCCTTCAGTAGAGGATACGCTTCACGCGCAGTCCCCATCCTCCCCACATCCCCCAACAAGTCCAAATCCATCGACAGTCAATCCTGCACTGGCTCCTGGCACAGCTGCAGGCGTTTCAGCAGGCCCATCAGCAATAGCTGAACCTGTTGATTGGGATCTATGGCAAGCAGTGGTGGACGAAGGTCCAACGGCGGTTGCGAGAACCAGCCCCGAGGAGTTGAATCGTGCCATCACGACCGGTATCCCAAACGCTATTCGTGGAGTCGTATGGCAAATCCTAGCCCAAAGCAAGAACGAGGAGCTGGAGAGTGTATATCGGGATCTCGTTAATCGAGGAACTGAGAAGGACAAGGATCGGATGAGTGGATCGAGCGGAGCTACCAGCGTAAATGGGAGAGATAAGGACGAGACTGTGGTGTCCTCCGCTTCCTCAGTTCATTCAGACAGTTCTACCCCAGCCACAACCATCACAAATGGAATGCGATCACCATCCCCACCAAAGGACCCGGACATGTTGGCCAAAGCCCAAGCCGTCACTTTGGCAGTCAAGAAGAAGAAAGCCAAAGAAGATGCGGCAGCCTTGTTGAAACTGGATAAGGCCATCAAGCGGGATCTTGGTGCTCGAACCAGCTTCTCAAAATTTGCCGCCAGTTCTGGGCTCCAGGAAGGCTTGTTTGGAGTATGCAGGGCATATGCTCTATTCGATGAGGGTGTGGGATATGCTCAAGGCATGAACTTCCTTGCTATGCCTTTGCTGTTCAATGTAGGTTGTACCGTTCATTTCGATTTCTTATTCTGACCAATTTAGATGCCCGAAGAAGAAGCGTTTTGTTTACTTGTACGATTGATGAACCAATACCACCTGCGCGACCTGTTCAAACAGGATATGCCAGGATTGCATATGCATCTCTACCAATTCGAGAGGCTACTTGAAGACTTTGAACCAGCTTTGTACTGTCATCTCCACCGTCGTCAAGTTACTCCACATCTTTACGCCACCCAATGGTTTCTAACGCTTTTCGCCTACCGTTTCCCTCTACAACTCGTCCTTCGAATCTACGACCTTATCCTGAGCGAAGGTCTCGAAGCAATCATCAAGTTTGGAATTGTGCTCATGCAAAAGAATGCTGCGACTCTGCTTGGCATGTCCGATATGGTAGCCCTAACAAATTTCCTGAAGGACCGAGTCTTCGATGTCTACATTGACCAAGCACCTTCTGCAGGCTCCATTCTTGAGTCCGGCTTTTTCGGTAGTTCTGGCGCAAGTATCGACAAGGAGGTTTACCGAGCAGACCAACTCATCCAGGATGCCTGTGCGGTGAAAATCACACCCGAGCTTCTTAAAACATACAAATTAGAATGGGAAGAGAAAACTCGCCTGGAGAAGGAGCGCGAAGCTGAGTTGGAGCATCTGAAATCGACCAACCACTCCCTTCAGCAAAAAGTTAGACGCCTGGAAGAGCGTGTCGAGGAGCACGACTCCGAACATGCAGCTCTCGCAACCGATCTCGTCAAGACAAAGGTCGAGAATGAAGAGCTGAATGACGAGAATGAGTCTCTCAAGGGGCAAGTCCGAGAGCTGAGATTGGTAATTGAGAAGCAGCCGGAAGAGGTCGAAGCTAGATTACAGAGTGAGATGGATCGCTTGATGAAGAGAAACCAAGAAGTACATGAGGAGAATACAAGGCTGGAGGAGGAAATGGGCGAGATGGAGCAGACCCTTGTGGCTACCAAGATGCAATACGCAGAGGTATTCCCTCCTATCTTTCTAACTCATGGAGCGCAACTAACATCATTCAGATCAACGCTGCCCATGAAACCCTCACGAGGAAATGGACCGATCTCCGCAAAGCACTCGGCGACTAGCTTCACCTCGCACTCCAAAGCAACGGCAAAAATTACTCTTACGACATGTACAGTCTCCTCGTCCACGTTTTTCTTCTCTTCCTATCTCACAAAACAAGAATGGACCAAGCTCGGCATCAGCACCAGCTCCATCACGGCATTGCATCACGGTTTGGCTTAGCGATTCATTCTCCTATGATCTGGTCTCCTCGTCTCGATTCCAATTTCCAGCGAGCACGAGTCTTACGAACGATACAAAAAATCAGTCCTGTGATATCCCCATTTTCTTTTCCCTTTTTCCTTCTGTCCGCTTGCCTGCCTGTGGTTCTTATGGGCTGTGGTGCAGCGTAGCTGAGCTGGATAGCTCTTAATGTATGTTATGATGTGTTGACTGAGAGCGAGCGTGCGATGGGTGCATGGTATTGCATGGCATGGTATTTGGTGGTGTTTGATGGGTATGATGAGAGGATTGAAAGTCACGCGAGGAAAGTGCAGAATTGATGGGGTGGATATGGCTCAAGGGCCTATAAGGAGATTGTATATACTAAGACTGTGAGATTTGGAGAGGGGCGAATGAATGGAAGACGATGGACTCAAGTCGTGCTCCCTTTGCACAGCTCCCGGAGTCAAAGCCTTTAACATTTCAGCGAATTCCTCAGGAGAATGATTGGAGCATCATTGAGCACTACAACCGGCGTGGTCCTCTACCACGTACCGCAGCTGCAAGCGCAATCAAATATCCCCACAAATTTGTCCACTTGGAATGCCATTCCAAGTGTCATTCTTTCCTCGCTTTGCATCCCAGGCTCGCTACCTTATACTCGCCCTCTTCTTTCTAGCTCAAGTGTCAGAAGGGGAGGGAGGCTGATTTCTGCACCTTCGAGCCTCCCTCCCTCCCAGCCCAAGAAGAGAAGAGCACTACGAGAGATTGACATCGAGAGAAATCAACACGACGAATCGAACAAACTGTCCTTTCAAACATGCAACATTCCTGTCGGGTGTAACAACGAAAAGGTGGTGGCAGCCGTTCTATTAAGTAAAGTATGTCCTTGGAGAAAGGTATGAGAGACTGCCAATATTTTGTTATTCTCTGAATGATTGTACGCTCTGCTACTTTGGGAAGCTAGATAAACTCGAAGCAGGGTTTGCGTCTTCTAGTTACAGTATCTTGCCATTATCAGGAGATCTTACAGAAACTTGGTTCCAGATAGCCTAGGCTTATTCGCAAGTCACCGAGAGTCAGCCTGACAGTGGACTCTGTAGCTCATGACTAGAGAAGTCTACATGGCATCTACCTAGGATTAGCTGGCTTGCTGGCAGGCTCTACTACGAGGAACAGTATTCTGATCAGCTACCTACCTTATCAGCTCGGGAGAGACAATCCACCAATTCGGAGACAATCGACGTCAAATTGCTCTCAACAGCTGTGCCGCCAATAAGTGACAAGTAGCACGACCGAGCACCAAGTCAGGCAGGCAGCGGAAGTAGGCTCTTCCTTCCTTTTCCAAGCTTTATACGCGTTGGAGATTCGCCTTGGTCATTTTCTGGTCTACCAATTGAGCAATCTACCAGTTCGCTCGGTACTGTACAACAACTCGTTTGCTCCAGCCTCGAGGCTAAGACTCCAAATCCCAAGCTGGAGCTCCAGGCTCGCTAAAAATCTAGGTCTAGTCTCTTGTTTGGTTTCGTTTCCACAGCGTCTGAGAATACGCACAGACATCCCGTCCTCTATTATCTTGGTGTAAGCGAGCCACCAATTCAGCTACACTCCCAATTTACAATTCCATTTTCAAGCCTCTGGCCAATAAACGTCCCGTTTCAGTGAGTCCCCACACAATAGACGTTCCCGAATACCGTTTCAGATGCAGAGAATAAGGGTATGGATTGGTGGGCGGGTGATCGGCGTCGTGCCAGTACTTAGTCCGTGCATAGATTGCCGAGATGGCTATTCTGCAGCTCGTTGGTATGAGAAGGCCAGTTGGAAGAAGCTCGGGTGTCATTGGACCTGCAAGATTGGAGAAGGAAGGGGAATGAGGAACGCTTTGGACCTCCACTGTTACTACAAGTGATACTGATGCGATCCTTGGTCTTTCTCGGCCTAGGCCGGCAATAGTCTTGGGAGCCTTGGATGGGGTTTGGTGAGGTGAGGCTTTTCTTCGAACTTTAGCTTTTCATGCGAGACACATGGTGGAGTTGATGGGGAGGGGAAAAGTGGAGGAAGTATAAACCTTCGATGCCCCTCTCCTTGACGATCGCTTTTCTTTTCTTGTACGCTGGCTGGTTTGATCTTGGAAGTTGTGTATTATCTACGTATTTTGTTGTGTATTCAGACGCCTGTTGATCGGGGCTTCTCTTCTCTTCTCTTCTTACCTCGTCACTTCTTCTCTCCGACCAAACACTTGCTACTTGATTTCGGATTCTTGTCAACAAGTTGGTTGATTGAATTAAGATGCATTTCTCGACTTTGGCTATGGCGTCTGCGTTTGCAGCTTCGGCTGCTGCGCAGATGTCTCTTATGGAGATTCTGACCGCGAATAACAAGACGTTGGGGACGTTGACTGGTAGGTTCCTTCGCCTTCCCATCCTCATCATCGTCATCCCCGTTTATCTACTAGATCTACCTCGATCTGTTCTGACTTTTATACACTCATCTTGCTTTCTGAACCAACGCATCAACAAGATTTTGAATTGACACCCTTTCCACAGGCCTCCTCCAAAACCAGCCCGAACTAACCAACAACCTAACCAACGCCCGCAACATCACCATCCTAGCACCATCCAACGATGCCTTCTCCAAGTTCCTCTCCACTCCAGCAGGGCAATCCGCTTCCAACGACCCGGGCATGCTAACCGCCCTCCTCCAATACCACGTTCTAGTTGGCGCGCATCCATCGACTGCTCTCAACATGTCATTATACGCACACAGCATGTTGATGAACACAACCTACACGAATGTAACAAATGGACAAGTCGTACAGCTATCGAAGATGGGAAATAAGGTCATGGCCATGAGCGGATTGAAGGAGATGAGCATGAGCACAACAATGGACGTCATGTTCACTGGCGGCGTGGTACACGTCATTGACAAGGTGCTCACAATGCCAATGGTACGTATCCTTCCACATCCCCTCATTCTTCATACTCGAAAGTTCGAATCGACTGACACTACCAAGATGCCCTCCCTCTCCGCCGTCGACTCCGGCCTCACCGGTCTCGCCGGCGCCCTAACATCCGCCAATCTCGTCTCAACCGTCGACACCGCCCGCGACATAACGATCTTCGCCCCCTCCAACGCCGCCTTCGAACGTATCGGATCCGCACTCCCAGCCCTCCAAGCCGACCAAACCATGTTCCAAACCGTACTCACTTACCACCTCGTCAATGGCACAGTCGGATATGCAGGTATGCTCGGAAACATGAGCTTGACTACTGCGCAGGGAGGAATGGTGCAGGTGGAGGTGGTGAACAAGAAGGTGTTTGTCAATAGTGCGCAGGTGGTTATTAGTGATGTTATTGTGGCGAATGGGGTTGTGCATGTTATTGATAAGTAAGTGTTTCCGTTTCCGTTTCCGTTGTGGTGGGAGTATCTTGCTGATTTTGATGGGTGCAGTGTTCTCAATCCAGCGAATGCAACTGCGACGCCTGATCCTACAGCTACAAGTCAACCGGTAGCGTTCACGGGCGTAACTTCATCGAGTGTCATCCCGTTCACGAGTGGTATCACACCTACTACGACAGCGCCAAGCGCGAGCACGAGTACGGCTGCGGCTGGGAGAGTCGAGGGTGCGATGGGATTGGCGGCGTTGTTTGGTGTTGTTGCTGTTGGTGGTGCCCTCTAAATTTTTCCTTAACAGAAAGGAAGAGAAGCGGAGAGATGTATGATAGATACACAAGAATATGGCTTGTGTCAGGAGCCTTGATTGCTATGTACGAATCGCCTTGAAAGAAATATTTCCTCAAATGCCAAATTATCCATCCTCATCATCGCAGTCTTTACCTTGTAACATTTCAATTGCTCGATTTTCTATACGCAGCACATACTTAGGTTTATCAAGATCTATCTTTACTGCAGTGCTAGAAGCAGCTCTATAGATATCAATTCTTTCTTACACAGCTTCTGGTCTTGCTGAAACCTCACTGCCTGCCAAAACACTTGCCAAGCTGCCAAAGCAAGGGCCACCAGATGATATTTTAGATTTATGGAGCGTGCTGATAGACTCAAAGTTGATTATAATTCATAAACGCGAGCATATAGAGTCACTTTAACTACCCCTACAAGAACCAGAGTCCAGTTTACGTACATTTCAGACTTACCCCGCGCTCTTTGTGCCATTCAAACTTACTCAAGATATCAACCATATGGCTCCCCAATCTCGGTTCTCATGCCAATCTATGTCCCCATTGCCAGACGCTTTTTGTTTTCGCAATTCTCCTCGAAACTCGCTTAGCATAAACGATGATCGGCAGAGCCACTCTTGCGCTCACTTCCACTTGTATAAGCTTAGCAACCAGAAGACACTGCTCGGAATATCCCTTCCATAAGTCAGTAATATAGACGTTCCTGGTATTTGTTCTGTCATTGATATCCGTCCGGTGGATCTACGATGTCATCTTGTATCCCACTTCTTTAGTCCTTTGAGGAACTTACCAAGTCCTCCGGTAAGTCCAAATCATGAATTCGAGATTCGTCAAATCTCATAGTCACCTTCGAATTACAGACAATGAGCTGACGACCGCAGTCAGGGTGGACAATTTTCAAAGGGCCACTCCACCCGCTATTCGATAATCAATCGGCGGACCACAGAGACAGTGGCTCAACAACATCCCCAACCCAGGTCTCATTGATTACCGAGTATCCTGGAACGCCTTTCGCATTATGCCCACCACTCCATCAGCCCTCAGCGAAATCCTCCTCGCCAAATTCTCCACAATCATTAAGCCCCCTCAACCCCACGATAGCCTCTGCGCAATTCTGAGAATCGGTCTCCTGCTTGTTGGACAACATTTTGGAAAGGAGATCCAAAAAGGGAACAGGCGTATAAGTTTGCCGTGAATGCGCTGCAAAGCTAGTGGACGGTATTGATCGACAGCAATATGATGATAGAGAGATCCCGTTCCATGCTCAGGAGAAGAACCCAACTTTGAATTATAGGCATTCTGGAGAATATGGGCCTAGATCAGACAGGGTCACTACCACATTGAAAGACTTTATTCATAGTACCATATTCAACATTGCTAACGTGAAGTAACGATCTTTCGGCATGATCCTCCCCTGGCCCCTTTGATGAACCATTTTGCTCGACTTTGCGACCTCCTTCAAGAGTGTTTTTCTTAACCTTTGTATCGAAATTTAAATTTGGTTAGAGACGGACTAGGTGCGATGTTGTTCCCGGCGATGTGCTCGTTTAGCAAGTGGTGCTGCGTCCAAAATATTGACAAAGAACTAAGCGAGGCGCAAAAATAAATATGCCAATCGAAGCCGGAAAAGGAGACGAAAATAGAATAGGAAATTCATAGAATTGGGAAGCAAAACTCAAGACACCAGAGGAGGCATGGTGCTCTGCAAACCCCCCGGAGGGGATTTTCTAGTGGGGGTTGCCTAGACCAGGGACCCGAGGGTCTGAATGGGAGTGAGCCTCCACTTGGCCATCCTGACACGGCTACTTATGACAGAAATCTTCTTATTTCGCTAGATGAAGTGACAAAAATTTAGCGAGGGCAAAATCATGACTATATCATCAATTTCATCTTTGCTCTCTCAAACGAGGGCGCATTCGTCACTGGCTTGGAGCTATTCCTTCCTGTCTGTCAAGGTCATCATCGTCTATCTGGGTAAAGAAATGATATGGGAGGAGAATCATCTGGAATTCAGAGCTAGGCTCACGAAGCATATCTAGACAAACATCTACGGCAAGTCATCCTCATCCAACCCGGTGGCCACATGCTGATCTCGCTGACTTCACCAAGTCTCATCTCTCAACCTCTCATCCTCTCTGGCAGCTTTCCTAACCTCCTTTGCCTCTCGCTCCTTTCTCTCCTTCTTTGCAACACGCAACGCACCACTCGTTAGTCTTAACTCCTTCGCAGCAGCCTCGTCCACAATACGCCTCACATTCATCTTTTTCCTCTCCGCCTTAGCATCTCCAGATTCTTGATACGGTGCTGCAGAAGCTGGCTTTACCTCCGATCTGGCACTAACAGTGACATACCCTCCTCCCATAAGATCACTCCAGTTGACCTTATCCAGCAATGTCGAAGCAGCTTCCTTGTCTGCAATTCGGTCGAGGTTCTTCTCGGTCGCAGCATCGAGGCATTCGAAAATGCGACGATGAATCTTCATTGCCTCAGTTCGCTGGGTTTCGGGAGTATCTTCGTAGGCCGATCGGGCTTTGATGATGCCAGATTTGATTCATGCACGGAATATCTTGGGGTCGTAGGGGTGCTTCTCAAGGATTTTCTACAATGCTTCTGTTAGCATCTTGTTTCGTGTAATGGATCTTGTAAGATCCAATTCTGAAGATGAAAAGTGAGATGATGGACCTAAAATTGGAGACACTCTAAATTGGAGGTAGAAGTATCCATACCTTGCCTTCGACTACCGCGGGAATCGCCGTGGCATGTTCTGAGAAACTATCTGCAGGAACAGCACCACCGAGGGCAGAGATTGCGGAAATTGATTGCTGAGGAGTGGTGTGCTCGCGATCCTCGCGCATGTTGCGACCGTACTGATCTTGCATGATAAATTTTGATATTTTTATTTGGTGCTGTTGATCGAATGATTGTAATTTGCGAGCTGACAGTCTTTACTGCAGTCGTGGAGCTTTGAGGCTGCGAGTTTTAGTGGTTGACGCTGAATAAAATGAAAGAAGGGAAGCCTCTATTGAAGTAGCTTTCTGTTGAGGACGTACATTCACTCAATGTATTCTACCCTGGCACAAAGCAATTGTAAAGTGTTGAAAGTGAGTCGCCCATAATGCCATGATGAATTGTAGTAGTGATGAGTTACCAGCTAAGGATCAAGAAGTTTAGAAGAACGTTAAATGGTGAATTCCACAGCGGACGCAAGTAATGGCCATCCTGTGAATGAGAGCCAAAAGGTGATCATGACTATGCTAACATAATACAATACGAAAGTCAAGAAAGGGTATAACATAATATGGTATTGTGAGGAAGTACAAAGTTGGCGCCCTCTCCTAAACTTCCACTCTTTTGGTGGATCACATTGACGTCGACTTGAGCCAGAGACTTTTTGTGCGTATATTGGTGCAGCTATTCTTGTTGGTATGATGGCACGTGGCTCAGAATATGTTTAATGGACATATTGCACCAATGTAAGGAAGACTGCTGTAAGACTGGCCAGCGGAGCGTTGCATTTGTTTCTCTTTTATGTTCCGCTTCCCTCTAGGGGGAATGCCAATAGTAAACAAATGTTTCGCTTACTGACAAAAGTCATATAAATATGCCCAAATGAACCGGACGTCTTAGAAACAAAGCTACTACCTAAGGAGGAACATTTTTCAAGCTTGCATGGCGCTTTCTACCCTTTTGAATGAGAAGGTTTTGATATTCTCCTAGTTTTGAATTTTCCCTGAATTTGGTCTCTCAAGTGTCCATCTAAAGCGGCGCTGTCCGCCAAAACCAGCCACTTGGAATTGATGTTCCCGCACGTGCTGTTCAGAACATCAATAGTGCCCGAAGCTCATCTCACCAACATCCACAACTTTGCATCCCATGCTTCTCTTCCGCGATCCCACGACCATGGTAGGCGATTGAACATGGAATTACCCCTCGTATCGGACGGCACAGCTATGTGAAAGCTAGGATCATCGTCTTTCCAACATTGTACCTGTTCGTCCGCAACGTTCCATTCATCCCACTCTCCCCTCTCCCTGCTCTCTACTCCGCGCCTTCTTCCACCGACGCCATACCCACGTGGGAAGCTCAACAGAGCTTCGCAGAACATAAATATGGATGGGAGCCCCTCGATCGCAGACGCTGGTTCCTGGCGCCATCTGGTTCACTAGACTTGTGCCGGTTCTCGGAGTTATTATTCTATTTCGTTTCGTGAGCCAGGAATACCTCACCATGCGGACCAATCCTCGAACAAGCTTCATCGCAGCCATTGCTGCCTCCCTTGCTCGGCATGGCCATGCAGCTGGGGCCGTGGATCTCGGGTGGTACGCGCCGAATGCTACGGCTATCAATGACTTGACCAAGGTCATTGGGGGAGACGGCGTGTATGGATTTATCTACAACAGCTCTACGACTCCGGCTAGCGAATATGGAACGTACAATTGGTGTAACATGCCACATGTGCGGGCGACGGAATATAAGAAACCGTCTGCGGAATACAAGCTGCAATACGTTGAAGTGGTAAGTCAATGCAGCTAATAGATGCGGCACAAATGCTGACTGAAGACGACAGATTCAAAGACACCACAAGCGAACGGTCTATGCCTCGAACTCCTTCCCAGTCGAATCATATGGATGGAACTGTGATGATGAAGGGTTGTTCTATTATGGTGAGCCAAAGAATGGGAAGAAGGCAGCGCATGCATACTGGCAGGGTTTCCTCTCGCCTCAGAACCCGTTCATTCCGACTGGATTTCTCGGGAGCTGTCAATTCCCTCAGATCACCAAGGAAGGGCTTGACGATTCATGGCAGCATGGAAAGGATCTCTACGGGGTGTATCACGATTTGCTGGGCTTCTTGCCGGACAGCGCGAACGAGAAGGTCACTTTCAGAGTCACGCAAAATGTGATTACCAGCGAGGTTGCCGGCATGGTCCTCAATGGTATGTTTGGCATCGAGGAGGACTATCCACTGCTTGTCAACCCCAGTGGGTACGATTCTCTGGAGCCGACATACTCCTGTCCCACCTCCTCGAGCCTCTTCAATGCAATTAAATCAGGCGCGAACTGGACGAACCATCTGACAGCTGCCTCTGGAATATACTCCACCTTGGATAATATATCTGGGGTGTCACCTACAGACTCAGGGTTCCACGCTAGCTTCGACCATTACTATGATAATCTGTCTGCCCGTCAGTGTCATGCGAAGCCTCTCCCATGCAAGCTTGTCAACGGTGTAAATTCAACCACTTGCGTCGATCAAGACCTTGCTGACGATGTCTACCGTCTCGGGCACTATGAGTACTCATACATCTACCGCGACGATCCTCGAAGTCTGGCAGCTAGCTATACTAGTCAAGGTGTCTGGGTTGGAGAGCTCACTGCTCACATTCGGGATTTCATCAGCGGTTCAAGCAACGTGATTTACCGACACAACGTTGCTCACGATGGATCAATGTCGAGAGTCCTATCTCTTCTGCAACTTGATGTCATGGTCTGGCCCGGCATGGGATCTGAAGTCGTATTTGAGCTCTACAAGAAAGAAGCTTCTGAAACTTCAACGTCCGCTACCGCTACCCCGACGCCAGCACCAAATTGCAATCACGACAACTGCCTTCGACAGTTTATCAAAGAATCCTCCAAGGTCTCAGAGTTTTGCCCAACATACACCGCATCATCAGCCACCGCTGCTCTCCCAACATTCGTATCCAATTGTGGAGGTCTGGCCTCGCGAGTCTCATCAGCATGTTCGTGTGTCGTCACGCCGACTTCCTCAACCTCTGCACCAACCTCCACGCCGACTGCCTCAGCTTCTGGAAGTGGCTACTACATCCGCGTGTTGTGGAAGGGCCAGCCGTTGAGGAGTTCGAACCCAAGTCTAGGCTTGATGGATATGGTTCCGCTTGAGACCGTACTGGCTTATTTTGATGGTCTGGTTGGTATTGGCGCCAGTCTGGTTAAGGGCAAGTGCAATGGGACTGTTCCAGTGTAGAGAAGAGGGTAGAGATTCGAGTGAATCGAATAATCAGTAATATAATCATTTTCCAATTGCTACTTGGTTGCCATTCCCCACTCATCACACATATTTACTCTGGTTAACGCTCTTTCCACCGTCTTCCACTCCCAGTCTTCATCGTCCCTTGATCCAAATTGGTTTCTACTTCCAAACTGCCATTCCATAAGCACGTATCGCTCGAATCTTGCTTGCTCGAGATCAATTACCTCCAGTCCGCCAGATTGACGCCATTCACATACCCGCCTGCGGTTCTGCCTGATCGCATATGAAGCTATTACCAGCTCCGTCAGACCGAACACGATCGCTATGATATGTTCGATACCGAGTCTTGAAATACTCATAGAGACCATTGGCTGGAGAGTCGTCGGGACGGACTTCCAAGAGACGACGTCGTAAACGCTTCATTGCAGTCAGTTGCCGTTGTCCGTGTCATCACCAAAAGGATGTATTAGAACCTTCTGCTACTAAAAATGGTAACAGAGCCATCCTTCTCAAGATTGGCCCGAATTATTCTGCGAATAGTGTTCCGTTTGGAAGAAATGGTTTTGATCAACTTTTGCAAAAGAACCAAAATGGGGCATGTATAGGATTGCAAAAGATACACTTTCACCCTGCTTGACTTTCGATGGATGCAGCCCTGTTCCCTGAAGATGTTCAGGATATAAGCAGCCAGAGACACTGATGATGGCGTTCAATAATCGCCTGTTCCGACCTTGTACTACTTCACCGCTGTATACTTCAAGTGCCGGGTAGATGTCTCGAGGCTATATTTTTGCGAGCCTGTAAGCAAAGCGGATGCGTGCAGTAGTGAAGCAAGCGACATGGCTTTGTCTTCTCATACGAGTCTATTATCGCAGCCATTTGCACAAATTGTATGGTCATATCTGATAGATGAGCCTTGGATCCTTCCCAGCCTGCTCTTGTTGGTCATCTTGATCCTTTGTCCTGTTTATCTTGTATCGTGCTTCATTTGGCCATCAGAAAAGATGACGTACACAAGCGAGGTAGAAAGCTACAACAAAATGGCGCATATGTCCTTGTCATTCTATACAACAGTGGATGTTCACCCTTGGGTCCAGCGTTGAATTTAGGCGCAAATAGGAAAAGAAAACCAACTTCTAATAGCTCAACATCGTCGCTTTCACTCTTCCATGACCGCCAAAGATCAAATCAACAAACTGTTTCAAGGATTAGCATCACCCTCTGAATTCTCAATACTGGGATTTGAGGCACTGGCACTTACTTCCAATAACACCATTAACCGGGATATCAATCGACGTTGTGTAGCTCGCCGCATCACTCAACAAGTACACATACGCACCGCCCAACTCCTGCACCTCAGCCAATCTCGGAAAACCACCATAGTACTTTAGCTGCTGTTCCCAATCTGGCTGTTGCGGAACCCAGTATGTCATGGCTGTGTTGACGAGGCCGGGTGATACGCTGTTGACTCGAATGCCATACTGTGCCCATTCCATGGCAAGTGTGTGCGTCATGTTTCGGACGCCGGCTTTGGATGCACCGTAGGGCGTTGAAGGGACGCGCTGGATGGATTAGTTGGGCTTGGAGCAGGGAGGAGGGGAAAGGAGATCATAATATACCTTGTTGGGTCGGTATGATGCCATAGATGCTGTGAAGACAATGGCACCCTTGATATTGAGCTTGATGAAAGCCCTAGCCGCAACCCTCGCACAGTAGAAAGCGCCGAAAAGCTATATATGATCAGCAAACACTCACAGTCCCTCTCTTACCATTGTGCAGAACAGCTCACATTAACATTAAACAACGCCTCAATCTCCTCCTGCGTGAAGTCTAAAGCAGACTTGTGATTCGTGCGTCCAGCATTCACAACCATACCATGCAGAGCTCCTGCCTCCTCAATGATCTTGTCTACGGCGCTTGTCACACTATCTTCTTTCGTGACATCCGCTTGCACAGCTGCGAATCGGCCAGGGAAGCGTTTGGCGAGCACGGCAAACTCATCGCCTGGTGATGTAATGTCGATGGAGTAGATCTTTGCAGCGCCATTGCTGAGACAGCATTCGGCGACGCCTAGTCCGATACCACGGTTGGCACCAGTGACTGAGAGATGTCAGTTGTGCTGGTGGTATATTGCAGCATATGGGGAGATGAGTGCTAAGTCACGTACTAGCTATTATCTTTCCGGCGAGCGAAACTTGTGTTTGGACTGCAGGTGTGTCGGTAGCGGATGTCATTGTGGCAACGGGTGGTGTTGTAGACTCGACTGCTGATGGGGCCATTGCAAACCTTCAACACTTCTATCTCTCTTTGTCTCACGGAAATCCAAGAACAATAAACTCGAAAGTCGACTACTGAACTAAGTAGATGATGAAGAATTTGCTTAGATATGAAGTCAATAGAAAACTGGACTCTCCTCCTAGCGAATCCCTCCCTCCTTTAAGAGAAGCAGCTCTTCGCCCCTCGCTCCTCATCTCGAGGCGAACCCCTCCATCCGGACAATCCAGACTCCCATCCCGATACCGTAGATCCCTCCGCACCCACGCTCGCACCGATGAGACAGCTTCAGCACGGAGTCCAGACTGGTCAAAGCGAGACAAACAAACTCTCGCAAACTTTAAATGACCCCTCCATCAACGTCATCCTGTCCTCTAAGCGGGGTAGAACTCTTATCTCTCTATCAAAGGACCAGTAGTTGCTCAATGCGAACGGAAGTGGCGTGTTTCGAGTCCGTCTTCGCTCAGGAAGAATTACTTCCGGCATACGGCAGTTCAGAATTAGGATTTCGCAAGTCGGAGGTCGTCTCGAGGGATGTGACCGTTTTGATGTCGAGATTGGGCTGCTATGCATGCCGAGGAGAGCTCATATACTGGAGTGAGTGCGTCGGACGATCATCAGTGGTTAATTGTGAGACAAGCGAATCTGAATCTTGGATGGAGGGGGCAAAGGTGGGGAGGAGAAATGTGCTCGAGCCGATCCCTTGAGACTAAAATGAAGTCTCGGTTACTGTCGCCTCGTCTCGAGGCAACCCAAAATTGCCAAGTTTGGAACCGTTGGACCTTGCATTCGATTGCGTCTGACAGGTGGAGATGTGGAGATCTGGGGACTGTGGATTCTCGGGTAGCAATGGCTGTGGGTTGACGACTTGTTAGAGTCGAGGCTGAGAAATACCTAGGTACATTGACAGCTGAAGGTTAAGTCAAGATTGGGGTCCAACTCCAATTTCTGCTCGAGCTATTGCGAGGAGTTCTTGAAGAAATACGAAAAGTCAGTCAGGGCGAGATGTCAGATCTCACTCTATTAGAAAGTAAGCTGAGTATGGTGACAATATTCATGATTTCACCAGACACCGGAACACGTAGGAACAGTCTCGCCTTACCCTCCAGCTGTTTCAGGTTGAACCATTGAATGTCCGATTGGTTTTGTTATAAACCCAGTAAAGCTCCTCTGATATCCTTTGACAATTGAGCCTTCCAGAGCCTCGTCTCATTCAAAATGTACATCGCACCTTCCTTGCCGAAACAGAAATTTGCCGCGCCTCCCTGAACCCTGATGACACCCAGCAATACACCACCCGGACACCATACTTCGACACCGTCTCCACATCCACTGTAAACATTACCTTCCAGATCACATTTGATTCCATCTGGGATGCCGTCTACTCCATGGGCGAAGAGACGTCTGTTGGTGAGGAAGGGTTGACCTGAGTAATATGTGATGTCGAATGCGTAGCTAGTCTCGTTAGCATGTCTAGGATACTTCGACAAAAAGACCTTATAATGAGGCACTTTAGATGGATCAACACTCACATGCTCGCCCTTCCCGCTCCATCAACTTCCCCGTTACCCCTCACCTTCTCCGTATCCGTCACATACACCACATCCGGCTGTTCCCCCGGCCCAAAACAAATCCCATTCGGCATTCCAAAACCATCAGCCATCGCCCTTATCGCCTTCGTCTCAGGCTCAAATCTATACACCTGATTTGGCAGCTCTGGTTTCTCTTTGAAGCCTTGCATATACCCATATGTAGGATCCGTGAACCAAATACTGCCATCGGTGGGATGAACCACGACATCATTCACGGAATTGAATTTTCGCCCGTAGAAAGAGGTCAAGATAGGTGTCACTGAATATGGCGCATGACGAGACATGTGATAGAGCCCACTTGGAACCGTGAAGGAGCCTTGTGAGCAAAAGAGGATTCCGTCTTTGTAGTTTACGCCGCCGTTGGCCATAGGGATGTCATGTGAGGGGATCTCTTCCCATGTCGGATTTGTGCCGTCGGCTCCGAGCGTAACTTTGTTGATCTGAACGCAGCGTTCGTTGTTCTGAAGTGGTTCATGATATATGTTGCTTGTTATGAAGAGGGTGTTGTTGTCTGGGAAGAAGACTCCGGCTTCGTGGGCGAAGGGGTGAGGCTTGCGCGAGAGGAGGAGCGTGAGAGTGGGGTTGGGGCCGAGAAGGGATGAGAAGCGTGGGTCGTGGGTCGTGAAGGCTGATGAGGCCATTTTGAAGTGTATGCGATTCTTTGTTTTGATGCTCGCTTGCTAGGTTTGGGTTGTGTAGGCAGAGTGCAAGCCATGCTTGAATCCTGAGGAAGGCTTTTCTAGTGGGGCGGGGTAGCTCTAAGCGAGCTTTGATAGGTGGGGACATTACTTGAGAGTGAATCGGGCTTCAAGATGGCTAGACTAGGTACGTTTGTGTCGATTGGAGACGATACGGGTTGCTTTTTGCTTGCAGACAATCTAGATGATGCTCATCACTTCTGTGTAGTGTCAAGGATGGACAACTACCAAACTAAGCGAGGTACTCTTCATTGTGAATCACGAGAAGAGGCTATGAGAATCAACACGATAAGGAAATGAACTTCAAACAGATTGAACTGTAGCTGGTTCAATCCGAGATAAGATGAGGGAATGACAGGTGGTGTACTATCGAATACCATGCATCAAGAACCTCAACTCTATCCCTCAGACCTTATCAAGATTGGTCACGGCAACCACACCTTCCTTCATAACCGAACCACCATCACTACTACCAACCAGCGCCGCCGGACCACCTCTAATCAACGCCGTCAAGCCAATCCTCTCCTGAACTTTCGCAAACTCCTGCAACTCCTCCTCGGCAGTATGACTTCCAAACACCTGGTCCATCTCCTCAAGCGTCTTGCCCTTCGTCTCAGGCATACAAAGCCAGATAAACACACCTCCTGCTGCACTCCAGAATGCAAAGAATAGGTATGTCCCGTACCCGATGCCAGACAGCATGGGGGGAGTGACGAAAGCGATGACGAAGTTATTCATCCAGTTCGCAGATGCGCCGATCGATGTGCCTTTTGCACGAATGGAGATTGGGAAGATCTCGGCGATGAGTATCCAAGATCCTGGGCCCCAGGAATATGCAAAGTTGATGATGTAGAACCAAACAAAGACTTCGAATATGTTAGAGGCGTGATATTTTGCAAGGAGGGAGGTGACTTACCAACTGCGACCCATCCTGCTGCGACGTGCTTCGTCCAATCGCTACCGCATGTTGCGACGATAATGCCAATCACCATCTCGCAGATGCACATTCCCGCTGAGCCGGTCATCATCAATGGCTTGCGACCGATGCGATCGATGTAGTAGATAGCCGGGACAGTCGTCGCGACATTGATGATACCAACGACCCCAGAAGCTAGGAGAGAAATGGTGCTGCCTGTCAACCCGAGCGACTGGAAGATGATCGGAGCATAGTAAATGACTGCCATCAGGTTAGCAAAGTAGCCAATGTAGGAGGAGGAACATACTCGAATCAATACCCGTCCACTGCTGGAAGAACATCACCAAACTCGCCAGCGCGACTCTCTTGAAGTTATCCTTACTCCGAAAGATATTGCTGTACTGCGCAAACTCCCTTCTCCACACACTATTCCCAACATCCTTACTCAACTTTGGGAACCTCTTGTCGAAAATCGCTTTCTCGAATTCGAAGTCTGATTTGATCTCGAGGTATTCGACTTGTACGAGGTAGTGGTCTTCGGGGAGATTGCGGAGGTAGGCGAGCGTTCTGAGGGCTTCGGAATCTCTGCCTTTGTTGACGAGAAGGCGAGGTGAGAAGGGCATGAAAAAGAGACCTATGCAGAGAATTACCGCTGGCAGGCCTTGAATGATCATTGGTAGGCGCCACGCCATGTCACTTTGTCCGTCTCCTGTTCCGCCAATATAGTTACTTCCGAATGCTGCCCAATACGCTAGCATGATACCGATTGTGGTGGTAAGCTGTTGGAGGGCGATAAGAAAACCTCGCATCTCAGGTGGAGATAGTTCGGCATTGTAAAGAGGTCTACACGAGATTATCAGTATCTCTTCTCATTCCAAAAAGAACCATTTGCGGAGTGGCTTACCCAATGGCAGACAACGTGCCAACACCAAGTCCAGTACACAACCGACCCGCATAAAGGTAACTTGTATTCTGCGCACCCGCCGACAAAAAGCTTCCCAGAACCACCCAGAGCGACCCGGCGAACATGGTGTGCTTCCTCGAAAATATCTCACCAAACACACCCGCCGAAAGCGAGCCAACCCATCCTCCCAGCTGCAGCACTGAAGTCAACCATCCGAGTTTTGACGGGCTGTTATGCACCTCTGGAAAGTCCCTGATGAAAGAGTTCATTACGACGGCTTGGCCAAGCACGCCTTGCTGATAGCCATATAGCAGACCGCCGAAGCTGGGCGTGTGTCAGATGCAGATTTGAGTTTGAGTTTGTGAAAAGCTTGATGGGAGAGGATGAGATAGCGGAAGTTTGTTCCGGGATGGGCAGGAGGTAAGAGATAAGTATTGAAAGGATGAGAGGCTTACGAAGCGAACATGGATATGAAGAAGACTTTTTTGTTTTTCAAAAGTCCTTTCACGCCTGTATGGCCCATTTCGGCGCGCATGCCTGCTGTGACGCCTTGGAGGTTTTCCGTGCTCGCCATGATGAAGGTTTGACTTGAACTTTGAAATGAGAACGATCTATGGTAGAAGATCAAGGGTTCGATTGGTAAGATATGAGGTCTTAGCGTGTGGTGAAAGTGAGGATTTCGCGTGGGAAGTTGAGCAGCTTCGACGATGTTTGTTGTCGTTCTAGAAAGAGACCCTCGGACTGAAGAACAAAAGATGACACTTATGAGACCGTCTCCCATCTTATATCTGTGAGAAAATACTCTCCTACTCAAGAAACCTCATCTCACACGTCCGTTCCAACCCCCCTAAGCCTTCGATGTAGCGGTGTTGGGAACGCCTGTCCGCGGCACGCTTAGCGTTTTTCCGACCCGCAAATCATACTGAAGTAAGCCAGCCAATGACTCGTACGCAATGCTTTCCGAATTTCCACAAGACAACATCATGGACTCCTGTTTGAGCGATGGAATCACGTTCGAAGATGGAGAGATGTCATCTGGAGTTCGTTTTTGATGCGGAGATGGGGTTGTGGCGTCTTCCCCAGACTTCTCCGCTGACCCCACAAGGCGCGTGGACTCGAGACGAGGGACGTGCTTGTTTGCTGGGCAGACTCGGGGATGTCCTGAAGTACTCGTCTCGTGTGTTGAGATGACGAATTTTGGTTCTGATGCGATTAGTGTCCTTGAGCTATACGAAATGGGTGCGATGCGGTGGGTATGGTTGCGAAAGAAAGTTTTCCTCTCGATGCGTGGCTGTCATGGCGTTCACATGCGGGTGGGGTAATAGGTAACGAAGGGATCAAACTCAAAATTTCGCTTGTAATACTGATGCTAGTGGTCAGTGCAGTTCAGCCCACCATTGAGATTGGCCAGTTTGAACTTGACAATCATCAAGTCCTCTCAGTAAACATACTTCTGCTTTCACCAGCTCAAACACATCTCAGAATGGCACCCAATCCAGACTGGCGCTCTACCAACAAATCCATCCAAATCCTCGCTGCCGCGGAAGCAGGGAAGTATGGCGTCCTCGCGACTGTCGCCTACAATATCGAGCACATAATCGGGATGGTGCGCGCCGCAGAACTCGTCCACTCGCCTCTGATAATCCAGTTTTTCCCTTGGGCTATTACTTTCTCTTCTGGACTTCTCATCCGATGTGCAGCCGATTGTGCAAAACGCGCGAAAGTGCCCGTAGCAATCCACTTGGATCATGCACAGGATGAACAGATGATTAGGATGGCGGCTGAGACGCTGCCGTTCGATAGTATTATGGTTGATATGAGCCATTTCGAGAAGGAGGAGAATCTGAGGAAGACAGAGGCATTGGTAAGGTTTTGCCACGAGAGAGGTATTGCGACTGAGGCTGAGCCGGGGAGGATTGAGGGTGGTGAGGATGGGGTTATGGATACGGAGGGCTTGAAGGGGAGTATGACGACGACGGAGGAGGTCAGAAATTTCGTGTCAACTGGTGTAGAGATTCTGGCACCCGCAATTGGCAACATGCACGGTGAAAACCCGTATGGAAATGGGGATCCAAGTTTGGATTTCGAGAGGTAAGGTGCAAAGACTCGCTAGGAACTTGAGCCGATGCTGACTGATGTGGGTATGTATAGATTGAGACAAGTCCGTGCCGAGCTTGGAGGCAAGGTCCGCATTGCACTACATGGGACCAACGGATTCAAGCCGGAGATGATGAAGAAATGTATTGCCGAGGGGGTGTCGAAGGTGAACGTGAACAGAGTGGTTCTTGATGGCTACTCGGCGCATCTGAAAAGTAGCGCAGGAAAAGTACCTTTGACGAAATTAATGGAGCAGGGAGTTGAAGAAGTGGTTCGGCAGACGATAGAATGGATGGAGGTATGCGGCTCTGCAGGGAAGACATAAACGACACGGGACGAGATAGCGAGGAGAAACATCGGAAAAAGTCAAGATTAGATGGGCTCCTCTCGACATTTAATGCCACTTAATTTGAAACTTGGTTACGCGACCCAGTCGATCGTTGGGACCCCGTGGCCGTTAAGTAGACTCATAATAAGCCATCCGCAACAGCCAATTGGCTGGTGGCTTCTGCACATTTCTTCCCTAAAAGGTATTCTTGAAATGGCCAATGAGTTCGTCTTAACGCAATACTCCGTGACCATGTCAAACGAAGAGTAGTTAAGCCTCATTCTACTGCCGTATCGCAGTAGTCAGCATCACATTCGGCGCAGCCAACCTCTTCCCTTGGCTACGCGCCAAATTCGACTAGTAGTGGATTCGTTCATCGACCGTGACAGTGACCTGGCAAGTTGGCCAAACATTCTGGTCTGGAATTTGATGAGAACAAAGTCACTGATCAGCCTCCAGGAGTGGCCGCCGAGCTGTCCCAGAAAGCTTGTAGCTCGTCACTGAGAGATGCAACTGGCCATCCTGAACGTCTTCGGCATGCCTCTATCATTTGAAGAACAGCCTGTCGCTGTCGCGAGTCTTGGATGCACATCCCGGCTAGGAGGTGTCAGTGGCCAAAAGAGCGAGGGGGAGACCCGCGCCTACCTATGTAGAGACATTGAGAGCACATGACACTGGACGCACTATCGTTTAATGTCATGGCTATCCCGCAAATATTATTCACATATCTCGATATCATGCGGCTTTGCTCGAGGAAGCCCCCAAAGCCGCCTTTTGAGGGCTTATTGAGGAGTAAGAGTAAGCGCGCAGAATAGTGTAGCTGCATCGCAACACCTAGCGCACGTCAGTGTTTGCTTGTGACAAGTCGACTGGGAGACTCACCAAAAGCAGGCGTGTGTATCCAAATAGGCTGGAAAACGTCATGCTCGCTCTCACTTTTATATGGTAGCGGGGTAAATTCTGTGGTTAGGTACCGTTCCCATTCGTCCAACATATCTTGTAATCGGCTTGCATTTTCGATTCGAAGTGCAAGATCTCCCGCTTCACTCTCCTCTCGAGAGCAATAATTGACAACCTTTGCCATTATATAGACTGCCCTGGACGCAAGTTCGTATGGGCTCATATCGGCGAAAGTTCGCGCTGGTTTCCAAAAAGTAAACGTCTTCCTTTTCTCCTGGAATGCGGCCCAGACATCTTGACAGAGCCAAGCCCACCAAACAGCTTGTTTTAGACCCTTGCTATCGCCGTGAATGACTTGAGAACGCTGGATCCAGAAAACTCCTTGAAGATGACGTTCCCAGTCTTTGTTACCGGAGCCGTCAAGCATTTCATATGTTGAGACTATCAGAGCAGTGGCCAGTAGTTCAAGGCTTGTCTTGTAGCTCTCATACTGCATAGCTTTGGACAAGTAATGAAGTGTCTCATTGTAATATTGGAGGGCGTCATTGCGGTCATTTGGCTGTTCTGCTACGAGGCCGGGGTTCAAGGATATGTGACGGGCAGAGAGGGCTAATATAGCCTTCATCAGACCAAGGTTACGCAGCTAATCAACAAGTGTCAGTCTCAGATCGCAAATAGTAATGGAGCTGTACTAGACACTTACTGCAAGGTGGGGAACAAACGTCGAGAAGCTCTGCGTAGGATCAAACAATTCAATCTACATCATGTCAGCAAATCAAGAGTGATCATGAGAGGTGAGCTTACTAACCCAGAGACTGATTCGCTGCACGAAGTTGCGGAATATGAAGAGCTCGTACGGAGTAAGCTGTATAGGTACTGGAGCTTGCCATCTCAGCTTCTCTGCGAGCGAATTCGAGGGGAAATTGCGCTCGAGAAGTTGCGGGCTTGACGAAGAGCAGGGCGAAGCACCTTGGACAGAACTTCCCTCAGCTGGAGAACCTTGGAAAGAGCCCATATAGGAAAAGCTGGTTGCCCGATTCTGCTCTCGTGGCGTGCCCATACTATAACCATCTTCCATCCCAGGCTCAATGTCGGGAATACCATTTTCAAAGACCGAATCCCCAACCAGCATGTCGAACCATTTGGCAATGGCGACATTGAAAGTCGGTTGCGAGGAAACCGACCTTGCGACTAAGCCCTGCTCGCCGCTGTTGAGTGAGAAAGAGGTTCCATTGTTGTTGGACATCTCAGGTGACAAAGTCAGCAGCTTAGGCGTGTCGCTAGTAGGGATTGGCGCATTGAGTAGATAGTCAATTTGAGAAGGGGCTCGTTGTCCCAGAGAGATCTGACTAGTTTGGCGCTCGGGGGGTAATGACGTGATACTTGCTCGCCCTGTTTCTGAAGGTGCTGGTTGGCCTGCTTGATAAATCATTGCCTGCTCTGGAGAATTGGGCCATGCTAGAACTGATGGGGCTCGTTGCTGCAAATCAGACAGCCGACGCTGGCGAGACTCTGATAATGGGGCTGAAGGCTGGCGGCTTGCTGCCTGGGGACTCTGAGGCTGAGCGGCATGTGGATCTGCATATATACAAGTCTGATTTCCCTTCCGGCATCTGTCGCAATGGGGTCGATTTTCGTCACATTTTACATGCCGCCGTCGACATGTGATACTGTATTCGGTCAAAAGAATTCTTCCACAACCACAAGAGTCTTCACAAGATTGACTTATGAGACACCGACGTACCATCCTGTGGTCTTCCTCAAGCCCTTCCCACGTGACTGTCTGTTCCTGGGCTTTTTCGGTGCCGGCCGCTCCTCGTCCGCCATACTGGTAGTCGAAGAGAACGGGGATACAGACCGGCTCTTCCGATCAAAGTCATCGAGTTTCTTGGGGGATTTGTGCCTGACATCGTGAGTTGTGGATTTGGCAAAACCGGGGGAGATGGGAAGTCGAAAGAAGGTTTGCCCTTTCCCCACTTTGGACTAGCCGCGCTTAGGGCGGGGATGGGGGTTGAACATACTGTGGATTTATTGATATATTAGGAATTGGGGAGAAGCTGCTTTTGGAGCTGGATGGAGTGGGGTAATATTCCATGGTTGATATTTACAGGTTTCCCGATTTTCTTGAGGCTAGAAACAGCTTTGTGACTTCTAGTCGTATCCGTAAGAAACTCGAATTTTGAGTTTGACTTGGACTTCCTGATAGGACGGCACGCGGTCGAAGACGTCAATGCAGCGGTTTCAAGGCGGGTTGCAATAGTCTCGAACGGGCTTGAAGAAGAAATGATGAACTGTGTGTTGAAAACTTTACTGGAGATGCACGAACATTCCTCCATCAGACAGGAGCTGCGTCCCGTTGCAATACGGACTCAACTCCTCACTAGCGAGGAACAAAGCTGGCCCTGCAATGTCCTTCGTATCACCGACTCGACCCATTGGGATCCTAGCTTCCAGATAGTTCCTCTTCACGTCGTTCTTCATATCTTCCTCGCTCAGTTGTGTCTTGATAGTACCAGGAAGTATCGCGTTGCACCGAATATTCTCCTTCCCCAGCGAAATGGCCATAGATTGTATTAAAGACAGCACTCCAGCTTTCGTAGGCGTGTAATGTGTTTGCAGCCCTCCACCAACGAGTGCACTGATTGATGATATGCCTATAATTGAACCACCGTGGCCTTGTTTAACCATTTGCTTCGCAGCAGCCTGCATTGTGTAGAATGCGCCGTTCAGATTGATTCGGACAGTCCGATCGAAGAGCTCGGGATCTAGTCTGAAGATATGATCAGCGAATGTCCCGATGCCAAAGTCGAGGACCTACGTGAGGAACTCGGCTGGTTCGAAAACACCAGCATTTGCAACGAATATATCGAGCTTCCCCCACTTATCCACGGCTTTCTGAACCAATATCGTTCCTGTTTCTGGCTTGGTGACATCTCCAGCAATTTCATAGAGGTCTCCAGCCCTGGATATCTTCTCGCCCTCGACCTTTTCGGCCTTGATTGCAGCTGCCTCCTCAAAAAGAGTAATTTTGTGTACCTCGTCGCGTTCCAGTCCCAGATGGTTTATAGCAACATTGCAGCCTTGACGGAGGTACTCCAGAGCAATAGCACGTCCAATGCCTGTTGTACCTCCAGTGATGGCGGCTACCTTCCCCTCAAGGATCCGCCAGCGCGAGGGAGCCATCGTGTGCAAGTTCTGGCACAGAGAGAGAGGCGGAAGTGTTCGAGGAGTTTTGGGACTGAAAGGTACTAGATGTAAGTGTTCCTAGAAATAAGTGAGGGTAGAGCAAAGTTCTTTCCTTTCAGCAGCACCAGGCAGTGGACTGGTCAATGCGATATTTTGACTTTCCGCCATGATGAACTTTGTCCGACCCCGCCGTTCGCGCCTCCTTGGTCTGGAAGAGCTTCAATTCGCAAATGTCTGCAAACGCATCATATGTTGGATGGAGAACAACACATCACCTCCCCTCGAGGACATGAGGGTCTTTGGGGATGAACGGCAATGCTTGGAACGGAGCCCACATAAACCTCCGAGCGAGCTAGCTCAAAAGAGGCATGGCGCATTCCGGACTCTCCTGCCAAACAGTAATGTCGCCTATTGTAACCTTTCGACCATACCATCAGGTTCTACGTCAGGTCACTCGAGCAAGAAATCGCTATTACTGTAATTCAATATACCTAGCATGTCCAGGTCAGGGAATATCTCGTTGATGTGTCCACTGCTCGACGTGACCCATCTCATTTTCAGCTAGACCACCCTCAGTACTTCCTTAGGTAAGGGTGACAGCGATGTAGGTCATTCTTCCTCTTTGTAGCTTCAACCTAGATACTGTGCCACATCATCGATTACAAGCTTCTATTCACCTCAAGAGTAAGCAATACGGTAGCTTAGACGTCCGAGGGTCTGCTTGGAGATGCATGCCACCCAACTCCTCCAGGCTGATGTTGCAGACTGATACCTTCCATACTTTGGATGACTGGATTGTATCGACCATGCCTAACAATTCGTGGACTATCCTGAGTTTTGGTCACCAAACGTGGTCACAGAGGACGCTACCGAGAGGGCTTCGCAACTTCTTTCCCAATCATGATACCACGGCTCAACTAACATGTGGATTGCAAGCCGGTGGGCATCGAAAGGGCTTGCGAGCTTGGATGTCAGACCCCTTCTGGCGCCTGCGTGGATAGTTGGAGATAACGAAGAACTTGCGAAGAGGCGGATCCCCTGGAAGGCAAAGGGTATATCTTGCTTCAACAATCGGGGGTTAATGGAATGCTTTCCTCAGATGATGCCAAGTGACGTACGGGTCAAGCTCTTCGTGCGAATGGAGGAAGGATGGCCATTTGAAGCGATCTGCGTCGAAATTGACACTGTTAACGGTACACAGGGCAGCCATGTCAAGTGGATACTAGACTGAAACATCCAATAGAATTATGTTTACTTCGGCTAGGAAGAAATAGAAGTTAGCCGAGTGTTGTCCAGCTCAGAAGCTACTCTCCAACTGCCATGTAAAGCCAGATATTCTAGAAGCTGACAAAATGTCAAGCGAAAATAAGAATTGAAATTTCTCTCTCATTCCATTCCTGTATGTTACAGGTTCACAAACGATCTTGCCATTTGTCATTCCCGTGCAATTGCACCATTCCCACGAGCACCAGCTCTGTCATCGATTTTCGGACATAAGCGTGGCGAATTAAAGCCGACGACAGCCCCTCATATAAACCCCTCCATCAACACTCTCCACTTCACAATCCTCTCCAAGACCCCAGCAAAACACCACAATGACAACTGCCGCATTCAGATACATCGACCCAGCATCCTACACGTCCAGCAGCGGCGAGCACATCAAGCCGTGGGGCAAAGTCGACGGCCCTGGAACCTCCTACCGACTGACACCCCACTCGCGGCCCGTCCAGAACATCCGTGGACGCGAAGCAGAGTTCTCGACAGATATCTCTGGCTTTGCTGTCTACCAGTCGCCATCTGCAGGCTTCGATTTCGATAATGATGCGGACGTGAGAGAGGGGTATTATACAGAGGTGGAGAACCTGCTGAAGGAGAAACTGGCCGGTATCAAGAAAGTGGTTATCTTCGACCACACGATCCGGAAGCGAGACAAGAATGCGCCNAGACAGCCTGTTCAGCAAGTACATGTGGACCAAACGGTGGGAGCAGCTGAGGCGCGAGTAAGGAGACATCTGCCGGCTGAGGAGGTAGACGAGTTGTTGGAGGGCCGGTACCAGATCATCAATGTCTGGAGACCGATTGCGCACCCCGCGACAGACTTCCCTCTTGCTATCATCGACTGGCGGACTACATCTCCAGACGACTTCATTGCAGTCGACTTACTATATCCCAAGCCGGCGCCTCTGAGCGATGGAGGCGGTAATATAGGACGTAAAGACGATGATGATGATCGTGGAAAGGAGGTCGTTCCGGATCCAAACTCTATTGAGTCGACGGAGAATTATGAGGTCAAGGGCGAGACTTTCGCGGTGCGTCCGAATGATAGGCATCAGTTCTTTTATATGAAGGATATGACGCCGCAGGAAGCGATGTTCATTAAGTGCTTTGACTCGAGAGGGCAGGGCTTGCCAAAGGGGGTGAAGGGATTGGCGAGATGCACACCACATACTGCTTTTGAGGATCCGGAGACGCCGGAGAGTGCGCCTGGACGGCAGAGCATTGAGGTGCGGTGCTTGGTGTTTTATGAGTAGGTTATGGGCAACCAGGCGGACTTGCTCGAGGTAGATGACCTTGTTGTTTCTTGCATGTAATTTTATCTCTTGTGAAACTGTTGATGTTGTTTATTCTTATCCGCCTATTTCCTCAAGTCTCAGTGTAAGTTCGTTCAACTTTCTGAAGTCACTGTTGTCAGCTTTCTTACCTGAACAAACTAGGACCATTGACAACAGGAGCTGGAAGACGCTTTCCATCACTGTTTGAATGGTTGAAGGGCATTAAGTGCCATGCTCGAGTGACTGCAATATCGCTGGATTTTCTCCGTACATTGCATTTACCAGATTCGCGTGCTGGATGCCCGCATGTTGCTTCACTAAATCATATCACCAATCACGTCAATGGGGGACAATGCTTATCATATGCATTATTTCTCTGTATCGCTCTCGAATGCTGTTCCACGTACGCCGAGGTATCATTTTTCCATACACCGGGAAGAAATCTACTCTCTCTCCTTGAGCCACTCAGCCATCGCTGGAGAGGGTGGGGTAGGGAGAGGGTCGCGCTTCCACACACGTCTCCGTGCCCAAGCTACAGACTCCCCACGCCAATATTTTTCGGGTCCAGAGACTCCAATTGTGGCCCAGATGAGTGCATTTGCATCGGCTTCTGCGGAGACGTCTTCGACGAGGGTCGGGGCAGCTGCCTTCTGGAACCTAGAGAAGGGAAGTTTGAGGTCAGCCTATGGTCTTCGGACATAGAACATACCGTTAGGACCAGACATCGATTGGACGAAAGATGGAGCTGAGGTGGAGGAAGGACGAGCAAGGTATGCGACAAGGACGACTCACCAATATTGACCGATCTCATCAGCAACGCTCTTCGCAAGCTTCTGGTACTCGGACTGCTTAGTCTCATCGCTACTGTTATCGAAAGGCAACCGAAGTGGGAAGTAAACGTAGCCATCCAGCTGGTAGATCTCCTCCAAGCTAATAGTCTGATCTGGGACAGATAAGAGCTTGAATAGGATCTTCAAGTCAGCAGCTTGGGCACCATTGATTCCCGCCATGATATGAAGCTTCTTGCGTTGGACAAAGCCATTCATAACTGTACTGACGACCTTGAGAAGGTATTTTCTTGCGGCAACCTCACGGGGAACCTCTCTGTTCGGGCACAAGGAAGGACGAAGCTGGATTCCGGAACTCGTCAGCATGATTGCATGGAGGGGTTATCAGCTGAAGATCACTTACCGGAACAGCCACATTGCCGAACTTGACAGCAACTTCTCGGACATTGGCCTTGACAATGTTTGGAATATTGTCAAGAACGAATGGGATAAAACCAACACTCCTGGCGCTGTGCGTGACTTCAACGTACAGAAGAACCGAAGAGTAGCGAAAGACCAGGGGTTGAGCCTCGTTGTAGACCTGCTTATTGACAAACAGGAGCGAAAATGACTTCATTGAGTGGCATCGCAAGCCATTGACATCCACGCTGAAGTCGAATTGCTGAGGGAACTGGAGATTGTCCGGTGTATTGGCAAAGGGACTATCGGCCTGTTCAGCGGCAATCGCATGGATGATGATTGTTTCGCGGAGCTCTTGTGGGACACCCATTAAGGTGGGCTTGCCTGAAATATATACAAGTCAGCCCAAACTTATCCCGTGCCAGACAGAAATGGCAGATCGAGGTCCAACATGGACCCGAAATGGAGTCTCGAGGAGAGAGAATTGGACAGTGGCAAGGACATCTGCAGAGCTTACATACCTTTGTCTTTCATAGCTGCAAAGTTGATCATCTTGCATCCCACCAAGATGATCGATGTTTGTTGAAGGAGATGATTGTCGTGACCGCTCGAACTTTGATGGTTCGTGTACCATCTTGTTTGTGGCGGGTCTCGAAAGGTGAAGTCAACATTCGCGTTGACAGACGAGGCTGAGTAGGGCTGAACAATCAGCCTCGTCAAAAGTTACCACTTGACAAACAGGCTTGCCAAGTTTCTATTGATTGGACAGACAGTGGTGGCTTGCTCCTGCATCGTCATAGTATTTCGTCCCACAGATACACTTCTTTGCACATGGTTTTACTGCTCGAGTTAAAGCACTTCCAGATTTTTCAAGCAGTCAGATTTGGATGCATATCTCGCATCAACACAAATCGTCACAGCTGGCACCAAAGTATCTTCCGCCAAATCCTGCCTCGCTCCCTCAAGGCTCCCAACTGCCTTTCTCAAATCTCGCCATGTCCTCCATCGGCGGTTGTAACTTCCTGGAGGTCTTTCCTCCGGAAATACTCAACAAGATCTACGAACACGTCCTCCACTCTCCGAGCAGACGCATTGAATTATATCCGTACAGGGATGGTCGCGTGGACAGAGCTCCACTGCGATTTAAGATATTCACCAAATCTTCACTCGGATCACCGCGTCAAGAAATTCGCTTATCCTTTCTCCGAACTTGTAAAAAGATCCACGCGGACTGCAAGGACATGTTCTGGGCGCAGAACATACTCAACATTACGACCTTGACTTCCCAAGGGACTTTTCGCCTCTTACCACAGATAAGTAAGTATAAGGTCATGGCTGTTGAAATGGATGTCGATGATTACCAAGTGGATCTATATTCGCTGCAGGATATACTGGAGGAGATCCAGCGTTGGATGGTAGAGGGCTCGTTGAAGTCCTTTGCTGCAAGAGGAATTTATATGGCATGGACGAGGACTGATCTTGGGGCATATCTGGCATGGGTTCGGACGGTTAATGAGATGATGGATGAGCAACTTTGAGAAGGGATCACTGGTGGATCTTTTGCAAATTGCAGGGGACTGTGAAGCCAAAAATAAATATAATGGCAGCAGGAGGGTGCACTCCGCTCGACATGACTATATACATTGGGATCATATATGCACAGCGCGAAATAACACTTGCTAAACACAGTCCAAGCATCCACCGAAGGTTCACTGAACAATGCACATAAAATACATCAATTCACCGTCGCTTCAAGTTTGCCCGAGCTATTCGCCATCTTCACCCTGTTATACTGGACAAATTGACAGCGAGATGAAATGTCGGTGACTGGCGCATGCTCACCAAGGTTAGGGTTGTGATATGGAACGAAGAAGTCCAGATTCGTGAACGTTTCTCCCTCGGTCTTGATCTGCTTCAGTAGATCAACGCCGTCGATCCAACTATCATTGTTGACATTCATTTGCTCAAAGTCGTCGGTGCTAACAAATACGCAGCTCGGAGACTCGGTGGCTGCAGGAACAGCTGTACGTGCATTTGAAGCTGATAGTGGCGCAGTTTGGCTGTACATCGAAGCCGTCTTTGTCTTTCTTGGAACTGGCTTCCGCCGAGGTGGCTCTTTAATGTCACTGCTTTTGCTTCCTCCGTCTACTTTATCAATTCGCTGCTTTCGCTACGGTCACTTCCTTCGCTTCCTCCGCTTCCTCCGCTTCCTCCGCTTCCTCCACGTGCTTCTTCACTTTCGCTGCTCTCACTACTCGGGCCAAGTGGGCGGCGTGATTTCTTAACATAATTACAGATAGATTTCCTAGATCCGATTGACAATTAGCTCTTGAGTCCGAGTGAAATGGAGAAAGGTCAAATGCGATCAAGCGCCAAGATGTCCGGAAGAGCGTGACGGGGCACGAGCTCTCAGCTTACATATACTGGACTTTAATATCGCTGGTAAGGACTGGATATATGATTGGATATGTCTTCCTCAACTCGTCGTCCGGATTTTCGTAACTATCAATAAGGCCTTCAACATCAAGAAAAGACATGGGGCCCCTCTTGAATTCCTTCTTCCTTTCTTGGTCGTCGAGTATTACGGATTTCCCTGTTTGATATCCCTGACATCCTGTAAGGCTGAATCAAACTTAGCTTGGTCGTCTGCGTCGAGATCGTTAAATTGTTGTCTCCCTATTCCTCGTAGATCCTTGTCCCAAAGGATGGCCCGCTGAAATACTTGACCCATGCTGAGGCCGCGGTTGTGCCAAATCAAGAGTCGAGTTCATGGGAATAGCTCCTTTTTGAAAATATTGAACGTCTCAATGATTTCATTTAGATACAATAACATTTAATGCCACTGCCGGTTTCAGCGACCCACTACTGAAGCCGGACAACGATAAGCGAGAACAAAGGCTGTATGTCAACAAAGGAAAACCATGCCCTTGTTATCGCGGCAAATCATTGTCTAGTTATCTCAGCGATCTACCAAGGAGCACCACACACCAAACTTGGAACCTCCTGACCTGATTTTTCATGACGACGAAGTTCTCCTCTCCTCATTTGCGTGGGAGAGACACGTGTGTGAACTATGTGCCGAAGATGCTCCGAGACATGTTACACCAACATCCACGTTCTCAAATCCTCCCCTTCTTCGCGCAGTTTACGGCCTCACAAACTACTCAGATATTCCATCATTATTGGATCTTAAGTGTACGCTACTACCGACCGATTCGAAGTATCGTCGATCGAACATCCCCGCGATTCCCCCCAAAGCATCACCACATCACGCTACTGCGACGCGACCTTGACCACTACGATGCCAGCGACTTTGGTCTCACTTCCGAGGGAAATAAGAGATTAGATATATGATGTTTTTTTGGGGGTCCCCAACAGGTCGTGTAGAGCTCAGATCCAGCTCGGCTGGACTGAGTCATGAGCAGGTAGTGCACTACAGAGTGTTCGTGATGGGACCCGGCGGATGCCCCGCCGAGATCCGCCGTTCACTCCTCCGTACATGCAAATAAGTCTACGATGATTGCCACGACAATTTTTGGGCGAAAAATATCTTGCATCTAGACTACAATTGCCGACTCTGCAGATCGATGGCAGACCTATGCCATCGGCGTCTCTCATGTTTTGTGTGAAGAAGGTGGAGCTGAATATCAACTTCCTCCAGAAGGATCACTCACTATTCTCGGACAGCCTTACTACTCTCCGATCAGTGGTCGACCCAAGGCAACCTCCAGCCAATCACGCTTGTGGCTCGAGACAACTATGGGTCATCCAACCATGGGTTGTCCGAAGCTGAGTTGTCGAAAGACGAGCCAAGGGATTGGCCCTTTTCCAATGAGAGTCTAGTCTTACTCGCACACTCGAGGAATGAGAAGTCGCCGCGACCCATGCCATTCCTGATTAACGATGCCATGCAAGATGTTGTGAGAACGCGTGCGTTCTGGATAACGCGCAGGAGGCCGGATGATTTGTTACGCAGCTTGAGCGAAACTTGGAGTGGGGATGTCGAGTTGAACGGTGAGGTCTGCTGTAGCAGTGGAAAAACCATCAGAACCATGTTCGCAAAATTCGATTGCCTGGAACCACCTCGGCAGCGACACTTTGTCTATATCGCCGATGTCGACATGTTGATAGCATCTAAAATCGCAGCCAAGAATTACGCTGCATCAAAGCCGAAGGAGATGCAGAGGCAAGAATTGAAAAAGATGAAGGAGGATGAGGACTACCGGCCGGTACTTGTGTCATCATTGCGCAATGAAATCAATGAACAGAAAGATAAACAAATGTTTGGGTAAGTCTGACACACCTTAAACAGATGCCATGATCCGGGCTAACAATTGATTGTGATCAAGGCTTCATTATCAGGATTATATCGGCTACGGGGCACATCCTCACTTACTAACCTTACTATTTGCAGTAGGAGACACGTTTTGCTGTTGATATAGGCGATCCGGCGTCAAGTGGTACACAATTCAACGCAGAATACCAGACCGAACAAAGCACAAACGGCGCTAAGCAAAGTGGGCAGGTGATTATTCGATGAGTCTGGCAAAATTTTCTGAGGTTATGTGTGTATCAAACTGTACTTACTACCAAAGCTTCGTGGAGATTTCTCTTTGACACCCGACATCGGCGTTCTCATGTTCACATCCATTAATCCAATTCTTATATTTACAAGCTCTGGGCAGACTTGAATACCACTAATTTCTCTGCACGCGGAACTCCTGATCACCTTACAGTATCTTCGAGCTGAAAGAAAAGGCATGCAGAAGGGAACTTTTGAGGTGTATCAATACTACGATATTTCTAGATAGTCTTGACGTGAGTAAAGAGATCTAAATTGCGGTCCATACCTCACCTCAAACAACATCTATAGCGTCAATTCCCATCCCTGGTTGGCCGGAACCCAGTCAACCAACCAGTTCGGCATTACACCTTGTAGCGTATGATTCGTGTTAAATCCTTCCACAGAATTGTTCTTCCCACGTCCGTAAATCTTGTCTTGACCTCCTCCTTCAAGCTTCTCCAGAATCCAACTCATCCACTTCATACGACTAACCTGAATCATGTGGAAGTGATTCATCCCTGGTAAGTGTACATTTCCGGCTCTCGTTTTCACTCGCTTTGCAACTATTGCTGACGCTTTGCTCGAAATGCGCGATAGGGTGAACCTCATTTTCGCCGCAAATGATGAGAAGTGGACTTTTGAATCTGTTTTCGCTTACAGAAGTTTTCTTCTCCCATTCTTAAACAACACTATTATTTGTCCACCCCGGTTTCGCGAGCTGTTCGACGGAAACATCGAAAGATGATAATGTTTCGGTAGGCAGACAGCCTGGCAAAGGCTTCAAGACATGGTTCCACCGGTCGTACATTATTGGTGTCATGCCCGAGAAGTTGTAGGATGGATAGGTCACGGTGATGGAAGCTATGATTCGAGGCTGAAGGCTGAGGACGACCGGAACCCAGGCTGGCTGCAGGGCCTTTGGTGTTGCGACATAGAACTCTTGTCGCTGGTGAGATGGCGATTGTCCCGAGGTATCCCGCCACAGGTGTTTTCGCCTGTCGCTCCGCGAATACCCAAGCGACGTTTCCTCCTTACGAATGGCCCATTCAAATGAAAGGGCCATCTACATCGAAATGGGAGGGAAATGCGCTCCTAGCTGCTTCAACAGAATATGCGACGTGCCAAGTCCAGCATAGTCTGTTCGGATAACAGCAAATCCATTCAGGGGGAGAGTATATGAAGTCATGAAGTGATACTGGAGGGATCGATAGTTGCTAGGAGCGCAATTGACGAACTGCCCAGATGTCCCGTGCGACCACGCTATCATTGGGAACTTGGATGAATCATCCTTGTGGCCATTCAGACCTACAGAATATGGAAACGGGGCGAATGGCCAGAGGACGAAAGCATTCACGGGTACGATAGTGCCGTTCAAGTTCTTCGATGTGTACATGATGTGAGACATGGTAAGACCAGAAGGGACGGTGTAGTTAGTCAGGTTTGTGTACACTTCAACGCGTAGAAGCTTGCCGGGCTTCGATGAGAGACTGAAGTTATCTGGAACATTGTAGAACTGGTCCAATGGAGTGTGTGCATGGGAACTAAGTTCAAAAGCGCTGCCGGCTTGTGCAAGTAATGTATAATTCACACCGCAGGTCGTGCTTTGGTTAAGAAAAGAAGACTGATCGAGAGTGTATGGGAGAGCAGGAAGGAGCACAATGCTGCCGAGGAGACTTGAAGGCATCAAGAGTCGCTTCTTGGAAATAAATAGTTTCAGGGATAGTGATTGCTGGTTTCATTATTCGGATTTGGGATCTCTTCTTAACATATATACCTTGCTCTGATTGCTATGAAATTAGTCAATGAGAATAACCACTCAACATCCGTACCTCTGTTAGGTCAGAGTACAAATGCTATCGGGTAAACGTGTGCGTCTCTTGTCATCTAAGGGATCGTAAATCGAGGTAGTAAAGTCGTGCCACAGTGCTACGCAGAAATGCGTACTGAAAATTGGTGGAACCAGGTACTTGGATTCGTCGCATTGTCGGATTCGCTTGTCATTCATACCTTTTGTCCTAGTCACACTCGCCAGGAAAGAGCTCTTGGCAGAACAGTACCAATCCACTTCTGCTCTGAAGACTAATCCGGAGATTGAAGGAGTTAAGAGCTGCTGGCAGGAGTATACAAATAACGAGAATATCATCTTTTTGTGATGTCGACCTTGATCAATTTCCTCTATCTGCAGCCAAGTCGCAGGGATGTCGGTGGAAGATCCATCAGTCGAACCATGTTGGAGGAAAAGGAAATGCATGAGGACGAGCCGGAGAATATTTCCAATGGAAAGGTATCAGCTAGTCTATCTAAAGGTCTCATTTCATGTACCTTGGTAAGGCAGAGGAAAACATTCGAGCGTCTCGCAGGTTGCTATATTGCCTCCACGATCGCTCCTGTGCTTCTAGTCTTCGGCCAAAGCAACGACGAATCGTTAATCATGTTTAGCAGATACACCCGATTTTGCTCAAGTCGTACTTGCATTCTTATGTCTGGACGCCTGGATGGCTCTGAGGAGGACTGAGGATGGACAGCACAGGGTAAAAAGTCCAGGATGAAAAGGCTCAAAGGGGTGTTCTTTGACCGCAACGGAACCCTATCAGAAGGCATCATGATCAGAATTGTCCCACCATATATTCTTCGCATGTCTAATAGTCCAGCAGTGCTGGTGATAATGCATATGTGTAAAAGTGTGCTGTGCTGCATATGGCAGAGAGCGACAGACATCCGCATAGTTAATACGCTCCCTATCGCCAAGAGTGTGTTCATATCGGTAGCTCGTTGGATGAACATAGTGGGGCGACAGTTTGAAAGCGAAATGTCACATGTAGATGAAGCTCGTTTCATGATTTTCTTACGGGAATAAATGAGAGCTGTATTTTAGGCTGCGAAGGCCGTCGAAGAACGGAAAGAGAGGAGGGATAGCATGAATGGGATTGTTACTTTGATTTTATTTCTTATCTACTCCGGTTGATATACCATGACCGAGCAGGTTCTTAGGCTAAACTCGAAGAGACATGAAGTGGATTGGGGCGAATGTCGCAAGCCTCGTGGCGTTTCTGCAACCTTGATCGCGCCTGACCATGATTGTTCCCTACAGTATGTCCAAGCAGGAGTTCTGTAGCTTCTGATTTGGCAGCCTTGCCTCGAGTACGCCTATCTCAGAGCCTCATGCGGGCCAAGAAAGGCAGCCAGAACGACGTGGCAAGGCGCCCAAGAGTTTCTCCCTATATGCTGATCGGCACCAATACCTAGCCAGAACAGCTCTTGTCGCGCGTCGGCTAGGAAGCGGTGAGGTAGGGATTATGATTATTGGATGTTGCAATAGGGTGGCTCCTGATACTTTGAACGGCGAGATACTGAGCCGGGGATTGTTAAACTGCCTTATAGGATTGCGCTAAATGATCTCGGGAGGTGGGCAATAAGAGAAAATGGGCAATAAGCTTTTAAAGGTGTCACTGTATTGATCTTACGCATTTTCCAAGGAGGCATGTTGGGCACGTGGTTATCCAACCTAACACTTTGCTGATAAATGTAGTCCATCTGAACATCTCTGCGATTGACCACACGTTCCTCGGTGGCTAGTAGGAAATCTAGCCGACGTTTCGTGAGGCTCATGACCTTGAGAAGCTTAGAGTCTCTCGATGAACCGGGTGTGGCGAGAAAGTGTTGATTGGTTGTCCCTTTGCTAGAAATTGCAATTCGTGTGTAAAAATGCTCAATTACCAGACCAGCCGTGTATGCCTATGAAAAATTATGCGTAGAACACAGGCAATGACCTGATAGCACTGAGTTATGATTGTTGTAATCAGAGATATCAATAGTCACGGATGATGCGGGATACGTCCGCTCGGATTCTTATGGCTAGTCCTTGCAAATGCTTTGCGCGCGGCACTGGTCGGAAACTCAAGTAGGCCTACTCAGAACATATGGACCATTTGGTGGCCTATAGCATACCTTGATCATGAAGGAATGCTTTTGGCTTTTATATTTCCAATATTTCTGACTATAATTCGACTGATTATCCTCCTGCATTGTCCAAAAGCCCCATCACCAACGCCCCAAGTCTTTCCCATAGACTCATAGCGAAGTTTTTCTGATTTATTGACACCGCAGAGATCTTCTAACCTGTTCTCTGGCACTGTCACCGTCATGTCGCTGCGCTGCGTGGCCGACTGCTGGGACAGATGCAGCCGTAAAGAGTGCCTAAAAGGTCCGTCAAGTAGGTAAACGTTCGCTTTCTGGTATCTGACGGCAGCTCCTGAAGCCCGATGCTAATTCCCAGACCGATATCTGTTATACCTGGTAGCCACCGAGGGACTTGTTCGGGCGGAGGTTCGACAGTCGAGATTACGATGAACATGACGAAAAGACAGCAACCGACATGCCAAAGTGGTCGCCTGTGCAATGAGTCAGAAATCTACAGATTAATCTGCAAACTGTGCTGTTGTGAAGCGGCATACTTAATCAATTCTGTTTGGACTCGGTTTGAAAGGTCAATTAGTATACCAACTCCGATCACTAGCAGCCATGTGGAAAATAAACTTTATCTTTGTCAGCTTGAAATGCGATAGGCACAGGAGAAATCTCGCGCACATAAAGAATGCTGTTCTCCATCTACCATCTTCCTGAGCGATCACTCCAGCAAGATATGTCACTGGAGCCATGATCGATGCAATCCAGGCAGTGTATGATAGAAAGCACTTCCTTTTGGCATGCCTCCTGTTCCGAAATGGAGGCTCCGCTTGTATCTGCTCCATGTGCCTCTGAATTCGGTCATTCCGAGATTCTTGGTTTGTTTCAGGTTGACGACTTGAAGCCGGTGCGCTGTTGACTTGGTGATCTGCGGCGTCTGGGGAGGTCATTGTACTTGTGACGCATCAACCTCATGAGTGGGACCGTACGGGTAATGGAAACTATAGGAATTGGTACAGAGCGTACGGTAAGTGTTATTCAAGTGGTGAAAGATGTCGAAACAGTGGCGGCCAGATAGACTCTGAGCACGGAGGATTGGGAAGGAGAATGAGAAGGCAGGTGAACTATGCTACCCATCGAGGGGAGCATGCAAGCTAGAGCAGACGGACTGTGCTCAATTTGGGTCCTTCAGATTTCCTCTAGGGGAGATGTGCTGACTTGGTTCTTAGCTGCATGGCCAGCGCAGAATCGCGGTTCGCAAAGTAGGCCGCACAGCCTTACGCCCTGGACATCGCGCTATACTCTGCCCCCCATACTGTCCTTCTTTGTCCTTACTTCTCTGTCGCTCTTTTCGCAGTTACAGAACGTTAAGCTTGAAAGAAAACTCTCACCATTTACTCAACTTGCACAAGAGTCGAAAAACTGTCCTCGAATTCACATCATCCCGGCTTGGGAGAGAAGCTGATTTGAGTGATATGTGGATGGGCGATATGTTGAACTTTAGTCCTGTCCGAGAGGAAGATCCTCCACAAAAGACCTCCCTTAACTTCCTCCAAGATGCCTCTGATTGCAAGTGTGATACTGCCACATTGGATGCAGGCGGAGAGCATTCTCAGAATGCTCCTTCCAAAGATCGGCAAAATCGCGACTCCTGTCAACCATACTCTATGAAGGACGACGAGCTGATTCATATCCTTCCTGCTGATGAACATAGGACTGAACAGTCTCCAACAATGGACGAGAAGTCGAGACTCATCGGAGACCAACACCAAGAAATCATGAAGGAATGGATTGAGCCAAATGAAATCGAAGCGGCTGGAGGAAACCATCTAGATCGAAATCGTGACGTACGAAGTATACATTGCCGTGCCCCGGCCACGGACACAGAAGAACTCGATCACCGTAGGTGGAATATAACGAAAAATGGATCGTAGCTGACACTGACATGTTGCAGACTATAAAGTCCATCGGACGTGGAAGTTCAAGTTTGGTATAGTATTTAAGGTATTGTGGTCTGAGCCACCAGGGACCGAAAGGGATACGAGAACATCAACCGTGGAAAAAGCGAGCTTCTCGAAGGTTCGCAGATTCGTGGTCATAAAACAACTTGAGGGACACTGCAATTGCTTGTAAGAAGTCCAAGCATTGAAGAGTATTGTGAATTGCTGACCCTGTTCAGGCCAGTATCAACATATGGTGGAGAAGGAGTGCCAAAGAATGGCGTACACGCGGATAATCATCGCACGATAGTCTACTCAGAACGCTCTGCACGAGACGGCCGACCGTACCAAGACAATTACAAAATTCAGGGCAAAGGAGGTCTCAGATCGGTGTATACCCCAAGCAAAAGCGACACCCTCGATCCTCTATCACGAGTCAACTATACCAAAGTCTATACGGTCGAGCACAATGTTAATGTGAAATTTATCGGACAAGGTGACAGGCATGATCATAGCGCTTTGAAATTTGAAACAATCTTAGAGGACTACCCAAGAAGGAATTTCGACAATGAACTAGGAGGTAGAAGTCAGCATGCCACTGACAATCTGGGCGGTGACTGGGGCGGGCTTCTCTACTTCTCAGTCAAAAACCATCACAACCTTCATCGGACCAGCCTGCTCAAACACTCGCCTGAGACGCTTGGAGTTATAAATCTTGTCTCAGCAGTGGGAATGGGAGGAACATTTGTCTGGATCATCCACAATAGTGGGCCTAGAATCCATTCCTATGCGTTCAGATGGGTAAGATTCGACGTTCCGACTTGACATCCTAGTATGTACGTTGAAGCTAACACATGGTGTAGATCCTTGAGACAGTCGCTGACGATACACTGAGCCTCTTTCAGCACTTCTCCAACGCTCCTGGCTGGGCAATCTTCACCCTGTTCGCAACGTCAACTGTCCTCTTCACAGGCACAACGTTCCTTTGGGCAGGCCAGCAAAACCAGAAGCCTGGAGCCAAAGTACTCGCTTGTATAGTCGCGGCAATGGTCTTCATAGCCTGTATCATCGCTGGTCTTGGAGCGGAGGAGGTCGTGCTCGCGGGACTGCCACTGAGCATCTCAATCGGCATTCTTGCAAGCTGTCTCATCGGAAACAAGCCTGAAAAAGGGGAGGAGACTCCTGATGAAAAAAGCGCTTTGATCTTGGAGGCGTAATTTCGTGAGGATCGATCTTGCTTGAATGTTCGGATGTCCTGATTGCGCTACTGGCGAAATAGTGGGAGAGGAAATCTGGTGAAATCACGCTCATTTAATATTGGGATGTGTTTTGAGAACATAGGTTGTGCTTTTGGCCAAGATGCGTTTCTTTGTTCTCATGCGTACCAAATTCATTGATTTTATCGCACACTTGTGCCAGATCTTCATGACGGGTGAGCATACCTGTTATACAAACTATGGGACTGGTTTGGTATGGACGCGTGATATAAGGCAGAAACACATACTCCAGACCAGGCAGTATTGCTGATTTGACTTGTCTTTCCGATACAGCTAGCTCCTCAGAAGAGTCTTCTCTAGATCATCCCACCTGCCATTTCGAAACGGATCCAGCTTTCGCAGCTCTCCAAGCCAGCTCTTGAAGTCTTCCTTTTCGTCTGATTGAGGATCTCGCTCTTCCATGAGGCACAGGGCCATCGTGTACTCAATAAGGGCGTCGTAAATCCATTTGCAGTCCTCGGCACCGTCCAACATATCCCGGAGGATGGCCAATTGTCGCTCAACGTACTCGACTCGATCGTCGTTCGTAAAATTTGGCGTGATGGTGGCATGACCGACATGGTCCGTCAATGTGGTCATCAGAAATTGGTAATAGAACCAGGCCGATTGGGCGTATGGGTATGAGTCCGTGTACATAGCCGAAACGATGAGGTCGAACTCTAAAAGATATTAGCTCTGGCTATTCCAGTGACAGGTAGCACGTACCATCGTCTAAGAATTGTTTCCTAGCAGTGGCATCGGCATTTCTTTCGTCAAGGAGTCGCGGGATCAATTTGCTTCGCCTATGCCATGCCGAGAAATTCGACAGGCCTTTCGGCGCATGGATCATCTTCGTTGTATATTCGAACTCTGATTCCACCATACTTTGGCCATCCAGCTTCTTGCTTTCCAGCTCGCCTACGACCATCCGCCGATAACCCCACCCGTGGAAGTTCCGACTGTCCCTTACCAGCATCTTGCCCACCAGTATTAATTCCCGTTTCCATAGCTCCTTTGCGACATCGGGGTCCAATCGTTCATTCGCCTGCTTCAATAGCCACAATCGGTAATTCCACAGCCAGTAGCATTTTGGGTATTCAACCATGATAGGAAACAGAAACTCCAAGTCAGCCTTTATCAGTTCAAGAATTGTACCATTCTTCCCATGAGTCTGGGAGCTTGGGTTCTGCGGGGTCGTATTCGATGCCTCGGGCGGCGCGGATGTAGAGGACGACGAAGTTTCGGATGAGGCCTTGATAGTGTCGCTCTGTGAAGTATTCTGCGACTCCGTCAAGGGCGATGATGAAACCGAGGGTTTGGAGAATAATCCATAGATTAGCAAACGTCTGCGGACGTTCCATATTGTGTAGTATTCGGGGTTCTTCTTGAGGAGCTTCGAGGTAAGCTCGAGGACTTCGAGGGTATACTGGCGCTCTGCGACCTTTGTTGATGTTAGCAGATATCTCAATTATGCGCGAATGAGCCTACCTTTACTCTAATCAGCTCTTCCAGCTCTTGGTATTTGAGGATCTCCTTCTGTTCCGCTATCCGCTGCTCGTCCGTTCTCTGACCAGTCGTCGCTGTTCGTGAGACACCATGCTGCCGCAGAGATCAGCCCAGCTTCCTCTTCGATATCGCGGGTATCATACGCTTGCCATGTTCAAGGTTGTGGTCGTTGGTTGCCAAGGATGAAGCTGGAGGGGTTGGATTGCGATGCCTGCTTGGAGTTGAAGTCCAGATTTGGCGAGTCAGCAGTCGGATTGCCGAGCTTCATCTGAATCGTGGCTTGGCACGTCCAACGTCCTTTCTACTTCTGCCCCTGGTCTTCCGTCATTTCTCACTTCTTCTACTCCCCTTCGTATTTCAATAACCAACCACGATGAGATGCTGACTCTCTCAGTATTGCTAATATTAGGTAGCACGGCGACACTCTATTATCCCGAAGTATCATTTACTTCCGAGCCTTACCGTGGCCCTCGCCGGCACTCAAGGCCGATCAAAACTCTTTGAACACGAGAAGTACAGAGGACTACCTGTTCTCACCTCTCCTTTGTTTGCTCTAATAGATTTCCTTCAATTTTTACTCGTTCGGCTTCCCTTCATTGTTTTGTCCGCCGATAAGAGTCGATATCTCGCAGTTCCGTCGCGGTAAATCGTTAGCGTTCTGGGTCCTTTCTTTCTGCCTGTCCTCATGGATACCAGGATCGGCAAGATCCCAAACAGAAAACGATATTATAAGACGGACTCATACTACAATGACTCCTGCTATACCCCCAGAACATCATTCGCAGATGACTTTGGAAGGAGGCCTTTCCACGATGCGGGTAAGAAGCTCGCAGCACTTGTGTTGTAGCAGATACTCATCTACTACGATGCAGTGCTCGACTTCTTCGATATACCCTACCGCAAGTCCTCATACGTCGAGGTGGAAGTACCCAAGAGGAAATTTGTTGATGCTGCCGACTTTCTTCTACGAAAGCCAAGTAAGCCAACAGCCACCGTCGGCCAGTACGACGGGCCATCCGATACTGAGAAAAGAGCTCTCTCAATATCAACTATGCCTCGTATCAACTCTCGAATCAACAAATTTCGTCGCCGCCCGTCATTGAAAGCATTTGCAAGTTCAAGCTCGGCAGGATCCTTCCGGTCGCCTGACAGATTCTTGCCAAGGAGGCCAACTCTCGATTCAGCCGTCGAGAGCTTCCGTACGAGCAAGGATCCTCGAACATTGACGACTGATGAGAAGTTACTGAGACATAAGGATGCAAGCCCGGATGCTTTCAACCCGCGTCGACGAGTGACGTCTCCAACACCCAGTGCAATTCGTCCCGTGCTTCGGCGGACCTTCTCGGGAAATCGGAGCGGAAGTGGAGGTGGGAGTGTTTTGACCTTCCAGCGAGATCCCAATACTGTCAGTGGGGAGCGACAAGTCAGTGTAGGTACAATTTGGCGAGTGGGTGGCCTTGCTCCTGTCAGTGGTGTTTCGAATGGTCGAGGAGGGCTGATCGGAAGTGGGACAAATGCACCTCTCTACACAACTTCGTTCACCGCTAAACCACGGGCCGAAGAAGACAAGGAAAGACACGAGAATCGACTTGCTGAAGCTTTGGAGCTGGATAGAGTTAGCAGAGTATTCGAGTTTCGAGATCCTGCCTCGTCGCCGCTGAAGGTTTCTGTAGATGAGAAGGAAACGTCGTCTGCAAGAGACCTCAAAACTTCCTGGCTGGGGACTGAGTGGGTTCTAGGCGGGCTCGATCGCAAGTTACCTGCAGCCGACGAGTCTCGAAACTTGCCATCGGCCCCTTTCAAGGTCCTAGATGCGCCGAATCTTCGAGACGACTTCTATTGCTCGGTACTTGCATATTCCAAAACATGCCATACCCTTGCCGTTGGGCTTGGGTCCATGTTATACGCATGGTCAGAAATGCAGGGTGTTCATCTGCTCAATGGAGGGACCACGAACGGGTCATGGCTCACATCTCTAGCATTCTCCTCGACGCAAGGCAAAAAAAGCATTCTTGCCTTTGGCAAGTCCGATGGGTCACTAAATCTTGTCTCTCTTTACGACAGCATGCTGCCTCGGTTTGAAGTTCAGCAACCATCTCCTATTGCCTGCCTGGCGTGGAGGCCACAGGTAACCACACGTCCGTCGCGATGTCCATTGACTCCTAATCTATCCGTCCAGACTGAGGATCTTCTTGTTGGCGACGAAATAGGCAATGTCTACTACTACTCAGTGGAATGGCCGCAGAGCTGGGAAATTCCTCGTAATGGATGGTCTGGGTCTATGACTCTCCTCGCTCGAATTTCTGTCCACTCCCAACAGATCTGTGGCCTCTCATTCTCGTGTGATGGAAGTCTCCTCGCGACTGGTGGTAACGACAATCTTTGTTGTCTGTTCCGGACTAATGAAATACTCCACAGGACTCGAGAGGAAGCTCAAGCTCTCGAAGAGATCTTTATTGGGGCAGATGGAACACGACGTGTACATACACTCGCTGGGCGAGGTGGGGTAAAAGAAATCAAGCCTGGGGCTGAGAAACATCGATGGATCCATGGTGCCGCTGTCAAAGCGATTGCGTTCTGCCCCTGGCGTGATGGACTGGTTGCAACCGGAGGTGGAAGCAACGACAAATGCATACACTTTTTTCACACCACATCTGGAACCTGTCTCGCTACAATCAGTGTCGCAGCACAAGTTACTTCGCTAATCTGGTCAACCACTCGGAGAGAAATAGTCGCTACGTTTGGCTATGCTCAACCCGAACACCCGTACCGTATTGCGGTGTTTTCATGGCCAGAATGCAAACAAGTAGCAGCAATACCGTGGGAAGGTGAACATCGGGCGCTGTACGCGATCTCTTATCCAGGAGGTCCCAACGAAAGCCAGAGCCAGACTAGCAGGGAGGGAGTTCGTAGTCTAAGCCGGACTGCCACTGAGGGTTGTATCGTGGTAGCTTCAAGTGATGAGAGTGTCAAATTTCATGAAGTCTGGGCTGCTGGACAAAAGTCGACTGTAGGCGGTGAGGGGATGCTGGGAGGAAGCGACATTCTCGAGGGACTGGAAGGTATTGATAAGGAGGGAGATATCATCAGGTAGGTAGATGTCGAAGAAGAGTGTCCGGCGAGGGCGTGCTCGAAGCACTCATGGGTAACATGACTCCTGGCAGTGATGTTGCTTCGGGTTAAGATTGAATGATAGCCATAACACAATTATAACTTCTCCATTTTTGCGCAGTAAGTGTCAACTAAAGCTTGAGCTTTGTTGTCTTTCAGCGACAGCGAGCCGCTGGCTGCTACTCTACGAGTGGGAGAACAGTATGCACACAATCTGGTTCCCTTCATCGTTCCCGACCCGAATATCTTCTTCCCAAATTGCGAAGGCTCGACACCTCAACCTCTCGTCTCGAATTGGCATTTGTAATGCCTCAAGAAACCCGCGTGCATTGACTTGAACAGGATTTCCCTAGCGATCCCGATTAGGATCGATCATAACAGCACCCAGCATCATCGGCTAACCTCTCCAGTCCCGCCAAGTCCTTAAGTACGTTCCATAATCATCCACCACACCAGGCCATCTCCCAAAAATGTCCCCCGAACTATGTATCAATCCTCCACGGCTGCCCATGAGCCTGACACGTATGTTGCGTAGGCCCAGCTCCATACTCCACTTCCAGCGTATTAATACACGAAAATGCCTTCCTCGCAACCTCAATCGCCCTTTCCACTTTCTCCTTTATCTTCTTCTTCTGCTCTTCATCATCTAGATGCGTCTTCTCCATTAAGACAACGAGCTTTTGGAGAGAGGGGAAATGGCGGAGGTCTTTGAAGTTATAGCGGTAATCGCTGTGTCTATTCACTGATAATTGTTGAACCATGCATCTACAGTCCTCTATGACTTGGTTCGGTGCTAATCGGTACCCGCCACGCATATGTGCCCAACTTGGGTATGGGTAGCGCCAGGAGAGACGGGTGCTTTGTCGGGGACCTAGGACGATGGTTTTGAGATTTGCTTGGACGAGGGGTTCGGCTACCCCTGTGGGAAGGCAGAGGGGTCCTCGAAAAAGAAAAGAAATATGATAAGGCGGATGGTGATGAGGGACGACTCACTGAAATTCATCAACCCCAACTCATCGACTTCGAACGAGAAATAGACCATCTTGCCGTTCATGTCCTGAAAGTACTGTCCGTACAGATTATGACTCCAAGTCGTGACTTGATTTGCATCATCATTTTCACGATAGAAATACTCGTAGCGAGACTCTCCACAGATCTGGAGGACGACGGGTGTTTCGCGGGGTTCCATGAATGTTGCCATGGGTCGGTGAGTGAGTAGCTTGCCTTGGATGAGCATGTGTAGGGCGGGGTTTAGCAGAGACCAGATTGGAAGGCGGATGTTCGCTGGCTGTTAGGGGTGTTAGTGGTGATTGACATTAAGTTGGGGTGCGACATGGAGAAGTTAAATTTATAAAGAGACGAGAAATGTTAGGGAAACTCACCAGCAAGGAAAACAAAAAGAAGACATGCCATCCTGGCTCCTTACTACTTCAATGGTTCTTTTTTGATGCTAAGATTTAGCTATCCTTGTTTAATAAGGTCGCGCCTCTGCTTTCGATGAGGAGCTTGCTCTGCCTCTGCTTGCAAGACATGACTAGGCAGTGTCACGGTGACCATTAATGGACCCTTGAAGCTGTCCTTGAAACTGACTGTCTCTGGGGGAGGTATGATCTTCAGCTTCTTCGTTGGCGGCGATACTTCATTGTTTTCTCTGCTTGATCTTTTCAGAGTCCTCGAGCCCTCGGGCATTGGCTTAGTGGAAGGAACCTTAGATTTGATTGTCAAGCGAATGACTCGTGGGTAGGACATGTTGACGGTTGCCATTGTGAGTTGAGAATACGTTGAAGCTTCAAATGAGAATGTTTCGTCTGTATGAGAATGCTTAGATACGGTACTGAGAAGTAGATTATTATTTGAGAGCTTGGAATGGGATGATGTCGTTCGTGGGCTAAGCGAGCTCAAAAGGGGACCGGCTTGGCGACGGAGGAGATGAGTTATGGGACCTAAGCAGTAGCTCACATTTAAAGTATGGATCTCACACATCAAATTTATGATACTAGGAGATGAAACTATTTTGAACGCTGAAAGCGGGTTCCTGCAAGCCCGTCTCTGACTCAGTGGTGACGCTGCGCCAAATTATCCTGGTAAGTGTGATTGTAACCTTATTATCCTTTGCTATAACTCTACAATACTTACTTTGATTACTCCTGACTGAGAATCGTAGATGTTCTCATCTCCGTGGCTTTCAGCCCTGTATTCCCTTTCTCCCCCTGATGTCTGTAAATTGCCACCTTGAGGCCATGCTGTCAGGCTGTTCCCACGGCAAGTCTAGATCCAGAGATCCAGACCAAAGTCTGTTATTACAAACCCATCAACGTGCCAGTGTCTCTTTGACAATATAAATGAATATAAAATGTTGATGACGACGGCTTTTCGCTCTTGTATCTGTAACTTTCCCAGCCCTGGATGGCTCCTCGTTCATCATCACTTCCCGAACTACTCGCAGAAGCTGTCATTCCATAACCTTTTCATTGGGAACTGGCGCCAAAGCAAAATCTCTCAGACTATTGACTCTATCCACCTGTTCATCCGTGATATCCCTCCCCTTGCTCAAAAAGCTTTCAGCAGCCAACAACAACAACAGCGCACGCAAAGCATAATTCGCATCATTCCCCGAGGTATGGAATCCCTCCAAAATGCACCCGAACCGCGCCAGCACATTCTTCAATCTGAAATCACCTCTTGTAGGCTCCCCTGTTGCAGCCCCTTCAGCAAGTCTTGCTGTATCAATGATCCCCATAATAGAATGCTGCAAATCAACACCAAGCTCCCTGAGCACGGTCAGATCTGGTCCAAATCCATGCCCAACGATCACGATATTCCGTGAACGATCTATGAGGCTTTCGAGGGCTGGCTTGAGACCTGCTAGAGAGGGAAGCCACGTCGTTGTGCCGAAGAGAAATCGCTTTTCTTCTAATCGTCGTTGGGATGGGCATCCACCCACGCCGATGTTGTATGTTTTGAACACATCGACGCCTGATACTGAGGGACTTGGAAGGCTCCTTGTGTCGAAGATAGACACACCGACTGACACGCCCCGTGGCTTGCTGTCTATTCTGCCGGCTCTAATGGCATCCACGATCGCGTTGGTACCTCCAAAGTCAATGGCGTCGAACACAACATCTGAATGGCTTCCACACTTTGACGAACCGAATAAACCTACTGGCATTAAAATTAGCCACGTTTTTTTCTCCTTTTTGACCTAATTCAAGCTGTAAAGCAACTTACATGTGTCCCAGGCAAGGTACTCTGTCACTGTAACTCGGTTGTGAGATTTCGAGAGCTGGACTTCGGGTATTTGTGAGGACACCGTTCGCCAAATGAGCGGCGTATTGTTGACTTGCGACCCTTCTCGAAGGAAGTATGGATACATGATTTTTTCGAAGTGAATAAATGGCGCTAGGATGGTTTGCTACCGTTCACTTGGGACTGCTTGACGGTATTGCGGCGATCTTGACTTGATTCCGAAGGTGTTTCGTATGAACTGTTGCCAGATTGAATGATGAGGTGTGTGGAGAATTCGCAGGTATATTTGCACAGTGTGGATCGAAAGTGCTAGCTTACTACTGATAGCCTGTGTCTGGTGTGTGGCTCGAGAGGCCCATTTAGTCTTCAACCTCGATGGAGCTATGGTCAACACCGGTAGTCTGGCTCGGTACCACAGTCGGGTTCTCCACGTAATTTGATGTGTTTGCTATGATGAGTCATGCTGCTGGTGTCCACAGACGCGGATATATAGCTAGCCTCGTCGTTTCCTTTCAGACTTGTTCACCTACCACCATGGAACAGCCAGTGAGTACGAGATATCAAAGTTGGGATGAGAATGAGAATGCCTATTGATCCTTCTCAGGTGCCCTCCATCAGTGATTGGTGAGACCGCTAGCTCCGCCGCCTCGCGTGGCAGGTGCCTTCCCGGTTTGTCGAAACAACACCATGAAGCCCGCCAACCTTCCTTCCTCCCCAAATGTTTACCACGTCTATTGCACGAAATAAGTGAGTTATCGTCAACAATTCATTCTCACAGGGATGTTGGTGCAATGTTAGCATCCCCGTTTAGTCCTTGGCCACCAGCGAGCGATATATTATTAGCGCCGTATGGGGACGAGGATGGGGGACGGAGCGTTCGATTCCTCCACTCCTCACACATATACCTTCTTTTTTTTTTGCTTTCATTTCATGCTGAAATGACTGTTCGTTCTTAGTGATGATATTCACACTTCTCTTCATTTTTTACTCCCGTGGGTTGTGTCCTAGTTGCGAGGTCAAGTGGAGTCTTGGCATTGGTACTGGAGGAAGGAGCAAGAGTAGGAAGTCAGGCAAGGAAGGAGCCTGCCTCCCTTCATTATGACCACATGTAAGCGACTAAAGCCCTTCCTTCCTTCATTCAGCAGTCTTGGGATACAGCCGCCTTTTGTCATTCCGGTCTTTGATCTTACTGAGAAGTATAACTTGCCCGTCCGATGCCCGGTGTCCAGTCCAAATAATATTATACCCGGCCAGTCGGACTCTCACGTCGTATTCTATGTTGCTTCTACATCCACTCTGTGACTCAACTGGTATCATTTTAGCCAAGACATAATACATGGCGATCATTATCATTCAGATCTAGTCTCTCTAACAATTCAAGAGCAGGATATCATTTCCTCACTATCATAACACGAAACCCGTCTTCCAAAGCCACCCAATCGCACAAGTACGCCTTCTTGGACGCGTTAGACCTTATTTTTACTCTTCAAACCTTCACCTCCCCCTCCTCACTCGTACTCTGATTCGCCAAGTCCACCTTCGTCTTGCTAAACTTCCTCGCACTAACGCCATTCTTAAACAAAATATCAATCTCCGCAAATGTCCTTCCCTTCGTCTCCGGCAGTCTGAAGAACGCCCACACCAATCCAAACATCATACAACCTCCGTAAAAGAAGCCACTCTTCGCGCCCCAATCCCAAGCAGCTCTCTGCACCATTCTCGGCACAAGCTGTCCGTAGATCAACACATTGACATTATATGCTGCTCTTGCCAAGGCGACGGATTTCTGTCTGAGGAAATTGGATGGGATTTCGGTGACGACGGTGTAGATAATAGGACCGCAGGTCATGAAGAAGACGAAGTACTCGATGAGTAGGATGACACCGATGCCGTAGGCGAGGTTGGTGTGTTTGTTCGTATCGCCAATGCCGATGAAACCGATCAGGAAGGAGGTCGACATCATGAAGAAGGTACCGCTCAGAATGAGAGTTCGGCGTCCGAATTTCTGGACCAGGAACCATGCGATCACGACACCGATGATGGCAAGACTGTACTGGATAATTGCGAAATTGAAGGCCATGCTGGTGGGAAGGCCGGCTTGTTGCAGGAAGTACACGATGTATGAGACGAGCGGGACGCACAATTCCTGCACGACGTAGGTGAGGACAGTGATTTCTGTGCGGCGCAGGTTGGTGCCCTTGAAGAGGTCCCAGTAGGAGGATGTGGTGTGCATTTCGTTCTCGATGTTGATCGTATACGCCATCATGTTCAGAGTGTTTGCGAGCTCCTCCTCTGGAACTTTGGTCTGGAGTCGTCGGAGCGATTTCTCAGCGTCGGCGATGCGTCCTTTGCGGTACAGCCACCAGGGCGATTCTGGAGCGAGGAAGATTCCAATTGCGAGCGGTACTGGGAGCGCCCATTGGAGAGCGAATGGAATGCGGTATGCCCATTGGCCTTCCATCTGGAGAAAGCCGCGGAGACAGCCTGTGCCTGTCAAGTATCCGATAGACCAGCACATCGAAACCAGCGAAGTGAGATATGGACGCAACACATTTGGCGTAACTTCAGATGCATAGGTCGTTGTAATCGTCTGGAACACACCCCACGGCACGCCCAATAGGATTCCAGCGCCCATGTACATGTAAATGCTCGAGGCGAAGAACTGGATGAAGATGAAGCAGCACATCAGGAAAAGACACCCGAGCATGACATAGCGGTATCCAAAGCGATCGGCGAGGTATCCGTTGATCAAGAGACCAATAATCTGACCTGCATTGACACCATTTGTAACTCCTGCTTGAATAGAAGCGGGGATTTGGTGTGTGCCGTCGGCTGTGAGCTTGCCGTAGCGTTTCTGGAATTCGGGGAAAGCGAAGAAAGCAGTCAGGAATGCTTTGTCGAAACCTTCCATAATGAGGGCCGCGGAGAAGAGGAGGGACCAACCGCATGCTGCCGGGCTTGAAAATCGTTAGTATTGGGCATTTGATGGGAGAAGGGAGTGATCGCGGAGAGTGGGGTGGGGTTTGGAAGAGGGGGTCGCGGAGAATACTGACTATTTTCGCAAACCCTCCATAATGCTCATGGTGTGCTCATCGTCGGTAGCTCGCTGAGCACCCTTCAGAATATCCGCAGCCTCCTCGATATGTCTATCCTCATCCTTTGTTTGGATTTTCGTCATGGATTGACGATCCACGTCCATTTCGGACTTCTCCCTCATATCAGCCATCTTGACTTATCAACTTATCGCCGTTCGTCGTATGAATGAGAGAATCAAGGTACAGTGACTAGTGATTTATCGTGAGCCGTGTTGTTGTCGATCAGGGTCCTGTGTGCAGAAGTTCCCGTTCGTAGCTTTCAAGAATGCCAAACGGTAGAAGGGACCGGACTTGTAATATACCCACGCCTGCAGCAGAGTACCCGCCCTGTTGGGACCCAAATCTCAACCCTGCTATCTCGCCAAGCAAAATTTATATTGGAGGATAAATTGTCTCTCCTCGTGTCAGCCATGGCATGCATCCCCAAAGACCCCATCTGGAGTCCCCTCTACCTCTCATAGCCCTCCAAACCCCGCGTTACCCCGGGCCGAATACTCAACTCCTTGCAAACGCAATCCGGGGCCCTCTCTTTCCTGTCAGAACCCCAATGTACAATTGTGGGGTTCCAAACAAGTTTTCGTTTTTCTGGGGGAATGATACACCGTAGTCTTCGCTTATTGTGCTTTGTTTGGATGTCGGTGGGGATTTAGGTTCGTTTAAAGTTCTTGATGGAGAGTTAGGGCCGGGATGTGCGGTAAGCCTCGTTTTCCTGGGTAAAAGTCTACCGAAATGTCGTGGAGTCAACCTTTTGGCGTCGCTTGGCTGGCTTGGATGCACCTTGGCTGCTGGCTTGATAAGACAAAAACCGGGGTTTAATGAGAAATGAGGCGCGAAAGAGGCGTGAGTGACTGACGTGGAATGACAAGGAGGCGCTGCTGCCAACCAAAAGGAAGGAGAATGTGTGAGATGTGATTCGACCCTAGTTTCCATGGTTGAAATACGAGTTGAGATTCGAGTGACATGACAAGCTCTCCAAGGATTCCAGGGAATCGGTGAGTAAGGTACCTTCCGTACGTAAGGCCCTTTCTCATGAGGGTTCGCTCGGTAACGCTTGCGATACGTCGGCTCGTGCATATCTGTGTTATTATTAATCAATATCTTCTTAGGGGAGATGATGAACCGAATCGGCTTTTTTTGCATCTCCATCCCCCTTTTTCTCACTGGGTCAACCCATCTCTTCCAACAGTCAACCCCACGGGGCAGATTAGCTTCCCAACTTTGCTTTTCTGTCTTCCGGCTTACCGAGATCAAACGCCCCTTTCTACATTCTCCATAACTTCAATTCGAGTAAGGTATGCGGGGGAAGGAGAGAGGAATGAATAAGCCGGGGTAAAATGCACCGAAGATTCGGCGCGATGAGCAGCGATGTCACGTGGAGTGCCAAATCCTTCAGCTCCAGCTTCCCCAAGAATGGGGATCATCCTTGACAGTGTGTAAGCGTCATGGGAGAAGTGGTCTTGTAGCTTCATAAGAGAAGTGAGTCTCGAGTAGGTGACCAAAAACTCAAAATCTGAATTGCGGTCAACACCAAGGCCGAAAGTCCGGTGTATCGTTGAATTGACACTGAACAAACGAAGCGAGCTGAATGTCAATGAACAACATCGAATAGACCCCACAGTAAGGTAAATTCATCACAACCAAGCCGACCTCAACTCAGACTTCAGCCTGAGGAGATCAGTAGAATTGACATGGCTCCCAAAAATCTCAAGTGGCTTCAGCCAAGCAAAGATGGCCTGTCTCCCGGGACATCCTTCGGCATGCCATGGGCAAGAGGAGTGCACCAATCCGGACAACGATTTTCCATCACCGGGGACAATGGAAAACCGTATCCTCTCGACAGTAGGGAAACAGCATTCTGGCCGGATGGCTCGCTGAAATGGACTGCGCATTCAGTCGCTGGCGATATTGGGTATTCGGACTCGTACACTGTCGAAGCGAGCCCCGCTGCCGAACGGAAAGAAGAAGTGATGTCCGTTGTCAACAACAAAATCACTACCGTCTCAGGTCTCGTGCTGGAGCTTTCGAAAGCTGGAAGTGCTTCCCTCTTCCAGAAATTGACTTTTCAAGGGAAAGTTGTGTCAACAGGCGCAACGATCATCGCCTCAATCAACAAGGAACCCTACACAACCAAGACCAACTCGGTGGTAGTAGAGAATGCAACATTCTCACGCATCGTGGTCAAAGTATCTGGAGTCGCCATCTCCTGCTCAGGCGAGGAGCATCTCCCATTCGACGTTCGCATCTACATCTTCCAGAACTCCAGCACCCTCAAGATCGTCCACTCTTTCATCCACGATCTCGAAGCCAAACAACCGCTGACAAGTCTCGGACTGAAGTTCAGCATCCCATTGAAAGGCTCCGAGATGTACAACCGCCATATCCGGCTAGCCGGCTCTAATGGATCCATCGTCTCGGAAGAAGTACTCGGTCTCTCAGGCCTGCGATATGGTCCAACAACTCAGAACCGCGTCGATCAGACAGANGGAAAGCCCGTCACCCTCAAAGCAGATGAGTGGGTAAAGTTCAAAACAGGCGCTGATATGCACAGTGCGTTAGGCTTCGTGCCAACATGGGACGCATACACTCTGTCCCAATTATCAAGTGATGGCTTCACCGTCAAGAAACGGACGAAAGAGGAATGCGCATGGGTGAAAGTAACTGGTGGTGGTCGAGCAGATGGAACGGCGTATGTAGGGACAGCAACCGATGGTGGCCTTGCAGTCGGGATGTCGAATTTCTGGGAGCGGTATCCGACACAGTTGGATTTGAGCGGACTGACGAAGGATGAGGGAGAGGTGACAGTCTGGTTGTACTCCCCTCTCGCCGAGCCATTGGATACAAGGCCGTTCCATGATGGGTTGGGAATGGATACGTATCCGAAGCAGTTGGAAGGATTGGATGTGACGTATGAAGACCACGAGCCCGGATTCAGTACTGCGAATGGAATTGCGAGGACGAACACGCTGTGCTTGAAACCGTACGCAGCAACACCTTCGCGTCAAGACCTCTCTGCTTTCTCATCTCTAGTGAGAGAAACTCCCCGCCTCGTCCCAGAAGCTGCCTACATGCACTCAACTGGAGTCTTCCACGGCAGCTGGTCACCCTCCCACACCATTTCAAATTACAGCCCCAGAGAAGGCGAAAAAGCAATCGAGTCCAACCTCTCCACCCTCTTCTCCTTCTACACCAACCAAATCTCCCAACAGCGTTGGTACGGCTTCTTCGACCACGGCGACATCCAACACACCTACGACCCCCACCGTCACGCCTGGCGCTACGACGTCGGCGGCTTCGCCTGGGACAACAGCGAACTATCCACCGATCTCTGGCTCTGGCTCTACTTCCTACACACAGGCCGCGCGGACGTATTCAAGATCGCCGAAGCCATGACACAGCATACATCCGAAGTAGACATCTACCACTCAGGCCGCTTCAAAGGGTTCGGGACACGGCATGGTGTTCAGCACTGGAGCGATTCGAGTAAACAGCTGAGGATCTCGTCGGTGGCGTTCAGGAGGATCTATTATTATTTGACAGGAGATGAGAGGATTGGGGAGATTATTGAGGAGTTGTCTGGGTCTCAGGAGGCGCTGTTCACGCTTGATGCGCATCGGAAGGTGCAGGCGAAGGATGCTGATGCGTTGCCGGAGGGGTTTGCGATGGCTAATATTGGGCTTGATTGTGGACCGTTGATGTCTTCTTGGCTTACGGCTTGGGAACGGAGGTCTCCTGGCTGGGAGAAGTGTAAATCCTTGTTGATGAAGTTACTCGCTGGTATCACGGCCTTGCCGCATGGGATTGGCAATAATGCGATGTTGCTGAATCCCTCGACGGGTGAAGTGAGACCAGCTCCACCGCCAACTCCAGATCATGCCATTTCGCATTTGAGTATGCTATTTGGATTTCCGGAGATTGTAGGCGAGGTTCTTGACTATGCAGCTCAAGACCCAGATTGCAAAGACACAATCTCAGCCTTCAAGACAAAAACTTGGCTCCCCTACTGCCGCGCCTACAACGCCGGTCCAGAGGTTCAACTCAAAGAATTCGGATTTGTCTTCGACGTCGGACTCGACGACTCATGGCGACAAAGTCATTCTACTCTCACAGCCGCTGTAGCTGTTGAGGAAAAGAGTGAAGAAATTGCGAGGAGAGCGTGGGAGGAGTTTGGAAGTGATGGGTATGGGAAAGATCATGAGTGGACAATTGAGGAGATGGATGATGGTGGGGAGGAAGCGAAGTGGATTACGACAAATGAGGCGGCGAGGTATGGTGTTAGTGCTTTGGCGAATTTGGCGAAGATCAGGGAATTTCTCTGAAGTGAGAAGGGAAGGCAACAGAAACAGGTGCTGGGAAAGAGGTGGGAAAGAGGGGAAATTTATGTTTATAAATAAGAGAGAGACAGAAGAGGACTCGGAATTTTGATCCGAGAGTGTAGTGAAGCGAGAGGAAAGGGAAATATACGAAGTGCTGCGGTTAGGCCAAGACACGCTGTTAGTTGTTCGAAGTGGCCAAGCATTGGGGGATATTTACCCCATGCAGACCCAAGCCACACGGCGAAATATACTTCTGCGCAACAAGGTACATGAACATAATTTATACATAAGACTATGGTGTGCTGAATTTCCGACAGTACTTCCGTGGATCTACTAAGGCACTTATATCGCTGTCGCAGCATTGTGCAGTCAACTTCCCTTCCCACGCCTGTGAAAGTGGTAGTTCCTATCATGTGATCGCATTGATATCTCTGCTCGAAGCATCGGCTATCGCCTTGGAAAGCCATAGAAGCTGCGTGGGTCGTTTCTCAAGGAGGAATCTTTATTGTGCTATAGATTTGTGTCCAATAGCTGACACAGGGCCTGAAGGTTTGGACAATTTTACAAGCGAGGTTGTTTGTTTACTTTCCACTTACCAACACAACACTCTCAACGTCCCACCTTGGACCTTAAGAGCCTATAGACTGGTCTGCCTAAGTAGTCCCGAATATTCTCTTCAAGGAGCATCGTGTGGGTAGCTTCTCTTCTCGAGCTTTATCAAATAATCTGATGTTTACTGATAGAGACAATTCCATAGTTCGGAAGTCGTTTTTTAGGAAGGGCAAAATTGTATGTACATCTACATTACATCTAGAAAATTGCTTGCTTGTCTGGACCATAATTACAAAAGAGGTGTACTCTTTGCTTCTTTTCTCTGTGCTCGTTTTGCAGATGATAGACAAACCATGCGCTGCACAAATTCACAATATATCCTTCCGTTCCTGAGTCCACAACTCGAGCATGCTCCTAGATGAAAATTCCCGTACCCTCATAGTTGCCTCGTCAAGGTAAGCTATTTATGAAATGGCGAATGTTGTAGTTTGGTCCAAGTCTCTGTTATTGTTGTTAGTGCTTATGTGGTATTTGCAAGAACAGAATTTGTTGGCCTACCGTGCTGCGGACTGGCGGTGGCACTTTTCACTTGCTCCACACCTGCAGATCTTGCTATCTTGGAAGGCTGGAGAGTCTGTGGTCCCTGTTTCAGCTGATGTCAGTAAAGAGCCTCGATTCTCATCGTACAAGCACGACTCAGACTTACCTGATAATTAACCACCGCAGAAGATGAGTGGCCATTGTGTCGTCCACCATGAGAGCCCCTGATAGTAACGTCCGGCTTCAATCCGTCAGCGAGTGACAATAAGCAAATTTTGAGTTCGGATCAGAGTCAGAACACTCGTTACTTACCTCATAATCAGCTGCCAGAAGATACTGCGTCAGATGTGCGGGTCTTTTCAGCCCAGACAGAGTTCCAGCCTGTCTTTTCGCCTCATAGGCTGCAAGCGCGTCCTTATTAAAACTGCATTAGTCATGTCCAACCCCCAGGTCTTCGATCTATTAAAACAGAGTCCGAAAGGTTGTGAACATACTTTGACTTCCTTCGGTCTCCACTTCTCATCCTCCTCTCTCTCAGGAAAGACCATCTTGTCAAAACAAGGCAACTCCCCACACAACAGCTCTACCTTTGGTGCTCCGATGACATCCCAATTTATATAATTTTTTTGATTCGCTGAACCATCTGATCAACACCATCTTTAATATCCTGTAAAGGCTTTACGTTGATCGGACATCCCCGATTTGACCTAAAATATCCCCGAGTCAATCCGGGAATGGTCCTAGAAGCAAACCAAATGTCTTGGGAGACCAGTACAGTGATTGTTTTGGATGAGCGGAAATGAATGAGGGATACGAGAAGTTCTTTGCTGTAGGTCCCGACGAGATCATTGTGGGGGATGACGAGGTGCTTGAGGGCCGGGAAGTGATCTCCGCGGACAAGGGCTGTATGGAAAGCGTGATAGGCTAGCTCTATTGACGTTTGAACCGATGAGAACGGGGAGATAGCAATAGAAGAAGAGGTTCCAAGTACTTACAAACTCTTTTGTTTTTCAACTACAAATGATCCACTTCCATGCGCATGCAAAATGTCTTCACACCAGACAACTGTCAAACAGGCAAGTCTGTTCTGTGGCAGACAAGTCCGCACAAGGCTGAAAGAATCCAGAACCATGCAACTGAGACAGGCAATCACGTAAGAATGAAAGCAAGGCACTTGAGCCTGTTTGCATGAGAGCAGCGAGACAAAATGTGGTTGGCAAGACTTGTAGCATTGACTTATTTGTAAAAAATAGGTTAATTGTTGAGCCGACCACGTTAGTAGATCCAACATCAGGTATCGCTGAGCAAATCAAACGTGAGTGAACGACAATTCTGTTTGCAATAAGTATATGATATTATAGACTCAGCAACCATCACCGTAAAGCATCTATTAGATTCCAACAACGACAATAGCAGTCCTCTCTACTTGCACCTATAATTCGAAAGACGGAGATTCAAGCAGACCTCACAAGATCCGCCTCATCCGCCTCGATTTGAATCGTATTATTAACATTACAGATCAATTCTAACAAGATCAATTCAAACAACCACCGCCCAACAGCCCCAACAACGCCTATCACAGCCGCGCCGATGATCGCCCAGGTACCCTCTCTGCCCTTGACTTTCACCTTGTCGCCTTTTTTGTACTAGAAGACTCGTTAATTTCCAAGTTGTGATTTATTAAGTTTGAGTATGAAGAGAATGTGAGGATGGGAGATTATCTTGGCCGAGAGGGGAACAGCAATGGAAGGAGAGATGGACATTTGACATCGTAGCTGTTGCTTGACTCGTCTTTTAAAGGTATGTGTCAGCAATGCTTCAAAGATATTGTTTATTTATCTGGCCGTAACGTACTTCGGGATGGCGTCCAAAGTGATAAGGCTATCAGCCTATCTTGTATACGAGAATTTCCCAAAGATATGATGTTTGGCGACGTCACGACGTGAAGCACGCACAGAGTTGGAGTAAGTTGAGGTATAAGAGTGAAGAGTTCTGCAACGAACCTGGTCGACAAATGATTGAAAAGGGGAGAAAGAGGGAGGAGAATGAAGCGGCGTTCTGAGGCAATATATACCACCGTAGCCGTAGCCTGCACCTGACATCCTGGGCGAAGATACAGACATCTATGAGAGCCTTGATCTGATATGTTGTAAACTCGTGCCGGACAAGGCTTTGTGCATAGCTTGGCGCCCAATCATATCTACCGTCCAGCCAGAGTGTTGCAGCTTACAGTCACTCTATTGGAATGTTTCTACCACACCTCCCTAGGCCACGGCGGGATGTGGATATCGACAGCCGAATCCACGAAGGTTGCCCAACTAATTAACCAGCTGTCCATCCAGTTATCTACCCATCCATCCATCCATCCATATGCAACACAATCAAGAGGCTCAAACTGTGCACCCTTTCAGTAAAGCTCCATGGATCTCAACAGCCTCGTATAAGCTGAAAAGTAGCAACCGCATACCATCCAGCCCAACCTGGTAGTAGGGACTCAACCATGTGCGTACGAAACAAGTCCATACATTGAGCAGCTGGACATGTTGCACTTCAAACTTGACACTCCAGGAACCATGTGCAAGGAGTAATGATTAAGTATGAAGTAACAGATGATTATCACACGCCAATCCTGACATGAAGAAAATCTGTTTTTATTTGGAAGGGTGAGCAGAGCTACTTTACTAGCAGTTTTTGGTGAGTCAAAGTGAGCAAGGGCGAGTCGAAGGAGAGCGATGGTGGATGGACTAGCGTCGAAGGCGACCTGTTTCGGCTCCTCGGCTACAACTGCCGCCAAGGATTCTTTCGGAGCCAATCCTGGATCCCTACAGCAATGTCAGTAACTAGCTTGAAAACGTGATTTTACCGAGCCTTACTAAAAGTCGATTTTACCCCCCATTCCAGCTTCCCTTATATAATGATTTTCTTTAATAATTTTATAATAACACGTCTAAATTGTTTGTAATTTTCAGAATATTAAATTTAATATACTTTAAAGTTTTGGCTTTAGGCGTTTAAAAAGCCTATTACTCGATGCAAGTAAAACTTTTAAACGGGCGCGTAAATTTAACTTTAACTTGCTAAAGGCATTTTCTATATCTTAACTCTCAATTGCCTGTGCAACAACGAATAAAAAGTGTGTTAGAGTAGATACTATTTTTGAAAAAAACATAAAAGATATTATAAAACGTTTTTGCCTTTTAGAAATTATAAGTGATATGCTGGCGAATAATACTAAAAAAGTCGAATTTATATTAACCTTTTAACTTAAAAGTAAAACCAAGTAATAAGTTATTAATATAATTAAGTCTTTTTTACTAATTTAAAAAAGAATTTTAGAGACAAATTGATTGTGATATTTGTTATAATTATCGAAATTGATAAGCGGAAGAAGTTATCTTTACCCTTTTACAACGATACTAAGTCTTGCGAACAATAAACTTTTGCTTTTATATAACATAAGGCATATATAAAGATTATAAAGGAATAAGAGAATTGTAAGGAATTACAAGACGTAGATTGAGTCAAAACATTGCTCTAGATAATTACATATGGCAATCTAAAGAAACAAGGTATAAATATCAAGCTCGATATGAAGAAGGATATATAAGAATTACATATATTCTGACGTTATTAAAGTTACGCCGGCATTAAATAAGCATTTACTATGTTAATTAAAGCTTTATAAGTAACTTTCGAACGCGTGAAAACGCTATTACCTAGTTTTCTGGCGAGCCAAAAAAAGAACACTTTACTAGCTAATATTTGCTGGATAAGATTGTATAAGCTTTTAAGCGATATACTTGCTAAAACCTTTAATGACGACCGATTTGACGCTTTTTTTAAAGTTAATGATTTGATAAATATTATTACAAGAAAGCTTTTGAAGGCAAAACGAAAAGCTAAAGCTAAAGAGTTATTATATACTTATATGTGGCGAATAGTTTTTAACGCTAACTACTACATCAAGACTTGTTATAATAATAAAAAAAGTTGTTGCTACGTATTAAAAGTAAAAGAACGCATTATATTATATTAATTGCAAAGCAAGATAAATAGGGAAACGCTATTTTATTGAAAATCCCGAGGGTAAATAAGAATACCCTTTTTACAGCTTAGATTATTAAGTATTAAAATAATTACGCTTAAATTGACTTTAAAACATCTAGCCTTCGTAAGTCCAATTAAAAAAAAGAAATTATATTAAAAAACAAATATAAGTAAAAGTTTACCAATACACTTGCACATTAATATGCTAATTATAATTTCTGCTCTAGCATCCTATCTTGTATCGGCATACTTTTAAGCTTTGCAAAGTTACTAGAAGGAAGGCTTTAATAGGTTTTAATTTATTACGAGTACGCTATTTCCGGCTATTTTTATAGGGGTTTCTCTTGTTAAAGTAGGTTTTAGGAATTTTTGTAATATTACTTTACCCATATCTTTGCTTTGTTTAGGATTAAATAGTAATAACAAGATAACGACTTTTTTTGATTATCTTACTGTTGGTTTACAGGATCCATATCGAGTGTTTGATGTATCCGCGCTAGGAGCTGGCTAGTAGCTGGAGGGGTTTCAGGGGGATTATAGTTACGGGTATAAATTCTTTACTTTCTTATACTCCTTTAGCTAAATAACCAAAATATACTAAATAATTAATTGCATTTGTTTTGCTATTTTTATTATCTTTATAATATTATATATTAGTATAAACTTATATTAATTAGTAATTAAATTGTATTATAAATAATTAAGTAATTTATTAAGAAAGTTAATTCGGAAGTTTAATGTTATAACTTTCTTACTTACGTAAGAAATTTAGCGTGGCTTTTTTTTAATACTAATTCTTTGCTAAACTTGATTAAAAAGATTTGATACTTTAATAAGAGCTATAATTTTGTATTAGGGGGTATATGTAAATAATAAATAATAATGTAGTAGCTATTATTTAACAATTATTATATAAAAGTTAACGCAACAATTACTTTATAATTATTGTTAGGATAACATATTTGCAAGTCTTTTATAAATTATTAGAATTATTATTAATATAATAGCAAGATTTATAATGAAATCTATAAAACCGCTCCTAAAAAGTGTATTAACATTATCTAATGTTAAAGAAAATTAGTAGGAAACAATTCTTTTAAAGAAAACATTTAAAGTAAAAGCTACCCGCTATTTAAAAAAATTTCGGGAGTATACTTGCGATAAGTATTTTAATCTTAAATACGTGTTTTAGGATTTCAAAGAGTTTTTTAAAAACTAAATAGCTATAAATTTTAATCGTATTAAATAACAAGAAAAAGTAAAGTTGCGAGACGACTTTAAACAACATAACATTTACGTCAAATGTAAGAAAAGGAATATAATAGTCTTGCTAATAATAACAATTAAAGTCAAACATAACAATTGGCCTAGTAAGGAAGAAAAAAAGTAGGCTAGCAAATTCGGCCTATTACCGGAGCTAAGGCAAATAAGTCGCAACCTATTTTTTATATAAGCATTTTAAAGTCCCACACTTTAAATGATTTAAGTTATTTAAAACAACACCATGGCCTTTTTAATTAAAGAAATTGATATGAAAATTAAAAACGCATAGTCTTAGCTATTTTTTATAATAAAAAATAGAAAAAGGGACAACGTATTTAAACGCTTAGACTTGCTTAGGTCTTATCATAACAAAAACAGAAATCTTGCTAAAAATTTGTATAATGCAACTTCACTTGTTAAGATGAAAAGGGAATTTTTGTTTACTTTTAATAGAAAACTTCTAAATTGTCTTTCCTAATGGAAATCAAATGAAAGATAATTATCGGAACCGATATCAACATGAAATGCTCACCCACGTGATAATAATATTTATCCATTATTGTACTAAAAGGGAGCCGGAGCATATACGGAGCCAAATCGATTAGCATAAGATATAATAAACCAGCTCTTATTAAAATAAGCAAAGACTTTAAGAATGCTATTGAAGATATATTTAAAGAAGCTTCAATATAGCAATAGCAAAAATCACTTGAACGCAAAGTTACATATTTTTACGAACTTATATTAAAAATCAATTATCGATACATTAATTTAGTACAAAGCTTTTCTTTCCATGCTATAAGGCAATGCGTAAGAGTATTATTACAACTACTTGCAAAACAAGACTTTTACGTTTACTTAACTTGTCGATGCTATTTGAGCTAATTTCAAAACAAAGGAACGTGTAAGACGATACCTAAGCTGATGATTCAAGATCACGCTTAAACAATTTCAAAACAAGCTGGCACAAAAAAAAAACGCTTATCTAATAATTAAATAATTTTGAAAAAGAATTGCAAAGCTTTCAATTAAGCTTAGCAAACAAAAGTATAAATAACAACAAAACTTTTCGTAACAAGCTTATATAGGAAATATTAAGTAACAAGTTATTTGCTTAGGCTTTATTTAAACCATCTCTTACTTTTGCTACATTAATAAATAATCTCCAAGTCGTAGCAAGGATAAAAACATCATTTAAAACAAAATCCCAACAAGATAATTATATCAAATCCCATTAGAAACGCCTTCGGACCTATGCTGCGAAAAGCAAAGCAATGTACTTAAATCATAAGATGAAGTTCTCTTAAAGCAATAAACGTGAAAACAAATTCAAGCCAAAGCTAAGCTATATAAGGTGTATCATTTATTAGGCGCCAAATTGCCACAATCTTCGTTATACTAAAAAAGAGAAAGCAAAATCTAAAGCACAATACTTTGCTATACATAAAGCCGAAAATATCAAACCAATAAATAAAACGTTTAAAGCATATTTAGCATATGCGAACCAAGCTAAGCAAGATTTGGAAAGTATTTGGGACAAAATTAAAGATTAGAATAACACGAATTTTTCTAATTTAAGCACATTATTAAAACATAACAATGCTAATTCAAACTTAAGCAACAAACATAATAATGTTACATCCCACTTCACAGCTATATTTATAACAAATGTAATAAAATATAACGCACGAAATATCAAAAATCAATTGAAAATATAAAAGGCGGCACATATTCTAAAAAGCATGATAAAGAAACCTTAACAAAATAACGCTTATATAATTTAATAAATAAATCGCTTCTTTCAAGGTTTCTTAATTAATACCAACGCATTAAACAAGAATACGGAAGATATCAATCAATTGCGAGTATTATAATGTTTTCAGCATATAGAATTCAATAAGAGTTAAGCAAGCCAAAGCCGAATAACATTTAAGGCTGGTACAAGGGAATCTCTAAAATCGCCACTATCGATATTTTTGCCGGAAAAATGGAATTTTAGATTATTGATGCGAATATATCGTTTTTGATATGCTTACAGCAACTTAATAAGATGAGTGTACATTATGATAACTTACGAAATGTTTTAATTTAAGGAAAGAAGAGGCATTTGATCGTTTGAAAGAAGGGTTATCTGTGGCTATTATTAGATCAGCATAGCCAATTATTGAACACTTCTATGGGAACAATCAATATGTGCCACCTAATGGAAACGGAAATTCGAAAGCTTTATCGTAGATTCAGCCATTTGTCAATATAACGATTACATCATTTGCTTAAATAAGCGAGTTACAATTTTGATTTCGAGATCATGTTGAAGATCAAGGAAATATGTGAGCATTGCTAGAGATATGTAGACGCTCTACAGAAGTTTCGCTTTAAACTTCAAGACGACGTCGACTTTAATCATACGCTTTTGATCGATATCGTTCAGCTTGGGGAACGTGAATTGTTTTATATGATAAATAAAGCAATAAGATTTGAGGTAGCGCAACTTATTCGAAAGAGCGCCGGCTTGGTCACGGCTAAAGCTATATTCAACGCATTCAAATTAGCTTAAATTGACACATATCTTGGCTTATCACATTTCGTTATATATAATTATGAAACAAATTTTAATTTTGAAAAGTTTCAAATATTACTCAAATTTGTAAGAAGTATTTTTAAATTTATTCCGATAAAAGCATATTATTTAATTAGTAAAGTGGAGAGATATTATCATCTACTACGCTATGCTTACGAAATCGTCACGAAAAAGCACTTAAAATTATCTAATGTAAATTGATTGCAAATGGTTATAAAAGCTATTAATGATATAATTAGATCAAATGGGTTAATTCCAATGTTGCTGATATTTGGGGCATACCTTAGGATAACGGAATTGGACCTCCCGAATCTAACAATCGAATAGAAAGCTACGACAATTAAAAAAGCTATAAAAAAGTTACGCAAAATCCAAGCATTTAAGAAAATCAATAATGCGCTACGTACCCGAAACAATCTCGGCACTACACACGTTCATGATCTTTCTTTAAATAATCCTATACTTGTATATAAAAAAAAAAAGGGATGAAAAAGCCTTACAAATTCCTAAGCATTGAAGATAAAATAATTAAAGCCTTAATTAAAGAAAACGTGGTATGCATATTCAAATCAACTTCAATACGCTTATGAAAGACAAATAACTTAAGCGTTGAATAACAAAAAAAAAAATTGTCAAAAGATTTTTTATTAACATTTGATGCGAAACAGCAAATGAATAGCAAACCCAACTTGGCTCCAAAATCCCGCCAGCTCGCAATAAAACTTCCAGCAATTAAACATATCGCAGACCTATCAACAATTAATAATAACTACAATATCAAAGCATTCCTAACAAAAAAGAAGACAAGAGATTAAAACTTATTAATTAAACTTCGCGTTAAAAGCAAAATTACAACGTAAGGCAAGCTATTCCAAATATCTCAAAAAATAGAATATAAAACTTTAATAGTAAAAGGCGTTTTTATCCCAATTCATCAAAGCAACCTTAGGCTTAAAGAACAACACATTTTCAAGTTTCGCATAATAAACGAGGTCAAGGAAAAAAAGACAACAAAGCTATATGAAAAATCTAAACTCATTATTCAAATCTTTAACAATAAAGATAAAAAGAAAATATTAATTTAATTACCAATAATCCAGCAAATCAATCAAAAGCTTATCATCTGCATAACCGTAGCGATAAAACATTTGCAACGTCTTTAGCACTTACCTAAGCCGGATATAATAATTAAAGATATCATGCAAGCTTACATTTAAGCGCACACAAAACTAATTCGGCAAGTCTTCGCATGGCTACCAGAAGAAATCGCAAAGGAATTCTTTAAAAAAATAATGTTTATGATAATGCTCCCGTTATACAACATACTAAAATCAGGAAATTATTAATTTAATACATATCATAAGCATCACATAAAGAACTTACAAATAAAAATCTTCATATATGATTTATGCTTACTTATCATGTTAAAAGATAATCATGCGCTTGAAATTATTGAAATGCAAATAAATAATATTTTGATCTTTGGAAATGCTAAGTTTTTAACAAAAAAACAAATAGAAATCGATAAAGCCAAGTTTTTAACAAAACTAATATAAATCCTAAACCTTATCAGCCCGCTCACATTTAACGATTGCACAATAATTATGAACAATAAAAGCTTATACATGTCGCAAAAAGGTCAAGAGGCAAGAATTGAATTAGTAAACATTATAAATAAAGATTACAAGCAAGCTTACATAAAGTAACGCGCTTGCGAGATATACTTGGCTATAATTTGCCAACCGGAAGTTACCTTTAATTTGTTGATAGTAACAAAATATTAAGATTCAATAATAAAGGAGATTAAGGCTTTAAATGCATATTTGCAATAGCAAATAAACAACTTGAAAAGGGATCTCTAGTATGTCCTCATAAACCTACAATCAATTAAAGTTTATATCTTTATTAACGAATCTTTCGCTAACAATAAAGACTTGAGCTTTCAAATCAGGTTTGTGCTAATTATTAACACTAAATTGAAGGAGGTTGCGGAATTTATCTTAACCAGAAACATTATACATACGAGTTTAACAAAATGCAAGAGAGTAACTTATGCTATGCTTACTTTGGAGCTATATATTATAATAGTAGAAATTGATATATTAATTGCGTTATCAAGTATTATCAATATGATAACTAACAAACTTAAAATCAAGCAATTGCTAATAATTATTTATACTAACTTTCTTTCGCTTTATAAGTATATTATCAAGCTTAGTATAATAAAGAAAAAACGTTTGATAATTAACATTATATCAATTTGTTGGTTATATAACATCAAAAACTTATAAAAATGCAATAAATTAATAAAGCAAGCAATCCTACTAATGCAATAACAAAGGCCAATCTTAACAAAGCTTTGCAAAAGCTTATTGATATTAATAAATTGAAAGTGAAGATGGAAAGATAAATTCAATAGCTTACCGATGCTGATTTGGATAAGTAACAGGGGAAGTTCTTATGCTTGCTTATTTTCCTATATTAGATTTTTTTATATATTTCCTTGCAATACTTATTTACATATTTCACATTTACATTTTTCACAGGAGTAAGAGTTAAAAGATAATAAAGAAAACGATTTTTTATTCAAATTTTTACTTTTTGATTTAAAGCACTAATAAAATGGCTTTGCAATAACATCTTAATAAGAACCTAGTCGCTGGTTTTATTATAAGGGGCTACTTTTATATGGGGGTATAAAGAAGATGCTATCACGAAAAATCAATTTACGAAGCTAATTCAAAATAAGGCCTCAAGCATCGTTCTTGTAAATGTCACCGGCCTCAAGGGCAACGGCGACGATGGCAGCGGCGACTTCAGCGGAGGTTTTTGCTTTAGCCTCTTCCTCATCATCTTCTTTTTCAACAGCATTAATGGCCGTAAAACAATCAGCGCTATTGCACTTCTTGATTCGTTCACTACCACTATTTTTTTTCTTTTGCTTCCTACCAGCCAAAAGCCAAAGAAAAGCCGAAGGAATTGCAGCGGCAATAACAGCAGCAGCAAGCGTAATAATAGAAAAAATCTACTTTAACATCTTCTTCATCTTTTACAAAACTTTCATTTAATAAAAAGTTCTATTCGGCAAAAAGAAATAAAAGGGAACTTACGAAATTATCAATCTCGAAGGTTATGATGCAATAATAAAAGATCTTGATTTCGCTTAAAAAGGCAGCATTAACATCCTTGGGAATTTTTAATTTAACAGCTACGCCAACAAACTTAACGTTAATAAGATTCGTAATAGCAGCAATAACATCTTTTTAATTACCGGCAAAAATTGCATTAATAAAAGCATTATACTTTAATGCAACGAAGTCTGAAAGCTACAGCAATTATCAGCATCGAACCCGAATCAAGAAAGTAGCAGATGAATTGCAAGGCAAAAAAAAAATTGAAAATACTTATTAAAACGCAACTTTCTTTTTTATCAATGCAATACAAGTAGCGCTTAAACTTGACGTTATCAAAACAGCAATCATAATTCATGTTAATCTTAAAAGCGTTCACATATCGTATACATAGATAACGATACAAAGCAACAAAAGCTTCAAAAGGAATTAATGCAAGCATTATTTATATTAGCAAAGATTTTATACCATTAAATCACTATCTTTAATAAGGAATATTTACTTATAAAATGCTTAATTAATTTGATATAAATTACAAAAATCAAGCAATTAGCGAAGATTTATCTTTGGCGAAGATTAAGCTTATGCTTACAAGTGTGGTTGTTGTTGTTGTTATTAAGGGAAAAATTAAGAATTTTAAAGGGGAAGGCGTTATATATACAATTCTTATAACAAGCAAATACGGAATCCTACCTAAATCAAGGGAGTTGCAAGGTATTTGCCTGGTAATATTATCCTTTGCTTAGCATATCTTATTATTATTATTTGTTATTATAGCATTATTTGCTTTTATCATATTACGACACCTTTACACCGCTATCAATAACGCATCAAGCTGTTATTCTTCCTCAATTGCACAATTAATATAAAAGGAAATCACTACGTTAAAGCTTCAAGGTTACTTATTATTTTTTTTTTCGTTATTTGGCATAGTCATTCGCTTAAGGGCTAGAAGGATACCGAGGAGGAATCAGATAGCCTGCGGCCACAATTTCTTCCAAAAGGAATGTATTATTTCTTTTATATGATCTATTTTGTGTTTAATCTATTATTCTTATCTTACACTTTTTTGTATTTTCATTTGATTGCTACATGTTAGAATACGTTATATTTTCAAAAGTAATTTTGCTGGTGTTGGTTTACAAGACTCATACCAAGTGTTTGATGTATCCACGTCAAGAGCCGGCCAATAGCCGGAGGAGTTTCAGGAAAATTACGGCTACAAGTATAAATCCTCTGCCTTCTCATACTCCCTTAGCTAGACAACCTGAATATATTGAACTACTATTGCATTTGTTTTTGCTACTTTTACTATCTTTGTGATATCACATACCGGTGCAAACCCACAGTAAATAAGCTTGGTGCTTTTACTGCTGCTGCAGCGATATAACTCCTTCGATAGTAACTATAACGGAATTGAGGTTCGCTGTGAAGAATAACTTATAGAAACGGGGGAAAAAAGTGAACTCGACTTTACACTAATTACGCTAAAAGCGTCGTACCAACTTTGCAAATCTCAAAGCCTTAATATTAAAGTATTTAAACCATTTTAAATCGATATAAAATTTGCAAAGTAAATTTAAAATAGTAATAGAGATTAACAATTATTTGTTGGTGTTTGTTGAGAAATAAAAAAGACGCGATTATAGCGAAGCTTAAAGTAGTGAGGCACAAGCATACGCATTAGTGTAGTAACATAATAAGAGCCAGGCTTAGCTCGCTTAACTCACTTTACTCACGGTGTAAGTTCTGCACCCAGAAGCATCACTTGAGAAAGGCGCCGCCAGCTTAATGAGGGACGTTACTAGTTATTTATCTATTTACAAGTAATTTGCCTCTTCTTTATGATTCTTCCGTTGTCCTTATCTCTTTGAATTAATTTTATTTTTTTTCCCATGGTTAAAAAAACGCTTCTTAACATCTTGGGGTAATATCTTCTTTAAAAGAAGATACGTTATGTCTTAGATTAGTATTAGCACCGGTCGAATTCAATGAAGCGAGGACTTACAATCTTTGCTATAAATGGTGACTATATTTTATAATCCCTAGATCTATACGTAATATATCAATCATGCTTGCAAATAATTAAAGCCACATCTATACCATCAAATTCCCTTAATTCATATGCTTTTTTAATTAAGGTGTCCTTTCTCTTATTAATTCCTTCGTTTTCTCGTTTTTTTCTCTCGTTTTTTTCTTATTCCCTTGTTTCGTTTGATCTTTGTTTTATCCGTTTAAACAGTAGCTACTTCAGAAGTCGAGAAAGTGTCTGAGGTCACTTGATGATTTTCAAACTTGAGGCTTAAAGCATTTAAGAGCTGTCTATTGTTCAGGACGTGATCTATAAAAAGACCCTCTTTCCTGACAATTGTTTTTAGAGGACTCCCGTGTTGATGGCCAACACGGGCATAGGAGCCAAATTTGAATCCGCGATCTTCCAAATCTTGAGCTCATGGTTCGATTGCACAATGCTTAATTTGGTCCCCTCCAAAGTGGTGTGAGCCGCATTTGAACCTGCGATCCTCCAAATCTCAGCCGAAGGGTTTGATTGCAACGAAGGGCCTGAATCGGTTTCCTTCAAACCAAGATGGTGGGGAGCCGCATTTTCACCCCTCTATTCTAGGAATAGACTTCGCGAGATCAATCTTTTTATGATGCTAGTTTGTCACTATAATGCGCGGTTCCAGTCTGCCTCTTTCTGCACGTTTTTGTTCTTTCGATTGTGCTTAACAAGATTTTCTCTCTCCTAGCGGTAAACAAAACCTAGCACCGCTCATAACAGTAAAAGCCATATACGTAGCTATATCTCTTTTGCTATCAATCTCAGGTTTTCGCTTCCTTCCTAAGTAATCTGTATGATCACGTAAATGAAAGGTCAGGTCCTGGCATCAGCGGCGCACCAGAGCGACTGCACGACAAAGGCTGTTTTTGCCAGCCTCACTTAGAGAAGCCTTTCTGTTGTGCAGGAATTCTTTTACGATATGCAACAAATGAAACTAAAGTTCGTCATATAGCTAGCACCTATCTTAAAATTGTCAATTCAATTCATTTGATTAAATATACAACACTTTAAAAAAGCACGATGCCTGAAGTCAATATAGTGCAATCACTTGCTTTGGGTAAAATACTCGTGTATACAATTGTATATCTCTGTCTTGTTCATTTATAACATTGTTTCTACCTTTTGGGATTAGAACAATGACGGGATACAAGATATCAGTTTTCGATGTTTTCAATGATAATGTCAAGTACCAAGAGCTTGCTAAGATCTCCATCTTGGCCTTTAAAGATAACCCTCTCTATTACCTAACCTATTCGAGAGGTAATCCCGGGAAGATAAAGGATTATTATTGCATAACCATAATTAAATTCACCGAAAAAGATCGGGTGAAAACGATTACGATTGTGGACAACTTTTAAGATAACTAAACAATTGTGGCTTTTGCTATAGTGTTTTTGGGGCCAAAACCACAAAAGGAAAACTTGGAATCTTTTATCTATTTGGACTTCAGATTTATACATAGACTTAAGGATTAGATAAAGCGTTATTATGATAATAAGAAGTATATCAGTCAATTTTACAAGTATTCTTACAAACAATCAAAGACGTAGCTAATAAATCTATAAATATAGAATTGCATCTTATATGTATATTGCCTTTATATTAACGACGAGTCCTGAGCACCTTGTTGTTGAATAAGATAATACAAATAGCAAATCATAAGAACAGGGGGGTATTTTTAACGGCCACTCCAATGGGTAAAGATCTGTACTTGAAGAGAGGATTCGAGGTAGTAGAAGAAGTGGAAGTATGTCTGGAAGAGTACAACTAGGATGAGAATTATATCCAAAGCATTATGGTGAAGCGTGGCTAGACAATGTGCGAAGCATAAGTTCAAATGTATCGATAACGTTCGTGAATTCAACGGCTAGGATTGTTAACCAGCCATTGGATATAAATCTAATAACTTGCGCAGGAGAATGCAGTTAATAAAAGCGCACATGATATAATTTCCCTTTCCTGTTTATAGAAATGTGCTGGACAGCAATGCTTAAGGACCTAGTCGTTATATCCGAGCTCGGGCGACTAGCTGTGATAACCTCTATGTCGCTTATATCTATTTTAATTGCATTAAGCCAAGTTGGCGATAGATGCTACCCGCTTAGATGTTGGCAGTCACGATTAGGTTGGCAACCCTAGCGTTCACCATCTTGCCTTTTGCTAATGATGGGAGATCAGATTTAGACGAGCATATACCCTATTGAGCGTACCAAGTTAAGTCTAAGAAAACACGGAACACGAGCATCGGCGAACGCCAACGAGACGTCCGAATTCAAGTCCAGTCTTTGTAATATGCATTCTTTGAAGCAAATATCTAGGTCCAAGGTTTGATCATAACAAGGCATGCGTCCTCATCCGCAAAGACTACAACCTTTGGAAATGCCGTCCAATCTCTCAGCCACCAAAGGAATCTCCGTCTATATCTCACCTCTGCGCTGTGCTGCGAATCTCGAAGCGCATCTTCTACGGTGTTCATAGGGATGACTTTGTCCTTTCTCATCCAGCTAGAGGTTCTGTCAATGCTATTGTCACACCCGGAATTGAAACCATACTTACAAACGCATTCCTAAAAACTGATCTGCGGGCAAAGTCAAAACATTGCCTTTGACTTCGCCTTGGATCATCTGGGACTCTGTTCCAAGCTGATCTCCTTTGACTCCGCCCTTATCCGAGATGGAGATACATAATTCCTACTCGGCCAACCGATGTCGTTCTCAAATGATTCACCACACCATACTCCTCATCCTGCTGTATTAGATGGCTACCTCGAAGGCCCAGGTGAATGCTTTCACCGCCGACAATGTCTTCCCTAGCTTCCTAATACCGTCTTTGCCAATGAGCTAGCCACATCATCAGCACCATCATCCGGCTACTTCCGTCTCATGAAAACGACTTCCAAACTATCATTTGCATCTTTCAAAAACATAACAATCGCAGATGCTCCAGCTCCAAGCTTAGCTGCTGTCCTCGCCAACACGCCGATATGTTCCACCTCTCAATCTATGTCCATTGGCGGTAGGTTGCGTCTGCGAGATTAGCGTTTACACTAATCAAACAAAAAGCATAGCAAAGACTCTGCCTGCTTACACAATCAGCTAGGCTCTTAATGGATCTTCTAATTGCCACGCATCAAAGTAGCCTGCCGATCTAGACTTTCATCTTTGAGTCTTCAAGAATTGCATCTGTTTGATCTTCGATCTTGTCCTGTATCCCTCCTCAGATCTAGTGCGCTTCTCAATCCTACTGGTTTTAGCTGTAGATCGTTGAATCGCATGCTGATGCCAACGACGCGGGGTAGACTTTTTGTCTTCCACACTTGCTAGCCAGGTCTTCAGTCTATCTGATTCCGTTATTCTTCGACACTCTTTCGGCGAAGTCCGTATCGACTCGAGCTATTCGGCCGCCAACACTAATTCAAGTTCGCTGCCAAAAGAAAAAGGCGACTCCAAGGGATGTATCAGGGTCGAGAGCTGATTGCCTACCGTCCAGATCGTCTTGATGATAGTTTGCACCAGTTCTTTGGTACCAGGTGCTGGACTATCTCGTTTCAAAGCAAGCTGGATAAGAGACTCGAGGTATAACATAGCCGCATGCGCGTCATCGTAAATATTGGGAAAAGTCATGTTGTCGATGTCGTGTGAAAGGGCAACTCAAATAATAGCAAAAAATTAATGCAAGCTAATTAGCTAGCGCAACGATGAGTCAGTTTGCAAGGCACGTGCAGTATTCTATTCTTGGCTTTGCCGCCGCCAGCGCATACGGGATGAATAGTTTAAATAACGGCTTCAATTAAATAAGCTATATAACTACGCAGCACACAATTGGGATCATCATGCTCGGGAGGCTTCGACTTTGTGTCAAGGTTCCATAGAATTTCTTCAAAAACAAGCCCAAGTCGAGACATCAAGTCAAACACTGCTAGCTAAGAAGACTTACTTATTCGACATGGGTTATAGCCAAAGACTTCCGAGGAATATGACAGGCATGCATTTAGCGGCGTACTTTGGACTTGAGGCTGTCATACAGCCGCTGCTTGCTTCAGCCCAGTTTGACGTCGACCCAACGGACGGATATGGGCGGACGCCGCTGTGGTGGGCTGCTGAGAATGGGCACGAGGGTATTGTCAAGCTCCTGCTCGCGACAGAGAAGGTTGATGTTGACTCGAAGGATAGATATGGACAGACACCGCTGTTCCGTGAGGTCACAGTTCGAATCTAGAAGCTTCTGACGACAATGTGGCTTGAGGCAGCTTTGTATCAGAGTTCGGAGGATTAGGTGACTCCTAACTAAATTAAGTTTAGCGTTGGATGACCGGTGACTCAGTAGCCCTCAATATCTAGCTGGTTATGCAACATCTACGAAGTATTTCAACATGAACTTCGTAGAAGGGGTAACAGTGCCACCAAGAGCGAGAGGGAGCTTTACTTCTTATGATTCATATCAAAAATGAATTGTAGATTTTGTTATATAGCTTTAACACGGCTACTACAAAACCCTCATCTATGTTCTCTCTACCAATAATTCATATGAAAAAAGAAAAAAAAGGAATAGAAAAAAAGAAAACACACAAACACTTACGACTTCGCAGCCGCATATTTCTCCCTCAATCTCTGGGTAGCTAACTTCCCCAAGTCATCCATACTCCCACTGTCATTCAACTCCAGAACCGAAACATCAGTAGTAAAAGTTTGTTTCCACCAATTGCGAAGCTCAATCGCCACCAACGAATCTACACCCATCGAAGCCAGCGATTGTGTCGTATCGACCGTCGCATCTCCTTTCATAATAAACGCTGCAACCCTTTTAGCAATCTCCTGAGCCAAGAAAGCAACTGTGGATTTCTGCTCCAGTTTCTGGGGATCCGCAGCTACTGTAGCGACGAAACGGCGGAGTGTATCGCTTCCTTGTCCTTCTGCGCTTTGAGAGGCCTGGTGTGCGTTGCGATGGATTGCAACACGAGGATCGCGTCTCCAGGGAGCGGCATTCTGGGGATCGGAGAGGGGTTTCTCTGTTTCGTTGTGTAGGACAATTTGGCTTGCGTTGCGTTGGCACTTCTTTGTCTTGTGCGCATCCAGGAAGGTGTATTTCTTGGAGGAGCGCGCTATGGCAAGCTGGAGGCCATAGAGGAATTCCTCTTCGAACATTAGACGACCGATTCCTTCTGCCATTCTCTCTGCTACAGCAGGTTGTTGGGATACGTAGCCGACATCACCGACGGCGCAGATGTCGATGACTGAAGCAGGGAGGCCGAGGCTATGGCGGAAATTCACGAATGAATCGAGGAAGGTGTTGGCTGCGGCATAATTGGATTGGCCGTAGGAGCTAAGAGTACCGCTCTCAGAACCGAAAAGCACGAAAAAGTCCATATCTGCAGGGAGGTATTGGTGCAAGTTCCAGGTACCTTGAATCTTGGGTCGAGTGGCAGTCGCCCAAGTGATATGATCCATACTGAGAAATCCGACATCGCGTAGAACCATTGCCATCTGCATGACCCCAAGAATAGGCATCGTAGCTTTGCCGATGACCTGCTGGACAAATCCACCATCTGTGACGTCTCCAGCAAAGCACTTTAGAGTACAGCCGGCCTCTGCTATATCCCCGATAAAAGCCTGGTCAGAGTCAGACTTTCCAGCGGAGCGAGATAAAACCATGATGTCTCTGGCACCTGCCGCCGCCATCCACGAGATGATCGACCGACCGAGTCCACCAAGTCCGCCAACAAGGAGGTAGGAGGCTTTCCTTTTGAAGGATGGTTTTGGCAAAGGGGGGGCCAATGGTAGGGCATCCTCTTCCGGCATCTTGACAACTATACGACCCATATGCACCCCCTTTTGCATGTATCGGAATGCGTCTTGTACTTTCTTGGCTTCAAATACGGTGGTGGGGTGAATGGGGTGAATGTGGCCCTCTTTGAACAGCTTCATGGTCAGATGAAGTAGGTCAGCCATGTCTTCCATATTGGTTTCGATGAGACGAGATATGTCGATTCCGAAATATGCACGATTTGCTTCAAATAAGTGCAGGGCGAGTTGACCCCGACCAAGAAGGTCACGTTTCCCAATCTCCAGTAAGCAGCCTCCGGGCGAGATACACCTCCAGGTTGCATGTAGTAGCTCGCCTGACAGGGAGTTGAGAGCAGAGTGGACACCCTTGCCATTGGTAGCTCTCATCACATCGGCCTCAAAGCTGTCATCCCGAGAGTGAAAGATGCGGGTGCGTGGGACGCTTAGCTTCTCCACAAGAAAATCTCTCTTCTCTTTCGAACCGACCGTGACATAGATCTCAAGACCAAGCCACCTTGCCACATGAATAGCAGCAATCCCGACTCCACCAGCTGCGCTGTGGATGAGAACTGATTGGCCTTTCTTCAGATTACCCTTATTGACAAAGCTCCACAGAACCGTTGCGTATGGAACAATTATTCCTGCAGCATCCTCTGTGGTTAGTCTCTCTGGAATATGGACACAGTAGACTGCTGGTCTAATGCATTCGGTCGCGTATCCCCCAGATCCTGCTCCGCATGTCACGACCCGGTCACCGACCTCGAGATTTTTCACATTGGAGCCAAGTTCAGTGATGAAGCCAGCGCCTTCAACGCCAAGTTGATTGAAGCCAGCACCAAGGGACTGAGCTGTGTCGACAATACCCATAGCGATGGCGAGATCGCGGAAATTCATGCCCACGGCGGCAATCCTAACCCGAACCTCGTCCGGGTCCAAGGATTGGAAGTAATCAGCTTCCCATTGCAATGATTGAAGCATTCCACGTGTTTTAATGACAAGGTGTTTGGCATCAGGAACAGGTTGGTCATCAGCAAGTGCCTCTATCACACGGAAGGAGTGGAAACGAGGAACCAAAATCTGGCTGTTCTGCCATAAATATTCCATGTCATTGTCGACTTCACCATCTGGTCTTTTACGGCCACGCTCAATCTTGGCCAAGACGCGAAGAACGGCAAACGCAGCATTTGCATCGGTTTCGTCCAGTTCCAAAGTAGCGAAATCGACTGCAAGCTCTGCGCGGATAGTCCGGGCTGCTCCTAAAATCTGGCCGAAGTTGGCATCACGGCAGCCGCAGGCTGATTGTGCGGGTCTCGTTAGCCACAGAATGGCGAATTGTGAAGTCTCGTTCACAGTTTGCACGAATTTCGACAGGTCATTGGCGCTCACTTCCTTAAGGAGCGGCTCTGGTTCGTCGATGTCCAGGAAAGAAATCAAGTCTTGGCCATCCGGGGATGTTTGTCCCCAGGTGCATTGATCGACGATATATTTTGCTCCTTCGAGAGCCCGCTTCACTATCCCGGCAAAGTACCCTAGCTTGGAAGATGCCGTAAGTAGGGTGATCCGAGTTCGTGTTTGCTCCTGTGACGAGATGGACGAGATGGCGGGCCTCGCAATGATGTTTGCACTGTTGTAGTATGGGAGGTGATTGTCGAAGCTCACTGCATGCACGCCTGCGAAGCCAGCTTCGCGAAGTTTGATATCCCATACCTCAGGAGCAACCATGGGTCTTTCGGTCCGACCGTCATCGATTCCAAGCCACCAGCCATCAAAAAGACCCTGCAGTTGTTAGCAGGATAATCTTGCAACCTCTGTTTCTAGTGCTTGTGCGCATTCACATACCATGATGAAATCAGCCGATTTTCCAACTGTCGTGGTCGTCAGCTCATGGTCATTTTTGTCAAGGAATTCCCAGGGATTACTTACTAGAGGACAACTCCTGCATGAATATATATCCATTTGGATCTAATAACTTGCGGCAATTTTTCAAAGTCGCAACCAAGCTAGGAGTCGCATGTAAAACCTAATACTATCGGTCAGTCATTGGTGTGGGAAATAAATACGTTCTAGCTCACATTTGAGGCAACGATAAGATCATATGCTCCCTCCTCAAACCCTTGTTCCAAGGCGTCCTTGGAGATATCCAACACCTGATACTGAATAGAAGCCTCATCCTGGAAGCGTTCTCGACATTGTGCAAAAAATCCAGCCGAGATGTCAGTGATTGTATAACTCTGATATAGCCGCTCACCGGATTGGGACTTCAAGCTGTTCAGTGCCCGGGCTGTCGTGCCTCCTGTCCCAGCACCAATCTCTAGGATACGGAGGTATGGCCGGCTATGGCCCATGACTTGGAAAAGATCATGAATATCTGAAAGGTCGTTGAACCAGTCATAGAACTGTGCAAGCAGGCCATCCTCTAGAAGCACATCAAGTAGCCCCGTACGACCCTCAACAATGTCGACCGCGCGGGAACAAACACGTCTTACTGCTTCAACGGGTGGATAGACTTTGGTATTCCTGCTGCGCTCATGAAGTTCTTCGATTGCCTTACCCCGAAGCTCCGATCTCATCGCAACCAGGTCGGCTGAGTCTGGGACCAGAGGCAATGATGGCTGTTTGTATCTTTCGAGTTCCCTGTCGAGCCAAGAGCGATAAAAACCATAGTGAGGCTGGGTGCACACTGCTCTAGAGAGCTTATCCTGTGCTTCAATCGCACATAAGACGTACATCCTCTCCAAAATTTCCAAATCAGCAGTAGAATCTCCACTCGCTCGCATGAGTTTGTCTATCTCACAGCTGTCAAAGTCTGGATGCCATTGTAGCTCAAGTGCCTTGAGGTCCCGAAACTTCTGGATAGAAATTTCCACTTTGGTACCTTTGAAGCCTTTCAACGAGTAAACAACTTCACCGTCAGCAACACCGTAAGAGTTCCCCAAAGCCGTCCCCAATACCCCAGTGTTGACTGTGTTGACACGTATGCTCTTGTTTGCCGCTTCGCCCACATAAAATTCCTCAACAAAGGTAGGAAGGAATAGCTGTACCAATTCCCTGTACTCGCCACCAACAGATGCCACCGCCCATGACTGAAGTATCAGATCTAGGGTTGTAGGGTGAAGCGGGTACTGTGACTCGTCTTCGTGCTGTTTATCAGTCATTTTTACAGCAGCAGTCTTGTGAACAACGCTTGTGGTGATTTCCTCCAATCCAGTGAAGCGAGGGCCGTAATTGAGTCCGATTCGAGACATAGTCTTGTACCAACGCTTGGTTTCGACATTTCTGGGATATGTCTCCACCTTAGGAGCAGGAAGAGCGGTTGCACAGCCGCCCGCAACCATGCCCCAACAGTGCTTTGTCCATTGGCCGTTGTTGTAGGATGAGATCGAGAATTCGTAAAATTTGCTGTCTAGGGTGCTAGTGAGAGCTTTCTTGCGGAATGTGGTGATGATTTCGGTGGTTTTGTTGTCAGTCAAAAGCATCGCGGAAGCAATGTGGACTTCTCGCAACGTGTAGCTCTTTGCCTCAGTCAACTGACACACAGCCTCTCCGGCTATAGCCATATAGCCAGCAGCTGGGAAGACAATATCCTTGCCGACACAGTGATCTGCCAACCAGGGAAGGTCAGCTATTTTCAGCATCTTCCTCCAAGCGGGCTCCAGATCACTATTTTCCAAGATTCTGACTCCAAGAAGTTCATGTGGCCGATGTTTTCGGAATCTCCAATCCGCCATGATACGGGTCTCGGACCAGTATGTTGCTTCGTAGTTCCATGGATAGCTCGGAAGATCCGGAAGTGTGATTGCACGACTTGAGACAGGAATATGAGGCTTCAAGCCAAAGCAAAATAACTTGCCGAGTGCTTCAATGAAGGCCTCAGAAGTGTCTTTTCCACGGACAAGAAGAGATGTATACAGGACGGTCTGTCCCATCTCCTTGTAAATATCTCTAAGTGGCCCCGCTAAAACCGAGTGGGGACCAACTTCAAGGTGTGCAACATCCTGGCCCAAGTCTTCTACCATCTTGGATACTGCAGTATGGAAGAGCACCGGGTTTTCCATGTTATCTTGCCAGTACTTCGGCCCAAATGTGGGGGCATCGTCGACTTGCGTGCCATATACTGTTGAGTAAAATGGTATTTTAGGAGCCTTTGGATCCAAATGAGGGGTGATGAGGGCATTATAAGCATCTGCCACTGTCTTCATATGGTCTGCTCTCTGTCAGTAAATTGGATATCGGAATCTGTGACGATGGAAGCTTACAAGAGTGATAAGCCAGAGGCACCCTAAGTTTTCGGACCAGGGCGTCAGGGTAGCTCTCCCGCAACGCAGACATGACCTTTTCCAAGGGGCCTACGTCGCCTGAGAGTGTCACACTGGAGCTGCTATTCTCACATGCAATGGTGACCCCGGAAATAAGGTGTGAGCTTACTTTCTCTCGCGCTAGCCCGACAGCAACCATGGCACCCGACAGTTTACATAGAGCGTTGGCGTAGCCCCGATAATAAGCGGCAACTATGGCCTCTCTCAAAGTGAGAATACCCGCAGCGTAGGCAGCTCCAATTTCGCCGCTTGAATGACCAACTACGGCGGCCGGCTTAACGTCCCATGTGGCCAGGAGGTCGACCAGGGCTAGCTGCAATGCTGCACAAATGGGCTGAGCACGTTCAGCAGAGCTCAAAACAGATGATATGGCCTCGCTCGAATCCAGAAGAGTACCTAGATTTAGTCAATCATAACAGTTCCTTCGTCACAGCATATACTTATATACCTTCAAGACTCCAGTCGGGAGGATGTTTGAGGGACTGCAGTACTTTGTCCATGAATCGAATGCTATTCGCAAAAGTTTCATGTTCTTGTATCAGTTCCTTTCCCATACCTGCCCACAGGGCACCCTGGCCCGTGAAAACAAAGGCAACACGACGGATTCCTTGACCTGGAGTAGGCGATACTGGTTCCGATAGAGTAGATCCATTAGCCACACAGAAGGACGTCAGTTTCAAGCGCTCTCGACGGGAAGAAAGAGTGTAGGCCATGCTCTCTAATCTGTCTGGGTGGCTCTTGAGGTACTGCGCATGATTTTCTACCATTTTGGTCAATGCTGGGGAGCTATTAGCCGAGAAAAATATTGGCAACTTCTTGGAGTTCTCTGGAAGCGACTCGAGTTTCTTTTGTGGCGATGAAACGCCGAAGGAAGCTGCCGAATCCATTACCAACTAAAAAAAAACCCAAGTATCAGTATATTTGAGAAGACGGGGTCATTAGCATATAGTCTAGCAATCTGGGAATATTCAACTGTAAATATCCCATAGTACGCGGAACATTCAAAATTTTGAACCCTAGACCTTCTGGACTTCTCGATCATTCAAATTGAATATTCCACAAATCATAGGACATTCGGGATATTCTTACATGCACATTGGACCCTCCCAATCCAAATGAATTGATGCTTATCCGCTCAAGCATATTCTGTGGCCACGGTTCGGCTTCCGTGGGTACCTTCAGGCTTGCTTTTTTAAATGGGACTGGGAGGCGTCAGTAATATAACCATAATCTAGAGAAGTGGTTACTCACTTTTTGGGTTTGGCGTATTAAATTTGATGTTCGGAATGATTGTGCGCCTCTCGAGTGCCAATGTTGCTTTGGCAATACTTGCCATGGCCGATGCACCTTCTCCATGACCCAAGTTGGGTTTGACAGAGCCGATATACACACCCCTGCCACCAAAGCAGCTTGCGATACCCTGAACCTCGAGAGGATCACCAACTGCTGTGCCTGTTCCATGGCATTCGACTACTTCTGTGCTAGTTAACTCCAAACCGGCCTGCTCATATGTCTGGCGAATCAGCCTCTCTTGGGTCACCGGGTTCGGGACACCGAAACTTCGCCCCACACCACCACCATCAGCATTACTGCCACAAGCCCTGATGACTGCACGAATAGGATTGCCATCTCGAACAGCTTCATCGAGACGCTTGATATACATAGCGCTCACCGATTCACCACGCGCATACCCATTAGCTTCTGCGTCAAACGTCTTGCAGGATCCGTCCGGAGCAAGAACTCGATACGCGGACATTCCTGCGCTTTCTCGCGGGGTCAACATGAGATTTGCTCCCGCAACAATGGCTGAGGGACAGCGGCCGGTCTGAATAGATAAGATTGCTTCATACATTGCTTGACCACTGGCCGAGCAAGCTGTCTTGACGGTCAGACTTGGCCCTGTCAAATCATACTCATAAGCGAGACGATTTGACAGAACGAAGTCTGCTTTGCCCGTGAGCAAGTAGGGTGCAAGGTAGCTGACATCGATACCGTGAAGTTCCTCCCAGCCTTGGGTAAAATCGCCCACATAGGTGCCGATGTTCTTGCCCCTGAAATCAGCCTCGCCAGCACTCTCTAGTGCTTCACGAGCTACTTCCAGAAGAAGTCGTTGAGCGGGATCCAGTTGGGTGACTTCAGCTGTCATCATGCTAAACATAGAGGTATCGAACTTAGATAAGTCCTCATTCAGGAAGTACCCATACTTTGTTCCAATGAAACCAGGTCTCGCATTTGCATCATAATACGTCTCGATGTTGAAGCGGTCACTAGGAACGATTGATCTCGCGTCGCCCTTGTTCACGAGAAAGTCGAAGAGGTCTGCATCGCTGCGAATGCCACCTGGTAGTCTTAGTCCCATCCCACAAATAGCCACCGGCACGTCCCGTGAGCCTCCGCAGTTGGCTGAACTATTCTCGAAATTCCCATTCGTACTGTCGTTGGTTCCCTTGTGACCGTTGAAGGAGCCATTGACGTCAGAGCGGTGGTCGTTTCCATTTGTATATTTGTCTATCGCCATCGTGGAGCTCGGTGTTCGGACAGGGATTGAAAATGCCTTTTTGCCGAAGAGGGTGGAACTGTGGATATTTTCTTGTCAAATAATTGAGAAGGAGGGAAGGTTGATCGAATTCCGTTCTAATTTCTCAGAATTGTATTTCAAATAAGGAAGTTGAGTTCATTGTCTGTAGTAATGGCTGAAACACCAGAGGATGTTTTTATATGTCTTGACCGGTGGACTGTTCGTGATTTGTCAAAATGTGCTTGTAACTCATTTACCCGTTGGCTTCATCTCATCCTTCATCCATTCGTCCCTCCATCCTGTCCCTGCAGCCAATTACCTAGTCCAATCTTCCCCATTTGCTTATCAATTTACATTATTTCAAACTAGCGTTACATGCGCAGAACCAGCGGTCCCGTAATCCGGCAATCCTAGTGATCCCACAATCCAGCAATCCAGCACCCCGCATTCTCGCCTAACCTCTTGTTTCGATGTTGGAATGACTAGGGCGTGAAGAACGAGCAACATGAAGCACGGTGATTGGTGAGCGGCGGTCTGCTTATTGCGGAAGACTAGAAAACAGTGTGGTGCAGAGGTCTCAAGCATAGAGCGGGTTGGACTTGTATATGATTTGGTAGAAATGCAGCGATCTCACGTGAGGGTGAAAGATGTATTTCTACTAAGAAGAGTGGGAGCGAGGTAAGGTCAAGATCCTACCTGAATGACTAAGCAAGCGTCTTTTAGCTGAGGAGACAGGCCTAGTGCGATAACATTTCGATGCGCTCAACGGCTGGGAAATATCTCAATATCACAACATTAGCATTTGATTCCGACATAATCTACCAAAACGACATGAGGAACTCGCATCCCTCTGTTATCCACGCCTCCTTCATAGTCAAGGATGCCTCGAACGCATGCTCTCCGGCCTTCTTCGAAAACAAAACAGGCACGCGGGGCAGGACTGTCCCCATTTTCTCAACGAATGCAGTCGAACAAGTAAAAGGAACCTGGCTCCGTCAGCATAGTGTTACCAACTCACTCCCTGCGGCGACTCACGACCGAGTCTTGCTCTCCATGAATAAACCATATTGGCGGCAGCACATTTGTTTGTTCCATCATGGCATATATATCCAGGCGCGCATCTGGCTTCGCATCGATCAGTCTTGGCAACCATCCTTGCTGCAATATACACCTTAGCAACTCCCACATATCTGCTGGATCTCCCGTCGTGCGGACTGCTTTAGGTGACATGCTCTTCATATAAGAACGGATTTTGATTTCGGCCTGCCGCGGAGGGGATGGTGGTGCTCCCATGATTATCCTTGGTTGTGGAATTGTGAAATGTGGAAGGCTACGGTGCAGCGGGGCGTACATGGACACTATGGCCTTGATCTTATGTGGGTGTAGAAGCGCAGATTGAACTGCCATACATCCTCCGCTGCTCTGGCCGACGCACAATATCCGGTTCAGATCTGGTTGTGCAGACCAAGATTCAGCAATCGATGGGAGAATGTCGGACAGCCAGTTCCAAAAAGCTTCCATGTCATCCAAAATGTCTGCTCCAGCTGCTTCCGGCATAAGACGATAGTCAGCAGTGATTATCATGGCATTGTTGGAGAGCGCAAACTCGATCAACCTCAATCGCCTCGTCAGTTTTGTTTATACCAATTAATGCATACTCTGGGCCTACTTACCAGTCCGACCACCATGGTTCGTACAAGCGATAGCCAACAACAAAACCACCCCCGTGCCAAAACACGATTACTGGAAGTTTCTTATTGGATTGGTCCAGCTTTTTTGGCATGAGAATAGAAGCTTGCAATGGATTATCATGGACAACGTGGTAGACGTGATCAGTTCTGTTGAATGCGTCAAACTTAGTCTTGTTCTGCAAACCCATTTCATTAATTCGGTATAGAGGCTTGCTATGTGCCTACAAGTTCCTGTTTTAACACCATTCATGTCTAAGATGCAATTGTTCTATTTCGGTTAAAAAGAAATTGTCAGTCGTTGACACTGCCAATTTTCCCTTGCGTTCCACCTGCAGTCAGAAATCCCGGTCATTGATCCTTCAATCCTGTAATCCCGTATCCTCCTTTCCTTCAATCCTACCAATCCTTCCCTCAACAAGTCCTCCCACATTGTTCTGCACCAAAATTTGTCTAAGGACCCGCAAATAATTTGTCCTTCGCGGTTGATTCGCGACTCAAACACAGAAGCACCCTCGTACAACTGCAGCGCTACGGGGCGGAGCATGCTTCGACTAAGTCCAGCTTTATCAATCAATACAAGACTACAGTCACTGATTACAAGGCACTTGAAACAAAATTACCTGCAATTCATCTACTGCCAGAGCTCAAATCTGACTTGTTCGAACATGAAATTAGATCGAAATCCAATTGGAAGTATTTGCGATTCGTATGAATTTTCAATTGGGCAAGGTCGTGAGTCAAGCTGTGGATCGTTTCTAGCTGAAGGACTAAGATTCTGACAGATACTTCATGTAATTAATACATTGTTTTTAATTACCTGATTTGCTGTCTGGGAATTCTCGTACTGGCACGGTACTGTTTGTGATTCTATCTATACCGATATTCTCAGATCCATACTTTTCTTCATATAACTGCTTTCTCTTGTCTTCTGATCCTATAATCAGGAGAAAACCTAAACCATGAGTTCAATCGTTATGCAGTCTTCGTCAAGGTAACGTTGAAAGCAGGTATTTCCAACTCAGTAACCTCTCCGATACTCTCATCCCTCCAAAAAATCATCTTGTTGATAGGCGTGCCAGCATAGGACTCGCCGTCAAAAGAACTCACGCACCAGTCATTCCATCCCTGATCAGCTGGTGCCTCGAGAATATTGACCCAACGCCACGCTTCGCCAAGTTCCGTCTTGTTTCCTGAGCCCTCTCTTTGCAGCGGAGCTGTGAAAGTGGGCACAACTTGAAAATACCAATCTGCACCTTGCCCACCTCGAAGTGCTGTGAAGGCTACTAGAGTAGGGAGGATACTTGTTCCGTTTGATATCCAGGTTTCCAGGAAGAGCGAGCGCGCAGATGACTGCGATACTGTAACGCTTGTATTCAGCAGGCTAGATGAATATGTTCCCCCATAAATGGTTTTCAGATTGTCTTGAGCGATTGAGTCGGCTTGCTGAATCAGTGGGAAGGTGATGTACTGTAGTATCAGGTTGGGATCTCCCAACGCCCCGCTCATCATCAAGCTGATGGCTAAGTCGTAGTCTGGCAACACGATGCTTACAGCCGTGTAATATCCGAGTGTACCAACAACAGTGTTGAACGTCACAGGTCGGTTTGTTTGTGGTAGCACCGCATTAGTTCGGAAAATATTCCACGGCATGCCGATATAATTGTGCGAACCGACGCCATAGAAGCCAGGTGTGAACCAGTTCATAGTCGGATTGACATCCATGTAATTGGCCAATATCCATCGTAGTAAAACTGACATGTCGCGGGAGGATGCATATATGCCAACGGATCTAACCTTGTTAGTTCCCTGGGACCCTTTCAAGCATATATCCTCAAGTTTTAAGGAAGTACGTACGGATTGTTGATACCCACATCCCAAGACCACATGCTGTTGCCTTTTGGAATCGCCCCAGACCTCGCATCAGGAGCGAGGAAGCCTGTGGAGTTCAACCCCAGTGGCAGAATGATGGATTGGCGAATACTTTCTTCGTAACTCAAGCTTGTGACGTTCGAAATGGCTAGTCCAAGTAGGCTAAAGCCTACATTGCTGTTGGAATATTCGACATTTGGCCGGAGAACGGACGAGGACGACTGCAGCGCGGAAATAAGTCCTAGGAAAATCAATTCGTTAGCGCCTAGTTTTGTTGCGTTCTCCTCAAGTATCCTTTTGCTCAAGTGCCTTACCCGAAGCAGTACATGGCAAGCTCTGATTTAGCTCGCAGGCAGGCAGCGATACCAAGGTATCGTTTGTCACAAGCGGCAGACCAAAAGCAGCAAGATCCGAAGCACTCACTGACGTTAGGATATCGGCATAAGCATCTACCAGAATTACTTAGTTGCTGTGAATAGCAATCAATTGATGAAGTAGATTGGTCCACTAACACATATCCATAATCCCACCCATTCCACTCAACAAACTCCGCAACGAAATCCGACTCCAATCTACAGCCTGCGACGCGTTTCCATGGCTCAGACCAGATACGTACTTTGCAATCGAATCGTCCAAATCAACTATACGACCCTGGGCATTCAGCTGTAAGATCGCTAACGACGTGAAGATTTTCGTAGTGCGCGTTATTCGGAACACAGTTTCGCTGTTGACGAGAGTCGTTCCCGCTTGACTAGACTTATTGCTTGCGGTCCAGAAAAAATTCCACAAGGGCTGTTGGGAAGAGGTGACTTCGATAGCGACATTTGTGGCGGAGAATGTTAAAGCGGAAAAGTAGGTGGAAAGGATGGTGGATATGTTGGTGAAGGCCTCCGAAAGAGAGGAGTTGGTGTAAGCCGGTGGTGGGAAGGCTAACGGTGGCTCACAGGAGGAGAGCGCTGTTGGGATGATGCTGATCATGGTGATGCAGTGGGCAACTGCTTCCAGTAGTCTCATTTTCACGGTAATACTGAACAACAGACACGCGTTTTATTAGCAGCATTACGGCCAGTCGCGATTTTGGGCCTTTTCTTTATGTATATCAGAATTATCGTCATCAGAATGACATGGTGATGATATTCCCATTTTCTGCTTGCACCGATGCAATCATCGTCATTGTAGGATTACAAGATACAGGGTTGTCCTGAGGATGGCAGGATGGCAGGATCAGTCGAGGGATGGGATGTCATCAACTGCCAATTCTCGGGCTAAGACCCTGTTAGCGCTGACTGGTGGGTTTAATGACAGTTCCGTAGGATGTCCGGCTTTATATGAAGATGATAGGTTGATAAGGGGGCTTGAAAGGAGGGCGCGACGTGAGTTTCTAACTAACTAAGGATTCCCCACTAGTATTTGTACCCTTTTTCAGACCCAACTTGTTCCCCATCTCTCCTTATTTACATGATGCATGTATTTAGAGAAGTCGCACTTAATTTTCATTTCATATAACTTAAGGCTAGGTTCATTCCGTGGAACTCCAGCATCTATGTACTGGCTTCAATCGCCAGATTTTGGGTCGGTCAAAGTCAAAGTTGCCCCGAAGGTGCCGCGCCTACCGGTAGCACCGTATGTTCCTGCAATTCCCTCAGATTCAGTCACCGACGAGACTTTTCATGTCTTCTGTATTATCTTCGAATCCTATCATACGCCTTCTCAATATCTTTCCTATATTTTTCAGCCAGACCTCTGCGATTCAGCTTCTGCGCCGAGGTAACAAGAAACTGTGATTGTGTTAGCACACCTTCAATATACTCCATACGAGTAATGAAACATACATTCTGCGGTGTCCACTCCGCATAAGACAATACAACACCATCGAGTATTTCTATTCCACGCAAACCGGCGTTCCTGGCTGTAGCCTGAAGTTCCTCCAGAACCACCTCATTAATGTTCTCGTCACAGCAAAGATCCTCAAGACCATTGCACTGCATCCCATTGTTGGTTGCCAGTTGTTGAAGCGCCTCTTCGTTGGCGATGATGATAGCCACGGGCCTATTCTTCCCCTCCCCAACAAACACACAAATATTCTTGACCACTCCCGCAGAGCGATAAACCGCTTCGAGTTTCTCAAGCGCAATATATTCACCATTCAGCGTCTTAACTAAATTTTTCTTCCGATCAATGATTCGGAGTTGACCAACAGAGTCGAATTCCCCAATATCACCAGTCTTGAACCAACCGTCGCGAGTAAACGACTCTGCAGTCTCATCTGGCAGGTCCAAATAGCCTTTTGCAACCGAGTCGCCGCGGATCCAGATTTCTCCTTGGGCGGGCGTGTTTGTCGAGTAATACCCGGCGGCGGGGAAATCGACGAGCTTGATTTCTATTGACCCCGGTGGTTCGCCGAAGGCTGTATCGGTCCACGACAACGGATCTGTGAGCGCACCCGCTGCTGCGGTCTCCGTCAGACCGTATCCTGAAAGTAGGGGTGCGATGCACATGGATATGAAACGCTGCGTATCTTGAGCAATTTGGCTTCCGCCATTCAAACACATACGCAGCCTACCACCCGTAGCTTCCCGGATCTTGCTGAAAATATATTTGTCCACGATACTGGTGCCGTATGAAGAAAACGGGATACGGTTCGAGAATTTCATCATCAGGATCTTGGTGCTTAGAGCACTCCAAAACAGGTTGCGAGTGAAGAAATTTGTTTTGCTGATTTTAGTCATGATACCTTTCTTCACATTCTCCCACACAGCCGGAACACCAACCAAAATAGTCGGTTTGAACTCCATAATATCACCATGACAATAACGAGTTGAATTGTTAGAGATGGTCTTTGGGTTTCCGTAGCCCATTGTACCGCCCCAGAACAGACAAGCTGATTCGAAAACAAACTCAAGGATGTGTGCAAGGGGTAAATAGGCGAGTAGACAGTCTCTAGGGCCGAGATAGGGACCTACAACGGTGTCGACACCTGCTATTGAGGCAATCACGTTTCGGTGGGTGATGAGAACGCCTTTTGGGATGCCGGTGGATCCGGATGTATACATAATGCAACAAATATCGTCTGGTTTTGGTGGTGTAGGATGGGTGGACTTGCTTTCACCCATTTTGATGAGCTCGCTGAAGCTGACGATGGTGAGATGTGAATGAGCTTCTTTGAGCTTCTGAACCTCATACTCTGTTGTCTGTGGATCGACTTGGATACAGGGAGTATCGTCGTCGTTGTAAATAACATGTTGAATGTCTCTCGCTTCGTACAACGGTGCAATGAGTTTGCTCAAATTATCCGGGTCCACGAAGATGGCTTTCGCTTTGGTTTGCACAAGCGAGTTCTTCAAGGCCTCTTCGCCGAGCGTGTCGTAAGCAGTGACAACAGGTAGGCTCTGGCTTCCTGCACCGTGCGCGGTGGCTAGCCAGTAGGGGTGTGTGGCAGCAAAGATGTGTATACGATCCGGAGATTTGAGACCCAGTGCTCGAAAACCAGAACCAGCTTTGAGGGCTAGTTGCTCGTACTCATAAAAAGACATATAAGTGTAAGGAGATAGCTCGTAGTATTCCCATGTCTTATCAACCAACTCCTCCTTGCCGTTGATTCTCGTTTTGACAAGCTTGACGTCCTTATGTATTTGGATCAACCTTCGTTTGCCGAGCGCTTTTGCGTTACCGTACTTGTTACTTGAGTAACTGAGTATGTCGAAGACGGTGTTGATGTCTGGGTGTGGTGTGCTCTTCAGCTTCTCCAAAGTACGGATATTTCGGCGCGGAATGGTCTCACCGTCGACCTTTTTAGCACCGGGGACTTCAGCAGTGAAAGGGCCGTCTCTGGTGTAACATTTGGGTTCTGGTACCAAGTTCTTGAGGTCTTTGCAATCCATGTCTCCAATAGCTATGTCAGTCGAGCTTTTCTGTGGAAACAGAATTGTGGAGAGAGAATTTTCAACACGAAAAGACTTCGTACGCAGAGAGATGTAGGCAGATTTGTTCAGGATTTCTTGGGCTCCTGTGGAGTTGAGATATTGGCCTTGCGAGATCTGTAAGATCTTACAAAGCATTACCCTTGTAGCCTCGGGTATTTTGGGGTAGTCAACTAGCCATTTCGAAGAGCCTTTGAAGGATGTGAGGATTGCTGGATTAAAGGAAGGATTGCTGGATTATCTGTAGAATGATAGGTTTGCGAGCGCACAGGATTGAAGGATCGGCGACTAGCTCGACGAAAATGGGACAGACGGATCAAACACTACAGCCATCGTTGCCGAAAGATTACCTGCCCTGTACTTGTATCAGAAGCATAATGAAACATGAACTTATCAGAATTTTCTGGTTTGACGTTCGCATAATATCTTAGGCTCAAATGGGAATTATATATTTCACTGGAAGGATGTATCAAGGAGTGCTTTCCATATCACCAGACTCAAAAACAGTGAACACTTGGAAACAGAAAAGATGTCTGCCGGGCAAACTCCCGAATTTAAACAAGCCGTCAAGGAAAGCCATCGCTTGAAATCCAAACCCACCGATGCAGAATTACTTGAAGTACATCTCCCTCTCATCTCACCCCCCCCCCCCCCCCCCCCCCCCAAAAAGACGCGCCTGCTCTCTGACATTCTCCCTAATTTTCAGATTTACAGCCTCTTCAGGCAAGGTACTCAAGATCCGCCATTTGATGAAAGCAAGGCTCCTGGGATGTTCAACCTGAAGGTACGTATATGCTGTGGGTAGTAAGGGATATATAATATGAGCTGAATGTTGTGTCTCAATAGGAAAAAATCAAGCGTGAAGCATGGCAAAAGATTCATGAACAGGGAGTCAACTTCGAGGAGGCACAGAAGAGATATGTGGAGGCTGTGAATAAGTTGAAGGAGAAGTATGGGCTTAAGGATTGAGTGGAGGAGGGAGGGAGGGGAGGTTGTAATCGAAGGGAGAACTCGATAGGAAATACTTTATAGCGATTGCCTAGCATGACTGCTTGACGATTCATGTTTCCTGGATCCCACCGTATTGGCTACTTGAGCAAATGACAATTAATTACTGGTTTCTGTGAGAAATGGTTTGGATAAATTCCAAATGTCTCGCCCTAGTTGAAAACAACACATGGACGTTCTCTGCTACTGGAGATTAAGAAAAGGCTCCCCTACAATGAAATTTTAGAATACACAAAGGTAGACATTCTAGAGTATGGTGCTGCTGTGCTGGGTTTTCCGGCAGCTGACAACACTTCCCCTTTTTACCCCGGGCTTTTGCGAAGTAGTGCTTGTCAAACCACTTCACAGAAGTGAACCCCATCGGCACCCGCTATTCAGCCTATTCATGTGCCCTCCTAGTGAGGCCTACCTTCGCTCCCCCCAAATTGACACACATCAACGTCAGCATCTCAGTCCAAGGTCTCGAATCTCGACTTTCAATCTTGTCAAACGCTTGACACATTCTCACAATTGTATAGCTCGCCTCCGTAAGTGCAAACTGCTGGCCAAGACAAATACGAGCACCCCCATTAAATGGTAGATACTCCCAGGTCGGCCTAATTCCATTCCGATCATTCTGTGGCTCGTCAAGCCAACGATCCGGATTGAATTCTTCCGCATCTTCACCAAAGTAATCCTTTCGACGATGCATAGTGTACACAGACCACATCACCACACTTCCCTTGGGAACAAAGATGGGTGCATTGCCGTTTGGGCCACCTCCTAAAGGTAAAATTGTGTCTTCGAGAGCTTCGCGGCCGTTTACTGGTACAACTGGATATAGACGAAGAGATTCATTCAGCAGTGCACGTAGATACTTCATCTCCTTGAGCTGCTCAAAGCTTGGTGGACTTCCATAGAGCTCGAAGTGGGCTATTTCGACCTGGAGCTTGGCCCAGACATCTGGTCTATTGGATAAGATGAACCAGACATTTGTCAATAGCGACGCAGTGGTGTCGCGGCCCGCGAGGAGGACATTGAGTGCCTCACTTCGAATACGCACGCGGTCTGTCGTCTGCCGAACTAACTCGTCAATAAAGACATAACGAGCGGTATCCTTAGGAAGTGACTCCTTCAACTGCGTACTCTTCGCAAGAGCTTTTTCGACATAGGAATCCGTAAAATCGTGAATGAATTTCCGGTCTCTTTCGTACTGTGCATTAGGTGGCAAAAGTTTGATCAGCGTCTCTAGGCCTACACCTCGCCAACGAGATGCCTTGACTGCATGGTCTTGGCTTCGAGAGAACGCTTCAGCAAACCCATCACCGGTGCCTTTAGTGAGGGACTCGGTGGACTCTCCGAATAAATGCTCGGTGGCTGTATCCATTGTGAGTCGGAAAAATAGATTTGATAGATCGATCGTGGAGCCATCATGCGGGATTGTAGAGATCAAATTTGTTACATGTCTCTCGAATACGCCCAAGTCTGCGACCTGAGTGCGAACAAAGCTAGGTCGTAACATTTGACGAGAATGCTGCCAGTCGGCCCCATCAGAAGTGAAAATGCCTGTTTGTTGTCAGTTCATATTTTATTTCAATGGTGTTGTCTAATAGTAATCGCCCACCTTTTCCAAGAAGCGGCGCAAGTCCAAGTATTCTCCTGGAACCCACACTCCATTTCTTGAAATCAACAGCCAGCATGTGCTTGAGATTCTCAGCCTCGATAGTGTAGTGAATACAACGACCCAGAAGGACGAGCCGGAAAGTATTTGCGTTCATTTCTCGAAATCGTGTGTGTTGTTGATCCAAAACACGATGCTCCTGTCGAACTTTGGTATTTTTAACGAGAAGGTCGACTCCAAACCAGTGGTCCCAAAAGGGGTACCAAGGAGCAGGAAGGACTCCCTTGTCTCGGCATGTCACTTGTCGTTTGTGAGCAAGAAGCAATGCTCTGGAAAGCCGATAAAATATTAAGATGCTTGCGAGTACAAGGGCTGTCGCTAAGTGTGTATATTCCATGGTCTCAAATCTCTCGATACAAGGCCAAGTATCAGGCTGAGAGGATGTGCAGGACAAATGAAGCTTGTCATATATCTTGTCATCGTCGAATTCATAAAGTAATACAAGCCACCGGTCTCCAGGGCCAAAACTTGGCCCGTGCCCGTACAAGCAGGTCAGAGCCGGATGTTCGGAGAATGTTACTCATCATAACTGGTGGATGCCTGGATTGCAGGATTGCAGGAAGACATAAACCGACATGCACATCGAAGCGCATGTGGTACATCGCGAAGAAGAAGATGAGCCGGAGATATGAAGGATGATAGGAATGCAGATACATTGCGACGAATAGAAATGGCCGATACCTGGGCTCCAAGACTGACTAGGCTTAGCCAGGCTTAGTACGTGAATTAGCAGCCCAGGGCCTAGCCGCTAGGCATCCGAGGCTCGTCCGTACCCATTATCGCAGCTAGTGGTCTCCGTTTTGATACCTATGTTTAAGTCTGATATGACATTGCACCTTACAACTAAACAGCTTGCGGGATTTGTAGCCTTCAAACCCGCCCGATCCGTCCATGTCTTTTGGCTAGGGGCCTCAGTCTTTCGCGGCTAAAGCTGAGAAAAGCATGCCTGTTGCCTGTTGCTCTAAAAGATGTGGTTCTGTAAAGACTGAATGGAAATATCCTCCTTTATAATTAGATACTCTCTTTCTACCAAGAATTGTCGACCTGCAGATTTCGCCGCCATTTTTGTAAAGCCTCTTTACTTCAATTTCCTTCTGCGTGGTCTTTTCTTCGCTCAAAGAAGAACCGCAATTTACTAAAAATGCCACTACCCACCCAACCCGTCCTCCATCAACAAGAAAACCACCTTCCCCGACGCCAAGTAATAATCGTAGTCCTCATCCTCGGCGCCGTCCTCTTCGTGGTCAACATGGACGCTAACGGCGTTTCAACCATGCTCCCCACTATGGCCACCGACTTGAATGGAGAGAAAACAATCAGTTGGGCAGGCAGTTCGTCTTTGATCGCAACTACTGTCTTCACCGTACTATATGGAAGATTTTCAGACATCTTTGGTCGGACTGCGCTTTTCGTCAGTGCATTAGTAGTCTTTGCTGCTGCTGACTTATGTTGTGGCTTTGCTGTGGATCCTCCTATGCTTTACGTCTTCCGGGCTATCACTGGCGCCTCTGGTGGAGGGGTTGGAAACCTGGCAATGATTGTTGCAAGCGACATTGTACCGCTCCGGCAAAGAGGAAGATATCAGGGTATTGCGGGCAGTTTCATGGCTTTGGGAAATGTGCTTGGGCCTTTTATTGGAGCGGCGTTCGCAGCCAGGTATGTGTTTGATGGCATTTCCGACACAACAATGCAATCTTGCATAACTGACAATCGGCTCGCGAATAGGTCAACATGGCGAGGTTTCTTTTGGCTGCTTTCACCTTTGGGACTCATGTGCGCCGCACTAGCAGCGTATCTGCTTCCCACAACAAAACCGACCGAGTCTTTCTGGACTAACGTCAAGAAGATCGATGGCTGGGGATCGCTCACTTCCACGATAGCCATCATATTCTTCATGATTCCAATTACTGGAGGTGGTTCGTACTACAAATGGGATTCGCCCATGGTCATCAGCATGCTAGCGATCAGCGTGGTTTCCTTTGTGACTTTCCTGTTCGTGGAGTGGAAGGTGGCAAGACTCCCGATTATACCTTGTACATTGCCTCCTCTGTCTAATGCTATGATAAGTACTGACAAAATCCGCAGTATCCCTCTTCCGCACTCGCGACATATGTGCACTAGCCCTGCAAACATTCAGTCTGGGCTGGGTCAACCAGTCTAACCTCTACTTCCTGCCCCTGTATTACCAGAATCTTCGCCGCTGGTCCTCTTTCGCCTCAGCTGCACTTCTGCTCCCTATTATCGGAATCCAGATCATAGTCTCTGCGCTCGCAGGTCGGATCATGACAAAAAGAGAACATTATGGGGGCGTCATCCGCTCCGGATCTATCTTCCTTTTCGTTGGCTCCTGTTTAGAGATTATTTTCGACCGCAGCACCAGCCCTGTTGCCATTATCTTCATTCTCTTACTTGTGGGTATCGGTATCGGCGCTGCGAATCAGCCTATGGTAGTTGCGATGCAAGCGAAAACCAAGAAGAGCGAACGGGCCGTGGTAACTTCCTGTCGAAACTTTGCCCGCTTTTTTGGGGCCGCATGCGGTCTGGGCGTTTCTTCGGCTGTCCTTCAGTCAAGTCTGAAGTCTGGACTCTCTCTGCAAGATCAGGAACTTGCCTCTTCGGCCTATTCTCTCGCTAGTCTCGGATTCGAAGACCGTGCTATTATAGATCCAGTCTATGCAAAAGCTATGCGGTATGTTTTCATTACTAATGCTGCTGTTGGAACGGTCTGCCTCTTATGTAGCTTTGCGTGGAGAGACCACGGATATAATTCACGACCAAAAGACCGCGATGAAGAGAGAGGCGAGTCAAAAAGTCAGTCAACCACTATGATGGAAGGGGTCCGATCAGGTGCAAACGAGGAGCCAGTCGCAGAACGGGTCATTGTTGCTCAGCCAGATTCTATTCCAGAGCCAGCGAGCTCTAAAACTAGCGAGAAAGTGCTGTTATGAGATACAGGAGGCTTTGTTGTGAGACAATGTAGGTACAACAGCATAACTAAGTTGATAGAACAAGTAGTTGTATCGAATACTGCCTATACTTCTATAAAAACATCATGTTCCGCAAAAAAGACCTTAAAAGTAGACATTCCCCTCAAAAAGAAAGGGGCTTAAGCGAGGCAATCTCTCGGCACTTGCTGAGCTTTCGGACAACAGGAACTCTAAGACGACGCATTTTCCCGGTTTGAGGTTAAGCTTTCAGGTAAGTAAGGCTACTTAGCTGTCACAAGAACACTAAGTGAAGAGCAGCAAGCCGTTAAGCAGAACCTTATATCACGGTCCGAGGTAATACAGGAAGAGGAAAGCGCGACTGCTTGGTCAGGAAAATGGTTTGCAATGATTTCCCACGAAAGCTTCAATTGATTATAGATATTCCTCACCTTGTGACGGATTCAACCCCTTCATGGATCTTCGAAAAACACCCAAATGCGAACTTCAATTGACCATCTTGTACGCGCGTCAACCTCTGTGCTCTGATCCCAAAAAGCACTATGCGGAATAGCAAACTTAGGTTCCGAATGAAAAGCATAGAAAAGCCACGCTTCATTCGGCGCCATCTCGCCGGCATAATGGTAGACATAACCCGGGTCAAATTTAAGCACCGTCTCATGACTCTTCGTTCCCCGCGCCCCGACCCTCTTCTGATCATTGCTGAAGTGCACTCGCCCCATGTGTGTGCTGTAATCCCAGTTTGCAACGGATTGGTGGTTGACGAGTAGCAACGGCCATTTCTGAACCTTGGTCCCGATGGGTCGCCACACATTAATCGATGCATAACGTTTGTACCTAGCTAGTAGAGAATTTGCTCGGTCGGCTCCTAGGCTGTAACGTAGCCTGTCAGGTGCGGTTTCGGAATCTCGGTCCACATGCACAATTGGTGCGGAGTCCTTGTGGAAATCGATATCAGCGAGCCGGGTCACGTCCGCAGACTGGTTCCGAATCCGATATACATACGGGAAGGCCTCAACCGCTCCTGTGAAGTCTTGAACCAAGCCTCGACACTCATCGTAATATACCTCTTCAATGAGCCGCTTGTTCTCCGGAGAGTAGGCATCGAGGAAACAGGACGATGGGAGAGATGATGTGAATTTCACTAGCTGGTATCCATGACTCGAGACTTTGGGGGGTTCGGTAAGATTGCGAACGTCCTCAACCTCTACTGTGACCTCCATTGATGGTTTGACATTTGTTGAGCCGTCCACCGTGTTGATATACCCATCGTCTTGGTTGTCTGTGGTACCATTCCACATGTACACCAGACCGGTTGTAGAAACATGAGGCGTCATTTCCGTAAATGACAAGTTTTGGTTGACAAAATGCGTGAAGTGTGCAACAGTGTAAGGAATGATGCAGTGAGGGCTATGAAGACCAACAGGACTTTCTTGTGCGGTCGTTGTGTATCTACCCAATTTCGAGGCTTGGAGACAAAGAATGGTTCTGGGGTGGTGGTGAAGCAGTTGAAGGAAGTCGACATTTTCCGACTAAGAAGACAGCTTCGAGGTGCATCGGCAGCGGTATGAACTCTCATAGTCCGTCCGCTGCTGAGTCGATACAACATTTCAACCGGCACTACAACATCCCGTGTTGTACCTGGTTCTGTGTCGCCACTACTCCAGTCCTGCATTCCGGCCATCCGTGCTTCTAGCCCATCCTGCAATCCTACAAACACCGCAGTTCTCAAATCCTGTCTTCTAGCAATCCTGCAATCCTACGTTCTAAGAAACTCACTAATTGAGTTGCCGCGATTCTTGACAGCTGTCCTCCTCGGTCCAGAGCTGTGTGAATATCACTGCCCCCGACTCTTGCACCTCCCAAGACCCGGCGAAAAGTCAAAAAATGGCCCCGACGCCGTTCATCGGTGGTCTATATATTGACCCATCAACGTTCATCGCAACGATGTCATCAATCTTCTCAGACATAAACCGATGTGCAACCTCCTTCAGTAATCTTAAAATATTCATACAGTATTCAACTCTTCTCCCCCTTATTATATCATGGCTGCAACTGTGCTTCAATCCCGCACAACTAGCGGGACCCTTGGTGTTTGGGGTGGAACCAAAGATGACCAGCCTGGCTATATTGATTACACCAGTGGAGCAACGAACGTCAAGTCGCCCCGTGACATCAAGATAGTTGCGCATGACATGAGGTCCATGGAAAGGGCACCAACTCTGTTGAAGAACGGGTACCAGCTCGTGAATATCCCAACAACCGTGACCACTGAGCAGTTCCTCGATGGCAACACTCCGGAGGGGAAGGAATACATCCAGGATGTTTATTTCAAGGAGTGCGAGAAGATCATCCAGGATGTCAGCCAAGGGCCAGCAGTCATCATCCCGGCCTCGTTCAGAATTCGTCAAGAGAGCGAGCAGCAGAAGAAGCTGGGGGAAGCCTCTAGCAGATACTCTCCCAGGCCTGTTGCGCATCTGGACAGGGACGCGACCACTTTCATCACAGTCTTGAAGGAGACCGTGGGGGACGAGCGGGCCGCTGAGCTACTCTCGAAGTATAAACACTGGGCTCAGGTGAATGTCTGGCGTCCGATCGGTACGAAGGCCACAAAATGGCCCCTGTGTTTCATGAATCACGACCGAATTCCAGACTGGGATTTCAACACCCATACTGGCCGCATCTACTCTCGCAACGACCCGCGCGTTGCCGATCGAGGCGAGAAAGTGTATGATTGTGTGGCCAAGCTTGACTCTCGATACGATTACCACTATGTCAGCAACCTTGCGCCAGAGGAATGCTTGGTTTTCTGCTCTTTTGACTCTGATCCAAAGCTGGCCGTCCCACATTCAGTACGTCCTCATTTTTCTCCAGCGGTTTTGCCTCCTTTAGCAGCTTTAGGAGGAAACTGTCTGAGAGAAATGAGGGATTCCAACTTGAATAGCTCATGACTCTTGAGACACCCATCTCTCTCCTGCACCTCCGCTTTTTTCCCCCCATATTAGGGCAATGCTGACTTCGAGACTCTGACTTTAGGCTTTTTGGGACCACAACACCCCCGAAGACGCTCCTATCCGACGATCGATTGAGGTACGATCGCTCGTGTTCTTCTAAATCAGGCACTATATCCCTCCAAAATCGGCGCTCCAACCCAAGTTGTTATCTGGCCATCGTACTAGTTGAAAACATCCAAGATCTAGCCTTACGAGTCTTTCAGTTTGGAATTTGGAGCAGGTGCGACAGATATGGGNCGAGTGGTACCTCGATATTTTGGCGGATGCAGAAGACTTTGGAGAACGATGGCAACATTTGATGAATTGACACGCCTCTTTGGACAAGGTTTTGCTTACCTCGCTAGCTGTCAGCATTGAATGAATGATATTTGTGCTTCGCAGGCAAGCTGGTTTACTCGACCAATTGTGATATGCCTTCCGCATGTATAGTTATATCTGACTTTGAATTTGTGTCAGGTGGCACTGTGTACAGTCTAAAAACAAATTTGTTCAAGTATTTGCAGATCCTATATAGAGAAGTTTATGCTTGCTCTCCTCGGCTAATCCTTCCAGGTGCAATTCGATGATTCACGTGACATCCATGCACAGCCGTTCATGAGTAAGTTTGCCAAGGGGAGCATCGAAGGCGCTAGAGCTTTGCTGCTAGGCTTGCACGCCAGCTTCTCCGAGGAAAAGATTAGCTGTTTGTACGTAAGGGGGTTTCCAGTGGGTCTCGTCACCCCTTGTACGGCAGTAAGGTAATTCTTCCAATCAACAATCTGAAATTCTAGAATTTTCTCCACCAGTTTTCTTATATGTTAAGGCAGAAACTGGGGGGGGGTGATGAGAACCACTGGAAACCCCCTTTCGTACGCCGTTAACCCAGCTAACAAAGAACTAGCGCCACCGAGCCGATATATTGATTGAGTATGCTAAATACAGGGAGGTTGGTGGGGAAAACTTCTATCTAATTTGTCATCGAAGAATGAATGATAAGGAATAGGAAGAAGAGGAAAAGGAATTGCAAAGCCAGTTGGGTGTGGTTTGCCAGACAATTCCGCTTTTATGCGACTCTACTTGGTCTAGCATGAAATTGGATGATAGGCATTTCGAATTATTGAGAGACTACACAGTTGCACCCAAAACCCTAATTTAGTAGCAAATACATCTGATAAGACAATCAACAAACGACTCTCGGACAACGCCTTTCTCTACCATTAGAATAGCGGCGTATTCTATTGCAACTTCTCTTAGCGACGTGCTGGTTCCTGGCTGACGTTCGACTGAAGACTGCTCCGCAACTAGGGCATTTGAGACTTGGCCGTGCCTGAGACTTCTCCATTTGATGGCGGATTAGGTTGCTGCGTGTTGAAAATACACGACTGTGAGATCCGAGAAATTAGTCGCTGCTTAACGAGGGATGTTTTCTGAAGAGAACGGGGTTCACATTGATCTACTGCCTGCAATCCGTAGATGGGAAATGGGAGACCGGATGTCGTACCCGTTACATCCGTGCTCCCAGCAGCGAGGCTTGGGCTCACTAATTTCGTCCTCGTCACCAATCTCCTGGGATTCGTTTGCTAACCACGAGTAGTTGGCATTATCTTGCTCGCTATCCTTCGAATTGTCTGAATCGCCCATCTCCGAGGCTCCGTTGATTGTCCAGGGGTCCTCCGCATATGCTACTGGATCTCTGCGAGAAGCATCGCTCGACGGTGGAAACAGATCAAAGCTCTCGATCGGGCTTATCGGACCCAGGAGCTGGGAGCTTGGAATTGGCGGTGTCGCCTGCATGACTTGCGGCATCTGCTGGTATCTACTGATGGCCACGTTATTTCGAACACGGCCCTAGGGTTCACGGATGTATACGTACTGCTCTCCAGCTCCTAGGAACCCTGACATGTCAAACGTCGGCAGACTCGGTCGATGGGAACGGAGTAATGAGGCCGAATCTAGCGAGGGAAAGGCGGTCTGCGGCTGTGTCTCGTCAAAGCCTGCGACCATTGCGGGCCAAAAGGAAGGCATGGGCGTGGAGGGCACGGACATGGAAAGGTTCGACAACGGATCTGTCGTCAACCGGTTAGTAGCCAAGGCCAGCAACTGCGGAAAGTAGTGGTGGTGGTGCTGGTCTAGCACATACTTTATTAGACATATGTTCCTTTCTGGGGGGCCAAGAGACGACGTCGTCCTACCTCCTATTGCCACGGGATCACAGAAGGGGTCATCATCAAAGACGGGGTTTGGCACTGGCTGTCCTTGGGTTGTGGATCCCGCGCATCTATGGCAAACGACCTCATCTAGCGATGACAGCGACAATGGCAACAATGGCAAGAATGGCTGCTCCTGGGTCGACCAACGCCGGTGGAGTGCTTCTTCCGGACCGAAAGCTTGCGACACGGGACTTCTTTTGGTAAGTTTTTTTTTTCATACTCTGAAACAAGACGTGAATCGAAGCTTACTCCATATCAGCAGTGACTGCGAGGGAAGCAGGCGAAACGGGATGACTTAGACGTTGATGACATCCACAAGCGGTGAAGTTTCCAGCTAAGCTTTGGCGGCGAGGGCTTGGCCGGCAAGCTAAGCTTTTATGGACAGTACTGCTCGACGCTGGGATGACGCGATGTATAAAGCCACGCCACGGATAGAGTTCAGCACGCTCACATCAATCACGGTTCGCTGAGAGACCAACTTTCACATGGGATGGATGGCTTCCCGACTGAGCGATACGAAAGTACAGTCTCGACCCCGCAGATGCACGATTGGGTTCGAGAGCATGTAATCTTCCCTTCCGGACTGACTGATAAGGCAATGGGAAGGGGGCGTTCCTCGTTACTTTCTTGGTATTGACTATGGCTACAACGCCTTGAACAGCTCTTTGGCTGACCTAGGTGGGGGTGGTGGTGGTGGTGGTGGGTATGATCAGCGGGATCGCGGATCGATCGGCCCTGTCCTGCCCCGTTCCCACAAGCGAGGGATATAGTGAGGGACCATTTGCTGACGTGGGTGGGTCGGTGGGAGAGGGGTGGGGGGCTGCCGAGTTGGTATACGAATACCATACCATACCGTACCAGCATCTCCAGTACAGTACTGGTGTTATTCGGCTTCCTCCTTGTCGCTTGACCTCCTAGGGATGCGTCTTCGACTGCTGTAATACTGTACTCCTGTACTCCTGTAATCCTGTGATCCTGTAATCCTTCGGATTGATTATCCCGATTGATTATCCGCTTAATTATAATGCAGGTTGTTTTGAATCCGGGTTCTCGTGTAACTCACAACGCGTCTTCCCTCTTTTTGACTTCACCTCCACCTCCACCTTTACCTTCACCTTCACCTTTACCCTCCATCCCCTCATACCAACATGGTTTCTCATTTGAAACTGTCCCGCGAAGCGAAAGCGAAAACTAAAACGACGCACTCCACACATACAACCACGCCACAATCCACGGAGTCACCATCGCCATCACCCCCATCGCCCCTATCACCACCAATAATAGCAGAGGCAAAGGCAAACGGACCTTCTCGACTCCAAAGTGCCGTCTCCGACGCGTACCGACGGGAGAAGACGCAGCTACGGCCACACCCGCGCCCCGAAGGAAAACAGATGCGGAATATAACAGACCTAGAGCAACAGAAAGAAGATGTCTTGCCAGAAGATTCCCCCGAAGAACTTCTCCCGCCGCAGAGTGTCCCAAGTGCACACATTGACGCCCCATATTGTGCACTGGCGGAGCAGGTGAGGATCGCCGTGATTCTCACTGCATCCATTGCCTCTATCATCTCACCCTTCTCCACGGGGGTCTACTATCCCGCAGTCACTGCCCTCTCCAAGGACCTTGGAGTTTCCGTATCGCTCATCAACTTGACCATCAGTACCTACCAGGTAAGAGAGAGATAAAGCACCCAGAACACACAGCTGTCCAACAAGCCGGCTCCCGCTGACCTGCCTTGCAGATTTTCCAGGGCATCGCACCCTCCTTCGTAGCTGCCTTATCTGAGAAATACGGCCGACGCCCAGCTTACATGCTATGCTTTATCATCTATTTTGGCGCCAATCTCGGTCTGGCACTCCAGGACAACTACGCCGCTCTACTCGTTCTTCGATGCGTGCAAAGCACTGGTGGCAGCGGGACACAAGCGTTGGGAAGTGCCATTGTTGCAGACATAGCAACCCGGGCTGATCGTGGCAAATATACTGCATATGCCACCATTGGTTCTACTTTAGGCCCGGCTCTGGGCCCGGTTATCGGTGGATTACTGTCTCAATTCCTTGGCTGGCGCTCTATTTTCTGGTTTCTTCTGATCTTTTGCGCTGTCCTAGCACTGTTGATGGGTGTAGTCTTCCCCGAAACAAACCGCTCCATCGTGGGAAATGGATCTATCAAGCCTCCCATGTGGAATCGATCGCTCTACCAGGTCTTACACAAATATTCGACCCCCGAAGAGGTCCACACACTCACGAAACGGAAGCGCACCGTAAACCCTTTTACATCACTTCGGCTTCTTGGCAACAAGGAGAACTTCATCCTCGCCACATACACAGGCATCTTATATGCTGGATATGCCGCTGTCTCGAGTATTCTTGCTTCACAGCTTGTGCGTCGTTATCATTTCAACGAAGTCCAATCAGGTCTTTGCTATATTCCCTTAGGAATCGGCGCGTTGACTTCTCGCTGGACAATGGCAGTTTTGATAGATTGGAATTTCAAACGGGAGGCTGAGAAGCAAGGTCTGTCAATAGTGAAAAACAAACAACAGGACATCTCACGATTCAACATTGAAGTCGCACGTCTAGCTCTGTCACTATACGTTGTTCTTGGTTGCTGCTGTTGTATTATCGCGTATGGGTGGGCTATGGAGTATTATGTACCCCTGGCTGTTATTCTGGTGCGTACTCTGAATGACAGAATGCCTCGAAGGGACAATACTAACACCCCTCGTTTCTTCTTCTAGGTGATCCTTTTCTTCACCGGCAACATCTTGACCAGCGCGATGATCCCTATGGCCGCACTTCTGCTAGATATCAATGCCAACAACCCGGCATCCGCTTCAGCTGCCGTCAATTTGGTTAGGATGTTACTGAGTGCCGGTCTGATAGCGGCGTACACGCCGTTAATCAATGCTATTGGAATTGGCTGGACGTCCACGATGACAGCCGGCATTTACCTTGCGTTTGCACCGTCCATATGGATTGTATACCGGTTTGGGCATGGCTGGAGAATACAAGAAGCGGAGAAACAGAAGAGGGATCGGGAGAAGCAAACCGCTACGAGTGGAACTTAGAGCCGCTATTTCTCGGATATTGTTTGTTCGTTTGATTATTTCTTTTGGCGAACTCGTGGTAGATATAGAGATAGAATGTTATACAGAGGTGTACTTAGCACTCACAGATCTAGATTACATTCCCACGCCTAATAGAATGCGTCATGGTTGAGCTTCCGGTCTTTTCATGTATAATCAGTTTTAGATTATCTCAGGTCTATTAATACCACTACGATTGACCATCTCTGCTCAGTTAACCTTTATATCTTGAAGTTTCGAAATGAGAAGAAGGTCGCAATTTCGCAATCCAGTTTTAAAGATGAAGCCAGGTGTTTGGAGAGAAATAAGATGGATGATAGGATGGGAGTAGAGTCCAATCCACATCTCCTCACATCCTTTCATCCTTCTATCCTTACATCCTTCAATCCTCAAATTCACAAAGACTCAAAAAAAAAATTTAGTTGTGGTTTCTTGGTATTCTTTGGATATGTATATCCCCTCTCGCATTGAAAATTGTGAGAATTTTCTTTTCCAAGCGTATTTTTTTTTTTGGGAATTCGAATTGTTCGAAATCGAGATCATTCCCTAATCACAACCTTAGCGTGTTGGGGAGTCATTTGAGAACTCTTTTCGTACAATTTATCACCACTCAAACTCATGCAATTTTTAGTCTGTTAGATAACAATGGCAACAGACACAACTCAAAAGCAGGAAGCAAGACTCCGTGGAGCGGCCAAAGTAGACTTCACAACTCCTCTGCACACCTCCGTCCTCGAAAACAAGACCGCCATAATCACCGGCGGCGCATCAGGAATTGGGTTAGGCATCGCTGCCGCGTTGTCGCAATACGGAGTACGCGTCGGTATCCTAGATATAAACGAAGAAGCCGGCTTACGAGCACAAAGAGACCTCAGCATAGCAGGGGGTGGGACCGTCAAATACTTCCACACAGATGTCACGTCTTGGGATTCGCAGCTTGCTGCTTTCAAGGAAGTCCTCGCGTGGTCGGGGAATACTCTCGACATTGTAATTCCATCGGCTGGTGTGCGCTCCCATAACATGCGAGATCTCGTCTACGACCAACTAGCAGACCTCACCCGCGATCCGACGCGTCCCCCTACGACGACGTTCGACGTCAATCTACGGGGAACATACTACACCACTTACCTGGCGCTCACCTATCTCACGCGCTTCGCCTCGCAACCAAGCAGCATGGAACGCGAGTTCAAGCCCCAGCTCCTTTTCATGGCCTCGCTCGCCGGTTACGCGGAACAATCGCTCAGCGCCGACTACGCGGCTACGAAATACGGCGTGCGCGGGATGTGGAAGGCGATAAGGAGTCAGGGAAAACTCTTTGGGGGCTGCCAGGCGAATTTGTTGGCGCCGGGTTTTGTGCACACGGATGCCGGGGCAGGGAAGGAGGAAAGGGAGGAGAAACATGGGATCGTGGGGGTGAAGGCGGCGAAAACTGAGGATGTGGTTGAGGGCGCAGTGAGGTGTGTTTGTGACGGGGGCGTTGAAGGTATGTTTTTCTCCATTCTTTTGTTCTTTGGGCCGGGGGGGATTGGCCCGGACAAGAAAGGTATGGCTGACGGTGATTGATGGATAGCGAGAGCGGTTTGTTGTGTGCAAGGTGAGGAGGGAAGACCGGGGTGTAATAATTTTGATTTGTGTGATAATATGGAGGATTTTAATGGCGGGAAGGTGTTGTTGGATGCTATTAGGGGGGGAGTATTGGGGAGGTTTGGGGGGAAGGAGTGATTTGGCGATGGAGGATTTATATTGAGAGTTTACATACATTTTCCTCTCTTTTCAATTTGTTTTACTACAAGCTACATTCCCGAATACGAGTGCTTTAAAAGTCTACAAATATTCAACTTTTGAAGAGAAAAGCTTAGAACAGTAAAGACCAACTGTGCTCTGTAGCAAGATGAGCCGAGCCACCTCTCCCACGTCTGAAATAATATGACGACTTGTACTTTTGGGTTGTGTCTCAGGAACCAGGTACTCTCATCCTGCCTTCCTGTTCTTAAGCCATATGTATCACATTTTATCAATTGATCGAATTGCTCTATTGGTTACTGTGCATGGTAGTGAATGTAAAGTGGACAAAGCCCAACGTATCTCGGATCGAGTGGTAGGATTGAGGGATCGCGGGGTTGTGGGATTATAGGATTGTGGGATAGTAAGATTCTGGGATTGCTGGATGGAATTGGGAATGTGGGCTCTTGAGACTGGCAAAACGAAGTTGATACAGTCAAAAAGTCATCAAGTACTAATGCCATATTAGGGTCACTTGAATTGTCTACAGATGCTATAATTGCTAGAGCCCCGTGTCTAAGTTAAAGAACAGCGGCATAACTTCGAATCTTTCGGTTCAGTTTACTTCTTCATTTATATCAACCATCACCATCACCACACCACAGCGGAGATGCCCGCACCAGAGACAAACGAAGTAAACCACGACCACCAATGATATCAATATCAAAATGGGAACGAAAGCAAACCCCAAACCCGAGTCGACAACTTCTTTCGACTACCTCCACATCTTCGATTCCCGCACCAAACTCGGACATAACATCCCTATTCACAACAATTTCGTGCAAGCAGCTGACTTAAGTACCATCTCTGTCCCCGACGCTCACGATCCACAGAGAATGAGAAAATTGGGCGTCTTGGACGTAGGATTTCAACATACTGCGTGCAAGGAATCTGGTATTACACTTATGTATGTCTCATTTCTCCCCTCTGCCCTCCGCCCCCTCAAAAATACTTGAAATTTGAAAAGGGGGAAAGAAACTAACCTGTACTTAATAGTGATGGGGAGAAAGGCGAGCTACGATTCCGGAATGTCCCGATCCAGGATCTATTCCACGACCATAATTTTGATATCACAATGTATCTCCTGATCTGGGGATCTCTGCCTACTACCGAGCAATTGCGGGATTTCCGGAATGCTTTAGCTGCGGCCATGACTCCACCACAGGTAGTAGTCGATGCTATCCAAGCTCTGCCGTGCGTAACATAGATATCCGTTGTTGATGTTTCGTATTCCCTTTTCTTCTCTGACCTCTCTGACACCCTAAATAGCCGTGACGCAGATCTCTTCTCCGCATTCGCCGTTGGCATGGGCGCCTACATCGGCTGCGACCAGGAAATGGTTTCCTCGCGCCACCGTCCCGAGCTAACCTACCACAACAACATGTCCACCACCGACTCAGCTCTCATCCGCACAATCGGCTACATCGCCACCACGGTAGCCGTCACCTACTGCCATAAACGCGGCAAAGCCTTCACGCCAGCGTGCCCGGGCCTCTCACTCTTACAAAACGTGCTCCTCATGATGGGCATTGACGACAGGGACCTCAAAATCTCGACACATTTGGACAAACTATGGATTCTGTATGCCGACCATGAGCTCTCCTGCTCCACGGCCGCAAGCTTGCACGTGGCATCCACCCTCACGGACCCCATCTCCTGTTTCCTCGCCGCCGTGATCGCGGGTTCGGGCCCACTGCACGCTGGAGCTATCGAGTTATGCTATGACGGCCTGGGCATGTTAGGCACGGTCGACAACGTTCCCGCTTACATCGATGCCGTGAAAGCCAAGCAATTCCGGCTTTTCGGGTACGGACATCGAGTGTATAAAGCGCGGGATCCGAGGGTGGGCTTGATTGAGGAGTTGATGGAGGCGAATAGGGAGGCTATTGATGAAAATCCTCTGTTGCAGGTTGCCATGGAGATTGATCGAGTGGCTAATACAGATCCGTATTTTGTGGAGAGGGAATTGAAAGTTAATGTGGATCTTTATGGCTGTTTTATTTACACTGCTATGTAAGTGATTCCAATTTGAGTTTCCTCTTCTAAGGAAAGGGTGACCAAGCTGATATTTTTCACAATCATAGGGGGATTGACAGGGATATCATTCCGGGAGTGATGCTAATTTCGAGAGCTGGTGGTGTAATGGCTCATTGGCGCGAAGCTATGAGTAGGTTTTTTAATTTTCTCCATTTCCCCCCCTTTGATCTGAATTGGCAGAGGATATAGTAACGCTGATACTGGGGACAATAGGTCAGCCGATCAAAATCTGGAGGCCGATGCAAAAGTATAAGTTGTGAATTAACCTTATAAGTTGAAAAGTTTGCCATGATAGAGATTGTTTGATTGTGGCAGATTCAATCGTCTCTCCTATATGCATGCAAGCAAATGTCAACTTTAAGGGTAGAAGAGACTGGAATCTCTAGAATTTTAATTGTTTTGTAATGTACTAAATAATTTCATACTTACTTTTAAATTAATGCGTAGAAATTAGAGAGGCATATGTATTCTTACATTTCCAATAACGTGGGTGCATAGCGAAAGCTACACTTTGATACGTGAGGCAGGCCGAAGATCTACAGAAACTGGTTTTTGTGGATGAGCTTGATAGAGAGCCTTTCCCAAGCAACTCGAAAGGGTTTCTGTACTTGATAGATTTCGGATCTCTAGGGTTTATCAGAGGATCTAAAATAGGCTCCTACAACGAGTCATACTTTTCAGAGGACGTTTGGATCACACTCCGTGAAGGTCACGAGAACGAAAGATTTGAGGAAAAAAAGACGGGAGATGTCGCTCGAAAACATAGCATGGGTGAGAAAACTCAATGAGATCGGGGAGAGATACTGTCTGCTGCTTCCAATCACCATGAAGCGTATTCGGAGAGCTGGATGTTAGCATGTGATGTATGACTAATGGTCAGGTGTTCATCACATGATTGTTGAGTCAATCATGGTGCATTTCTACCTATTNTATGGTATTGGTGCCTACCGTTGCCTATCGTTGCCTATCCTTTAACGGTTTATATAAACACCCATTTAGTTGTAGTCTTAATGGGATAACTTTGCATCAATTCATCACCTGGTGTCTATGTGCCCAAATTCCGCTTATCCACCCAATAAGAACCTGAGTTGCTAATAGAAAGNGACGCCTCCCAGTGGTCAGATGAGAGGGGGACCGCATTCTGTACAGTGGTTGAGTTCGCAGTGTTGGACAGTGAAGCGAACAGTTTGGTGGCCAACTGAGTCAACTGAGTCAGTTGCCAGTTGAGCCAGTCCAGTTGGCCTTTTTCCCAACTCGTTCACTCAACTGGTTAGGACCAACTGGACTGGTTATAGCGTCAACTGGCTCAGTTGGACTCAGTTGAACTGGGTCCTGATTAAATAATAATGAAGCTAGGAGTTAAGAGAAACGTGGCCTCAACAAATTTAGATCAGGACATGTTCCTTAATTATTGGAAAACCTGTACTTACAACTTACACTCTTTTTCATCTCAATATCATTATTCACTTCATTGATTGTGGCATCCCAGGCGAGCTCTGTTTTATCTTCTACACCAGACCAAAATTGGAGTGATATTGACCCTCGCTTTCGTCCTCCACCATCATCCTCGCCGGTGTCATCATCACAAGCTGGCGGCAATACTAGCGAAGCTGCTGAAGGCAATGATACTCCTGAGAAGATTGCCCAGAAACGTACGTCTGAAATTTGGGAACACTCTTTTTACTCACGGCATAAGATCACCCTTGACAAGCAAGGCCGCAGTATCTGGAGGTGTAAATACTGCACCCAAGTCTACGTTGATACTGGAGGGACTGGAAACGCTCTAAGGCACCTCAAAAAGCACCATGGTCGTCAAATCCAAAGCCAAAATGAGAAGAGAATCGACAGATACCAAGGCCATATTGATATGGCTGAATTCAGGGCTCAGTCTGCCGTGGCTAATAACAAGCGCCGTCGATATGATGGTGGCTACGTTGAGGGCGAGGAGGAAGATGATGGGAGAGGCCCAGGTCGTGAGCTTGATCCGGCTGTATTAGAACAGTTGTATGTTGAGTGAATTAGTACTTGTGGAGTTGCCTTTGAGATGGTAGAGAAAAACGAATTTAGAGCGTAAGTCATATTTGAGTAAAACCATACTGTTAATAACTAACAAACCGTATCTAGTTTTACTCGATATTTTGAATAAGAACGTCGACAAGCACCTTCCTGCTAGTGCTGATACAATTCGTGGATGGACGATGCGGACGTACGAGGCACAGAAGAAGAGAATTCAACAAGACCTGCAAGAAGGTCTCTCAAAAATCCATATCACTGCTGATCTCTGGACGTCAGGGAACAAAAAGTCAATCCTTGGTGTCATCGGACACTATATTGGAAGAGAAGGAACGCTAAAACATAACGTCCTTGCTGTACGCGAGTTGCAAGGTGACCATGGCGGCGAGAACCAAGCAAGAGTAGTTGCAGATGTTCTTGTGGACTACGAGATTGAGTACAAATTGGGGTTTTTTGTAGGGGATAATGCGCAGTCAAATGATGTTCTTTGCGAGAAGTTATCAAGCTGTGAGTAACTCGTTATGTTTATTGTTAAACATGCTAACTTTCATTAAGGGTTAGAGTTGAACAAGTCAGTTTTCTGGGATCCAGTATTTCGAAGAGTTCGATGTAACGGACATATTATCAACCTCTCTGCACAAAGCTTCCTATTTCCCAATCTCCCTGACAAGCACAATATCGTTATCCTTGATGCCCAGATCAATGGACAGCTCCCGAAAGAATTCAACAATGCGCAGATGAAAATATGGAGAAAGAAAGGACCTCTTGGCAAGCTGAACAATGTCTCGGTTTATATTACAATGAGTACACAACGTGTAGATGCATTCAAATTAATCTCTGGCAACAAGAAAGCGATTGTTCGACCTTGGACGAAATACGGGCTTGCGAAGAGTCGTTCTCACTTCCAGCGGCTGAAGAGGGACTTCCAAATCTACCCTTTGAGCAGTCTTTGTCGATCATTCTGTGAGCTAGCAAGCGGAGGAGGAGTGTACAGTAGATGGTCGAAGAGCCAGGTAGTTGCAAGAAATAGTGGACATCGATGGAACTTTGTATTCAACTCAAACGACCACGTTCCATATAATCTTCGTCTAAACAGTACTATTCCCTTCTACTCCAGCCTCCCGTCTGCCCGGTCATCCCCATGCCGGGTATCCATCTTTAGCGATCTTCTGTCCTGCCGTTCTCTCCAATGCTCTGTCTGTCTGGATATCATATCCCTCCCTCAATCTTTCACCCTCTTCATGTCCATGTCCCCTCTCCATCGTCCCTCCCACTGGCCTTCCACTTCTTTCCTTTGAAGGCCGGGTCTTGAAAATAATGCTAGATTGAGGAGAGCGCGTTGAGAAGTTAAGGGACAACGGGGAGGGCGTTTGTGAAGCCCACATTGCGTTCCGAAAGTCGATAGGTAGACTTTTCTCACACAATCAGTTGATACTCTCAAGCTGTGACTTCCTAAGTTGCTTCTGATCGAGTGAACACACTGAATGCGTCTCGAAACTACCGTCTCTCTGCTCGGTTGGGATGGAAGGCCATGAGCCCTTCAGATGTGTATCCATAGCTTCCGATGCATCAAGTAGCCCGCGCATGCTATCTCGTACGAGCAAGTGATTAAACAGAATGTCGAAGGCAGAGAGCATAAAATCAGATCTCGTTCCTTCCCAGACAAACGGACCGTACAGTGGTGCATTTAAGCAAAACATGCTTGGCCTCCTTTCTTGGGTCTCTTCCACAGCTCCTTTGGTTGTGATTTACCCTTTGCCAACTCATAACGATAACAAGCGTTACACACTTGAGCAACTGTACTCAAGGACCATCGCCAGCGGGATGTGCTCTCTGTGTGACAAGTGGCGCATTTAGTAGGCACAACAGGCCTGGCCTTTCTTTTTGGCCTGCTCCACAGCTTCTCTGGTCGTGATTCACCACCATGTCCCTTTTTATATCGATGACACGCTTCACACAATTTAGCATTTTCCCTCGAGGACCGTCGCAAGCCGGATGCGCTCTCTGCGTGACAGTTGGTGCAGCTATGCGAAACATACTCCAATGGTGTAGAAGAAGAACCAAGGTCGGCGTTCAATCGACTGTAACGCGTGATTGAGTATTTTGGAAGCTCTTGCGTCTACTTGGTCGAAGGTTGTACCGGCTTGCAGTCCTAACTGTGGTTGCTAACGTTGATTTCCTCTTGTGTCTTGAGGCAGAAAATCGGGTGGCTTCGATGGTGCCGTCCGGCTGAGGCGTGGTGTGAGATGACGAACTCGGCTCTGATGTATGGTCAGACCGTGTTGATTCTTCCCTTCGAGAAGTACTGCGAGGGGTGGTGGCAGAGGTGTCCACAAGTGATGCACGATAGGAGCGCTCTTTAACGCGGAAACGCTTAAAACGTGCATGCGCCAAAAACACTGCCCTCTGTGTGAGTGACGAGAAATGTGTCTTTTGGATTCGATCAAAAGTCCAGTGATGAGCACGACAGCGCGCGAGGAGGTTAAATTCGTCGTCTGTCCAATAGTGGCGGACCGGCCGCGGAGCTAACATAGTCTCTTGAAACTGGTAGCTAAGGTAACAATGGTAAAGGTCGATACTCTTTTAATTTGTCCCTTACGCGGCCATCAGATCAAATTTAAACTTGAGCGTTCACTCTCGTGGTAATTCTTAATCTTTCCATTATAGGAGGTGTCACTGTAACAAGTTGTGTCGCTGCAACATTGCTGTAACATCTGTGATACTGTTGTGGTTGTGGTATTCATGATTTTCAACGAATAGAAGTTCTTGACTCCAAATTTCAGTATCATCGCAGAGCTACTAAAACGTGATCAGTTTCTATATCTGACAAATTATCACCTAGTGCGGAAGCTTAGCTGTAGGCATTGTTTCAAGGATTGCAGGATGCGTCTCGGGGCTCATAACCTGTTATGAGTAGGTGATAGATGTACTGCTTGATTGATATTCTAATACAAGAAGGAGTCCTATATATATATATACATGTGTTTCAAACCCCTGTCATGGCTGATCAAAGCCTTGACAAGTAAGGCGTCACCATGATATTTCAACAGCAGTCTCTCTCCTGGGGCTGATGATCTCCCTTGTCACGGGATGACGTAATCTCGCTTAGATTATTTAACAGCGCGAGGAGCTCCAAGCTTCTTTCTGATTCCTCGCGGCTACGTCTTGTATCTAGAATCAATGCATACCTCGACCCGAACCCTCACATCCCTAGAGATGTCTCCCAGCAAATTATGCGCTCAGGACTTATGTCGCTTATAGAAAATTGCAGTTCCATCAAAGTGAGCTTTGGTGATCGGGCGTGATTTACGCGATACCTCCTCTGATGCAATGCCAATAATTGAGTCGGTACACGCCGTATCTTGAGCACGACTTGAAATAGTACATTGGTCCCTTGAAATATGGTAGGATATGAATTTGAAGCCTAGATAAGTAAGAAGGTTAGATCTTGGGATCACATTGGTTGCGTCGAGAACATTACACGTGACTCTTCACGAATTGTACATGCAAGACTTAGTTCCAAGGAGAAAATGGCTCTCCGACCTATACATCGGCGCGGTAAATGTGGTGCAGTTGTGGGACAGGGAGTCTATTGTGTGTGGCTTGGACTTCTTCTCCCCACAAATTCGCAGACCTAGACAATTTCTAATCAATGGTGATCTTGGCCTCTACACGTCCAAGTCACACCCATCACATCGTGCCAGTACGGGAGGTACGTGATGCTCGGACTGGGACTAGATAAGGCTCAGTTTTTATGCACAACTGACTTTAAAGAAGACCTTCATGGCAGTAACTGCCCATCATCTACCACACCGATCTTGTGTAGACGACCTTCAAGAAAATGAAAGGAAAAAGTTATTTTGTCAACTGAAAATGTCGTTATTAAACTTGAGGATCTCAAAATCGCATAGCAAGGAACTAAGTCGCCATATTATAGATGCAATTTATAACAAAGATCAGTAAGCAAAGGAAAGAAAAGGTTGTATTTGGAATTATGCTTTTCAGCGGGAATCGCTGAGACCCTATAAAACGGCCTAATAATGTAGCATATGTCTAAATAAGCATAAATCAAGCGATAAATTAGGGGCATTTTTGGGTTTGAGAGTGGGCTGTTGAAGTGAAGTAATATACTAAGAGGCGCAACAATTGTTATTAATATTTCTCATCCGCATAATCGCCCCTTGCAAGCGCTTATTTTTGCTAATCGCTCATTGTGGCGTAATGCTGTTTGTGGCTCTTTACCAGAATTCCATTTTGTTAAGATAATGCACCTTGCTAACCTAACCAGCCTTACGAATGCTTATTTTGGTAGCCTCAAGGGACTATTAGAATAGGGCTATTTTGGGAGAGCCAAAGACTAAACTGGAGGGTAGCTTGAATTAGGTAGTCATATGCCTATAAGATATCATAGCAGTATCTTTACCTGGTGCGTGTACTAGGATATTCCCATGCTTGCCTTGTCATAGTATAGTACGCCTGTAATGAAGCGCAAAAGCATAATAGGCATCCTTCCAAATTACGTTCTAGTCTATAAACTAACCGCCAAATACAGTATCGCCCGTGACAAAGATTTGAAGGGGTAAAAAGAGGCTTATCTCCAATTCAGGTGGCCTGTCGAAAAGGGCTTGTCTTGGACTCCGAAATGGGGCGGACAAGTTCATGAAAAGGCCAGATCTTTATAATAACTACAACCTCAACCCGCCAATTCATACTGTGTTAGTCCTTGTAACTTTTCCACGTCAAGGCGACATTGAGCTTGGTTCCTATTCTTGACCTTATACAGCTAAGCTTACTAATAATCTTAAAAAAATCCAACCACAAATTAGGATCAGGTCCTTGGATAGCTTCATTAGAGCGGCCGGCTTCTGACGTATACTGTAGTTGACCTGACATGACCCCAAAAAAGTCCCCTAGCTGTATGAGGATAACTAGGCACGGAGCCACGATTATTCTCAAGACAAGGGTCTTATCGATCTTTTGCTTTCCATTTGGAGGGCCCTCAAATGATATGAAGCATATATAAATAGTATTGTTGCGCTCTAATTGACTGTTAACGCCATCTCGAAGTACTTTGGTAGTGATTTGCAAAGACAGCTTTTTCGACTGTAATATACTGTTAAAATTCGCCAGGTACAATTGCTATTCTTCTTCGTTTAATACTTGTGTTCCATTTACCCAATTGATTTCAGAACATTTCATTATCTTCTTAATAGCCTTTTGATGCAAATCAGCATTATCAGATAAATCGCCGGTTCATTTAGCAAGCACTCTCATCTGTACTTCCTTTATATAAGGGTAATACACTTGATTTCACCTCCTTACCGTTTGAAATGAGTCTTTTGTTTTGTTAAAGAAACGCTTGTTAAACCCTCTCATCTTGAAAACAAGAATATGCAGCAAACCATCTTTCAGCATACGAGTTTCGATGTCTTCTAACTCAGTAGGATCACCTTCCACATGAAGGTCACGAAGGTACTTCCAAAAGCGATGGTGTTTCCGGTAATTCTTCATACTCCTGCCTCTTGAGACAACGTCGACGAGTTCCCTTACGGCCTCTGCCTCTGCCTGACTAGCGTCTGCGGATGATTCAGGGTTGTCTATAACCCATGCTCGAGTATTGGCCTCTGCTAACTTCACGATGTAGTCATATCGAAAAGTCTCCTTCTACAAGTTGATCGCTTGAAGACTTTCAAGACCTGCTTGCTCTTTCTTTATTTCCAATTTAATCTTGTTTCGCCTTACAAGATCAAAGTAGGCAGTTAGGTTTGAAGAAGGCTTTATGATCTCGCTCATACCTTTAAGCACCTTTGAGGTCAAGCAATCTCCGTCTTAAAAGTTAATGGTCTTCTCATGATATTTCACAAACGCTTGAAGTATGCTCAACATGATCAGTATAGCATTCTAATCTCGGTATAGGTTCTTTATCTCATCCGAAACCGTCGTAAATTCCTCCTGCGAAGATGCGATTGAGGGTGGTTTTATCGAAGAAGCGTGCGAAGAATTGCGATGAGTTGTTACTGCTTGTGCTAGCTGATTTAGTATATCATCTAACCGTCGCTGCCATTATATGCCTCGCCTCATAGCTGTTTCAAGGCCGCTTCGCGATACCTTGCCGAATTTCTCTTTTCCATCAGGGCCAACTATATCTCGTAAGAGTTTCTATATTAGAACCCAAGCCTACGGCTTCAGCATAATGTTTTCCTCCTATTAACCAAAGTGCATGCTTGTTTTTCTTGATATACTTAATTTGCTAGCTTATTGTTGGCAACGCTTATGCCCCAGCCTTCACTAAAGTTTTAACCTTCTTGCTATGTATGTTGTGAGCTTGCGTTTTGTGATAGGTATGTAGGGTATTTTTGCAGGTTCGTCCTCGAGCTTGCCTTTGCATAGTTTTCTTGAGCCAACTGTTGTTGTGCCATCTAATTATTTCCTTTGATCATGTGCCTTTTATTGCCATAACCTTCTTTAGGCTTGCCCACCCCTGCAGTGCTTCAAAGTTTGGCTTCCTCTTTCTTTAACAGTTGCCTTGCTTTTCTCTTATATCAAGCCCTTTCAATTACGTTTGCTTTTTATTAAATGTTGCTATCGAAACGAGGGCATATATTTTTTAAGCCCCGGCCGGTTAGTGAAAACGCTGCAACTTCACTTCAGAAGTATCCTATCCATCTAATGCAAGCATTGTTCCTTAAGTTACCATTAGCATAAATCTAAGTAGCGCACCTGCTTGCGAGGCAGGAATTGAATAATCAGATGATTTTGATACCCATTTGTTGGTAGTCCTTTGTTTTGCATAAGATAGCGCGATGGCATCGCAAGCCAAGCCTCGACGCTACACCACCACCTCACCAGCTCCAGCCGAATGCGCTTGTTCCCCGTTGGCTTTACATCATACCTAGGTAAATACAGGTTTATAGCCAGCACCACGGACAGGTGGGAGTTTGACTTTGCTAGCCTTACCTTGCCATCACTGTCTTGGGGCATTATTGCGCTTATATCACGTGATCCAGCGTGAAGACGCAGGCTGCGCCACCACCCCAAGAATAAGTCGGCTGGTTTTAGCGCCAGCAACCATAAGCTAAATGGCTTCTTCTATCGTAGCGGTATCTTCATCTTCTCCCGCATCTGTAACTAATATCTCTCTTGACATGTCTCAAACCGAGCCCATATTGATTACTAAGGATTTATACAAAACTTATCGTAACAAATAAGACAATAATATTCGCAAGGCATTTAAATAGCAAGCGTCCCTTATTAAAGACGGAAATAAGCAACTCACGGCTACGTTCAATAGCAAGCTCTTAAACGTCAACGGTACACTAAGTGGTAGAATTGAAGAGTTAAGCCATGAAGTACAACAGCTGAAGAGCGAGGTCAGCCAGGTGAAGAGCTGACTTCACCAAATAAAGGGTGATATGAGAAAGATGAAAGCCAGATTTAATTAGATGGAAGGGCGTTCATTTAACAAGTCGAGAATCCTATCACGTCATACTCTTTTTAGGGACCTTTAAGCCTGATGTCGGCTTTACGCTCCCTAATTACTTTCCGCCTACGATTAATAACTTTTAGAAGTTGCAATTTCCATTCCAAAGTATATTACCAATAGGCACTTATAAAGTATATATTAACCTTTTGAACTGAAAAGAAATTAATTTACTTTCTTCGATTTTACCAGATTCAAGGCTATGAGCAATGGGGCCAAATAGTTAACGGATTCGATCAAAATCTAGCAGGCAATACACAAGATCTTTCAACTAGCGGGTCCAATTCTTACTCGCAATCCGATGATTTTGACGATTCATCATCAGACGATTTATTGCTCAAGGAGGCAGCTCGGAAATATCCTCGCGTTACGATTGAAGAGCTTGGACTTATCTTAGGCATAATATTCGAAAATATCCGTAATTTTTTCGACAGGGCAGCCTTTCTGAAGAAGCAATTTTAGCAGCTTACAGTCAAGAGACACGCTACTGAAGTTGATACGCCAAAGTTAGCACTTGCAAAACGACCAAGGAATACGCCGCCACAAGTGCCAGTAATAAACATGCCTCTGCACTCAAGTCCTAACTCGAGTTTAAAGTCATTGTCAAAGAAGTTGCATTGGAAAAAGTCCGAAGACATGCGGAATCTTACGGAGGTAGTGGTCAAGTTCAGAACTGCGCAGTCTGAAGCATCGCCGCAGGATTTAGCAACGGGCATTGTCCCTTCGCAAGAGCATCAGGACCTTGGCCGTAGTAGGGAGGAATAAGTCAAGGCACTCGATGAATCAGTATCACCTAGCAGGTGAGGTGGCTATCGAGCGGAAGCGGAAAGAACCCCTCAAGGACATCAAGGAACAGTACAAGTTAAAGCAATCGGTGAAAGATAGCGAACGGCAGCTGTTAGATATGGTAATCGATAAGAACACACGAGATGCCTTGGTTTGGGTAGATATGTCGCCAAAACAACTTGGCTTAATAAACGCGATCCTCACCTTGCTTGGGAAGTTACCCGAACAGGAATTGCAACGCAAAATCACGGTTATCAACGCGGTTACGTTGTATTCCGGCGTAAAAGAGAGGGTACCGTCTTGCTATATTTAGCGTAATCCTTCTGGCACAATTGTCAAGCCCTCATGCAAGCTGCTAAGCTAGATGATGCACTTTGCAAAGCAATATCTTTTATCAGAATTGATAAGAGGCCTAAAGTATGTTTTATTTGTATTAGAAGTCCGCACCTGATAATAAGCGAAAGAATCGCCGAGTACGCGAACTTAGGTTTCCTGAGTCGACACTTTCTGAGGAAGCATGTAAGCAAATTAAAAGACGGGCAATTTGTTGATTATATGGACTGTGGTGTGAGGCTCAAAACCAGGAAAGAATTACTGATCCACGCAGAGAGGTTTCACGGAATAGTTTCACAAGTTCCGATTGAGTGCCCGAGAATTTAATAAGATGCCTTATGCCTAGCTCACGCAACGAAGAAAAACCATAGCCGTACCAAGTCACTAAAGGTTTGACCACGTTTTGTGTAGAATATAAAATCAATAAATCATGTTACATACCTGTGGACGACGCGGAACCCATTCCTTTGCAAGTAAATGAGTAAAGCGTTCGGATGCGAGTCTTTAAGGCTTTCACTACTATGTAGACCACCCGTAACCAACTTGAAGCGGCAAAGGAAATTCCTAATGCAGCCCAACTACCTTACTTCAATCCACTACTGTGCCAAGTCGAAAAAGCCCACCTCATAACCATTTGTAAGCTTTCTCCCTCGCTACTGTAGCATTCTTCTTAAATTGACTCCTGATGTGTTGTTATTGTGGATGATTAATAATTGTTAATCGGGCCGTTTCGTGTTGATACCTTTGCATATATAGCAAGGAAAGTCCCAACCATGTAGGACAACTTCCTCTCAAATATCGATTTCGACATCTGACGGCAAATCAAACATCAATCCATCAACTCGTCAGTCCAACAACAACACTAATACCAAGACTAAAGTTCATTGAGCGTTTAGCGATTGAATTTGACATAGCTCTTGCTATGTATGTTTACCTAAGCTTCGTCACCGTTATGTGCTTGTGTAGCAACAAGGCAAGCTATTATGGAATTTAGAAGTAGCGGAAATACTCGAATTGAATTGCTATTTGGGAGGAATATCACTGACTTTCGATTAAGACTCATTATTGGCGCAACAGGCAACACCGAACGCAGCGTTGTGTCAACTCTTTCAGAATTGATCCAAGCTCCCAACAACCCGATTGCCTTTTACTAGATCATTACTCAAACAAAGTCTGCCTCCAGCGATGTTGCAAAGCAATTAGCCTCTCTTTTAACGGTTACGATCCTGGAGCAGAACTGTTTAAACATCACTAGTAAGTGGCTCCGCAAGAACGAGGTCACCAAAGTCTTTATCGCAGCCCATACGGCACCGTTGGCCTTTGCTAAGGAATCTCACTTTCACGTCGTTGCGCTGAATGCAGGCGTTAAGCATGTCGTACGCATATCCATTACAACAGCGAATGTGCATCCAAACTTCCCGGCCTACTATCCTCGTACTCACTGGGCCATCGAGAGCATGTTGGCTACCAAGGAATTTAAGGAGATGGCGTGGACCAGCTTGCAACCCAATATATTTTTCAGCTTTGTCTTCCAAAGCGCCGTAGCTCTCGTAAAAGAGTATCGCAAGATCGGAAAACAGCAGCCACTAAGCACAATAATGTCCAAGGATGCTGCTGTTGGTGTGATCGATCCCAATGATATCAGGGCATTCGCAGCTACTCTCTTAGCTAGCGATCTAGAGTTGTATAACGGAAAGCGTTATGTCTTGAACGGGCTAAAGAACATTAATAGTCAAATACTTATTGATCTGGTCAAGAAGGCAATCGGAGCCACAGTTGAGATTATGAAGTATAATGATTTATCGTTCCTTAAGCAAGTTGCCTAGGGGCCTTTAGTAGTGCTCACTTTATCAATTAAGCATGCGATGAAGATATCGTATGAAGGGAAATATGAAGTAGATATTACAAGCAAAAAAGTGTTCAACATCCGGGCACCCAAAATCACAATAGCTTATGCCTTTAAGAAAGCTTTAAAGGGTTAGAGGGGTATAGCTACACAAAGTTTCAAGCACCGGACACATTTGGAAATAGAGATGCTAGTGCTGACTTGTACATATGCATGCATGTGTAGATTTTTCCGTACCACAATTAGCATTGTCTCATTCAACATCCTAAATCTTTGGAGAATTCTTAGATGTTCGAAAGTGATTATTGTGATACCCTGAATAGTGAGAATGCGCTAGCCATCATAATTGCCGCTGTCGCTAATTACTCCCACAGCCATTTCTACAACCTTTCGGACCTCAACTCTGCGCGCAACAATTTTCTTAAGTTAATTGGCCCAAAGCTTGTTTAGTCTTTAAAGACTTCTTCATCGCCAACAGCATGGATAGTACTTTCGGGTTAGCCATGCCGCATCGCTACTTCGATATTTTCTCTAGGCAGATGATAGTCAGTTACAATAGTGAATGCCTTTAAGCAGGAAATAGCTTGAAGATAAGATAAAGTAGATGCAACTGATGCATATAATCAATTGCATTTTGTAAGTAAAGTGAGGTTGTAATACCATCGGAAGATCGGGATGCAAAAAAGCTTTTCCTTAAGAGGTGAGACGGCTTAACGGAATTCATTAAAGTAGCTACAATACAAGTAGAAAAGACAAGGAGAGGAAGAGGATTGTAAGGAGCTTTAAGCTTAAGTAGGAGGAAGGCAGCCGCTAGTTGGTTATAAATCTTTATTATAATATTATGTGATGCGCGCGGGTTGCATGTGGTAAGATAAGCGTATGCGTGTTATTACATTACTTTCTTTTTTGGAAAAGGCTTGTCCTCAAGCTAAGTAAAAAATCGTCTTTATTTTTTAGCTGTTATTATAATATTATTTTTTAAGTTCTCGTAGGCATTATTTTCCTTTAATACTTAAGTAGCAATTTATTAGTCCAAAAGTTTTAGTGATTTAAGTAAAGATGAATAGGCGAGATGAAAATCATGGAATTTGTAAGGGCAAATGCGAAAATTTATAGCAAGATAAAATTCCGAGTTAAAATTAAGTTTTTTTTAATAAACTTGGTAATGTAAGGTATTATCTTGTTTTAGTTAAGCGTTTAAAATATCTTATACTTTTAATTTTTATTTTGCGTTTATAATAAGCTTGTCTTATAGTAATTAGATTTATTTAAGTAAAAGATTATTTGCATATTAGCAAAGCTTGTTTGCTAAAAATATGAGATGGATTTTAATAGTGTTTGGTAGTTTTAGTTGATAGGAGTATCTTTCTTTAGTTAGAACTTGATATAATTTAACTTATTGGTTATCAAATTTCTTTTTTAAGCGACGTGTTTTCTAGTTTTTAGTTGTTATTTAAATTATGTTATTTACGTTTTAGTTGACTTCTTATTAGGATTTATTAATATTATGTTGCTTCTTAGCTTATTAATTTTAAAGGAATTACTTTGCCTTTGCTTAAATTGCCTTGTAGCGTTTAGTAAAAACGTGCGTATTAGCTTGGTTTAGCTTTTTAGTTATTATTAATTCTTTAAAAAATAATAAGATGTTTTAATCTTAATTAATTTGTGATTCATACTTATATTTGAATTGATATGGCAATATCTTTAATGATTTATGTAGCAAGGTGAGTTGGGCATAATCTATTATCGGGAGGAATTTGGATTAGTTATCTTAATAATAATTAATATGTAGCCGAAGTTTTTGATTTAGGTACTGATTTATGATCTTAGTTTGGTTGTTGGTTTAAACGTGGTAAGTAGTGGAAAGTTTTATCTTAATGCTAAGGATATAGCAAAACTTTTTTTAAAATGAGGAAATGAATTGCGGGCCTTGGTCTAACATAATGAACTTTAATGAGTTATTAAATCTTTAGCAATTTAAAATAAAGAGTCAAGCTAAGTCTTATGCAATGCAAGTAAAGTAATAAAAGATGGAAGTTGCTTTCTTAAAAAAGTAATTCATTATAACAAAAATTAAATTAAAGTTGAATTTATTTTTTGGCGTACTTTTAAAGTTTATTATTAAGTATTGCTAAAGCCAATTAGAGATAAGTAACAGGTGTAAGTATTTAAGTGTCTTATCTTGCCAATAGTTTGCTTTGTTATAAGCTAAATAATTGGAAATAAATTTAGCGATGTTTTTTAACATTTTTAATTAATAATATTTTATTTGTAATAATTTAAAAGTCTTAAACTTTTCTTAAATAAATTGTTAATATTTGGTTATGCATATGTTGAATTAATCAAGCTTGAAAGTAATTCACATTAGGCATTCAAAGTCTTCCCTTATATAAAAGTAATTCGTTTTTATGCAAAGTATATTATAAATCTAATTTTTATAATTCCCGGCGTTAAGTTATAAAGGCGTCATGAATTTTATTAACGTAAACTAACTTGATAATAAGGTTTGTTTCATTGTTTACGTTAATTTGGATAAAAGCTAAAGTGCAAATGTTAGGTAGCTATTTTAATTTTTGAAGGATGCGAGGGTTAATTTGATTCGGGTGAATTAAAATGCGAGTTTATAACTTGTCCTTAAATTTGATCTGCTTTTTAACATCTTATTCTTAGCAAGATAACGCATTTGCTATTACGTTTTAATTTCCTAATTAATACATAATTATAAAGTAGAAATTAAATAAGATTTTAAATTATTTTGCTTATTAACTTGTTAGCTTTTTAATAATTTTAAAGTACTTTAATGTTTTATAATTTAAAAAGACTTGAAAGCGTTGGTAGCCTTCTTGCAAAATTAATTCTATGTGCTAATAAGTTAGCAATTTCATAATTGCTAGTATCTTTTTATTATAAATGTTATAATTTAATTTTGCTAAGGCTATAACTTTAGATAAGAAAGTAATTAAGTATTAATATTTTTTATGCTTTTAAAAGAGGATCCTTAAAATAATTCCATTAGATGTGTTAATCTTTATATAAGTTTTTAAGGCAGCGTTATAATGCTTAAGATATGCTGGGGCGAGAATAGTTATTTTAAGCTCCTCGAAGGCTTTCATATGAGGGGGGGTCATATCGAAAGGGATAGACGGCTTGATAAGTTTAACGAGGGGCTTAAAGATCTTCTCATAATTAAAAATAAATTTCCGATAAAAATTGTAAAAGCTTAAGAAGAATTGAATTCCCTTTATTATCGATAGGGGTTTCTAATTGCAAATACATTTGATAACCGTAAGATTAATCTTAATCCCTTTTATTATAATAAAAAACCTTAAGAATTTGATTTTCTTAATATGAAACTTACTTTTGCAAATATTTGTAAGGAGGTTATATTCTTGTAAGCATGCTAATGCTTTTTTAACATAAACTTTGTGTTTTAAAAAGTTATTAAAATACATGATAATATTGTTTAAGTAAGTTATATAAAATACATTTAAGTAATCAAATAACATGTTATTCATATGCTATTAAAAGGTAATTAGGTTATTAGTAAATTCAAAAGGTATCACTTTGCACTTGTAATTGCTGTATTAGGTGCAAAATATTATGTATTCCTTTAAAGCAAGATTTATGCGAATGCAATGAAATGTATTTTAGATATTAATTTTTGTAAAGACCTTAACTTATTTTAGCTATGCAAATAACTCGTTAATTAAGGGAAGCGAATATTGGTCCTTTCAAGTAATCTCATTTAACTTTTAGTAATTGATGTAAAAACGGAAGCCACCATTTGCCTTTTTAATAAACAAGGTAAGGCATACAAAAGAAGCATAACTTAATATAATAAACCCCTTGTTAAAGTTTTCTTTTAAGTACTTCTTTATAACCTAAAGCTTTACTTTATTTTATTAATATAAAAGTTTGTAGTTATAATTGATATCTTTTTTTTAACTTAATTTTATGATTTAATTTAAATATTAAGTTTAAAAGATTATCTATAATGCTTTTAAAAAATGCGCTTGCAAATTCTTGATATTGTAAAGGGAATTTCTTACGCAAGATGTTTTCATAACTAAGCTTAGCTTTCAAAGATTTTTAAAGTTTAGCTTTTTATGTTACCTAATTAATAACTTTATTAATCTCGCTTAACATAATAATAAAAAGCTTTAAGCTTTCTTGTTTAAAGGCGTAATAAAAACTAAACGTATTTAATTTAGCGATATTTGCTTTTGGTAGCTATTGTTATTTTGTAAGATGTTGCCAAGCGAAAACCATATACTTTAAAAAAGATAAGAAAAGCTAATCAAAAGTAAAGGCATGTAATTCTTATTTCATAACTCGTAAGGATTTTTGCATCTTTGTAGCATATATTGTTATAAAAGATTCTCAAATTACTTATCAATTTTCTTAATATTACTTATTTTAAGCACATTTAACCTAACGATGTTTCTTGCATTTTAAGCATCTTGTTACAAAGTATGTTTTGACAGAAAAAGAGTATTATCAAGGCTTGGCGTTAAGTGGGGTAAAGTTATGAAGCTTTGCGAAAGCATGCTTATTAGCTTAAGTAAAAGTTATAATAGTTTTTTTAAAGCTTTAAGGCATCTTTTTTATTTATCGCCGCTTGTTAAAAGAAAACATTTACTTAATTAGCAACTTAGATGTTATAAGAGATAACGTGAGTAAAGTAATTTCAATGCTATTGCAAAATAAGGTATAAGAAATAGTAAAACTTTTATTACTTATTAGCTAACGTTTATCGATTTCCTAAAGATTAATCGTTTACTTTAAGAAAAAGTCTTCTCTTAAGGTTATTCATTTCTTAATTCACTAAAATCTTTCACATTTTTTAAAAAGTTTTCTTTTAAAAAGAGGTTTTTGCTTAGGAATTGTTTTAATATCTTCACTTGCATAACATTAAAGTTAGCAAGATTATAAGGTTCCAAGCAATTTTTAATAATATGTTTTATTTTTCAATAATTATAATAAATAGTAATCTTTGGGGTAAGCAATATCATAAGTAAAGATTTAGCAAGTGCAAAAAAAAGTTTGCGATTTAAAAAAAAGAAAGTAAGTAAGCTTTTTTAAAAAATTGATATGATTCGATTAAAAACAGCAATAAGAAGCTTAGCAATTGTAAATGCTTAACGTTATTCTTAAATACAACGAACTTCTTTATCTAAAAAGTCTATAACGAAAACGAAATCTTAGAAATTATTATTAAAAATAAACTTGTAAATAGCCTAATCTTTAAAAGAAAGGTAAAGGGAATTGTAAAGGCAAGTTATAAAATATCTATCAAAAGAGATATAAGTATCTTGAATTAGCTTGAGAAATTTTAAGTAATAATTGGAAAACAATTAAAAGGATTTTATTTGAAGCTGATTCAAGGAGGTTTCGGCGTTTTTTTGCTTAAAAGCGTTGTTATAAATTTCGCTCAAGTAACTAATTATCTCTTTCGTATTAGTAAAAGAATTTATGGCTCCTTATTTGAAGCGAGGCAAAAAATAATTTTAAGCATCGCCCTTGATATGATTATATAAGGTTACGATTTGGGATTTCTTATTAAGATAATGATTAACGTTAATATTTAACTTGCTAAATATTATTGCAAATTAAGCATATCATTTTAGTTTATTGAAATCGCTAAAGAACTTGTTAATGCGAAGCTTTTAAAAGCGTTTTCTTTAATTATTATATTTATTAAATTTAATATAATAAATGAAATTGTTAAGGAAATCATTTTTATTAAAATTCTTATTAAAAAGGTTATCGTCAAAGCTAGCTTTAAAGTTAAAAAAGGCGCGGCTTTAAGTTATAAGTTAATTAAAGAAATCCAAAACCTTTTGCATGCTTTAATCTTGCTTATCTTAACGCTTATTAAGCTTTTTAATAATCTTTTAAAAATCTTTTCAAGTATTTGCAAGTTAGGTAACTAATGTTAGGTTTTTGTTATTGCTATCAAAATAATTATCGATTGGAAACATTATGATAATGCAAGAATTCAATAAAATAAAAACGTTTCAAGCATAGCCTTGAGTTTATCGATATGAGGAGATGTATGCGAGAGAAGATAATGTATTAAACATATCCTAAACGTAAGAAAGTTAGGCTTTGTTAATTATTAGGATAAAAGTGTTAGTTAAAGGCGTAACTCTTAATTTAATTCTTAAGGAATTACGGCAAAGCTTGTTAGATTTTTCGAAAGAGTTAGAAGTACTTATTTGAAAGTATTAAGGTTTTATTTATTTAAAAGAAAGGAAGTATTATATGCTATAACTTGCAACTTAATTGCGCCTATTAAATGCTTAAGGAAATAACGCATGCGCTTAAGAGATTAAAAAGCAAGAAGCTAATAAAATGCAAATTAATTACGCTTATTAAATACTTAAAAAAATTAATTAAGATATTAAAATCTTTATAAGTAAGGTTAATCTTTTCTAATATAATAACTCAATAAAGTTTATTAAAGTAATTACAATACAAGTAAAAAAGATAAAAAGAAGAAAAGAATTGTAAGAAGCTTTAAGCTTAAGTAAAAGTAAGGCGGCTGCTAATTAGCTACAAACCCTTGTTATAACATCACGTGATGCGCGCAAGTTGCATGCGGCAGGATAAGCGTGTGCGTGCCATCACAAGAGGTTTGAAATAATCGCTTGGCATGAAATACGTGCTTTATTAGGGAAGATAAAGTTCTCTTTTAAGAGGCTTCACAGGATGTTACAAGGCCTACGGATATAATGATCGTGGCGCGAGAGAGAGATTAGTTGGAGGGGGAAGAGGTGTGCTTTGGAGGAGGTCGATTGAGGCATGTTGTTTGGAAGAAGTGGTTTAAGGAATGGTATTATTTTGAGAGATGTTTTTTAAAGGTCTTATAATTCATGATCCTTTAAGTTTATACAACACTCGTGCCTCCGCAAATACTAAAGTGTAAGATCACACTTCTAAGACTAAAGATATCTTTGGAAGAAGCCTTACTAGTTTACTTGTGCTGATTTGTGATCTGTTATGCCTTTGAATTTATTGTAGTGGATTTGAAACATTTTGCCTTTATATAAGATCATCTTCTTTAAATTCCTTCAGTAAACCAACAATAGCAGAAGCCTGCACCCCCGTGATCCAAATCCAAATCCATTTCATAACACGGGACCTGAAAGCGCCAGAAGTCATAAGAAAATGCCTTAGTTTGCAAGATGATTCACAACAAGAATTTCTATTCCAAACCCGGACCAAACTTGGACCAAACCTGTCCGAAGGCGGACTGGACCCAGCACCGGCTTGATATTTAAAAGGTGTTTTTCTTAAAATTAAGCTACAATTTGATAAGCTAGTGCCCTCCACTTTCGGTGTTACCCCTTGGGGAACTGATGATATTACCCATACTGCAGGGGAGGGGTTGTTGGGAGCGCCTTAATGTAACAAAAATCTCGATCGCAATCTAAGCCGGTCTACTTTGCTCTTGATTATACCATTATTTCCTTTATCAAAACGAGAGCGAGTCGATTATTACATTGTGACTTGTCTCCTCCTTAAACCCACTTGGTGCAATTTGCCAAATCTTTCATTTGATAATTGGAAACGCTGGGCATGCTTATACCTAATCTTGAGAAGAGACTCCTTGTCACATATAGCCTAGCCGCAGTATCAGAATGTTGCCCGAAATCTTATCTTGGAGAAGCTTTATAATACACCCGCCAGCAAGGTCAAAAGAGACCTACGCTTAAGATTTGCCAGTCCTACACCACTGGAAAACATGCGCTGAAAAAGCCCACATCGTCCTTTCACATGTGTATTTCTAAATCTAATATCAGAGCTCTTATCAGCTTTTCAAATCCAACTAATAAAAGATTAGAAGCAAACTTTATCTTGAATACTGTGGTAGGGCCACTTGATTGGGATTTGCCCCTCCACAATACTATTTCGGTTTATGCATAATAATCTTATCAACCAAAGAACATCTACTTGACTTCAAATGTCTTGGCAATTAATTTATGCTCCGTACTACTATTTGCTTAATAAAGCCAGATTGACCCCACATAAAAAATATCAACCTCATTCTATTAATTTTGGCAGTTAAACGTCCCATTAGCTTCTTTGGCGGCCTTGGTTTCCAGGTTTGTGCAGAGCGGAACATGAGTCTTCCGAGCACTCCACGATGCGCAATGAATACTTAGTACAGGTGGTAAATATTCCACAAACGACGTCTGAGCGTAATTCCAGAGAATTCTATGAACAGGGGCTTCAACCAGGGGGCACCACCAATAATAGTGCAATATTATACAAAATACCAGGGAAATAGCAGAAGCAACAGCACCAAAGGCCTAGAATACACGGCCTAGAATTGTGGAATATTTACCCCTGATACGAAGTAAAAACGGTTCGAGCACGTTTTTGAATATCTTATCTTACCCGCGAAAAACAAGATTCATGTTTTCTAATATAACTAGGTTATACGATTGGGTTATCTTGAGAAATCCTGGCTAGGACAAACTTAGCGCGTGATCCGACCCGATCTTCTGGCGAGGTAATGATGAACAGAACCGTCGTCTTATTAATTCATAATCCGATATCTCCCCTCGGTTGGTCAGTCGGATTCTGGAAGAATTCCCTCTGTCTGCGAAACGGAATAGAGCCGGACTCAAACCGGAAACTAAGCTCAGACGTGGAATTCTGGAAAGGTATAATAAAAACAATAGCCACTTTCGATCAATATGGGGTTGGACCCAAGACACATTTCTTCCTTTGATCCTTTCAACTACTAAACAAGCGCCATGAGTTGTACCAATGCCACTATCGGAGCTGGGCCTAGATTTTGTTTATCCTTAACGTTTTACCTTCTAGTCGTTTTTGGTGCTGAGATCACTTCTATTCACGTAAATCTGGTTAACAATTACAATTCGTTTATTGGATTGCTTTTTTTGGTGACTAACACGCCTTTTGCTAATTTTATTGACGTGAGATTTTGCAACATGACCGTTTCTTATACGCATTTAGGACAAAAAGACAATATCACTATTATAGCATAATTGCCAATTGATGCCTAAAACGACCGCATGCAAGAAGTTAGCGGTGAAGGATAAATTGCTGGCGAAAGTAATTATATTTAGACTTACAAGGAATTCGTTGTTGGTATTGGCTCTGGCTACGCTACTGTTACGATTGATGCAGGTCTAAATGTTAGCACGAACCAGCATTCCACCGCATGGGCGCTTCTCAATTCGGGTAACGTCAATCTTTATAATCTGGAGAATCTGGCTACCCGCTCATTACACGACCAGGCAGTGATTAGCAAAAGCCTCGTTATAGACTTCTATAGCAGACCCCCAAAGAAATCATATTAAAACAGCTGCTCCCAAGGAGGTCGTCAAGGCATGATGCCCTCGGGATGGCTCCTATGGACCAACACATTTATATTCTTATGTTACACCTATTAGCTCTCACTTAACTTCTTTTATATAACACAAACGACTTATCCCTCTACACTATTAGCTATTATTACGAAGAGCTCGACAAAGTGCTTCAAAATACGTAAATCGCACGAAGTCGCTTTTAAATAGTCTTTCTCATACTTACAAAAAAGCAAAACAAGCATTAATATAGCGTTTAAGCTTTAGACTGGAGATTGCCTTATAAGGGAAACCTTATTCTTGTTATAAGTTTACTTGTGTCTTATACATACCGTTTGTATATGGCAAGATTTTTCGAAAAACATGATGATCATTAATGCTAGTGATGTTATGATCAAACTTATTTTCTCGCGTCGCCTTTACTTTTTTTATTGCTGTCTTTTTCTTGCCTATCTTAAGACAATGGTTTTTCACAACTGCGAATAAAAGATTCCAGAACTTTCAAGATTAAAAAGGAAGGGTTTGCCATAAATCGAAGGTGAGAAGTTTTTTATATCAATGGCTTGGTAAGTCGGAATTCTAATAATAAAAAGTAAAGCATTAAAAGCAAAGAGAAATAGTCTGGACAAACAGCAAAAAGAGCGGGTAAGGAAAACTTAAAGGCAAAACTCGCGATAAAAAGTAAAATCAAAAGTATATTACAAAGCAAAATTCCAATTCCACCTTTGTAATAGTATTAATGCATAACATTAGGATAGTAAGTCCAAGAGCCTATTTTAATACCAGATGCTTATCACGGCCTCTTCGAAGTCCGTTTTAGCTTCCTTAAATTTGTCTTGCCAGGAGTTGACAATCTCAATAGCCGCGCGACCGTAAATCCCAGGCAAGACGAGTAAGCAAAAGTGGGGCGGTAAAGTGCGTATAAGAAAGCTAATAAAAATAAGTAAGGTTAAAGTAAAGCGAGGTAAGCAGAGCAGCGAGTAGTCACGTGCGTCATGGCTTGGCGCGCACGCAAAGTGAGGTGAGGATTGGCGCGAAACAACAGTACATATCAAGCTTCGACTTTTCTTTACAGACGTACTTTTTCTTTCCCCCTTCAATGCTTCTGACATAAACATAACATGTTCCCTCCCTTCCCTTCCCTTCCTTTCCAGGTTCAGTTTCAAATTAAATCAGGTGGACGACAGACGTACCTGACACTTACTTCCTTATAACATATCATTCACTTGATTGAACACTTTCCCGAGTAGGTGTGAAGAACGCAACAAGGATTATCAGACTTTTGAAAATCGAAATATTTGAGCTGAGCGGTAAAGCGATATAAAAGCTAAGCTAAGGAGCGCTAAAAAAAATGCATGATGCTACACTAGATTCCAATCCAATCCAATCGTTCCAACCCTAACCAGTTCGATCAATCCGTCCAATCCAGCTGTGAAGCGCGAAGGTATCCGATACTCAATACCCAAGTGCGTCGATGACTACACTTGGACCCAGAATCAAACTCAAGCTCATCCTCAAGCTCAAGTCGAAGGTTTCGCAATACCGGATACTCGATTCTTTATCCCAAATCAAGGGTTAAGGATCCAAACCGCGACCACGAACAGGCACATCACCAGCAACTAAACAGATATCGATCAAAAACCCAAGCAATGAGGATAACCACTGCGGTTGCTCCCCCCCTCCGCCCTTCCTCCCTTCTTCTAATCCTGTCTGCCACTTCAACATCAAAGAGGAATACTCCCCACACTCCCCCCCTTCCCGTCAAGTCCAAACGCAAGGATAGCCTTCGCCGCACTCCCCATACCACTTTGACTTTGGCTCCTCATTTTCTCCGCCTCGCTTTCAGCCTCCTTTGCAACACCATCTGGAAACCCCGAGACATCAGGTGTCGCAGGCGCAGAAGCCGTGTTGGCATTAGCTACCATACGTTCTGTTATCCGGTCGATTTGCTGTTGCTGTTGATCCGTTTGGCTAAGTGCTTGGGTAAGGGACTTCATTTGCGCAGATTCGTTATCCTGTCCACGCTTTGCGCTCAGCACTTCTTTCGGCTCAGTAGGCGGTAGTGGCAGGGACTTCGGAGCTGGCTCCTTGCTCTTCTCCCTCTCCTTCTCCTTCTCCTTCTCTTTTCCCTTTTTCGAATCCGCAGTCCCATTCGAGCCTTTCCACCAGCTTTTCGTTCCGATACCCGTAAACCCACTTCTCATATCGCTTTCTTCGAATCTCCCATGTCCGGCTGGCGCGTTAAGTAAGTATTCGGCTTCTGCTTCTTCATCCTCGAGCTCCTGGTCATTCAGCTGCTGTGCGAAGATTTTTGATCTGGCGTTCCCGCTTCGAGCTTCCTGCCCATCGACACCTTTGACCCATTTCACGCTGGCGATCATGAAGCTCAAGCCATCGTGAACGCCTTGGTAGCCATCTCGTTTGAAGCCCCATTCCCGACTCTTGATGCCGAAGCGAGTAAGGCTAGCATAGCTTTCCAGTGCTGGGAGGACAAGGATCGTGACGTGACAGTCGCGGTTCTCAGGGACTTCCATAGGACCAGTAGGTGGAGGGGCGAGGATCGCTTCGTCGATGTTGATGGGTTTCTGGACGATGCCGTTCTTAGTAGGGACGTCTATCTCCAGGTCGAGCAACGATATATCGACATCGTCTGACCAAGCGCCGCGGAACCAGCCTTGGTGTATACATGCTGCGATTATGTCGGAATCATCGGTGTAGATATCTGTGCCCCAGACGGCTCTCCTCCGGGTTACCTCTTCCCGGCTGATCTGGCCAAGGTGAACACGAGGAATCCTAATGGTATAGATACTATTCTCGCTTCCTTCAAAATTTGGAAGAGCTTCAGGGGTGCTGGCAAATCCTCTGCCAGGAGTCAAGTCACGTTTCACCGAGGTCCTTCCTGGTTTTATCGTTGATTTGTAATACCCATGACCGAGATTATTTCTGGGGAGATGGGCAACAGAGTCAAGTACAGCCTTGTTGCGAACGGTGGTCTTGGGAATAGGTATCACAGTGTTGGTCTGTGGCGACGGCTTGGCTGGTGTCACGTGGTGATGGTGATGTCGTGGGACATGATGGTGGTGCACGTTGGAATTTGCTTTCTCAAGGCCTGGAGGCGATGGAATCGTCGAGCCTTTGGCGCTCTTAAATGGCGTGAGGTTAGATTGGGATGGGGAGGATGCATTATCAGCTGGATCTGTGCGATGGTGATGGTGACTCAATCAAAGCTCTGTTAGCTGAAATACAAGAAAAGGGAGGATATAACTTACTGGTGATGGTGATGATGATGTGTCTTAGCTCGTTTCCCTCGCCCACTAGGTGTTCGTCTTCCGGTGCTGCTCTCGTCGTCACCTTTACTATCCTCCTCTTTCAGTTTCCGTCGTCGACCACCTCGAGATGCGGAACGAGCAATCTTGTGACCTCCTGTCTCCACTGGCGAGTCTTGCAGGCTATCGAGATCTTCACGACGTAGTTGCCCAGAATTCGAGAACGGCATACCACCTTGAGGACCGGCAGAGACTGGACTTGGGACACCCATCGCTGCACCAACTCCACTCCCGATACCTGAGAACATCTTTCCGAACTCATTCTTAATGCTCGGCTCGGAGCCAGGCCCATTTAGCTGACCTTGAACACCCTGAACTGCCTGTGGAAGGGGCGATGCACGGCCTCTACGGTTCAATTCCTGCACATTTAGGAAGTTTCTCTGCTGCTGCAATTGCTGAGGGTCTTCCACGGGCCGTCTTTGGGGAGACTCATGCGGTTGATATTGGGTTGGAGGAGGTCCACCATATTGTAAGCGATGTTGCTGCTCCTGTTGCTGCTGCTGTTGTTGCTGCTGGGCGATTCGAAGTCTTTCCTGAAGCGAGGCTGTAGCCTCGTAATGCGTCGTAGGTGGAGTTTGGTGAGGTGCTGATGTCGGTTGTGGAGCGGGTCCATACCTGGGCTCATTTGATGCATATGCGGGAGGCGGACCCGAGTATTGAGGGCCAGTGCTTCCTGGGTACTCATATCTTCTCTCGGCTGGCGGAGGTTGATCATACTCAGGCCGCGGGGGTTCATGATGTCCACGATTCCAAACATGCTGTTCTCTTGGTGGCTCTTGAGGCCGACTGTATGCTGCCTGCTGCGCATTCCTTCGTGCCATCTCATGTGCATACTCTTGTTCGGCTCTGTCCCGCTGCTCCCTCTCTCGTTGAATTAGAATCTCTCGCTCTCTTTCGCGTTCTCTTTCCCGTTCTCTATCCCTTTCCAACCTCTCCCGCTCCCGCTGCATCGCCGCCTCTCTTTCTTGTCGCTCTCTCTCCGCATAGCCATATGCTCCATGCCTTTCCTCAAATCCAGGGCGGCCATATCCTGCCTCTTGTCTTTGCGGTTCTGGCGCCCGCGATACGTTTTCTACCCTCCTCCCGAACAAGCCCTCTTGATGTATCGGTCGAGGATTTTCGGGCACTCTCTGCGGTCCATGACTGAAAGCGCTTGGTTGACTGTTTGGCCGTGGCGGAGGTACGTTGGGATTCTGAATACGAGTCGGTTCTCTTCTCTCATCCACCCGCTGACCATATCCTTGTTGCGGCGTGCCAAATTTTCTTCCCTCGGGCGTATACTGGTGGTTCATGTTCGGAGGCGAACCAGCTGAGGCCGAGTTGGCTCTGTTGTCTCTCGGATCGTATGGTCGCTGATGCTCAGGGGTTTGAGGTCTTCGAAATGGCGCATAATCTGGACCATTCGTACCCATTCGAGGTGATGCATGCGCAGGTCCATACATTGGATTTGGAGGCGCAGATGTAGCAACTGGAGATGTATATTGTGACGGCGGTGGCTCTCGTGAAGGTCCTCCAAGCATCGAAGAAATGGACATGCTACTTCCCCCAGTGCTCTGTGGTCGATTCAGGGGAGGTAAAGTCGGCAGATCTCGAGCTGAAGGGAACGACGATGGTGGTCCAACGGAGACAGGAGGTGCCCTTGGTGGGGGTGGACCATATCCATGATGTGCAGGAGCTTGAGGAGCCTGTTGCTGCGGTGAAGAGGGAGGTGGCATACTCCGATTTACGGGTGTTCCATGTCCTATCGATGAAGTACTCTGATGTCTTGTATGTCCTGGTCCTGGTATCGGTGGTCCATCTTGCCCATAATTCCGTGGCGGGTTATAATATGGAGGATCAGAAGGTCGTCGCTGATGTTCTGGGTAAGAGGGCGCAGCAGGTGGAGGATGTGATGATGATGATGGAGGGAAGGGCGCTTGATTCGAGGAGGGGGGAAATGGGGTTCGTCCGTATGGCGATGCGGTATTCCGCGAGAAAGGGTGTTGCGGTTGTCTTGGATCCATGATGTCTTTGGTTTTCCAGCGGTGTGCGTGGGTGTTGAGGTGTGTTTCGGGAGTGACAGCTTCTCCAACGGCGCCCGACCAGCAATCAAAAACTAGCCTCTATCCTACAATACCACTCCTCCTCATGTCGATGTTTATATATCTTCAGCTAGATGTTCGTGCGATCGGATGGAACGAGACTTGGATGACGGGAGCGGCGAAGCAAAGGGCTGATGTCTCGCGAGAGCCACGATGCCCTGTCGATCAGAATCGGAATCAAGAGAAACAGCAAACAGGGTCTGTGTTTAGCCGGGGATCGAGGTGCAGATGCAAAGGAGGATGGAGGTATGCAAGACGTTGATGGTGAAGGACAGTCAGGTATGCGATAGTAGTCGAGGGTGGGATAATGATAGTCGCGAAGTGAAGCTGAAGATGTAAAGCTGCGTGAGTTGTGTGGAGTGGAGGTGTGCAGGTTGAGTGTTGTGCTTTGCTTGGTGTGGTTTGCTCTGGTTTGCTTGCTTCTCCCATGCCTGTCTTGTCCGTCCTGCAGCGTCAAAGTTCTGCTGTACCCATGCCTGGCCATGCCCATGCCCATGACCATGCCCATCTCATGCCCTTGCCCTGCCGGCCCGGGGAGTGGCTGCAACTCTTTTTCCTTTGCGCGAGAGCATCCTTGTTCATCCCTGCACATTTCTGACTTATCCCTGCACAAACCCTCATAATCCCTGCGTCACAGCCAGATGCTGCAGCAGCTAAATCTAAAAAGAGCCACTATGTGATGCACCAACAAGGATCAGTAGCCACTAGATCTTTTCGAGATCCGCTCACCAGCTCAGATGCCTGCTCTTCACAAGCCACTCAACGGATGGAGCTTGAGGGCAGTCTGGGGTCACGTCCAGGGACAAGGCTGTGGGGTTGGTGCAGCCCGAGAACGTCACTTGCCGAGAAGAGAGCAGCAGCAGCAGCTGCAGCTGCAGGGAGAAACAATAATGCGGTGTGATAAGCCGGCTGCATGCGCACGACCACATCTGCATTTAGTGCTTGCGACAGTGAGGTACCGACGACGAGGCCAGTTGTTCTGAATAGCTTCAATTTCATCTCTAGTCTGCAGGGTCGGGAGTGGAGGAAACAGAACACATCTGCGGGCCTACGAATCCTTTCCGAAGACACAACTCGGCCTATCATGCTCGTGTGATAGAGTTCTGACCACACTTCTCTTATCGCAACCGCTTTCCAAGTCCAAGACTTCATGGCCTACGGAACAACAATGTCGAGGTCGCCTTCTTCCTCGGGTCTGCTACCTATGCCTGGATCTCCTGGCTCATCATGGGCAATGTATAAGGCTAGGCTGGGAGCATTGTTTCAAGGCGCGGATACCTCTGTGGTGGTTGCATTCTGGCTATTTGGTACTGCCCCATTGTTCTCTTGATATGGCAGAACTAACCATCCTAGGCCTTATAAACAATGTCTCCTACGTTATCATCCTCTCCGCTGCGCTCGACCTCGTTGGTCCTTCTGTTCCAAAAGGAGTCGTTCTCCTGGCAGATGTCCTCCCGTCTTTCCTCACCAAACTCATCGCTCCATATTTCATCCACGCAGTGCCTTATTCCCTCCGAATGATCGTAATGTGCGGTCTCTCCGCTGCCGGAATGTTCCTTATCGCCCTCACACCATCCGTCCTCACAGGCGGATCCATAGGCATAAAGCTGTTCGGAGTTGGAATGGCATCTCTATCCAGCGGAGTAGGAGAACTGAGCATGTTGGGCTTGACACATTACTACGGTCCATTTTCGCTCGCAGCATGGGGATCTGGCACGGGAGGAGCTGGATTGATAGGAGCAGGACTCTATGTACTCCTCACCAACACGATCGGCCTCAGTGTACGGAACAGCTTATTAGCATGTGCATTCCTCCCATTCATAATGCCTTTAGCATTCTTCCTCATCCTTCCCCAAGCGCCTCTCCGCCGCGCCCACTCAACCAACAAAGACTACACCGCCATCCCTCGAATCTCAATCGACGACTCTGACATAACCTCCCTTCCCACATCTTCCGCCGCTGACGCCCTTCTCGCACCCGGCCCTTCCACCGTTGCCGAAGCCTACACATCGCATTCCCGACCTGTCAGCCCACCCTCCGGAGCATCTCACAACTCTCCAAACAAGAAACCCACGTTCAAACAGAACCTCGCCCGAACACGCGCCCTCTTCTTCCCATACATGCTCCCCCTCCTACTCGTCTACATCGCCGAATACAGCATCAACCAAGGCGTCTCCCCGACTCTCCTCTTCCCTCTGAAGTCCACTCCATTCACAGCCTATCGCTCCTTCTACCCCCTCTACGCCTTCCTCTACCAACTCGGCGTGTTTATCTCTCGCTCCAGCACTCCCTTCTACCGCCTGCACAATATCTATACCCCCTCTTTCCTGCAGATCGCGAACTTAGCCCTCCTCATCCTACACTCCGTCTACTTCTTCATTCCCTCGGTCTGGATCATTTTCCTAGTGGTGTTCTGGGAGGGTTTGTTGGGTGGAGCCGTGTATGTGAACACGTTCGCGGAGATCATGGAGAGCGTGCCGGTGGCCGATAGGGAATTCAGTTTGGGTGCTACAAGCGTGAGTGATAGTGCAGGGATCTGCATTGCCAGTCTGATAGGCATGGTCATCGAAGGGCGATTATGCGAAGCGAACGTAAAGAGGGGGAGACCGTGGTGCAGGGATTTGGATTTATGAACGTAATCTGGTTCGTGATATTGCATAAGTTCGTTGAAAATTAGGAGGCAGTATATTTACGAGCAAGAGAGTACAGATATCGGCAATTATGAGCAACGAGGAATGATCATGAGATATCCACAGCATGCCCTTTTCAGCATATTTTGCAAGGAGTTTACGTCAGTCGGTCGCCATTATGTTTAGTCGATCGAGCAAGCAATCAATCAATCAATCAACAGTCCCAGTTTCCAGCACCATCGCCATGAGCTCAAATTAGAAACGGTCTAAAATCACGTGTGTAGGTACAATCGTTCTTCCGTCCCGCAGTACTAGCGGAGCGGCTGCTGCACATACAAAATTTTTGTTGCACGTCGCAGGATCTCGAAGGTGAATTTATGAGAGCGCTTGTTGCGATATTTACTCGAGCGGGGTAGGTAAGTAAGCGAGCGAGCGAGTGATGACGGGAAGGGTACTCGCTCGCTACCTGCAATCAATGTAAATAATATCTGCTACCGCGAGTCGCTTCAAAACATGGGAAGGGAAGCATTTGGAGAATTGACTGTCTTACAACTCCCTGTTTTCTGATCGGTCGTTGATTGGTTTGGTTTGATTTGGAAGATTGAGAGTGGAGATACGTACCAAGACCTTGAGTCTCTTGAGTAGAGGACTGACTCATGGACTTAAGACTTTGGATATTTGGTTTCATAAGAAGGCTGGGCACTGCATAGATTGAGAATGAGTTGATATATTCATTGTAATCAAAGTATTATGCCTTTTTCTACCCGCTCATTATAGTCCGATAACCCAGCTGAGCTAGCTAATTGAAAGCTGACTATACGTATCGTAGCGAAAAGATAACAACACTACCAACCTACCTCTCGTATTCCATCTCAATCTCACAACCTCTTTTTCAAATCCCGCCTCCTAATAACCTCAACTCTGGGCACAACCCACCTCTCACAACTCCCCTTCTCCTTCCCATTCGCCTCTTCCATTCCCTTCCAAAGCCTGTCCCACTTGTCCTTCTCCTCCCGTATCTTCGCCATACAAGCATCCCTCAGCATAGCCCTCGCCAACTCTTGCACCTCGGGCGTAACCGCCCCCATCACCTTCTCCTTCCCACCCCTCTGCCAAAACCACTCCCTCCTACTCCTCTCGTCATCGATCACTTTCCCACCATTATACCGCTCCGCATCATAATATCCAAACCCCAGCCACGGCCACCGACGTAGCGCCTCCTTCTCCCTCTCCCTCTGCCTCTCACTTTTACCCTCAACCCCATCCTCATCCTCATCTTCCTCCCCTTCACACCCATGCCCCGCATCAACAACCAAATACAAAACCTCCACCCCCCCAAACGAAACAACGCCCCTCATCACCCCCTTGAAATTAAACCCCTTCAAGTCACCCTCATACACAACCGAATACGGGTTACACGCATGCCCGACCGCGAGCCGGCGGATGCGTTTCGAGCGCAGGACTTTGCGGTAGCCCGTCATGCCCTGCTGGATCTCGACGAAGCGGGAGAGCGCGGGCACGGTGCTGAAGAAGAGGATGTCGTGGGAGGGGTTGATAAGGAGGGGCGGTTGTTGGTGGGCGGTGAGGAAGGGACCGAGGGCGAGGGTGTGCGTTTGATGGAGGAGGGGGGTGAGGTGGGTTTTGGAGGTGAGGAGGAGGTGGGGGCTGTAAACGGAGATGGAGTTGGAGTTGGTGGTAGTAGTTGTTATTGTCAGTGAAGTTGGGTTTGAAGCTGAATTAGAAGGTGAGTTTGAAGGTTCTGAGGTGTTGGGGGTTGATATTGATGATTGGGACCTGAATGTGGATATGGATGGGGATGGGATGGATGCGAAGCACTTCAAGTGTACGGGTATTGGCGCTTTATCATATTCTGCCTGGGACATGCACAGGCGCCCAGATTTAAATTCGGCTTTGATTCTGGCGTGCTTGGAGAGTTCGGCGAGGGTGAATGCGAGGTCGAGGGGTATGATGCGAGGTGGCAGGAGGAGGGATAAGATGTGGAGTTGGATCTCTGTGGGGAGGCGGGGAAAGGATTGGAATGTTTGTAGTGGGGAAGAAGTTGCTTCAGAGGAGGTTGGTGGTTCGGTAAGTTTTGAAGCTGAGACTAGGTCCTGGGATGAGGTTGCGGAGGTCGGAAGGTCTTCTGGGTCGGTATACTGGGATGACATGATGACAATGTTGATGACGGGGTCTGGATATGCGTCCGAGTGAAAAGTGGTTCTAACAGAGCAAGGTCGTGAAGAGCCTGATGCCGGCTTTAACAAGAGGTCGAGCGTTTTTATATTTGTTGGTGGCTTATAAATCACGTGTTTGTTGGCTTTTTGTAGGCGCATCAGGTCGAGGTATCAAGCCCTGCTTGCTTTGTTTTTGTCTTGGCTGGCTGCCTGACGGCACATAGGGTATATTATTATTCATTTTTTTCCTGATATGCCGGATTGACATTCGGATATCGAAATTGTAGAAAAACAAGAAGCATTGCGAGTAGAAATCTCTAATCTACTAAATCTAAATTATATGGACTTGCCGCGTTGGACTGCAAGCACTCAGTTTTGCTCTGTCCTTTGAGTTTCAGTAACCAACAACGTGATTTGATAGCCACAAGTAATGGCTTTGATTAATTGAACACCCACAAGTTTCATGTACTTGCAAGATAGTATTAGATCGACGTATAAGTACTGTCTGGCTCTCCAAAATACTTATGTATTCGGCAGCCTAGTCGTCGAAACATCCATTATGCACACGGAATGAAGCTCAAGATTTCTGGTTGGAATAGCCGGCAGTCTTAAATCGATTTTGGGACCATGAGTATAAACTTGTTACTGATTTCCATTGTCTTATTCCGAATTGCGGACTTCGGATATTGAATAGTACTGAATCCCCCAGGAGATATTATATTCAATAAATTGAGCAAGTAGATGTCAGATTGGGTGTAATATCATGGCAAATCTCTAGACTAGTTTGCCCGGGATCCGGTTGCTCGAAACAAATAGCAAATGCAGTTCAATTCAGTATGTATATATTTGTGGTGCAAGCATATCTGCCGTATCGATACTTGCCCAGGAATGGCATCCTGGCAATGATAAAATCAATCATATATATGAAGGTCTGGTTGTTTCCAAGGCTGTACATTCTACCATATATTGTCTCGCTTGGTATATGCGATCCTTCTCTGCTTTTCACCTCTCACCATGTCCGTCATCACCCACCCAGAGCAATGTATCCAAGTTTCCGAATAACACGACCGCGGAAATGATGTCCCGGAAGAAATACCCAGCTAAGGCATCTTTATATACAAGCGAGTAGGAGTTGGAATTATAGCCGATTGCTATCCGCTGGAACTTCTTTTCACGGAGTGTTCGACGACAGTTTTCTATTCCTTGGCTTATTTTCAGGAATACTTGTAGGGTACAGAGATTTTCGAAAGAGACGATGTCGGTGAGAACATTGATGGGAAGGGGTGTTTTGGGGTGTTTGGGCGTGGTGAAGAATGAAGCGGGAAAGAAAGTGTGTTGTCTGCTTATGTGAGGGCTGAAGTGTGCTTTGTCGACTAGTATGAGACTTGGGTCTAGTCATTTTGAGGAGGGGAGGGAGAGTAGGAAAAGCGCGTTGGGATAGGAGAGCGTCCGTTGTTCGAGTTGAAGGCTCCGGAGGTGAGGTGGGTAAGGTGGATGTTCATGAGACGAGGTACTAAAGCAGTGGGGAGATGATGCGATATTGTAGTTCGGTAGGGAGGCGCGGGAAGGGATGGAACGTTGGTGGTTGTGCTAGAGTCGATTCTGTGAGATGTTCGAGTATGCTCTGGAGTTCGAATCGCACGCCTGGATGGCTTGCTACGTCGATCGAATTGGAAGGGAGGCTGAGGGTATTCATAGCCATCTCGAGATTCGATTCTTGGTCATCTTCTACGTGGCCATTGCTATTGGGCCGTGGGGGCTCAAGGGGGATCTCCATACTGGTGCTTTATGATCGTGCGTCGTGTACTTCTAAAATACCTTGGAATCTTAGAAGCTTAGTGGCGTCCTCGTGTATACATCGGGGCCTCACAATTGACGAATTCGGACTTTGGGAGTTTAATCAAATGATTCAGGGGAGAGAATCTTGAAGAAAAAATGTTATGGTGTCGTCCCGGTCGAATGCTTGAGTTTTCCTTCATTATTGTGGCCTAATGATTTAGCTTTTGATCTGGGGACTATCCGTATTAGAACGTCATACGGTAGACGCGAAGAGCTTTCCAGAATATTATGTGTACAAAGTGAGTCATTTTATACTAGTCGACCAAAGTAAATGAAGAGCGCACTTTTAGGTCTAGGAGCAGTACTTGAATTTAAATATGGTGAAGTGTCCAGCGCCATCATCCTCGGTCGCGTATTGCTGTTCCGAATTCGCTTATTGTAGCTACAGACGATTAAAGTCGAGGCAACATATCGAGCTTCAAGAACCCTGAATACCTTGACGCTACTTTTGCTTAGCAGAAGCGTTCCCCACAATGGCTACATGTGAAGATCTGTTTTCGCTCAAGGTAGCGTAAGTCGTGATGTTGCTAGCACCGAATAATGTAGCATTTCCTGGTACGCTTATTTAGTAGGCCAAGAAAGTACGACCCTCGGTATAGCGTTACCGAAGTTTGTGAACGAAGGTAGAAGAACTCAGACCGTATATATTTAACTGAATGTATAAAGGTTATGCGAAGTCTTTCAAGGCAATATTATCTTCTTTCAAAACCACAAACAAAAATTGCGTTACCCTCTTGTCCGATCCAGTTCACGAAGAAGACTGACACTCCTGTTAGTCAAAATGTGTATCAGGCCCCGTGTCGCTGCAGATCATCTGGCAGATTATGCGCAGGTAACAAGTAACAAGTGCCCCGAGATATCTAGAGTCCGATAGGTCCAAGGCATCCAGATTGTTCGAGATGTTTAAGGCGTCCTTGAGGGGAGGGGACGACTTCAGGAACATGCACTGGGACTGGACAGACCCGATGTCAGAAGAAGTAGCCGCAGAATTCAGCTCCTTATGTAACGACTGGATGGACACCTGAGACCCCTTGATTTCCCACCGGAAGGTTCTACACCAACAGCAGAACCCGTACCACCCAATCCCACATTCCATGGGTTTGTGGTTCTGCCAAACGAGTTGAAACTCCAGATCTTGGAAGCGGCTACGCAGCCACGAATAGTAACCATCAGATCAGAAAACGGTTCGAAAAGGACCTTGTCTTCGGATTCTGGTGGGCCAGCCTACTCATATACGGGTTTACTTGGCGCAAACCACTTCACACGGAACTTCGTGTTCATGTTAAACAGCAACCCAATGGTGATAAATATCAAGACCGAAACACTTAACTTTGATACAGTGGAGACCTTAATGGGATTTCTCAATGCGGGAGGTCCGGAAGCAAGACAAGAAGTCAAGAAGCAGTGCATCAAGAGGATTGCAGTCGGCTATCAGTTGCGTGGCCAGGAACCGTGGAACAGCGACAGGTTCCGGTCCATTACTAGGGCCGTCAATTGTTTCGGTATGTTGGAGAAGTTGTTCCTGGTCGAGAGTGGATGGACGTCAAAGAGTGTATATGCGAACTTACCATCGCTTCAGAAGGAGAGAAAGATTTTCAAAATCAAGTGTACAAGTGCGATTGACGAGGAACTCAGGAAGTGGAAGGGGCTGTGGAAGGCATTAGAGAAGGCTACCGGGAACCCTTGCAAGAGATGGATTGTTCCAGAGTTTGAAGTTACTATGCAGGATGATTTGGAATCTAAATTCTAGACCGAGGAAGGTCTCGGAATGATGTGCGGGATTAGGAGCAATCATATGGTGAATCTTCATCACTCAATTGAAATGGATGGCAAAATAGTGTCACTCAGAACTCTAGAGTGCTGAGTACCACCCAAAGTCGGTCTTTTTTCCCTTAGATAAATCATGGCTGTGTTTCAACGTCTATTCAGACAGCCTATTCTTGGCGTATCATCTGCTGGGAGCATTCCATCTAGCATCTGCTACAACCAAGTATGCCTGATGTTCATCTTTGCTCCTACAGTTTGGTCATGTGAAGCTTCTTTCATCATTGGCGATACAATAGTTGCATCTTACACAGACCCCGTTGCTCGAATCATATACTACCCTAGGCAGTTGCAGCTTCGACTTGTCGTCAGCTCGCTTCACAACTCGGTGGTTTTTTTTATTTGGTATTCAGACTCCGCTTAGAAATCCATGATTACTGCTCGAATAAGTTGGTCTGTCTTACCTCAGCTGATGGTGGAGTTACCTGGAGTAGGAATGAAATAACCGTCTCGGGATCCAACCACGATGGTCCGGATGGAATGGTCTGACTTACGGAGATTGTGAAAGGGAATGATACTAGCAGCCTTTGCAACTAATACTAATGCTGTGTGTGATTCTGGGCGCCATGCTGATGCCCCTCAAGTTGTGAATGCTGAAGGGGCATAGGTCGTCAGCTTCATGACTGATGAAGGTGTTTTAGAACCCGCACGAAATTGGCCAGCTGTTGTAGCTTCGAAGATACTGGTCAACACATATGGAGGAGCGACCTGAAAGAACAAGTTGTAAGTATTTGCACCAAAATCTCAGTGGCCGGGCTTACTGGCTTTGAACGGCGAAGATGCATTCTTGTATTCACCAGTGAAGGCAGTGTGAAACCCCAGAAGGTGGTCTTATGCTAGAAAAGATCTTCTGAATTGTTATTAACTTTCTCGAATAGAAGAGTTGTGAGATGCGGAAGAAGTGAAGAGATAATTGGAACTCAAACAAGAGGTCTTCACAACAATGTGCCTGAGGCTGGTCCAGTGGTTAAGAGAAATGAATGAGACACTTTCGGTAGATCACTAGCTTCAACGCAGTTGCTATCCGGTATCATTGCCAATTCAGATTTTGGTGAGTGCCTATCAAGTGAGAAATTTCCCATGATAACTGGCATTAACGTTGCGGAAGCAAATTCCGCACCACAAAATGTTTATTAGTCTATAACGATGTTTTGATAGGTCGTTAACTCAAATCGTTCGTGTACTTTTCCTGGAAATCATATGTCGCGTATTGATTTCACGAATTGTGTGGAGGCTTGCATCGCCGCAGCTTCTGACGGTCCAATCTGAAAGACAGGGCTTTCGATATGCAGCTAAGAATGCTGCGCCACGAAGCCACAGGGCTGGGATATATTTTCCGCGGTCGATACTGAGCTTCATCATCTCTGTTCTTGTTCACAGCTCTTTCTATATGGCTTTCCATCAATAAGTATCTCTTCTTCGCGTTCAGGGGTGCGATGGACCCTCTCAGCGTCTCGATGGCCATTGTTGGCCTTCTCTCGGCGTCGTGGAAAATATCAGAGGTTCTCAGCCCCCTCATTTCTAAAGGAAAGAATGCCCCTGATGAACTTCGGGAGATCAAAACGACCGTTGACACAATACGATCCGTGCTTTCGCAACTCCAGTTGATGTTGCTGGGTCGAATGAAAGTCACAAGGGAGCGAACTTCCCTTATCCTCGTGGATCAGATAGTCGTTACTTTATCGGCTTGTGTGTCAACTTTCTCAGACCTTGATGTATTCGTCGAAACCCTTGGATCAGACGAGAAATTAGGCCTGATGAATCGCATGCGATGGGCAACAAAAGCACCAACAATACAAGAGCACTTGAAGAAGCTGGAAGCCCACAAGGCATCAATGACCCTCATGGTGACAATCTTGACTTGCGATTCGACCTACAAAGCCGAAGATGCTGTGGATGAACTCACAGCGACGATCAAAGCCCTTCTAGATAGCAACAAGCTCATCGCCGAACGTCTTGCCTCTATCGAGATCGGGATGGGGATCGATCCACCCGTCGTTCAACCACCTGATCCACAGACCGAGCCGGAAAATTTTGTTCGAAATGCTGCAGGGTTTGCGTTTGAGGAAGAACTCGAGAACTCTTGGGTATACAAACGGTCTATCGCAAGAGATCCCGGCGGAGCTTTCTCTGTGATAAGCTCAGCTGGGAGAACAGCTTCTTGGTCTATGCTTTCTGGCTTGAGCCTATCTGATAACATTTCGATCATTGCGGTACAGGCCCTACCTTTATATGCTTTTGATATAAGCAACAGCCAGTTCTATCAATTCGGGGAGTTTGACGAGAGTCAAGAGAAACTGCTATCTCCGGAGCAATTGACTCATGTCACACCTTCGAGTGGTAATTCTGGAAGAAAATCGTTCAGAAAACGACTAGTCAGGATAGCGGCGACATTTTCGACGAAGGACCCGAAGACACCAGTACCAGAGGCCAGGGATACGGCAATTCTTCGCGTGTTTGGTGTTGCATTACAACAAAGCATAAGTTACGCCAACGTGGCAATAAGTTTGTTTGACGATCAAGGGCAGTCCTACATTTACGGCTATGTACCCATCGTCGTTGCAAAATGTGGTGTCTACTTGAAAGAAAAAGGCAAGAGCCCAGTGAGCCGCCAAGTAATTAAAGGATGCTAATACCGTTTTAGGGAGAGAAGTGGAGAATATTTTCTATCAAAGTGGTTCGGCAAAGAACGTATTCGAGCTTCAGGGTATATTTGACATGCCTGATCGCTATGGAAAAGGGCTCGACTGGTCGCAGTATCTCGTACATGATGCTGCTAGTTTGGTATTGAGATACCTGAAGACCTTGCCAGAACCAGTCATACCCTTCGATTGTTACAGCCTTTTCATCGCATGCCTCAGCAGAGATGCCGCCACGAAGGATACCATGACCAGCATCGCTGAATTTCAGGACTGCGTAATCAATCTATCGCCCTTGAACCGACAACTCCTCTTATACCTGCTCGATTTGCTTGCTGTTTTTGCATCCAAGTCGCAAATAAACCACATGACATCTTCGCGCCTGGTTGCAGTGTTTCAACCGAGCTTGCTATCGAAAGAGCCACAGTCCATGACAGCGGAGGATCATGAACTGGCAGCTTCAGTGATGGTTTTCATGGTGGAGAATCAGGATCATTTCCTGATTGGTTTGACCGGCACAACGACTGGGGATGGGGCAAACGATGTGACCGATTCGAATGAACAAGCCATGTCTGATAGGATCCCCGAAGGTGTCAGCGAACCGAACTCGCTACCCCGACGTAATAGTGCATAGGCTTGGATTGATTGAGATATCTTCACGAAGTGAATCATATTGGATACTTTTCGCACAGGCCACCTTGCTGTGCTTCAGACAAGGGACTTTCTCGGAATAACAATAGACAGATGATCACGCCTGTCCAGTTTGAGCCATTGTAATTTTGGATATTTTCATTACTAGCCGCACTTTGACTACATGAAGTGTAGAGCCATATTCTGAAAATTCTGGCAACCTGAATCCATCTCAATCGACACCTTTTGTATCATTATTTCTTTGTCTGTGTGGCTTTCATATTTGAAAGTGCCTTTGTGGCAATAACATCGAAGAAAGAGGTCCTCACGGAATAATGTTACCTTAGAATGGCCATTCTCTAAATGTCATTGTTTTGAAAGTGACTGCCTTTGTTCCCAAGATATAGCCAAAGCTACCAGGGTAGATACTGGGACAAACCACTTTTGGGGGAAAAGGATCAGTATAAAAGAAGGCATCAAAACAGAGTGTAGTCGCTAAAGATAAGGTAGGTATATTTAAATAATATTGTGTATTACATAGAAATACTACACACGTCCTTGTCTACTCTTTCGCATCGTCCACAGAAACAAGCAATTCTGATTCATAGACAGCCTCAAAGCTGTCAACACACGTCCATAAACTCGCAGTTCATCCAGATCTAGCTCTAAATGCAATCATGGAGGATCAAGTGAATAATACCGCAGCAATCCCCGCTGATGACGTTGTCATGGTTACGCAAACTCACGAGCAAAGTGTCAACAAGCCTCCAACGTCTTTCCCAATATATTCCAGGCTGGCGCCAGAGCTAAGACTCTCTATCATCAGAGCATCAATATTGCCACGAATCATCGAAATCCGAGAGGAATGAAGTTTCTTTCCTCCAAGATTCAGCAGCCTAATTTGCCTCCCAGCAGAGTTCCAAGGACTTTCCGGAGCCGACCGACTCAGCCGCGATACTCTGCTTGAAACGCACACATACAAGTTCCACAGCTTCATGGAGAACGGATGGCCAGTTCTGATCAATAAGGAAACCGATATCATCTGTTTCGACCGCCCTGAAGCTCTGCACAAATTTGCTAGCAGTCCAAATGCAGCGAAGGTGCTGCGAGTAGAGCTGTTCGGCTCGATCGCAGTACGAGATGATGCGTATGGAAATTCACTTTATAGCATAGCGAACAACTACATGCGGGACATGCCGCTCTTCGGTGCTCTTATGAGAGCAGTCAGAGGCTTTGGCACGTTGAGAAAGCTATATATGCTGCAAGGTGAGTACCCGGAGGGGAGAGAAGATGAAGCCCTCATGAAGATGAATGACTTAAGGCCTTACGCTCAAAATTGTTTCGTCACTGAGAAGCTACTCTGGGATCAAATGTGGTATGAAACAGAACGACTGAATAACTTAACCATCGGACAAAGCTATCGATGGAGAGTTCCAGAGTTTGTGGTCATGAAGGAGGATGATTTCGAAAGTCAATCCGAGGAGGGAGAGCTTGATATCTGAGGCCAGTGCAATTACCTTGGGTCCCAATCGAAATCTTCATCTTCTACCTACTTCATAGGGTAGGCATTTTTCGCACGCTCATCGCAGAGACTCACTTGAGATAAATAGATTATCTGCTTCGTCTAGCTGGGCTACTTCAGTAAACAAACAGGATAATCAACGAATCGATCTTCACTTCATCACCTCTAAAACCTGTCATTATCCCCTGATTTGAATTGAAATCCCTTGAAAGTCCTTTAATTCTACGATGAAATTTGCTCGGAACCATTATCAACACTTAAACTTCCGTTCGTGTAACTTGATCTGCATCCAATTCGCCAAAAATGCAGCAGAAGCGAGCGGGGGTCCCATCCATCACCCCCACTTTTCCTCTGCCATGATCAATCGAGTCACTCAACCTCAATATAGAACCAGACAACATTCATTTGTCACTACTAGACAATTACACCATGAATACAAATCTGCTGATAAAAAGGGCCGAACCCAAGCACATCCCATCCATCGCCTCCATCCAAACCCACTATGCTCTCAACACGGTCCTCACATTCGCTACAGCCGGTCTAACAGACGCCGAGTTCGAAGCCCGATATCAGAACATGGTATCCGAAAACCACCTGCCCTTCTTAGTAGCCGTCATTCCCCGTAAGCGACGACCCGAAAAGTTTGAGGTCCAAAGACAAGGCACACAAACACCGGTGGAGAGTCATGACGAGGGGGAAGAGGTAGTAGTAGGTTATACCTACCTCTCTCCATTTCGACCTTCTCTTCCCGCATATACTCATACAGGCGAACTCTCCTTGTTTGTTCATCCTGAGCATCTTTATAAAGGAATTGGATCCGCGCTACTTGAAAAGTTGCTAGAGGCGTGCGGGCAAAGCAGGATCAGAGAGGTTTTGGCTGTTATGGCTGTTGATGTGGAGACAATTGGTGCGGGGCTGGGCTTGAGGGATTGGTATGTTGGATGGGGGTTTGAAGAGGTGGGGAAGATGGAGAGGGTGGGGTGGAAGATGGGCAGGTGGTGAGTTATCAAATCTAGAGCATTTTTTCTTTCCTATCATTTGATTTTCAATGCAAGCTCCCCAGGAGGAGAAGGTCTACGAGAAGGAAAAGCTGATTGGGAACAGGATCGATGTTATTATCCTGCAGAAGCATGTTGAGGGCTGTGACAGTTCAGTAAATTGTGAGTTTCGATTTATTATTCTTCGCTACGATAAATTGGACCTCTGCTGACCGGATCTCCAGAACCTGTATCGGGGAATGTAATGTGGATGCTTAAGTCCAGTCATTCCAGTTCTTGGTGTTGTAATAGAGAGGTGTCTGTGGTCCTTCCGAAGCGACAATGTAGCCGAGCTGACAGCTCGTGAATGAGACTTTTGGTTGTTTGGCATAGAAGGCGTCGTACTGTTCTCAAGTCAGTATGGCTGTTATGTGTGTAAGATGGAAAGGTTGTGCCCTAGTTCAGAATCTCCTAGTTCAAAAGAACTCGAAAAAGTATCTTGCTTAACCGGCCTTGGGCTTCTGTCCGTAGACTACATAGCTGCCCTTTCGTCAGCTATATGCTGGATTGTTGTCACAATGGGGAACGGGCTTACATTGGTGCATATGCATGGATCTTTGTGTCTTTCATCTCCCCCCGCACCTTTGCGAGGAGAACATCGAGTTCCGCTTTACTCCAGCCCAGTCCCCTAGTGAAGATGGCTAGACTAATGGCTTCCAAGCTACTCAACATGTTCTCCAGCGCCCACATTCCTACCATTCTTGTCAGCCCTAACTACGACCAATCCAACAAAGAGTTGGTCTCTCTTCTTACCAAGCTCTTTCATCCTCTTATCCTTCGGCCACCTATTCGTTGGCCACTTATAGATCACCTCAGTCACGTTCTCAAACCCAGCTGCGATCATCCGCTCCTTATATGTATGCGCCGTGTGGATCTCTCGACCAAGGGCAGTCACACCAGGAATCCCAGTCTTTATCCAATAATTGATCGCCGAGTCCTCTTTGAGTGTGCCGTCTTCAGATTGGTAGGGGAGGCAGATGTCGACGACTTCGATCCATCCTCCTGGGTTGAGGTTTCTGTAACATGGCAGCTTCAGTAAACAACAGCAATCTGAGGAGCTGAGGGTAGAAATGAGATGGTGTGAGTTACTTACTCGTAAGACTGAGAGAAAAACTTAGGCCAGTTCATCAGAGAGCCTGTCATCATGCGACTGTAGATAAAGTCGAACTTGCTCCCAAAGGTCCACTGTTCTTCTATGTCGTCGACTTGGAAGCTCAAATTCGGTGGCACGCTACAAGGACTTAGTATCCTACATCTCCAGCTTAGAACTTGGAGCATCACTCACAATGATGGTTGAATTGGGCTGAGATCGACACCGATGACCTGCAGTGGTCAGCATACACTGGAGTGTCTCTCAAAATCGTGATCTACTCACTTCTGCCTCAGGGTGCTCGTCCGCTGTATACTGATCAGTAGAAATAGGGAAAAGACGACTATCCAGAACTCGTACCGAAATCAATCGCCCAAATCCCGGTCCCAGTTCCAACATCAAGAACGCGATGCAGCTGCTGTTCCTTGGGAATCGGTGCCGTGTGAAGCTTCCCATCAAAAGTCATGTACAGTAAGTGATGCTGGAGATCTGTTCCTTGTTAGCACGCGCGCGTATTACGAGGTCCTGAATCGTACCTAATCGGTCGCTCTCTTGCTCATCGTTTGGAAACAAATACTCTGGATCAATGTCAGACAAATTTCCTTTTTGGATGTATCGTCCCTACGTCCGTCTTTGTAGGCATGGTATCGTCTCCCGTTCTCCTTCCTGTAGTTCAAAATGCTGGAACCGATGGATGTCGTGGAGCTGCCCAGGGCGCTCTGAACAGAGGCGGATCTGTCAGCTTTGTGTGCAGTGTTTAAGAGAAATCCATACCCCGAGAGAAGAATCTGCATCGTCGTAGGTATCGGCCTAGAAAGTATCAACCTATTCCTTATTGCTTGCAGACTTGTGTAGGAGGCTCACCTCGGGTTCGATTCCCGTCGCTGGAGGGGCAGAACCTGCTTCTGGAAGGGTAGACATCGTAAAGTAGCAGAGGTTTTGATGCTTAAAGCCCCATGTAATCTTTGCAGAATCAACGAGATTGAAGCTCTGCAGAAGCTTCGTGCTCTGAAGGCGGGGCAACGAGAATTGAGAGGGGTCACGGAGACCTTGGTAATATCTACAAAAGCCACACATCATTTCCCCCACGGCCCATTCTTCATTCAAATCCTCCTATCGGGGGATAAGCAGTTCACGGAAGTGTTCATCACACTGCATCATGCACGGGATGATGCCACTTTCAACGTCTCTGCCGTATCGCACCCCGGGGAACTACACCCATGGACGTCTTCAACGCGGGATTATCCGCACAATGATTAAATGTGTAGCCAAGTCCGCGATAAAAGCCAGTGACACCCTTTACCACACTGTCGGGACCAACCCCTCTTCCCAATTGGGTGCGCACCGCGTCATCTGGGCAGGAGCATCGAATCATTTTGTGCTTGGCTGATCTTGGTGCGGAAGGAATTTTTCTTTGATGTTTTTTGAGTTCGCAAGGACTGTAGTATGAAAATTTTGAGAGACAAAAAGTTGTGGAATAGCAATAGCTTATAGAAAGTCAAGAAGTTTCGTGGAGAAGTTTACCTTTGAATAAAGTGCGAGCTCCACCTCGGCACTTACTGTATCCCGGCCTTCCGTGAAATGTAATGAGAATTAGACTTCTTTCGAAACTCGCTTCGGGATCATACTGATCACCAAGAGCAAAAAAAATCTTGACCCAGGAGACACTGAGTGTCGATTACTCTGACGACGCAGCCGAGACACGCACAACAGCGACTAGCAATAGACATGGTCACTTTCCAGATGGCTTGGAGAAAGATGCAGAAACCCAGTGAGGCGACTAAATAGTAATCAGAGCAAGAATAATATCTTTACTGGAAGGACTGTGATCCTGAGAGATCATTAGGATAATTAGAACTCAAGAACATGCTTTTTCAACGATTGCAACATTTGAGAAGAGGTTCGGTTTGTCCATTTCGACGTAGCTTTGGCTTTGCGAGCTTTCAACACTCCGACAGCCAAGTTCGAATCTCGTCCAATGTCTAGCGAGGTATCACACCATTGATTGAGCCAGCTCTGTCGAGCCGACTTAGTGCGGGGTATTCACTTGTCAACAATGAAGTAAACATTGATGCAGTCGAAGAGTAGCTCTGCCTATAGCTTTGACATGTGTTCGGCTTCGGCTTCGACTTCTTCTTCCACCAGAGACCAAAGCTTTGTTGATAATCAAAACATCTCGACCAACGCCGGCAGCACTTCGATGTCCTGAATCTCGTAGGGCAAATTGAGGTACAATGGCGCTCATCAACGGAAAGCGCCGTGCCGCTGTGAAAGAGTGTAAGCTCGCTCTCAAGACTTCATCTTCCCTCGTCAAAAACATGCTGCAGTGCGTCTCAACCCTCTAGTATTCTAGGAGGAATAAATGCTGACAGGATAATAGGTCAAGAGGAAAGAAAGGAGATCAATCCAAGCTACCTCAAATACCTCTCTCACAAGCCGAGAAGGCCAAATCAGGAGGGGACTTTGTCTTATTCACCAAACTTCCCAAGGAGATCCAAATCCAGATCTGGAAGATTGTAATCGCCAATTCCCGCTTCATCATCCAAGTCATCGAACGGGCCGGGCAGCACTGGCTAACGGGAAAATGCACGTTTCGGAAACAATCCTGGCGAAAATATTTCCAATTCATCAAGAACCAGCCCGCTGTCCGTCAAGTTTGCCCATTATCCCGAGAACTCGCGACCAGTGCTTGGGGCCCTAGCGTCGTCTGGGGACCTCAACTCCAAGGCGCTGCAGAATATAATCTCAGCGGTAGAGAGATACTGGAAATCTATTTGACGGACTGCAGTCCAAACAGAGCGCAAAGCCCTAGCTTTGGTGGGTATGATGGCTGGACTCGGGACTACGCTCTCTTGGTGGAAGCTTTCGGGTATGTTGATATGTTCGGGATCAAGACTATTGCGATGGACCTTGATAAGTGGTCGAGTGTTGAGACGGAATATGAGTGGTGCGATCGGATAAGCACTTTCTTGAAGTTTCCGGAGATTCTCACGCTCGAGAGGATTGTGCTGTTCTACTCAGAATCAAACATGTGTTCTGAGAAGCTCGCTTTGACCAGATCTATGACTGGAGATTTCGTCACCTTCTCTGACAGTCCGTTGTCCGTCATTCGCGATGATGCGATCAGAAAGCTGATTCGGACGGACAATAGATTTGAGGGGTGCGCCGTGGAGAATTGGAAGATGCCGACATTTGAGTTTGTGCTGAAGAGTGAGTGGAGGAAATGGTCGGGGATTTGGGCGGATACGCATGATACGTGTCTGCACAGTATACCGTACATGCGCACTTTGAGATACCGGATCCCTAGCTATCGATGTGAGTTGGACCATGCGAAGTGGCGGATGAAGGGATTGCTGCATTGGCGAGGGTGATTAGAGGATGAGAAGCTTTCGATGTGATTTTGGGGAGGGACATTGGAGTGTCCCAGCCAGTCTGGCACACACACTTTTCAATATACTAATATATTCTGCATAGATAAGTCAACAGCGATGAATTGACACAAGCAATGATTTCATACCAGTAGTCCATTACACTAAAGTACAATCATCCACTGCCATTTCCCAATAGCAAGTCAATATATACAAGTCTGCCACAGATTCCCTCTCCCCTCAGAAATCTGTAACTCTTCCATTATAACTCCAATCCCCTCTATCCCCCGTACTCCCCCATCTCAACGGCTCATTCTTCGGCCCTCCTACCTCCCCGGTCTTCGGATTCCTATCGCCCTCGAACTCAGGCTTCGCACCCCTCCTGATATCAGGATGTAATTCCTCTCCCTTACCCGTCGACGCTATCCTCGCATTCACAGCTNCAACCTCTACATCCGAAGCCGAACTAGTAGTCTTGACCTCGGAGCTTGATGCCGGTGATTGGTTTATTTGCGGGCGGGCTCGAGGTGCAGACGGGGTTTCGATGGTGGGGTTTATGGTTCGTGGTGTGCTGAAGGCGCCGGTAGATGATTTTTGCAGACGCTCGAATTCTTCTTGTTCTTTTGGGGGAAGTCGTGGTGGTGCTGGGCCGGTGGAGAAGGCTGGTCTAATGGGGGTGGTTGTGAAGAAACGGCGGGAGGGGAGGAGAAACTTTCTTGGTAGTAGGCGTGACATTGTTTCGTATCAACTGAATAGTTATTGTCGAAGTTATCGTGAGACTCTGGATGTTCCAATGCTGGATCTGTATTTGTGTTTGAGGCAGGTGGTGACTTGTGGCGAGCTCCGGATAAATTCAAAGTCAACAGTTCCCACATTACATAATCTTGCCCAAGGCGGTGACCTCTTTCGGCCGCGGGGCGTAAATGCCCTGGTACATCGGACGGCTATTGATCTTGACTCATTCAAATATTTCTGTATCCGCCCTCTGGCTTGAACTCTTGCCCATTGACTCTTCATACACAATTTTCAACACTCGCAATCATGGAAGGTCTTAAGAATAAGTTCGCAGAATGTAAGGCGGAGGGAAGAGTATGTTTAATCATCTTACAATTGCTACCCCTCCATACCGCCACTTGGATGCTAATTGTTGTTTGAATGTAGCCCGCGCTGGTGACATATGTTACAGCTGGGTATCCCACCCCGGCGGAGACTGTGGATGTCATGTTAGGAATGGAGGCTGGTGGATCAGGTAAGAATATCAATTGAACATCAACATTGCAGTGCTAACTTTTTCTGTAGATGTAATTGAACTCGGTATCCCGTTCACGGATCCAATTGCAGATGGTGTCACAATCCAAAAAGCCAACACAGTACGAGCACAACCACCATTGGATTACCATATGCTTACAACTGCAACAGCAAGCCCTCAAGAATGGAGTCTCGGTTACTTCGGTCCTACAAATGGTCCGCGATGCACGAAAGAAAGGCTTGACAGTCCCAGTTCTGTTTATGGGATACTACAACCCGATGCTGAGCTATGGAGAAGAGAAGTTATTGAAGGACTGTAGAGAGGCAGGTGTCAATGGCTTCATTGTCGTTGATCTGCCGCCCGAGGAAGCCGTTACATTCAGGAACTTCTGCACGAGAGGAGGGTGAGTCAGATCTGTTTTACCCATACAAGATTCAGGCGAACATAGATACTGACATTTGCCTTCGCAGACTCTCATACGTCCCTCTTATCGCTCCAGCTACCTCCGAATCACGAATGAAGCTTCTTTGCAAGCTTGCCGACTCCTTCATATACGTTGTTTCGCGGATGGGTGTCACTGGCGCAACTGGGTCACTAAGTACAGGTCTTCCTGACCTTCTGAAAAGAGTCAAGGATTACTCTGGAAATGTCCCAGCTGCAGTTGGATTCGGTGTCAGCACAAGAGAGCACTTCTTGAGTGTGGCCGAGATCGCAGATGGGGTAGTCATTGGCAGTCAGATCATCATCACTTTGGCAGAGTCGAAGGCTGGAGAGGGAGCAAAGAATGTCGAAGAATACTGTGCTAAGGTCTGTGGGAGGAGAAAGGCTGTCAACGGTAACGGAAGTCTGACGAGAGAAGTTGGCATCGTTGAGGCAGTCAATGGCGCGAAAGAGCCAAGTGGAGATAATGTCCATGTTGACGCTATTATCAAGGAGCCCAGCGGACCAAACCTGGTCGACCAGATCGAAGCTCTCAACACGGATGAACCAGTTGATCCTGCATCGATTCCCCAAAGATTTGGAAAATTTGGTGGTCAATATGTTCCCGAGTCGCTGATGGACTGTTTATCCGAGCTGGAAGTAGGATTCAACAAGATCAAGGACGACCCAACGTTCTGGGAGGAGTACAGATCATACTACCCTTGGATGGGACGTCCAGGCCATTTGCATATGGCCGAGAGACTTACTGAGCATGCTGGTGGTGCCAATATCTGGTTAAAGAGAGAAGATCTTAACCATACCGGAAGTCACAAGATCAATAATGCTCTTGGTCAAATTCTCTTGGCAAGACGGTTGGGCAAGACTGAAATTATCTGTGAGACGGGTGCCGGACAGCACGGTGTAGCAACCGCAACTGTCTGCGCCAAGTTCAACATGAAGTGTACGGTCTATATGGGAGCTGTGAGTCAAATGCTCTGTTCTACTTGATCATTGCTGATAATCATCCAGGAAGACGTAAGACGTCAAGCTTTGAACGTCTTCCGCATCAAGCTTCTTGGCGCACAAGTCGTCGCAGTTGAAGCTGGATCTCGCACACTCCGTGATGCAGTCAACGAAGCCATGCGCGCTTGGGTCGTCAAGCTCGACACTACTCACTACATTCTCGGCTCGGCCATTGGTCCCCATCCCTTCCCAACCATTGTCCGCACTTTCCAATCAGTCATCGGCAACGAGACCAAAGCCCAGATGCAAGAAAAGCGCGGCAAGCTCCCAGACGCAGTCGTCGCCTGTGTAGGCGGTGGCTCCAATGCCGTCGGAATGTTCTACCCCTTCTCCAATGACCCATCCGTCAAGCTCCTCGGTGTCGAAGCCGGTGGAGATGGTATTGACACTGACCGCCACAGCGCCACTCTCAGTGGAGGAACAATCGGTGTTCTACATGGTGTCCGTACCTACGTCTTGCAAGACAAGAACGGCCAGATCTCGGATACGCACTCTGTGTCCGCTGGTCTCGACTACCCTGGTGTCGGACCCGAGCTCGCATCTTGGAAAGATAACGAGCGCGCGAAGTTCATCGCGGCCACTGATGCTGAAGCTTTCATCGGGTTCCGCCTTATCTCTCAACTCGAGGGTATCATCCCTGCTTTGGAGACAGCGCATGCAATCTTCGCTGCCATTGAGCTGGCGAAGACGATGGAGAAAGGACAGGATATCGTTATTTGTCTGAGTGGTCGTGGTGATAAGGATGTGCAGAGTGTGGCGGATGAGTTGCCAACTCTTGGGCCGAAGATCGGCTGGGATTTAAGATTTTAGTTTACTCCCGGACTGTGGGTTGAATGGGACTGTTGAAATTGTTGGCATTGATGGGATCGATATGTGTATATGACTTGCGTAGAGGGAATCATAAAAGCTTCTGCTTGGGACGCCTGGTGTTTTGTTATTTATCTTGCAAGGTGTCTGTCAGGTGATTGTTAGGAATTTCTTCTCGTGCAAATTCCCGCAGAGACGTTCAACAAGCAATGGAATGCCGGCCCCCAAGCCAATTCTCTCAAATCGCCCAAGATCCTGCAGATTGCCATTTCTCCTCGGCCTCCTCAGCCTTTTCAACAGTAGAAAACAGCGTCGATCGACTGATGAGCACTCTTTTTCAATCACAGATCCATTGGAGGTGTCCTCGAAACTCCAGTCGGAAACAACAAGGAGATAGCATTCCAATAGCTCAGAGCATTCAATATCAATGCGGCATAACACCTCGGGATCGGAAGACGAAGAATAGGCATTTTGCACACTTTGTGTGGCGAGTCTTGCTTTGATCTTTTCTTTACGAGCTGTAGACTGACGTACAACTGTCCCTTTACCACAGACTTGGACTTTGTGAACTACTCCCCACAGTTGTATATATCCCTTGATCGCCCCTTTGCGAAGTGCAGTGTTGTGAGAGGTCCACACATCAACAAGCCTAAGATCAGTGTCTGAGATCACCCTTTTCACTGGAATCATCCGGCGCCGAACTCCCGCTGTCTTATTGTTGAACCACTCGAAGCTGATTTGTGTTGATACCCCAGCAAGATGGATCCAGCTCCATGACGGCGAAATCGCTGACGATGCTCTAGACTTCGGAAGGTCAGATGGCTTCCGTTGCCTAGAGCTGTGCCACAGAAGACCTCCATGCAAATTTTCCACCCATAACCCAGCGACGAATGTGGCGCCAAAGCATTCTTGGAACCGCTGAGCGAGACCCATGATAGCAGGCAATCGATCAGTCTCGACCGTCAGAGCCATACGCGAATACCGTTGCATCAGAATGTACCATGAGATAAAAGGACCTTGAGGAGACTTCTCAAGTCCAGATCGTCGTACCTCATGTAAGAAGTATTTTAGCGGGCTATTGGTCGGTAACAGATACGTAGCTCTGAGTTCCGAGGTGGTCCCAGTGAGACATTCCCAATGAATCTGCGTGTGTCCGAAATGTGCAAGAACAGGGCTGAGTATCTTTTCTTGCAATATCCAACCTCTTAAGCTCATGCTCGAGCTCTCCAGATCTCCCTTCAGCGTGGACTGCTCTCCGCGTAGCCCAATCTGAGTCCCATCTCGCGTCTGAATATGCAGCTTCCAAGCATCAAAGGTATTCCAGCGATGAAAGAGCCCAGATGTACTATCTTTCGCTGACAGTGCGGATATCGTGATGAAACTGTGCTCAAAGATACTTGCCATGCGGCCACATTCTCTTTCCCAGTCGTCGTCGTCGTCTTGAATTATGCAGAGACAATCGATCCATAAGTAGCGGAGACCTAAGTGGCGCACGAGCTTTATTGCATCTCGGAAGGTCTGGGGTAGCCGTTGTATTGCAATGTTACAAAGATGCTCATGGTAGTTTTGCCGAGTCGTCCTGTACTGCTGGGCCAGCGAGCTCCATCTGTAACTGAGACAAGCGTATCGTGCACGACGACCATTTGATGACATTAGCCGTAGGTAAGAGCCGTTCTCCTCTGCGGGAGAGGCCGGCCCGAGATCAAGAACTCTCGTGGGCAGTCTTTGAGCAGTGTTACGGAGTGCACACCGGGGATGTCCTTGGAGACATTGCGAAGACCAGGTTGCCATAAGATCCATAGCTTCTGTTGAACCACAATAGTTGATCTTAGGTGTACCGAGTCGACCCAAGAGTTCTGGGCCCAGCTCCACATCTAAATGAATAGGATCCTCCTGAGCCTCAGGGGCATCACATTGCAAACCGCAGCGATACAGCTCAAAAGTCACAGTTCTCCCAACTTTCTTCTCCGAGCTCGCAGAATCTTCTTCTGGAGCCTCGCATATCTCAAGCACCGGATGAGGAGCTTCTGAGGAGTATGTGTACATATATGGCATGGATCTAGTGGAGTCAAGGAATCCAAAGTCTGGTTGATCGAATTCTGACATCGAACGATATGCTTCACTGCAAAGCGCGCAGGACTGTGACAGATGCTTTCTAGCCATCTTCAGATTGTCGCCAAGTGGAAAGGCATAGGTGACCGGTTTGGATTTAGAGACTGTCCAACGCGAAGGGTTCAGATCACCGCTAACAATATCTGTAATTGCTTGGGCGCAGGTATCGCAAAGCTGGACCTTGGTCATCCTGGTTCTCGAGGTGCTGTTGCAGCCTAGAAAATGATAATAACCAACCGGTTAACCACTCTTGGATGGCGCTGGGGGTCTCCGAAGTGTAATCAGTCGAAATGATCTTTAATAGATTTGTATCCGACCTAAGCGGATTACGCACTCCACGCATGTCAGCTGAAGAGCACCAGCGAACGTTCTAAATACCGATGTTTACGCCACACACGTGATTCTTGGAAAGCAGATAAGGTAAAACGTGGCTGAAGGAGATCGTGAGGTAGCAAGGCTCAACATTTGTTTCGGATAACATCATTCTGGTTTGGCGTACTTGAGTTCTAAGTACAGGATGAGAGCTGTGATGACCTATATAACTTTACTAGAGATACCACGAAGAATTCGACAAGGTTCGGTAAAGAACCCTCGTAGTCATCGAACTCGTTGCTCGCGGTTGTCTTGAAGTATGCTTGGGGGATTAACAGTGCCAAGTTAGCCCAGTCAGGCTACATATCTTCAAACTGGATATCTCCAATCCTAAATTTACTGCAAAATTTGTACAGTACAACACACATGCAGCCATCGACTTAAAAACGCGTCCTGAATTTCTCTTCTGTCATCACAGTCACACTGGGTTTACTTTACCACTCTGAGTGAGACAACGACCGTGCCGGACCATATTCAACCCGCGGCGACGGCGCTGCTGCCGCTGCGAGTCCGTTTGACATGGAATGCTTCAAGAACTCTGGGAATGCAGTTGAGAACTCCTCAATGTTCGTCTTGGTTTCCTGCACATCTTTGGACACCAAGGGAGTGTAGTCAGGCCAGTTGACAATGTCTTCAGATACAGCCTCGGAACGCAGTTCAGCATCTGGGCTCATGAATATCAATTCCTTTAGACCCCGGAAGCATTCGAGCGCATATAATAAGGCCCAAACCTTGTCCGACTGCCGCAAGAACGAATTTCCTTTTCGGATCGTTGGGGTTATTGATCTTGTCGATGAAAGCATTCTCCAGACAACCTCCGGTTGCGATCAGGTAGATGCAGGTTAGCTCCGCCTTTGGGACTGGAACTGGACCGGGCGACAGTTCCCAGTGCCAGGAGAATTGAGCTATGTCTCCTACTGAGTGAAATTATATCTTATATTGTGAGGGTTGGAAGTAAATAGTTCCCACAACATTTTGTTCGTAGTCTGGTTGAGTGTATTTCGGCCATATATAACTCACTGTGTGCCCACCTGCTCCGTACAAATTCAGTGCAATCCTTCTTGAGTCTCTGCACACGTATAAGACGGCGGGTTGGTGTCTCTTGATAATCAAGTCGTTGGTGCTCCTACCATTGTCGACATCGTGGCGTTTGATTTCGATACAGTTTGGGATGATCGCAAACTCCCACACCGCCAGTTGAAGCTCGAGTGGAAGCTTGAGAAAGAGGCCAAATCGTTGGTCATCGGTTGAGGCTTCGGTCTGGGAAGGACTGTTTGCGTTGTGCGGGATAGTAGACTGCATAGTGCGCAAGTGATGCTTAGTGCCGTGGCTGGTCGTTTGTCCTTCGTCGGCACTGGATACTTGAAATGGGGGTTTTGAGATCTCAGGAGAATACCAAGGGAAGGAAAAGCAGGGTCTCTTTATAGTATTCCACAGTTGAGTACTATAGCCATGAATCATTGATATATTGTGTGTGGGAACCGGTGGTGTTTCCCATGATTCACCGGTGATGACTACCACTTTGAGCTTCTGACAACATATTTTCGCGAATCATGTAGCCCTCCCCGAAAACTTTCCGAAGTCTTCGGTAGTAATTCTGACATCGATCTCCTCGTCTGCATCCGAAGTCCCAGTAAACTGCCTCCTCGCTATAACATATAGGTCTCTAGACCTATGAAATCTGTCCATCGCGATCAGCATCTTTGGCTTCTTCTTCAAATATGCCACCGTCTGGCGGTAAATCTCCTCGCTAAATGCCGGCTACAGCATAATGATCTCGTTGAGGCCCCCAAAACGAGTCCAGGCCATCGGGATCATGGTTTCGGGCTTGAAGTAGCGGGCCCAATTCGCATTCGGACGTCTCATCGAAGGAGGGGTCCCAACTGCCACAGTGCGAACTTTAGTGATATCTTCTAGGATGGGCTCCTTACTTCCTGTGAAAAATTCGCCCATCGCTTGCAATGTATGGAATTGCAGGATGTCTTTGTCGCCAGAAAACAGGATAGGACGGCCGAGGTTGGCCTTGAAGCAGTGCTGATAGCGTGCCAAGACGAAGGATCTTGATTCTCGGCACGTCTGCAACATGGCGTTGAGCGTGGTTTCGATGGTGTTCATTGCGATGCAGTAGGGTATGCTGATGACATGATGGCCATTTCTTATAGATATGATGCGCGTACCAGGTAAAGCGTATTCCCAGATACTGTCCTTCAGCTCGGCTGGTAAGTCCGAGAAGCATGAGGTGTCTGGCGGATTATTTGCGCATTGCTTTATGAGAGAGAGCTTACCAAGCTCGCCAGTCAGTAGCTAAAGAGACATGAACAGAGCTGAGTGTCGTTCTTCACGACATGAGACTTTGATTATACAGACTTTGTGGTAGTAAAACGAAAGTTCGAGCTGAAAGGCAGAATGAAGTGGTATTTTGAAGCATGGGCCTCTAAAATAGGCGGTAGCCACCATCAGGTGAGGAGTGGGCTAAGCCACCAACGGAATAGTGCATTCGTCCTGATATTGTTCATCTATTGAGATAGAAGGGAACTATTTGATCAGTTGTTCTGCATGATTTCGGTTATCACAAGAAAAGAAATAATTATCTAGGATAATTTCCAAAAAGTCCCTTCCCGAAAGTCAAGAGCGAGCCCGTCCCGCAGGATTGAAAGATCGCTTGTTCTATCCAGTGAGCATATAAGTTAGGGAGAAGTAAAGCTTCATGTGAATAATAGTAAGGAAATTTACTTACGGCTGCCAGGGGGTATGTTCAACCCGAGGTACCTTTCCGCAGATGAAGCTTGGAACCCTCTCAGACGCAGTGAGCACTCGGGGGGAAAGACTCACCGGTATGCGGTGTATTAATCGTTGCAGACTCGACGGAGATACGCACGTTGATGGCATGGAAATTTATACGGATCATATGATACAATACCATTGCAAGACGTTTGTGAATCTTGTTCTGTTGGAAGTTATTAATAAATCCGGCTCGGCCGAGTGACCGGGCCGGACATACCATATGCAAGACGACATTTCGCCATATTCTTTAATAAAGCTAAAGAGCCTCGAGAGCCACGTTGATGATTGAATACTGTCCCAATTATCCCAACAAATTCTTTCTCTCCCTCTCTTTTTCGCCCATTGAAAACATGGTCCTGAAAGTTCTGATAGTTGGTGGCGGCATTGCTGGTCCATCTCTCGCTCACTGGCTGTCGCGTCTTAACACCGAAGTGACACTCATCGAGCGATTCCCTAGAATGCGAGCATATGGCCAGCAAGTTGACCTTCGAGGCCAAGGGGTGCCAATGATGAAGAAGATGGGCATCGAAGCCGCAGTTCGTGCCGTCACTGTCCATGAGCCAGGAATGCAGCTCATTGACCAGAGTGGGAAAGAAATGGCGTACTTCCCTAGCATTGCGACAGATTCTACCCAGCAAACTTTCAGCTCGGAGTTTGAAATCATGCGAGGTGATCTGGTCAAGATACTTGTAAGTCGATGGTTGCTCTTATTCCTCCCCATATTCTTCCTACAGCTAAACTTCGCTCAGTATGATCTCACCAAAAGCAAGACCAATGTCCACCATGTCTTCAACACCTCAGTAAAACGCCTCGAACAAGACGATGACAAGAATCCAGATGGCAAAGTGCACGTTCAGTTTACAGACGGCCAAAAAGATGACTTTGACATGGTGGTTGGAGCAGACGGAAGCGGTTCACAAATTCGCAAAATCATGCTTGGTCCAGATGCACCCGATCCAAGATACTCACTCAAGTCTCACATGGGATTCTTCACCATTCCTTCCCTCCCAGGAGATTCCGATCGATGGACATTATGCCATCTACCAGGCCGAAAGGTCATTGGGACGAGACAAGACCAGCCTGACCTTCTTCGCATTTACATGATCGTCCACGGAAAGCAGCCTGCTCTTGAGGCAGCGCAAAATTCTGAAAGCCTGGAGGAGTTGAAGAAGGCATGGTCGCAGTTGTTCGAAAATGGCGGGTGGAAGACTGATCGTTTCATGCATGGTCTTAAGCATTCACCGTTGGCTGATGATCTCTATTCAACTCGGCTGGAAGAGGTTCGGCTCCCGAAATGCAGTTGGTCCAAAGGGCGGGTTGTGTTGATCGGTGATGCAGCACATTCTCAGGCGGTGAACGGTCAAGGTGTTACTCTTGGATTTGTGGGGTCTTATATTCTCGCTGGTGAGATCGCAGCACTGGCGAGACAAGAGGGGACCTCTCTGTCTGCTGCTGTTGGTCAAGGGGTGAAAAACTACGAGAAGAAGTTCCGTCCTATGGTATCTCAGACACAGGGAAGTAGCTTCGGCTTAGGAGTTCTCCTCCCCCAATCGAAGTTCGGGATTGGAATTCTCCATACGATCGCGGGATGGGCGGCGTATTTGGGCTACGGTCAATCCGGTGGTACTGGTGCAGATAGCAAGGCGACATGGTCGTTGCCTCAATATCCAGAGCTGGAGGGGAAATAGAACTGAGTGTGACAATAATGGGATTGAATATCAACTGTGGGCGTTAACTACACGCATAATGTCAGGCAAGAGGTTGAACTAAGCTTTTGGGGCACTCCTTTGTCATAGCTCGCAAGAAGTTCAAGCATATCTTCTCGGCATAATCCCAGTTGTAACGGAATGACTCAATCTCGGGCTGAAACCACAGTTGTCCCTGTTATTGGCACCTCATATCGGTGTCTGAAGCTAGGATTCTAGGGCAGAGCCGAAACGGACCATAGCAAAGGAGTGCTGATAAAGTTCGAGCTTAAATACTCAAATGTCCCAAAGCATCGTGATCCAGATGTACCGGAAGCTAGGTAGTATGTAATATGGAGAGTTCGCTACTGATGTGCTGATTAGAGAACAAATTTGGCGCAATGTTCTCCTGATATTGAACTGGAGGGGCGGATGGTAAAAGTTGCAGGAATGACCATCGCAGAAGTTCTCCATCGATAGCTAGTAACTCTTAGACGCTGCATTTCTTTGCATAATTAGCTTTCTGTCAATAGGGTGCTTCCTGGGAGTCTGAACCTTTCTATTGGATGAAATCCTTAGTTTTCGACTTGCGAGTGTGGGACAAAGTATAACCTGAAGTCAAAGCTAGTGGGTCTGTGCGAACCACAAACTCTATCTGTACGCCGCTCTCCAGTCCCGTTCATCCAGAAAATCATTCAAATACTGCCACATTCCTTGATTTTGTGGATCAGTCAAATGTGCAGCGTCGCTTCCCCGACACACAAAGTTGAGGCTCCTTCAACCACTCTCGATTGGCCGCCCCTCGATACATCACACTTGGCAGTACTCGACTACAACAAAATCATGGACTTTCGTTCATAGCATCATGATCGAAATGACGGGCCCGTGAAAGTGATTCTCCCCCTTAGAGACATGTCGACGAGCCAGGGAGCGCTACCCCCACCTCCTGGTGTTGTTGCTGATCTGCGCAATCCCCGCGACGTCCTCAACACGGTTACGTTTGTTGTGCAAGCGTTTTGTCTAGCTGTCGCTACCATATTTGTTGCTCTGCGGATGTATACAAGATTAATAATCCAGAATTCAACCTTCGGGGAGGACTGTAAGTATCATGTCCCACGGACTTGTTGCACTGTGGAGTAGGCTGACCTTACAAGGGGTATGTCTGGCTGCTTGGGTAATGTTTTTGGGATACATAGCGGACAACATACTTCGTAAGTCTCTTTGCATTTTACATTACCAGGAGTGGGCGACTGATCAATATTTGGATGGTTAGTTGGGGTTTTTGGTGGCGGATATAATGTCTGGGAAGTTTCTCGAATCGAATTGAAGGACTTCCTGAAAGTAAGACACAATGCGCATTTCTTGGGAATTTGAGATTGTTGGCATTTGCTGAAAAAGAAATAGGTCAATTACGGAGGTCTTCTCTTTTACGGGCCGACGGCATGTCTGATCAAGCTCACACTTCTTCTCTTTACTGCTCGGTTGTTCAAGACCGCCCACAAATCCACGATCGCTGTCAATATCTTCATCTTCGTCGTTTTGGGCTTCTACGTACCGATGCAATTTGCTAAGATTTTCGTCTGCACTCCAATCCCCGCTTACTGGGATCGAGCACCATATCCTAATGCGACCTGTCTGGACATGAGAGTGATATATCTATCGGATACAATCATGAGCACCGTCACAGATCTGGCCGTGCTGATTGTGCCTATACCGTTGGTTTGGGGAGCTAGGATGCCACTGAGAATGAAATTGAGAGCCATTGGAATGCTCGCGGCAGGAGGTCTTGCGGTGGTGGCCAGTATCACGAGAGTAGTGTTTGTGAGGCAGATATGGGAGACGCATAATGGAACGTTGTATGGAGCTGCTTTCAACTTATTCGGGTTGGTGAAAATCAGATATGCTCCAAGTGAGCGAAGATGTGCTTTCAACTTGCTGATATTCTTACAGAGCGGCGGAGACTTCCATTGGTCTGATCTGCGCTTGCCTCCCCTCGATAAGCATTTTTCTGGCCCACCATGGCGGGCAAAGCGGATCGACAACGGCCAGTTCAACCGCGCATGTTGTTGAGCTAGGGATTGTTGAGAACGATCACGGGAACGAATCACAACCGAACAAATGATGTCTAAACATAGAGAAAATCAATGTAACTTACAATCCTTGCCTGGATTGGGCCGAGTCTGCGTGAGGACTATTTGAAGTTCCCAAACAGGCAGAGAAAGATCAATTTTGCGGCGTGAAAGACTATTCAGGTTCAGTATCGCCCTTCAGAACGTTTTTGCCGAAGGGTATCTATGAGGCTCTTCTACTGCAGCTTTTACCTGTGTCCCGTCCACCATTTGACGGAATGATGGAATGCTCTATGGCAGTATTCGGATTGCGCAATGCGGAAGCGAAAGGCTAGACCATGAAATGTTTGGACGACATGGTATGTCTGTGTGTCAGCCTGAGGGAGTTGTCTTCATTGTGCATCCCAAAGGCCAAGTGAAGTCGACGCAAATTTTCAGCTGAGATATTCAGGAACATTTTTGAATTTGATCTATACAAGTGTGGAAAGTCAATAGAGACACAGGTGGGAGAGTAGAGCTATAACTTATTAATCACTGAGCTCGACCCTTGGTGAAGACTAATCAGACGAGGATCGTATCAGTACTGGCCAGAATTCGGGACCGTCATGACATTTGTCTTGATACCAACACCAGCTAGGAACAGGAATACTCAGAACGAACCAAAACAGCAGCCTCTGCAGGTGGTCTAAAAGGAGGTGAAGTGATCCAAGAAATTCAAGCTTTCGATGTACACGACCTCCTGACTTTGGGCTTGTCACCTTTTCACTACATAAACTACCTCAATCCCTGAAATCTGACTTTGCTTGGGAGATTTGCTGCATTCCATTTACAATAATCTTACACTTCAAGACCTCTGTCTACACGTAACCTCACACCAAACAGGAATGTCCCTCGGCAGATGTTCAGCATATTTACAGCGCTTGTCCACCTGTGATATCGAACATCGCGTATGTCCAATCACTACCGACGCCCAGGCCATTTCCATTTATCATAGTCCAAACCAGTTTTCGAGTCAAGGACACGGAAACGGAGAGAAGAGTCCTCGAAAACCCACGATCTCATTCTCGCGTGCTCTCGATAATCATTCATAAACGTACATTTCAGTTTAGTATCTCTCGCGAAGGTCACCGTTGACATTGGACCTCGGACCGTTTCAAGTCTCGGAACATACTCAAGACTTGGAATTCTGATCGTTGGCTGCCAGTCCATGGAGTCGACTGAAACATTACTGGGGCGAAAAGTGACGTAAAGACGTTCGACCGGGTGCTGAGCCCATTGTGTGTCTGTTCCAACGACGAGCTCAGGAGGATTCCATTGATCGAGCTTCGGTCGCACACCGCGAATAGGCCGAACGATGGACTTTCGAACGTCCGTCCAGCGATGACGAGCAATGAAATTGGCTTCTTTGGGAAAGAACTCAGCTGGTACTCCACTGGTTGGAATCATTCTGTTAGGCTCCGCTTCATTGATCCACAGGACACGTAGACCCGTAAAGTATCTGCAGATCAACACAACGTCTTCGGCTCTCAGTAAGCGTGGGAGGGAGACTGCCAAGCACTGGACCTTGGGAGGCTCAACAAGAGGCAGTCTCTTTTCTAGATGCGTGTAGGCTATCCATTCCACCATACCAATGTCTAGCTCCAGGTAATCGCGGTCATATCTGAATCGAATCGGGGCAGGCAGGTAGGATTCGAAAACCGGTGTGAATTGTTTAAGACCAGCAACTCTCGCATCGTAGCAGGCTCTGAGCATCCCTGGTCTTGAGTATCGCAGACGAATTTGGAAGGGTACGTCTGGAAAGTTGACATTGTCCTCTGACAAGGATGCTGGATATGAGAGGCAAACGACCTGGCGACATGGCTCAGCTAGCTGCCAAATCATAAGTTGGATCTCCTTCGGCCTAGGGGGTTGACATGTCAGTAGATGCTGTCTCATGTGCGTACTCGGGAAGACTTGCAATCGAGGGAAATGAGGAAAGCTCTTCAGCTGTTTCGTGAACCACGGACATGATCGGGTGAAGAAGTCGATCCAAGGAGGGTCGAATTTGTAAGGACGGTGCATGATTACCGACGGTGGATATCTGGAGTTGCGGACGAGATGCAGAAGATAGGTGAATGGTGCTTCCAAACGAGACTCTGTAAACACAGTTAGCAACCGGTCGTATGTCGCAATTGTTGTTTGTTTACATGCGCCGCGCTCTACCTCGTGGCAAGATCTTGAAAAAGCCGCCTGAGTGCCTGGGTGCGAAGCTGGCGTCCGAGGGATCGACGATTGAAGAGATAAAATCAGTACGGTTCCTTTTTTAGAGCTCGTAGTCGAGAATTTCGAACAAGAGTCGACGGTGCTGAGAGAAAAGATGCGGCTTGGTGCGAGATTGGTGAAGATATGATATCACTCGATAAGGCATCAACATCCAAGCAGGCGCTTATTAGCACAACTACCTCTAACTGCCCGCCGAAGTGAATTTAGATATTCAACGTTCGACGTGATTATTGCAGTCTCACTTTGTCAACAAGGATCAGGAGAGCCCGGCAGCATGAATGTACCGTGCCGAGAAGGAAATGCAGCTGGCCACGTGACTTGTCCACCACAAATCGACTCGGAGAATCTACCAACAGTAACATCGATGGAGTTATGTAACGACCGTGAATACGAGACGTGTAAATCCATCTCAATTAAATTAGTTTCGAATTGATCATGCAAACCCAAGTTGCGAGAGCAATGTGTAGCAGGCGTGGAGTACCCGCAGCTGCCCTTGCCAGGAGAACTGCATTCATTCGACTGCACCTGCTACACAATATTCTGGTCTCAACTAACAAGATCACATCGGACAATGATACCACTGCAAACTATCTTCTCCATATATATCAACACCGTCTAGTCCGTCGATCACTTTCCGGGGACCACCCAGCTTCTGGTGCATCCCCACTTTCGCTTATCAGAAAAGAAAACAACATTGTCGTTGGAGGCATAATTCAAGTTGGCGATACAAGAACGCCCAGAATCACTGTTCGGCATTTGGATTCTTCTGGTATGTATATTCTGCTTCAAATGGTAGAGTGGAGAATTTCATTCCATTTTGTAGAGCTGTCGTAGTTGGTCCTAGAAAGCTCCCACGCCATGCATCTTTCCTAGCAACGTTGCTGATGCCTTCGCTGGAAACCACCAGCGTATGTATGAATTTGAACTCGGAACTCAAGTCGGAATACCATTCTTGATTGCGCTACCCTCATTCCTGAATGCAACATAGAAGTTTGGTCTTGCTAATTGTCGCAATCTGCTGCCTCTCTGCACACGGAAAGGTGATCAGCGCCTCGATGCCTGTGAGTTTGCGAGAGTCTTGACCGGAGGCTTTGTGATCTACCTAAAGTATCAGCAGGAATTTCAGGATAGGAATTGTGAGCATTCTTACCTCAACACACTCACCAAGCCAAGCTTCAACACCGAGCCCATTCGTGAACATCACCTCCGTCTTGGTCTTTCTCAGTCGCTGCAGCTCCTTACCCTCCTCAATAGCCATAATGTGGTTGTCCGTATCTGCCTTTCGGAAAGTCTCCTCCCGCTCATCTTCGCTCATATCCTCCAGCTCAGCAGCCAGTCTAGCTCTAGCCTCCTCGGCAGCAGCCAAGATAGCAGCCTGCTTGAGCTGCAGCTTCGCAGTTAGCTCGACTTTAGCTTCCACCAGCTTGCGCTGCCAGACCCCCTGCATCCATGCTCGGAGTTGATTGTCGTTACCGGCAGTCTTCCATGGTAGAACAAGGAGTCGCAGATTGTAGAAGCCGGCAACATCTTCTGAGGTATAGAGGTACATATCGTTTCCAGCCACGATGAGGGTTTGTAGATTGGCGTGCATGAGTATGAGCTCTTGGTGAGCGAGGAACTGGTCCTTGACATCGGGGGGATCGACGAAGGTGTTGAAGGTACAGGCGCCATCGGGACCATCGATCAGTAGCGTGTCAATGCAGAAGCTGAATGGAATTGGGTGGGGCAGACGGTGGCCGAAGGTCCAGTGGTACATCTTCTTGGCTTCATTGCGGGACTCGCGGCAGACAGAGAGGATGGCTGGAAGAGTGTAGACAGCACGGACACGATAGACCCATTCTTGTGCGCCATTGACTGTAGCCCAGGTGCTGGCATCCTTGATGGTCACTATTCTACCTTCGGTGGAATTGCGCCAGATCTTGCCGCGGATCTCGAGTGGGAGCTTGCGGAAGAGGGTGAACCTGTCGAGCAAGGTGAGGAACTCGAATGTGTAGTCCATGGTCTTTCTCTCAAGGTTGTTTGCAGCTCGTGTGAGGTTGATGGGTTCCAAAGTCGAGATTGTTTATGTTTGAGGGAGAGCACGTGGTGGCATCGGCCGAAGGAAAATCTCGGCTCCCGCCAAGCCCAACTCTCTAGCGACGTCAACCTCACAACAACAAAAAAGGCACAAATTGACAGCTCGACAAGCAATACGATCAAGCTTTTCTACGGACGATGGAAGATGAGACAGAGTGGCCTCGATAATGAGAGACAAAAAGTGGTGAATCTTCACGATAGTGTGGCAGGTCAAAGTATGATGGTAACATTCCTCCGGAGGTCGAGCGGTTGTCGAACCAAAGTGGGAGTCGCACTGGGCACCCACAGTAGCGCAACGATGCAGAGGTGAATTGGTCTCGGAACAGATTGAAGAAGAAATTTAAACAGGTGAAAAATGTATTGCAGGTTATACCAAAGCGGTCAGCAATTGATGTTTGTTGGAGGTGCCGCAAAGCCGTCGCAATAGCAGCAAGATGAGCGAAGAGAGAAGTTTTCCAGAGGAAAGCAAAGACCGGCAAGAAGGGAAGCGCAAGGGAAAAAAAAGGAAGGATGGAGTAATCAAGGATTGCATCGCAGAAAAATGATGCTACAATGTCAATTCTCAAGTTAAGGTACCCAACTGACGGATGCCCGTGTTGTTCAATCCTCGCTTAATCTAAGCCCCACATTTTGCTCCAAAACAGTGGGAAAAAATCACGATTGATAATTCTCGATCAGATGCAAATCAGAGTAGCCGCAAGAAATTGCAAAACTTTCACATCTACATTGGAAGGATCAGTCCCATGTAGACGCTTAGTACAAAGGCCGAACCTCTGTTTATAATCAGCCCAACAACCTTGGGAGCTGTTAGTCGCACCTCAGGCGGGTTGAAAGAACTATGAAACCCTCTTGCCTTGGCTCGACTCTACTAAATCTCGAACTGAAATCGCTTTTTTTCCTAGATATAGATTATAATTAGGTTGCAGCTCGTACAGAACCGAGCTTCGACCTGACGAGGATTTCGGGTTTGCCGGTCAAGCTCCCGTCTACACAAGCTGGCAAGACCTCCGATGCTAAGAGTCAAGATTTTTTGAGGATATGAAGATGTGGTTATACGATTCATAAAGTCATGGCGTTTCGTCATATAATACATCCTGGGTCTGCTTGTCCGACCGTTATCTCGTATCACCAACCCTGCTCAGCAGCTAGAATTTGCCCAAGGTGAGTACAAAAGCTACTGAGAGTCTCTATGATTTTCTTTCAATTAGATGTGATACTCGGATAGCTATCTCGTTCGTGAAAAGCCAAACAACCTTTTGGGACATCACGAGTTCACCTTTGGCGCTTTTGCGGGGACGCACAATCGAACTCAGCAAGCCACTTTCGACCTTCAAGTTACAGTGATAGATACAAAGTCGCGAGTGCTGGACTCTTGTGAAATATGGGGAACAATTTGGTGTATCTACAAAGTTACCGCGACGAGCTTTGGGCATGGACTCATTATCTCAGCAGCTGGTCCCGCCATCGCTTCCGGGAAGCTGCCACTCTAGCCCTGGAACCAAGAGCTATAGGGAACAAGACGTGCTTGTTGAAGGAAAGATATGATATCTCTCTACAATGAATGTCATTGCAGCACAACGGGGAAGATATCAAGGTCTGGGCCGAAGATACGGACGATAAGCACAGGACGACGACGCAACAGCGCACACAGCAGCAGTCACGGATTTAAGCAAACACGCGGCGAAATCAAGGACGAGAGAACCATCTCATTCATCTATCCATCTGTCCATCCACCCATCCTACTACCCAAGCTCACTCCTCCCATCTCTGACTTCCCACCACAACTACTTCCTCAACATCCTCTCACCCCCGATAACACCGACCCCCTTTCCTCCCAACCCCTTCCTCTCTCCCCCAACAGCCCCAAACTTCCCACTCCAGTTTCCCCCTCCATACTCCGGTGTTGAACCAGAGAGCAGACTTCTGTTGCGGTCGAAGACGCGCTTCTTGGCGGCCAGGGCGCTGGCGACGGTGCTGGTGGTGCTGGTGGTGGTGGTGGTGGCAGGCTCGAAGGCCGCCGTAAGGCGGATGAGAGCGTCGAAGCTTACTCGGCGGACGGGACGAGGAGAGACAATCTCTGAGACGGGAGACTGTGGGTTTGGTCTGTTAGTTCGGAGGACGACTGGAAGTTATTGGGGAGGGAGAAGGTGATGGGATGGGGAGGAGACTTACGGAGGAGAGGACTGGAGAGCCGATGATTGCAGCGTCGTTCTTGAGAAGGTTGAGGAGAGATGGTGACGATGCCATTCTGATGATTGGATGGTTGTTATTTGTTGAGAAATGGGAATTGGATGGTTGAGTTGGGTTGAAAGACGAGGCTGAGAATCTAGGATTAAGGCGGGCTGTGGGACTGGGGTTCGCTTGCTTAAGGGATTATCTCGTACATATCAATTCACCTTCACTTTTGGTGCTCCTGGACTTCAGATATCTATTCACTATCGACTGGTAAGTATCTGCCAGACTGTCATTATCATGTAGCTCTTGATTCTGAAAGTCACTACTGATGGAGCTGAGATGACGTGTTCCATAGCAACAAACCACGCGCGAAGTCTTCAATGTACTCTATTCTCCCTTATACATGGGCTAGCACTTTGTCCGAGGATTGATTAATCAAGTCTTCCAAAAATTTAGCTCTGCACTTTATGCGGTCTGGTATCTGCTTACCGAGCTGGCCATAAGCTGCGCCATTTCAGCATCACCGATAAATCCAATAGCGGGTGTTTGTGCCGCTGAGTTGCCTTCTTTGAACCAAGCCGGCACATGTTTCAAGAACATTTCCCTGCCCCAGCTGTCAATGGATGCTGTTGCGCAGATCCTGAGCCTCTTCAGATTCAAAAAATTACCAGCGAAAGACATCGCCCAGCCTCAGCCTGCCTAACCCCGTGGCGAAGCTAGGCTCTACAAAGTCTCGAGTAGACGTAGGAAGGCTAGCGAGATGCCGAATCTTATAAGGCTAAGGCAGGCTGAGGCGATAAGATAATAGGCAAAAGAAGTCTCGCAAGGCTAAAAGATAGTAGATCAAAATCGCAATTTCCCAAAGTCAGGGACCCCTAAAAGCTCTTTTAACTCCGAAAATTCCCTTGTCTACCTACTCGATCACAGCCTTAGCCTGCATTAGCTCTCAGATGGGAGAAGGCAGAGTTAAGCTCTCAGTCAGGAGTAGGCAGGCTCGGCTAGGCTGGCCAGGGCTGAGCTTGGGCTGGGCGAAGTTGTTGGCTGAAAATTACACACGGTATGCCTGACGAGCCAGAGGCTACTAGGCTTTTCCGCTCTGAAGACAATAGAGCGAAGATGCGTCTGTAATCGAGATAATCCCTCGGCTGGCCAGTTAAACGAGTCTTTAGAAATCTTAACGCTGATGAAGAAGCCAACGAGCACGTCACTGGAAGGATATATCAAGGTATCGGCCTCCCAGTTGATGTAGATAGATATTGGGTGGTTGAGCTTTCTCATGGAGAACACGTTGAATTGTTTCGAAGCGACGTCTCTCGCCTCCTTGTATACTTGCAAGATGGCTGGGGCTCTTGCTCTTCAGATTATTCTTACTACTGCTACTTTGGTATATTCGAAGTTCGTTCGTTGCGAAGGGAAAGGAGCCCGGGTGGCAAGTCGCGCTGAAAACTCCGAGGTTGCGACTAGCGCGCCAAGTCTCGCTTAATTTTGGGAAGTGAATGCCAATAATCACTAGATAAGAGTAATAGTTCGTTAGAGGTGCCTAATCTACTTTCACATAATCATGCGTCGTGGTGTTCACCTATATTCCACGCTTCTCTTCAGCGTCCATGCATTCAAACACTCCGCTACGCTGTTGCAGCGGAAAGTCGTGTCATTAGGGTCGAGCGGACAGAAATGACGATCTTCAGCTTAATATCGTACACCAATAGTTGGGCATCGTTGCTTCGACTTCCGTTCCGTCAGGTTGGATTGCAAACAGGCTTGACGAGCAGATCAAAATGTCAAAGCCAAGTAGGTTTGTGAAGTTGTTGTGGCTGATGTTTATCTACATCCTCAAAGTTCCTGACTCCAAACCTCCCGGCTTCTGATCATCGTTATCTTGGATATCTGTTATTAGACTTCCCTGAACACTACATCTTGTCTCCTCACGCCCTTCCAGTTATCCGCGCTCGCACCGGCATTGATCGTCGAGGGAACTGTTAGATGTTCAGCGATCTGCGTTTAATGCCTGGCTGGTCACTTCGACATACTCAGTGATCTGGGTATCTCGGCCTCATTACACCCTCAGTGACGATTTCTACCTCACTTGCTTCCCAATACTTTCCACGATCAACTCCGCAGAAGATCATCTGTCGATGAAGAGTGACCAAGTCTCTCAGCTCCTGCCGGTCGAGGGATGTTACTGATGTTGGTGCAGTCTTAGCCCAGTACATCCGAGGCTCGAAGACGAGCAACTTCTTCAAGCTTGGAAAGTCCATTGCTGCTTGGATCGCCGTGCCGACCAACGCACGAGAGTCGTAGGTGGATGTGGGAGCAGGAAGAGCGAGATTTCGAACTGGATCGAACTCGATCTGAGCCACTCCAGTCATCTGGGCAACGGTTACGAATGTGGTCCAGACCGTCGTACTGAAGCAGGCCAGCACGTCGACTTTGAGGTCAATGTAAACTGAAAGACTGTCAGTGTGAATATCTGAAAAGCCAGTCTGAAGATCTAGGTGTCGAGTCCTTGGCAGCCAAGAATAGTCTTCGCTTAGGAAAACAAGATAGATCGAAAGACCAACCTGGGTGTACAAGCACATTCTCGAATACCAAGCGGTACTTTCTCTTGACGAGTGCTCGAGACTCCCTGTTGACTGATAGGAGCACCGGTGGAGCATTGAAGCATCCAATTGAGGACTGAAGAAGTGCCAAATGGCTTGCTGCTAGTTCAGTGCTGGTTGCCGGAACATTTCTCTGAACGATCTCTATCATTCTTGGTCCAGGAACATAATAGCTCATGATGTCGTCTCGGAGTTCCAATGGTAAATTTGGAAACTTTGGGAAGCTTGTTGGAGACTGTAGCTCCGAGATCGAATCTTCGGATGCCATTGCTATTGTTGATATTGTCGTGCTGAGCTTTGAAAAGATTCTGGAGATCTGGAGAGATCTTGGGAGACAAGGCAAATAAGCGAGAGCACTCTCTCCATAACTTCAGCTTCAGTGGCATCACTGTTGCTTCTGTCCTCGATTGCATGTACAGAGCGAAGGCATTCGCGTGCGGCAACAGTCATTCCTCCGGAAGCTTTTCTACACCATTGGCACTTCAGATGTTCGTATACCCAGATTTGTTTCAGGAAGAGCATTAAGAGGCCTTGGCAAGCAAATGCTGCAGGTGTGCGAGTTTATGTTGGTGGTTCAGATTCTTTCCAATGATAGCTCCATCCTAGCACGCTCTGTAGCTCATGATATTCAGCACGGCATTCTGCCTTCCTGGATGACACCCCGCCACTAAAGTGGGTCAGTACACCGTTCCTCTACGAGCATCAAGTATTAGAATTCTGCTTGACGACAAAGTAGAATCTGACAGAGGAAAGCTTTCTCGAACACCCGAGGGTCTTAGAGAGACATGCATTGGACGGGCTGTCTTTGGGATAGACTACTAACTGGATCTTGAGGACGATTTCGAAGTCACGGCTGTCTCAAGATTGCAGACAGGAGGAGAGCCGCGAAATAATCTGTAGTGGGTAGTCTTTTAGTAGCAGCAGACAAGATATTTTCGAATTACTCATGTCTAGAGGTCCTTGAAGAAGGGAAGAGCTGTGTCTCTGTGTTCGGATCTTGTGTTAGATATGAAGCGGATCAAAGACTGGAGGATTGACCTTGAAGACTGGGTCTGGGTCCTAAGTAGGAGTGCATGACGGAGTGACGTGCTCGTGGGCGATTTAGTGTCCTCAACTTGGGCGGAGAACGTCCTTGCTCTACCGAGAAGTCACATCTTGTTCAGGAAGCGACGTTCAATGAGAACGACGACCGGCACAGCACGTAGCAATTGGACACCTTTACATCACTGGGACTCAAACCATTCAGAACTTCATAGCATCAATATTCTCTAGAATTATCGAAGAGACGGCCACACTTCCCATGAACTTGTCATTATTTTTGACCAGAAACACAAGGGCTGAGCCATGTTGGTTTTTTGAAGACCAAGAAAGGACAAGGAGAAATACCTAAAAATCTCAAGACTCAAAAACGGAAGTAGAATAATCGGCGTGCAGAANTAAAGATGCTCAACAAATAGACGGAAGGGCAAAAAAAAGCTAAGAAGCCTCCAAAGACATTGTATTAATTGAATATCTACTGGGTGCCTGGATGAGGTGCAGGACAAAGAAGCATGTGCCCGCAAATCTTATCAAGCATGCCCAAACAATTCTTGCTTACAAAATCGCAGAAAGTGCCAAACAGAATATCCGCCAAACCTTCGTTTGAATATCTACCCGCAATCTTAACTAACAGGAACACAATGCGCAAATACCACAGTTCCACCCTTCCATAACCGAGCCTATCTTCCGTAGAAACTGGTGCCCCAGAGCATCGCAATGTATTTTCAGCTTAAGGTTGTTGGACGAATGCGGGGGCGGTAGTGACTGGAGCAGTTCCGTTGGCTTGGCTGTCTGACTGTATGCTTTGTGGTTGTTGGACAGCAGTGGAGCTTTGCATGACGGCAGCTTCGGCCTCCTCAGCCTTTCTGGCACCCTCTTCTTCATCCGAGATGATGCGACCCTGTGAAGATATTAGTCCTGTGTACTTGTCTGTACAGATCCGACTGTCCTTACCGTCCAGCCCAGGATGACCTTCTTGAACTCATCCAACTTGACATACTTGAGCTCAACCTTGTTCTCTGTCTTGCGATCAACAGTGTATTCCTCCCAGCCCATCTCAAGATCTTTGATGCCATGGCAGTAGTCGTTGATAAAACCCTTTCCCTCTGGTCGGCAGAGCATATCGTGAATCAAAACAACCTTCAGGCCCTTCATCTGGTTGAACATGGCACCAAGCATTCCCTCCTGAGCACGAACATTGCCAACAGCGATCTGCGAAACCTTGGTATAGAACTGGCTCATGTTTAATCGGAAGCCACAGGTGATACTGCGAGGGAGGTAGTTGGGAGCCGAGCCACCGTGGAAGTGAAGGAGCGCGTCCGGACTTTCGAAGTGCAGAAGGTCAATCTTGCGGTTGTAGTAGATTGGGACACCTCCGAAGTTGGCTGCGAAGCAAGGAGGGTGGTGGAGCATGACTTCTTTTCGGGCTTCCTTGCAGACACCGAGAAGGCGTGGGACTTTGTACGAGGCTGCGGCGCGGAAGATGAATGTGGTTCTTGTGATGTTGCCGCAGGTCAACTTTGTGGTGTAGCCGTTGCTGATGATGTAGATGCTTTGGGGCTTGGGGAGGACACGGATCCAAACGCCGCGGCGGAGCTCGAGGGGCATCTTGGGGAAGAGCTTGAATGTTTCCATGGGGATGTAGCCGTCTTCGATGGTGCGGAAGCCAATAGGATCGTCTTCGCCGTATTGAAGTCCAATGGGTCCTCCTTCTGCCTCTTCTACGGCAACCTCCTGTATCTCACCCATAGCGGCGTACTCGGCAGCAGATTCCAAGCGGCGTCTGCGTTGTCGCTGTCTTCTCTTCGATCGCTTGGACATTACCGGGAAAGTTGGTGGAGCTGGATTCGATGAAGTAGATGAACGGTCTTGGTTGTTGATGGACTCGGAGTAGTCCTGCAAACTGTCAGCCAGAAGTTCAGTCCAATAGACAATCTACAGACGTCAAAATCGTTGTCGAATCTGAGTCTGAGATGCTTTGTTGTTCCGTGCATACCGATGCAAAGTATTACGTAAATTGAGATGTATTTGCGAAGCGAAGATTGGAGGAAGTAGGAGGCAGGATGACTGTCGAGGTCAAGAATCCTTCCTATTGCCTTTGACTTCGCAGGCGGGTAAGCCCCTTCCTATTGACAATAGGCAAGTCCAAAGGTGAATCTGACGGGTCAACGATTTGTTTACCGAGATCCTGATTAGGCGATAGTGGGGTCTGGCGCATCACGTGTAGCTTATAAAACCCGAAACACAGTTTGGAGAGAAAAGGTGGTCATAGGGAATGGGCCGTAACACGAAGCTGTTAAGTCATGTTCATACAGTGAAATAGTCTGATTATGGTCATCTTTGTATTTGTCAGACTTTGCAGTGACTTCAGCAGAAGGACTATTTAGCTTCTGAAAAAGTTGCAGCGATCTTGTCCCCAAGTGCATTCCCGATATTCCCAAACTCGAAGAAGCAACCATTTGAAAGTAAAACATGAAACAAGAAGCACTACGTATCTTCGGCAGAAGTTTCAACCAGAAGCATCGGTCTATCTAGCTAGCGTTGCTCTACCAACCTCGATTTGATGTATCTGGAAAGGTCGAAGGCGTGTACACAACCGGCTGCAACATCAGATTTTTACGGAAGTAAATCCCAAGTATCCTTCTTGCTGTGGTTGTTGCTGCCTGGTGATGCGAAAGATACAGTGGAAGAATCATCAGTCGAGGACTCGGATGTTCCGAGCAGCCTCAAGCTCCTTGGCGCGACGGACTTCCTCCTCGTTGGTACTCTTCTCGATCTCGTCCTTGAATCATGTTAGTCTCAGTCTGTAAACGATACTATACTCAAGGGTGAAGAGACTACGAGCAGGAGATAGAGTGGGACGTACCAGTAACTTCAGCATTTGCAAAGGAGTCCTATATGAGACTTTTGGAGCCTTGTAGGTCTTGGTGATTTCTTCTCCACGATTTTCGTAGTCTGCGAAGAAGCTAACAAGCTCATCTCCCATGTACTCGTGTAACCTACGGGGCCGACTTCCAGACTTATGGAGGAAAGTGAAGTATGCTGGCGCACCGATTGATACGAGAACCTCCGGGCTGAGCCACAATCTTTGTAATTTTTGGAATCCAACCATGACAACCGGATATTGGTTTGGAGTCGGACCTTCGAAAAATACCCCCAGATAGTCTCCGTTGAAGACGGCCATGGCTTTGATGCTCTCGTAGACTAATGCATCGATCTTGAAGTTGAAGTAGACTGGAGTTCCTTCAAGATTGATCATAAAGGCAGCCGTGAACATCTTGAGAACAAGTTCGCGAGAGCTCTTGTCCACATCAAGGAATGCTGGCTTTTGATAGCGCGCTTTGGCCTTCTGCGTAGTGCTTCCATCTGGCAATTCGACATCTTGTAAGCCGATTACGACAACTTTTGCAGCAGTGGGAGTTGCCCGTTTGACGATCATATTCTTTAGCTCTAGCAGAAGCTTTGGGTATTTCTTGAATTCGGTGAGCTTTTCTCGCATATTATTGCGTCGATTGGCGGTAGATCGTTGGGAGGGCATTTTGGTGGGAAATCCTTAACTTGCTCAGTCATGTCAGATCGTGTCCAAGGAGCGAAATTAATGTGGAGTTCGAGGTTTAAAAGAGAGTCTACATATCCACAACTTACTGGACGTTTCGTCTGGCTTGTGCATCTGTATGTGCAGAGACAACCACGCAGCTTTGATGCCAACTCCCCTTTCAGAACACCCTTGTAACGCGTCGTGAGCTTGCGATGAAGCTGAGTCTTCAAATGGAGAAAAGTGTAGGCTCGAGGGCTGCGAATTTACCTCTTTAGCCATTTCAAGACTAGACAAGTAGGCTAGCGCATTAGATTAGAGTGCTTTGGCGAGACCTTTGGGACTTTCTTTAATCAGCATGCAAGAAGTGATACCCGATAAAGGCCGAAGCTCCCCATATTCCAGAGTCTTGAATTTGTCTTAATGCCCTGAAACTGAATCACATGCACTGGAAATGATAACCTTAAGTATACTATCCAATACATTTTGAAGCCACTCTTCCATCAAATGACGTTTTCTTCCTTTCTTTCTTCATTTTCCCTGCCGTGCTGTGCTGGAATCCGGTGTTGACACTTTTCGCCCAAAAGAGGAAGTGTAAGCGATTTTCTGCCACGTCGCGCCGCCCACATCAGTCGTTGCTTCTTGACCCAGCATGAGACTCTTAATATTCACGCCCCGCAATCTGAAGGAATTTCAGAACTCGCACCGCGTCTCGAGAAATTACTGTACACCTCCCCCTGCCTGTTACATTGTCGACACACCATGACTTCCGCCACTATGGAAGCAAGCAAGTCTGCGAGAGTCGATGTCAAATCTCCCAACCAGTCCGGCCTTGGAAGTGTTTACGCAGGAGCCATGAAACCAAAGACCTCGAGCATTGCAACCATAACCACGACATCAGCAAGCCGTACGGAGGAAGCACCCATTGTGCGTGAGAGAGGAGCATTTGAGTTATTCCCAAAGCTGCCACTCGAGATCCAGAGAATGATATGGAAGGAAGCTGCCATGGTACCTCAGGTTGTGATGATCGGAAGGGCCCATGATGTACCTTGGGTGACAGTGCCAGCCAGTTTTACTAAGCCCCCATCCGTTCTTCACGCCTGCTCCGAATCCCGGCGCGTTGCTCTACCAGAGTACGAGATTGCCTTTTCCAAGACCGCTGCTGAAGGGAATGGAATCTACTTCAACTTCTCTCGAGATGCTTTGGCTTTTAAGGGTTATGAAGCACTCGTTAATTTCTTTGTCCCTCCGTCCTTCTACTACCATCCCGCAATCGAGTATCCATCTGATCGAAAACTATTCGCTTTGATCATTGAGGACATGCCAACCAGGAATCGGCTCAACTCTCGAAGTCTGAGAAATCTAGGACAGCCATCGCAGGTATTTCTCGTCCGCGAAAAGGGGGTGAATATTGGTATGGATGAGATAAATGCAGGATGGATCAAACAATTCTGGACTTGCAGCAACGGCCACGTCCAGAATGGAGAGGTCTACTCGTGTCCTGAGGTCTCTGCCATGACATACGAGGAGATGAGTGTAAGGCTGGTAAGTCAACATGCTTCTCTTTGGCAAATTGGATCAGGCTAATAGCAACAGGAGAAACTTGCTTCTCGACCTTGCTGGAACTGAACATATCGCTGGGAATATCGATGTCATCTTGAGACATTAGCAGCGCGTGATTATGGTTTCGGTACGAGCAGCGGAAGCTAGGGACTTGCTTTTCCTTGGTCATGGAGGTCAACTTGCATCAGTGGCGTATTATAAGTACTACGAACGGAACCAAGGAACATAATAGCTGAACAAGGTTGTCTTTGGGGCCCTGCACATACGCTTGTAGTGATAAAACAACGGTTTCTTGCTGGATCTGCAACCAGAGGTATGGATTTCTATCGAAAATACTATTGCAATTGAACCGACACTTTGTCTTCAGCAGGAATAAAATTACGAGTTCCATGTGACGTGATTGCGACGCAAATATTGTTGTATCGGTGATTCTAATAGAAATGTAAATGTGGGAGGTGGCAGTTACTTATGGGCGACTCGGCGCCGACAGAAAGCAGGAACTCACATTCGCTCGGAACCTGGTTGGAAGAGGCAGCGACAGGAGTGCCTGATCCGAAGAACCGTACTGATCAAGCTCCATGAATCATTGACCTCCATTCCCACGATCACAAGACCAAGCCCCCGTGTCTTTCACCTCTCTTTGCAAAATTTCACGGTAGTCGCACGTATATTACATGAAGTAGCTGCACCGGCACGCATTCACCTTCATGAACTACTGGGCGCTCTTCCTCCGCACCTTCGACTTTACTCAGCTTGCGGCTAGTTCTTCGCCACTTCTACAACTGATATGATCAGGCATACTCAGCCTGACTTCACAATCCCTTCGCCGCCAAGTACGCTACACGCTGCTTCATATACTTCCCAAACAAGTCAGTCCTGCCTTACCACCACCATCTATCTCGATCTGTCGAGCTAACNATTCTTCTCGCAGACTGCAGACGCAAGAAAGACAGACCAGCAATATGTCAGACAATCTCTCTGTCGCCACCATGAAGGCTGCTATCTCCGCTTTGGTCGAGAGAGGCGCTTTCTCACTCTTCCCGAAGCTGCCACTCGAGCTTCGGAGAATGATCTGGTGGGCCAGCTGCTGCTCCAATCAGCCAAGACTGATTTATGTTTCCGAACGAGTCTTCGATGAGTGGTGGCAAGGACTTGTGGCAAGCTACCAAGGTCCAAGTCAGCTTCAAACTAACCAAGAGAGTCGCGAGTGTGCATTGCGGTTCTATGACTTCGCCTTTGGCTCTCAGATGAAGGGAACGTCAATCTACTTCAACTTCGAAATCGACGCAATCGTCTTCGGTGGATATCAGGCCTTGTACGCATTCATTGGGCTTTGGTATAACGACGATAACGAGCTTGAAGCGGCAGAGACTCCCCTAGACAAGAAAATCATGGCCGTGGCTATGCTAGATACCTACTGGTATTGCGGCTTACGAGCTACGCAGGCCGTGGAGGCTTTGGGTAATCCCGGTTACTTACAGATCATAACCTCCGTCGAGCCTGCGTCGGCACGCGATAGGATCATGGAGCTGGTACATCGGATTGATTGGTTGCGACGATATCCAAAAGGTCGGAATGGTTACTTTGGTCCAGCTTTTGGCCTCTCAACTATCAAGCAGTTCCAGACCATGCTAGTAAGTGAAGAGCGCCATACCAACCTCAAAGCATATTCTAAGTTGTAGCAGAACATTCTCCACAACCCAAAGTTGGCTCCCAAGCCCAAGGCTGTAAGCGCCCCTCTTCGTCGGTCTGCACGCCTCCAAGGCAGATTGCCTTTACATTGATCGATGTCAATGTAGGAATGCCAGAAGAGTTCATGGTAGTAAGGAAACCCCTGCACCAAGGGAGAGAGGCATATGCATAACACTTGCATTGAATATTGGAGGTCTTAACTGGTCAGGTCCTCGGTGTCCAGATTTTCCAGAGACATCTGAGGATCCTTCCAACACTTTCTAGCGCTTGGGACGTCAGAAGAGTGGTGGAGGGAATGGAAATTTCGTACGGCACTATTACTGCAGATCCTCTACGGGTTTCTTGGTGATGAAGCATCAACTTTCGTAAGTCTGTGAGGTAAAGGACAATTGCAATGCACTTCAGGAAATGAAGTTTTCCTTGCAGGACCTCAAGGATCATTTGATTCGACTTGTGTCAAAGTGAATGCTCCCACATAAGCGACCTCTACAATAACGACTTCGGAATATTGTACATCTTAGCCGTTCCCTAGCAAGCCTCAGAGGGCTCCAAAGTAGATTAGAGCTGCAGCAGTAATAAACAGACTAATAGACAAGCGCTAGCGTCAATGGCGGCTTGCAAACAAGCGAGACCCCGATATTGATCTCAGCCACATCTGTCCTCTTCTTCTAGAGCTTTTCCTCGACAGATCCAGGTTTGTCTTCCGGGGCACTATGGATTATCCGTGAAACGTTTCATTAGACGCAACAGCAACCATGTCTTCCAAGCTTTCGATCGAAGAGATGATTGCGGTCCTCAATACCATCAAAGATGCTCCTCAGTTTCCGCGATTTGCAAAACTTCCAACCGAATTGAGACTGATGTGCTGTGGCGCGGCTCTGCCCGGGCCTAGCATCATTACAATCTCAGATCGATACACCATGAAGAACGAACTCCTCCACAGAAAGTCCGTCGCAACTTATGGCGTACCTGTTCTACTCAGCATTAACAAGGAGAGCCGCCAAGTCGCGCAAGCCCCTCACGAACAGCAGTATTCACAACATCTGAACGGCAACCCAATCTACATTGACCTCTCCAAGGACACCCTGCTTTTCGATAACCAATTCCCTATGTCGCTATTCTTTGGTTTCCATGAGATCCGTCGGAAACTCCATTACATCAGTTCCGAGCGATTCTCGATGACTAGAGCACCAAAGGTCATCGCGCTCGCTGACCAGAACGTCAACGAGCAGAACTCGATCATTAGAGGTACATCTTCTTGCATGCAGAAGCTAGGATATCCCGAGCGAATTGTCTTTCTCAAATAGCAGGCCAATTTCAGGGGGAGGCAAGCCAGAGTTGCGGAGGGAGTTACAGACGCTTGGAATAAGTTTGCTCGGGACCGCGATTTGGCGTACAAAGGACCCGTGGCTGAGGAATGGGTACTTGAGCAGTTGCAAGAGAAGCTGGTAAGCACATACTTCTTCCCTAGTTATTTCTGAATATTAACACAAGGCAGGACCTACTTTTCTACCAGCGCCTAGCATCAAAGGCTGCTGTCTAGCCTCTTATCCACCTCATCTTGTTACTCTCAGACGTTGGGTCTTTAGCGACGATTGTTCATTGAGCTCGGGTCTCTAAACGGAAAGCTGAATTATACATAGGTAATGAATCGACTTTCATTGGCATACAGTAGATCGAAAAGAAGAAGAAAGAGTCAGGATCTTCAGATCAGGCCGGAGAGAATGTGATATGGAGCTAAGACATCAATTTGGGGTGTTTCCGCTTGCGCGCGGGAGACCATAGCAAGCAGTCCAGTATACAAACTTCGCTGTCCATGAAATTCAGTTTCTTCGACAAATACCTTGCCGCCGTTGTCATAACAAGATTTTTTCATGATGTTCATTGCCTCTTCGTAATGTTTTTGAGTATTTCTCAATCTACCTTACCTTGAAGCACCGGCACAGCAAACAAAGGGATTAAAGTGATTTCACTGAGTGCACTCAGTTCTAGCACTTCTCTTACGGTTTCCTTCCGTGGCTATCACTCTACAGACATTTGTGTTGATTATGAACTAGATCGATTGCCTTAGTGTGGTGATTGGGGCAATAGTCAAAGCATCAACAGTCCAAGTCCTGCTCGCCATTCACTAAATCTACTAAGAAACACTACGCATCCATGCTAGCTTACCTGAGGTATCTTTATCATCAACTTGACTTTAGATAGCCTTGTCGCGTCCTACCTCGAACTTCCTGGTCAACCTACGACTAAAAACTAATACTACCTACAAGATGTCAATTTTTCGGCAAGCACACACAACAAACAAGCCCAAAATGGCTTCAGATACAGCCGTCAATGAGTCCATCTCTGCAAAGTGTCTCCAGAAGAACACATTCTTCAAGTTCCCAAAGCTTGCAGCCGAACTACGTTTGATGATTTGGAAGAAAAGCCCTCTGGAACCCCAGATTGTCACCATCCACCACGACAAGTTTTACGATCATGCTACGGCCTCATACAAACTTGATCCTCTCCTACAAACCGATCTAGAAGCCATAGAGGTGGCTAGGGCGATTCGTAAGTTGGAGTTCGGCAAGAACCTCGACAGTATCCCGGTATATTTTGACTTCACTCGAGACGCCATCGTATTCACAGACCGTTGCGCACTTAGAACATTCTTCCAGATTGCGAGCAACGCAAGCATGACGACATCCAAGGTCCCTTTACGAAAGCAGGTCTTATTTCTCGGATGCAAAAGATGTGTTGAGCATTTCTGGGACATGTTCACTCCAAGTGCATACTCTGCAATTGGAAGCCCCAAGAGCTTTGTTCTTTGCAAGTCCCATCCATCCAGAGTTACCTGGATCAAGTTTCGTTGGATATATAGGGATAGACTTTCGGCTAGAAAGAAGTACAATGGTCCGCCAAATTTGGTGATGACTTTGCGTGAGCTCAAAAAGAATTTGGTATGTTCAGAACCTCCTAGAGACTCTTATCTTTGATCAATACTCAGGATACGGCCATTTGAGGCCGAACTTTGCTGCGTCGACTTTCGTATATTGTTCTCTCAACAAGGATATTGGGGATCAGAGCACTAGGGTATCGCAACAACTGCACATTTTCATGGAGGAAAAAGGGATCTCGGTCTAGCAAAGTTCTGAGAATCCAGAGTCGGATTGTGAGAGGAGGACGCAGGACTTCTGCCACATCTCATTTTCTGATATGGCTTGCGTAGTTTAGCCGGGTGTTGAATTTNGTCTCGAGCTCGGAGGATGATGAATGGGCCATAATAAAATAGTCTTTCACGCAATACACAGGCCTCAAAGGGCCTCTGTGACCCCTATTTATAATCGTGAGCATTAAAATAGACGCCTGGGCGCCAGGAAAAGGAAAAGGAGACTGTCAGGTAGGGGTCGGGACAAGAAGTGAAGCTGTCGCGAGTGCATCATATTTATCAACCTCCTATCCTCTGCTTTGTTTTCGGTCAGAGTCCTCAAACATGTACACTTTCTTTCGTTTGTCAAGAATATCAGTGGGCTTGAACTACCGTCTATGCCCTTGCGGACCTCTTCGTTATTTTCGTTGTCCCCTTAGCAAAAAGCTCTGCAGACATGTGAGCTAGAACCAACAATAGCAGAAGATTTCGGCTCATCCAACTCGATTATTGAGCTCACTCTTTGGCTTTTAGTCTCTCGACTGACTTACAGTGCGTTTTAGAGTCCACGTACTTGGAGCTGTAGAAGAAGCGAGGCAATACGAATGGTGGGTCTTGGGGTGCTGTATCTTTATTCTGATGATTGACCATGCTTTTCTTCACTGTGGCCACAGACCGATTACATCAACAGAGACTTTAATCGTTCAAATGTCCAAGATTCTGAGGGCTTGAGTTATCTGACCAAAAGCAAAAGGCTGAATAATCAACGGTAGACTTCAAACATCTACAGATTCTGAATTCACTACCGAGATCTTGGGCATGATTACCTGTACATCGCATCACTGGTGGGCAAGATGCGGAAAAGAATCCAATCATGTGCTTTTATTTGTAGTTCTCAATACGACGCTTAGGCAGAAATCGGTTTTTGGAAAGACCTCGTGTGCTGACATGGCGTCCCCTTAACGAATGACACATGCAGTGCAAATACCTCAGCATAAGAGGATCTCTCTTGACACATCATCCAGTCCGATAGGCCCAGATTCACTGCAGTTCCAGACCAAAATATCATCCAGTATCCATGCCAGCTACCAATGTCCTTATGTGTAGCGACCATTCCTATGTGTGCCAAGAAGGTAGTCGGCGGAAGAGGTGCTCGATGCAGCTGGTTCAGACGAGCGAGAAAGGTCTTCAAGTGGAGAGGATTGATCCGGAACTCAAGCGGGCAACTGGCTTGGTTGTCTCTTCTCCGTTTCGCTTCTTTCGAATGTTCTGCTCTAGCGTTAGCTGGTGCGGCAAAGGAGGTGGGGGATAGTAGCATACCATCATTGTGCGAAGGGCCTTGCGTGTCATCGATTTAACTATGGGAGAGTGTGCGGATCCATCAGCGTTGGCGATACGGTCGATCTTGAGATTCCTCGCATTGCTTGCCTGGATAATATCAGACTCGACTCCGCGAGCTAAGCCCGAATCTCGAGAGAGAACAATGTATTCTGGCTGGCCACAATGATCAAGCAGCTGCTGATTGAGATCGAAATGGCCGGATCTCACGTTTCTGATAGCAAGACAACGAAGTGTGGCTGGGTGTTTGATGGCCATGCTATCAATCAGGTTTTGCTGAGCGACTCTGCTTGGTAGAAAGGAGACTCCGAAGAAATGACTAGCCAGGATGGGACCTTGAAAATAAAGTGCATCTTTACCAGGATTGAGGTAGCAGATGCGGCCTTGAAGGCTAGTTCCAACGAAGTTGATCTGGAATGCCGGCGTCAATCGACTCAAAGCAACCTTGCGAGAGTCATGGCAGAGTTGCAGCAGCGCATGGTGCTTGTAGGTCATCTTGATAATTGGACGACCAGCGTGATTAAGTCGGGCACCGAAATCAGGGTACTCAATAGATATAATCTGACCGTCGTGGAAGCAATTCTCCCAGATCATGTATTGGAGTTCAAGGTGGAGCTTTGCGAAAATGGTAAACTTCTTCAGGCTTGCGACGGTCATATTGGGAGCTCTCTGAAGTAGGAGTCCAGTGGAGGGATCGATATTCTAAATGACCCAGCGTTAGCATCTAAGAGCAGAAGTAATTGCACCATGCGCTCCAAGGATCGCGGGCGGATTGGGAAGAAGGGACTTACCTGCCATTCGGCAAGCCAATCTAGGAGAGCTTGGTCGATCATGACTATCGTGCTTGGTCGAGAAGGAAGTCTCGTTGGGAAATTGTAGTCCGGAGCGTGGAACGATGAAGTTGGAGTCGGAGTTTCTATCCTCAGACTTCTCGACCTTTGTCGGCAACCAATGAACAGCAGGTGGGACTAGTCTTAAGCAAGAACACGTGCTACGCACTGATTACGAACAGCTGAATATCAGTAAAATGATGCTGAAAAGGCTTCTTTTTGAATTATCTCTGGGGTTTTCGTTCCAGTGAGCAGAGCTTATTGCCCACTCCGGAGCATGCACTTGGCTTTAATTTCCCAAACTTTTGATGATTGTGAATTCTCGAGAGCATTATCTTTATTCGAGAAAGTCTCAAGTGACCCAAGATATGTTTGATCAGTCTCAGTCAACGTGGTGTATCTCTCAAGTGTATTGCGTTGTTTATTTGGATCAAAATACCCCTTTCAAGCTCGCGTAGCACCCCTTCGAGTTGATTGGGTTAGCACGCGAACGGACCACGCTGCAACTTAACGCATAATTCTGGCACCATCAAAGCCAAGAACAAGTATTGCTTGAAGAACTGGATGAATTGTCTATATTTTAACTACGTATCTTCATTGTCAAGATCCCCCCTGCGTAATGCTCTCTTTGTGCACGTGTGAAGTCTGTCGTCCTAAGTACCTAGGTGCAATTCTTTCAGCCTGTTACGAGGAACATCAAACCACCACCAAGCCTCCATTTGGAGCGAAGAAGTATTCAAAGACATCAGCATAGCTCCATAATAGCTATGTACAGCCGGCGGTTCCGTACAGGTCAAGCAACTAAGCAAGATTACATGCTCAGGCACCAATTAACTGGCCCATGGCGTTAAACCGCTCTTGGTGAGCTCAGAAATAAGTCTTCTTAACTTAGTTCTAAACAGATAGTGATCGTCGTTGACTGAGCCCGCCCATCTTCCTCCAAGACAAGTCGTGGACAAAGTTATCGCTACCCTATCATGTGACCAGTGAATGACTGCATTTACCTGGATACTCCACCTGTAATTGCTCGATAGTCAATTGACGGATATTGCTAATTCGTCATGCTGGAATACTTTCCAGTGTATCATTTGGTGCATCGGAACCCCGATATTCAACATTCTGATGTGAAAAGGGTGCTATTTTCTCAGTCACTCAATCAGCCGAGAATAATAATTCGTTGCCCTCATTGGTCTACTTCACTTGCCACAAGCTCTCCAAGAATGACTATAGAGACAAATATCTACTTGACTTAAAGGTGTAGAGATAATACAGACTTTTCGTGATTCCGTTCCACTCTGACTGTCTTCTTCATTTCTGGAAACCATTAGTCGAGCTGGTTCAAAATTATTGTCTATGCGCATTACAAAGAGCATCAACACCATGTTTCTCTCAAGACCTAGGAAAGTCACTTTCGCTGGACTTGAAGCGTCCTGTCTTGATAATGACTCCATGAACCGGGGTCTCATAGACGGATACCCCGGCCAGTCCTGGCTTCGTAAAGACACACCTGTGGGCTTTTCTGTTCATCATTCGCGTCCAAGTGGTAATCGGCTCTCAGTAGACTTGACCTCTCACCCAGGTAGCAATCTCCGACCAGTTTTAGTCTCCGAGATCTTCCCAGCTTCGACGTCTCATATCTCAGCTCCCGCTGCTCGTCGGCCTTTCCCAAGATTCTCTGTGGGACCCATGGTTGAATCATCCCATCAGAGAATCAAGTTCTCTGACGGACAGATCAAAGTAAGTTCTCACAGCTCTTTGCCAAAGGCTATTACTAACCGAGGGTTTGTAGAGACTGAGCCAAGCCAAACGATCACAGCTAGCTTCTGAACGAGCCTTGACCTTCTGTCCTTTCGAGAGACTTCCCGATGAGTTGCGATGTATGATCTACGCCCTAATGATCCCAGGTACGCGAATCATCGAGATCAAATACCCGAAGCGAGGCCGCGATGGAGAGCACAGAGGCAATTCCATGCTCTCGTACGACTTCCCTGCTATCCTCTACATCTCTTCCGAAGCACGCGAGTTGCCCACGAGAATCTTGAACTACAAGAGATCATTCCGATGCAACTTGAATGGATGTGGTATCTACTACAATCCAGCACGCGATTCGCTTCTCTTCCACAGCCTTCCCCTGTTCGAGAAATTTTTTGGCGCCAACTTCAAATCGTTGGCGGACCGGCCTGATCGGTATCAGCTTATTGACCAGACCAAAGCAATCGAGGCACCTTTGTTCCTCGCAATCAACTTTGCTTGGGAATTGTGTATCACCCCAGATACATTCAAGCTCCTTGGACAACCGCGAAACATCATTCTAGCCCGAAAAAGTGGACCTCCTAGTAATATGGATGGATATGCCGTTGACGATATCATCCGTGCATTAGGTCCAGGAGCAGAGACTACTTTTGGCGAACATATCACTCCGCCCAAGAGAGTCTGCCGTATGGCTTTTAAAGAATTGATAGACAGTATTGTAAGTTTTCTCGGGCTCAGGTAGTCTGAGTGCAACTGCTTACTCCGATCAGGATAAGTGTGATCTTCCAGAGGATCATTCGGACCATCCTCCCCACTGAAAAATTGCTACAGGTCATACAAATGACCGAGGAGATTTTGCATTTGTAAAGCCATGAGCAAACCTCTTGCAAACCGCCGTCAGGGTGGGATTGGTAGCTTGGCGATGGTGACAGCTACCACCTACACGGTGGGGTCCGGGCTTGAAAAGCGCAATTCCTTCAACGTGGCAGCCGCCTTTTAGAGATCATGGGAAGATATTTGATGATTTGTTGTTATGACGTTGTCCTTTTGAACGCGTGCCCAGGCTTCTTGCCAAGTGGTTGAAGCTGGAAGAACTGGCAGTGGGACAATGAAGATTGGTCAGACTACTGCTTCTCTCGTTTAGCTTTTCTCTATGTACATAGTGAAACAATGAGACCACTTCTATGTGACCCCTCGGAGCGTCCTACGTCGTGAATGGCTTACTCATCGAGGGAGGTGGCGTCGCCAATCCTGCCATCCCACTCTTGACAAACACCTCGCCTTTATCTCTTGACGTGGGACGAACAGCAAGAAGTTGAGGTTGTTGAAGTTTGAAGGGGTACGAAGATTGTTGAAAATCTCTCTGGAAACGTTCACACCAAGTGTAATGAGCAAGTTCGTGTTTTGATGAAGCTTGCACTTCTGGCCGTCGGCACTCTCAAATCTAGTCCCTTAACCGAACCCACCCTCACTTGAGAGCGTGATCTAGCAGCAATGTCCGAAATATTCGACACGATAATCATCGGCGCAGGTCTCAGCGGTCTTCAGGCAGCTCTAGATCTCCATTCAGCAAAACGCTCCTTCCTCGTTCTTGAAGCCCGCTCCAGAGTTGGAGGGAAGACCAAATCCGTAGAACGTACAGACGGGAAAGGGATCCAGGAGCTTGGTGCAGCATGGCTCAACGACACCAACCAGTCTTACGTTTGGGAATATGCCAAGAGGTTCGGACTGACACCTGTGGTGCAGAACACCGAGGGTTTAGTGGCTGCTGAAGATGCGCATGGGATTTGCCACATGTTCCCGTTTGGCGAACTTCCGAAATTTGGAGAGGCGGTCCGAAGCAATATCGTGACGTTGAGAGATGAAGTTGAGAGGGCTTCCTTGGACCCAGAGACCTTCAAGGAGCCGATGTGCGATAAGTTGGATGGACTTTCGTTCGAGCAGTATTGCACAGACTTGGGTGCTGGTCCTGAAGCGCTGCTCACTGCGAGGGTGTGGTCGAGGGGAACACTTGGTCAAGACCCTTGCGACTTCTCGGCACTTGCGTACCTGGAAGTGTGTCGTGGTGTAAGGCTATCCCATCTCTTTTACACCAGTCTCTTTGCCTCAATTCATCCAGGTTTACAGTAACTCGGAAAGTACTCCCTGTTTGCCTTGACCAATTTTCTCAGCATAGCTTCCCCACCAACCTTTGAGTCACTCACTGACTCATCGAAAAGGGGCTGGGACTTTTGAATCTGCGATATGATGGAAAGAATGGAGCTCAATATCTTCGTCTCCAAGAAGGTACGCAATCGATTTCCAACGGGATATCAAAGCTACTTCCCGCAGACTCGATACGACTCAACACAGCAGTCACTTCCATTGCTCAAAGCTCAGTCAACTCATACACCATCACCACCTCTGGAGATGAAGCATTCAATTGCCGAAAAGTCATTCTCAGCATCCCCTCGCCAGCTTACAAAAACATAAGTTTCGACCCTCCTCTTCCCTCACCCAAAGCCACGTACACACAGTCCGTTCGCTACGGCACCTTCGTGAAGCTCATCTGCCTGTTCAAAACCCCCTTTTGGAAACGCCAAGGAGCTTGCGGCCTAGCACAGAGCTTTCGAGGACCGATCAATCACTGCAGAGATACTTCAGTGCCAGATCAAGGCAACTTCGCACTGACCTGCTTCCTCTGTGCCGAACCAGGAAGAAAATGGCTCAGTCTTAATGGAGATGACAGAATCGAAGTGGTGCTCAAACAACTAGGGTCTTTATTCGGCGTAGGATTCGAGGTTGTGAAGGATGAGTTCGTTGACTCCATCACTTCTGGATGGACTGAAGATCCATGGGCTGGATGGGGCTGCCCATTTGCTACTCGACCACCCGGCTTGCAACTTGGTGTTGAAAATGCCAGTGAGAAAGGTGGTGGTCTGTACTTTGTTGGTACGGAGTTTGCCACTGACTGGAGGGGATATATGGAAGGAGCGCTGAGAAGTGGAAAAGAAGGTGCAAAGCAGGTCTTGGCTGACTTGATGCTTGAAAGTCAGCTGAAATGATAATTTACTCGCTCCTTAAACTCCTCAAAGCTCAAAGGCGATTATCTTTGTCAGCAGAATACAAATTGCCACCCCGCCAGACTGTGGTCAGTCTTCCAAAGCAGAGAGCAAAAGATCTGACTTGTCACAGTGAAGCTGGTCCATGATCGGGGTGTTGTCCAAGCCACCTAGCGTTTTCCAGCGCCTGTATCAGATGTCCTCAACCCTTTTTTGTCCGCCCGAATTCTCATCTTCTTCATAAAGCCGCTGCTGGCGTCGGACCATCCGTCATTGTGACACCAGCCAGTCCCACACAGTCAGCAGGTCTCGTCCCCTACAATACTCAGCGTCAGCTTCAGGGAAACTTCTTCAACGCTAAACAATCTCATCCTCGGGCGACATACGGTGCAACAGCTCAGGTACTTTCCTAAACATGGAGCGCCGCCTATCAGGTTACCTGCCGAGAGCCACAGAGTCAGCTCATTTTACCACGTTAACTCCCGGTAATACTGGGGGAAACTACGTACAGAGCCAGCCAGCTTGAGAATTGCTGAGAACACCAATCAAGCCCACGGGACAGCAAGCTTGCAATTGCTCAACTACATTGGGGCAATGCACTTTTGCAGAAATAGGGGCTAAGGTGAGAATGAAGGCGAGCAGATGAGCAAGCTTCATGGTAAAGAGATCAAGATCGAAGAAAGAAATTCGAAGTGCACGCAAGAATCCGAAGAAGAGCTAGAAGGAATGATCTGGGAATTATGGAAAGCATATATACCACTGCCTCAGACGAGCTTCCCAGCTGGGGCAGCAGATTGTCAACTTTCAGCATGGTATCGAGTCATAGTGTTGAGCCACGTTGCACGAAGATCGAGTCTACCGATCACGTATGACATTGATCCACCAAGACCCCGAAAATGCACCCCAAATTCCACACCACCACGCTATCGTCCCCATACCAGTTCCAAAGCAGCAGATCCTCCATTCACTCTGCGCTTCTTCGTCCTCTGTGCAACACAATCCTCCAATATCCTCAATTCTTCCTTAGCTTTCGTGCGACCTAGTCTCGGAACTGGTTGCCCATTGGGACGACGGGATAGGCAGGAGCTGGGATGAAAGTGACGACTGGTGTTGGGCCGTGAGAGGTGGTGAGGATGGGCGTGGTGATGGTGGTGGTGGTGTGGTCGGCAGATATTGAGGTGGCTTTGTGGTAGTAGCCTGCTGCTACTGTGATTGTTGTTTCTTTGGCCTGTCCTGGTTGGACGAGACAGAGAGAGAGGATGAGGGGGAGGACGAGGAGAAGTGTTCCGATCTTCCGGATGATAGCCATTTTGACGAGTTGGGTGTGGTGTTGGTCTTGTGTGAGTGGCTTTTGGTTGATGGTTGGACAGAGATTTGGTGAGTCTTGTGTGTTGGTGGGCAACGGTTGGTTGGTAACGAAAAGGTTGGAGACGTTGATGCTGACGAGGGAATCAAAATAAGATCGAATAGAGAGCGTTGGCCTCGCTTGAGGGATTGGGCACTCGTCTGCGCTCAGGCCAGCCCTAGGATACTGGCACCCATCAAGGCTCCAACACGAAACAACAGAAAAGGACATATACACCACAGAACAAATACCAGATTCTCTCATATCGGCTTCATTCATCTCCAGTAGCGAAATTCTTCGTCTCTAGTACCTATAGTCAATCCTTAATCAGACCGCTGAAGTTGGACGTAGAGCAGAAGCTTGATGACGAGATGGGTACTCTTCATCCTTCTCGCCTTGTTGCCCCTCCTTGCGCACGAGAAACCAACCACCATCACGGCCACGTCTAGCCCGAACATAATGAGCACCAGCTTCCTCCCAGATGTCTCCATCAGAGTCGATTCCACCATATCCAATTTCCTCAACACCTCTGGCAACCAGCAATCTCTCCAATTCGGCGAAAGTGTCCGCAAGGCATTGCTGATTGGCGAGACGAAGCTTGTGGCGGCTAGGTCCTTGGTAACCGATGTGCTGGTGTATACAGTCATCGAAGCGCTTGAGTTTGTTGAAAGTGGCATCAGTGATTTTGGCAACTTCATGGTCGTAGAAGGGGAAGTCTGCATTCGTGTGTCAGCCGAGGCACCATGAAGTACAGTGGAAGGAGAGTGGGATTTGTAGAAAAGGAGAATGAAGCTATACCTGGATTGAAATCTCGCTTGCCGATGAGAGGTCGTCTCCAGGGGGATAACTGGGGCAGGAAGCAGTACGAGGCTCCGTGATTTCGGCAAAGGAGAAGTGTTCTTGGGAAGAAACCTTGAACACTGGAGCATCATGTTCATCCTTGCTGGGATAGCCCATGGTAACAGGGTTCTTGAAAGTGTCATCAGCTGGGTCGATGTTGCCGAAGGTGTTTCTAAGATGGCTGCCAGCAAGACTGACGGCCATGAGAGGGCTAAAGAGGAGGAGGAGCGCATATTGCCATCGTCGATCTGACATGTTGGGGAGCTTGAAAGTCATCTCTGCAAGGGCGAATCTGGTATGATATAGCAGGCGAGAGAGAAGCAGCCGAGAGAGGGGTGTACATTCGCGATGATACTTTGTTCGCTCGAGGGAAAGGAATCAAGATCTCGAATGTGCGGTCATTGTTTTTGTCTGACTAGCGCGTCGCCCGCTTAGCTGTCCTAATTGGGACTAGGCAGAAAGGTGCACAGGGCAAACCAAGTTCATTTACTGACGTCCTCTTTCATTTCACTTCTCAAGGGGCCTGTTCTACTTTGCGGATGGGTGAAATCGTCCATTGGGTTGCTTTTTGGTGGTTTGGGTCTTTTGCTTTACCATCTGCTGCTCTGAGTAAGATGCAAACAAACGACGCGTTCCGAGCAAAGACTAGCAAACTCAGAACATGATTAACCTGCAGCAGCTGCATCCGACCAATTGATAGGCACTGAAACAGACACCTTCGCAAAGTACAGTTCCGCCCGATGTTGTGATAACCAGTCCTGTTCCAAGCCATTCACAAGAACCGAACCTTCTTCTGCTGTGCTCTGAAACCTTCAACAACAACCCGCTCAGCAAACAAGCCACCCAGAAACTTTCTCTTCTTCTCCATATCCAGTGAGATCTTGAACTCGCCATCATTTTCAATCTCCTCAGCCCATTTTCCAAGCATTCCAACAGTATCCTTGAACGAAAGCGAGTCCTTCGACTGGGTAGCAGATCGAGCGGTAGTGTTTGTAGTGGCGGTCTTTGTGGAGGCGGGCTTGGTGACGGACCTAAGCTTGCTGGAATCAATGGTGTCAGGAACACAACCAGTTGTAGTGACAGGAATGCTAGTATGTGAAGACTTGAATGACTGTTGGTTGCTGACTTGATCGCAGAAGTGTCGTCCGTACAGGTGGTAGAGGATGCAGGTGACGATACCGAGGAGGAAAGCGATGACGACTGGAAGAACTTCGAGCATATCCATGTTGATGACTTTCAAGGAATGCTGTTGTCTGTTGTTCAGGTATCAAGAGAGTTTGTTGTAGAGGTAGGAGGTTCGAGTGTCTGAAAGTGCTGGGTAGTGTTTCAAGAATTTGAATGATTGTTTGAAAAGACGCCGCTCGAGCAGGGTGAAGTTTTCAACGCGCGAGAAGTGGTGTAAGCTTAGAGCTCGTACATTCACTGAACATGTATCGGTTGTTACTGTCTTTCTCGCTAGAGCATTGACTATCATTTTTAGTAGATCGGTCAGTGTACACTGCGAATGGCTTCCAGAAGTGCAAGTACAGTCCCTGTCATGGCAATGGAAAGCTGAACATCTTGAAATACTCTGACTATCCTAACAGCAGCTCTGCAAGCATCGGCGGCTCTGGGAGTCGTTCTGGCAGTTCTGGTTGTTCTGTGCCCTCCGGCAGGTCAACTTCTTCTTCGTGGAGTCCAGGCTCAGCTAAGAGTAGCTTCATCAGCATATTCAGCAGCATTACGAGACCAAAAACCGATGTTTATAGCATCATTCACACTTGCTCCTGGCACGAGACACCTGTGCACGCCGTGTACCATCCAGATTATCGATATTGCAAGCAATCTGCAACCGCTGTATGAATTTGCCAGAGTCGCAAATTACTGATACCCTCCAGGTCATCAAGGTCGAGGAAGAAGAGGACCAGGTAGAGCGTGAGGAGATCAACGACATTGTTCCAGGTCTCCACGAGGAGATCGAAGAGGTACCAGAGAGCCACAACAACATACTCCAATTGAACACGGAGGGCAGACATGGCGTCAGTGCGCGTTGGTTGTAGGAAGGCTTTGTGTTGGGTTGTTGTGAGTGCGTTGTTGAGTGAGTGGGGAGTTGACGAGGTTTCATTTGAGAGAAGTTTGGAGGCGTCTTTGTGGTGGAACGCCTTGAACGACCGACGCGTATGTTAGTCTGATGGTTTCAAAACAACAGAAAACATAACCAAGGAAGCTAGACAAGGCAGGGTCGTTGAAAATGCTCGGCAACTATGGACCTTCATTAAATTATGCACACTATAATTAGACCGACTCGATGTCAAGTATAGATATACTGCATGTTTTCTTCAGGTGGATATTGTTCTCCTGAGTATTGTTACTTCCCTCATACATGAATGCATCATTGCCCTTCATTGGCAGCACACCGGACCTATCTTCACCATCATAGGCGGGCCAATGTAGGTATCCAAAGCCAATACGCAAATCCAGTGATGCCTGATATGGCTGCAAGGTAGGGAACAAGAACATTGGAGTTTAGACACCACATGTGTCGAAGACACGACACCGATGCAAGTAGACCTGAAGTATCTCATAAGGGACGACAGCCAAGTGCACCAGCAATGTCCGCCACTGTCTGAATGGAGGCTGCCACGTCTCCAGATTAGCGTATACTCGAGGGAAAACAAGCACAATAATCCGAGAAGCCAAAGAAGCGGAATAATCCACGGCGGATCTGAGGTCGGAACGGTGAGAGCCTTCACCACGAAAGATAGGTAAGATAATCAGCCCCATATGTGACAGAGAATATCCATAGACTCCTTGAGCTCCTTGAAATAATTCCTTGCGATGCCGAATTGGATCATCATGGTCGATAACAGTGCAATAGCAGAAGAGTTCCTCAGTATGTTGTCAAGCAGCAGCTCCTCGATGTTTTCGACCGTGGACTGAGGAAGGACTCGGCGCGCGGAAATTGCGTGGCGAGTGGCATAATGAAATTATTTTCCGAGGACGATGATGGGACTCCGGGAGATTCGACGTTGTGTCTATGCTTTGAGTATAAAGGTACCTCGAAGTCTAGAGTTCTTTAATTCTGACCCCTTTAAGACTCATTTGCAAGTGCCCTTCATTAGCACAAATTTTCGCGAATAACTTCGGAGGAGCCATGGCTCTTCAATCTGATGCATTCACCTGGTCGGCGACAAAATAAATTCTTATGTTCGTGAAGTAACGCATCGAAGCATGCCCTCAACGTATTGATTCTAGTGATTCACCTTCCCGTACAAGTCGACCCTATACAAGCCAACGCCGAAGTCGAGGCGGCCATGTTTCCGCCATAATGAACTTCCAAGTTCTCAGCCTGCATACGGCCTTAAAATAGCTCCCATCATCATGTAACCAAAGCCAGGATCACCTCCACCCCCACTAGCAAAGGTCATGTAAGTTTCGATACCACGGACTGAGACTTCGGGATAAGGAGCGGTAACTTACCCTCCACCACCAAGCTCAACACCAACAAGCAACCAAGCCATTCCAAACATAGCAATCCACTGAGGCCAAGTATATCTCAAGTGCAACCTCTTCCTGAGGATAAAATTCCAACCAGATCCCAAACCTCCAATTACCAACCCAAGCAACAACGTAATACCAATAACACGTGAGCTGTAACTAATGAGAACAACCAATCGCATCGCCTGGCGGACCAGGATGTTCAGACCCCAGTAGACCGGAATGAGTTTGACGAGCCGAATGCAGTCGGTATCTGTGAGAAGGTGTGGTACGGAAAAGACGTAGAGCATCACGAAAAGCATAAAGCGGAAGAAAAGATGGGTTATGAAGGGTCCTAGGAGACGAAAGACATCGTAGCGGAGGCCCTGCAGAAGCAATTGTGTTGATAGGGCGGGGTGGCCTGGCTGGGGCGGCGAGGGCTCAGGCGGAACGTATGTATCCAATGAACTCGACATCCTGGAAGGCTTTTGGTCAAGAAGAAGGGAAATATAAAGTAAACTGAAATGTGTTCGTTTGATGTCTTGGAAGTCGAGTCGTTGCCTGCACAGGAATGTTGAAATTTGTTGCGGCGCAGCCCGCTGAGCCCCTGAGATTGATTATATAAGCCGACTCTCGAAAATACCTCACGTGATGGGTTAGCAAATGATCCTCGGGGTGTGCAGCGCTTTTGTATCTTGCAAAGTACTGTACAAATGTATGCGTACGTCCATGAATAGGGACTCTGCCTATCCCTTGTGGTAATCCCCCAACTTTGGCATTGCCAGATCCTCACGTGCTTCCCTGCGCAACCTCAAGTTGACCATCAATCTAGACGCTGCCCGGTGTCCAACCTCTTCTCTTCAACCTTTGGCCGCCCTGCCAGACATCTGTGTCCAATCCCCCAGTCTTGGTACATTCTCTAGTTTCGCTAGCAACTCCAGTATCCGTACACTTGATATTATCTTCGTCCTCATTCCCACTTTCCTCTCCAAATCCCAGAAGCTTGGCCTGTTCAATAGCTGCCAGCTCCGCAGCAGCAATGACCTCCTTCAGCACACTCTTCTCGTACTCAGTGATCAATCGATGTAAGTTCCAGGTGGCTGGCCAGCGCGATGACGAGCGGAAGACGGTGGACCGTCGTAGTGAAGAATACGCAGATAATGGAGTCGAGGATCGTGGAGAGGACCATGTATGCAAGCATCATGCCGATGGCGAAGGATGTCTTTGGGTTTTCGTAGCAGAGAAGAAAGGCGAGCGAGAGGATATAGATGATTGCATTATGAATGCTCGTGAGAGGTGAAGGTATCTGCAGCTCGATTGAATTGCTTGAGGTAGAGAGGTCCATGTTGTGCGACTGGAAAACGATACGTATAGCCGATTTTGACAATTGGATTAGGTCGATTCTGATGATGTATGGCGCGATGTTGGACGTGTTGTTTAAGCGGCGGCGGATTTCAAGTTTGTTGTAGGCAAGCTAAGCGAGAGGAAAACAATGGACAACATCGGACACTTCTATTGTGCCACGCCTGTTCATTCAAAGTCACTGGATTAAACACTTGTTATGAAGCTTCTGGATGTGAGAGCATTTTCTCAGCAGACATTATCCATCTGACCCTTTGTTCTTGTTCAACCCACAACGCTAAAGGCTGTCATGGTAGCCAGCATCCATACCCCAAAGGCGACGCGATCCGACAGCATTTCCGTTCCAAGCAACCTCTCCTATCCCAGACTAACATAATCATTCTTCTACATAGATCATCTCCATCTCCTTTCGGTGAGGCATCCTATTTCCATGTTCCGAGTCCGATTCCCAGTCCTCGTCCGAGAGATATGGATGACCATCCAAGCGGTTCATCTCTCGGATCTTGACCTTCTCCTTGATCCTGTCCCAAGCTTCCACTGTCTGTGTTCCCTGATCAGTCATCTTGACCCTGCGATGAATCACACAATGTCTTCCCTTCTTATCCTTCTTCTTCTTCTTCGCCACCATTATATTCAGATTGAAGATCGCCACCCGAATATCCCGATCAGCCAGCTTCACCAGCTCGTACAGCGGAGCCAAAAATCGAAATAATCTTGGCGAGTGCGTGACTCCCATAGCTGCAATAATTACGTAGATCGGATTCTTGATAGCGACCTCGCCGATCGTTTGGAGAGATCGACCGAGAATGTAGATCGCGTAGGCGCCGAGGCAGAGGCGGAAACCCATGTAGATCCAGGTGAATGTGAAGGCCATATATTGGAGGAAGCTTGTCAGAAGAACAAGAGAGTAGTGCATGGTCGTGGAGAAGATGATACTGGCGCATCGAAGGTAGACCTTGACGACGTTGAGAATCCCTCGGGGGACATCTTCTAGGATGAGTTCGCGGAGGAAGATCATTGGCGCGAGGAGCCAGGCTGTGATTGTGTCTGTCAGTCGACTGACCCAGGGAAGGTCGAAATGGAGGGGCATGTCGTGCAATGATTCCGTGGCGAGTGAGCACCCTAGGTATGATCGAAGCGCGTTCTGTTTGAGCAGCGAGATTGTATTGGAAAGTGGGAGAGCATGTGAGGAATAGGCAGTACCTCGGTACTAGCGCGTCGACAAGCGAGGAAAATGTTTCGATCTAGAGATATTCACCTCTGCTTGCATCTTCACGAAGTCGCATGTGACTTTGGGCACGACTGACTAGGATAAAGCAGTAAACAAAAAAATACTCAAAAATGAATGCAGTGAGATGTCCACAAATTTTCGCGTCAGTTTTCACTACTGCCCAGTACTCTCCAAGAGACGCATCTTGTTCAGTGTTTTAGATCCGATTTCTTCTCCCTCAAACTTCATCTCTGATGATGCCGCTCGTCATTTTTCGGAGCAGTATCTCGACTTCACTTGATGAGGAAAGTCCTCTGTCGCAAAGTTTCATCATCCACAAACTCCATAAGCTTACCCTCCATGATCCCTCCCACGCGAGCAGCTCCAATCATCGAGAAGTGGTCGCCTTGGTCTCTCAACACCATCGGAACATCGAAACCAAACAGCACAACCACCAAGTCTCCGGCGCGAATATCACTTACACCAATGCCGAAAAAGCCAGAACGTGTGATGAGCAGTTTTCGTCCAACGATCGAATGGAGCATTAATGATATACCGTCTTCGCACAACTCGGTGTCCGTGGATGATGTCGATGAAGCCGAGTTTGAAACATTGGTTGGAGCTCCGGCATGGTCGCCAGTAGTAACCCATTTGTCGAATGCTCTGGAAAGACCTTTGTCGTTACAGAATCCGCAGGTCATAACGTCGCAGATAGAGTCCGCTGCTCGGAGATGCTTGAATTTAGAAGCCGGATTATTTGAAGGTACATCGAGGGTACTTCTTTGTCTAGCCAGAGTTCGGAAGCTCACAAGGTTAGAGTACATCGAGGCTGGGTTGACGACGTCTCCGTCATTGACGTTAAACGTTGATTCTACATGATCAACAGCCACGCCTTGAATAATCAATCTCGGCCCGAGTGGGACACACTGAGTTTTGCGTCCTTTGGAGGCGCTGAAGCGCTCCCGGTTGGCAGGCATGAGCATAACGGCTGGGTTGGAGTCTCCATCCGCAGTCTGAGAAGAGAGATCGAATGCCCACGAGGGCATCTTCTCGCCGGATCGACTAGCCACCGATAGATCGCTATAGATACGACCTCCCGAGACTGCTACTACAGCAGCGCTGAATTTTGTGTAGATAGTTGCCGCTGTTTGAGAGTAATTCGGGGGAAGTAATGCTCGATGCGGTTCCAGCAGAAAACTCAAAATGCCAAAGAGCTTATCTCGACTGTCAAGGGATCTATATCGTCGAGTGAAAACAGCCATGGCAAAGAGAGGATGGATATGCGCAGTCCTTTGTAATCCAACGAACCCACTTTCAGAACGGAAATGGCAGGCTGCTTCGAACCCATAAAGTATTTCGTGTGTCTCCCAAAAGGTGGTCTGATCAAACTCGGATATATCAGTCTTGCCCATCAAACTCATTGGGCCGGGCATCTCCATCGCTTCTTCCCTCGCTGCGAGGCGGAACAGAGACCCTAAGCAACAATCAGATGTTTTTTCGACAGATTCGTATAGGGGTAAACGGGGCGGTGTGACATACAAGTCATCGAATCTTTTCCGCAGATAATCTTTGGATCACGAAGAGTGAGAGCGAATTCTTGACATGTCCAGAGACGAGACCACCACGGTCTGGAGAGAAGCTTGAACAAAGCGACTGAAAATCTTCCTATCTCAGACCGGTGTTCATTATCAGATTTTTGAGCTGCATCTATGTGGTCTCCATCGTCAGGCTCCGACCTGCTTGACGAAACCTTCCTTGATTTAGCCATCTCTTGAAGTTTTTCAAAAACGAAATCGCTGTCGTCTGCTTCGGGGCCAAGCCAGCACAACACATTTTCCGCCGCAGGGTAGATCTCACTCATTAATTTGACCTGACCCTCTTTTTCAAGCGGGTCGTTTTGGTTGATACACAAGGCATCGATCCATAATCTTCTTGGTTCTTTCTGATACCTTAAATGAAGTAGAGCTGTCTCGAGATTGGGTGTGATTCCAAACTCTGTCTCGTTCAACTGAATTGACTTCATCGTGGCTGAGGTTCCCCATACATATGACAACGCTTCGTACCGTGGATCGTCCCAAAGATGCTCAATGGTCAGCGAACCTCGGATCGGCTCATCATCTGAGCCTGGAAGAAGTTCAAAAATCCGTATCTCATGTGCATCGGTCATCTTCGGGCTAGGATACAGGTGAGTCGAGTCGCTGCTCGTTGCACCCTCTCCTGTTCCTCCGTTTCCTTTGCCAGTCACCAATGGACTTGTAGATTTGGGGTCATACCCTTTCAAGAATAGCTGAGATAGATATCCCAGCGCTTCGAGTAAAGTTTCCACCACTTCTCCATCCCAATCTGCAAACATGGGCTGAGCGAACAGTCTATCCAAGTCGAGCTCCGAGATAATTTCGAAATCAAGGAGCTCATATATGGCCATTAAAGGATTCATGGTAATGATTTCCTGAAGCATATGGACGTCTTCCTCAATCTCCGACCAATCATACATGTCCGAGGGACGAAACAAGTGTTCTACTCCCAATGCTCCTAAATCAGAAGAGCTGGCGTCCGAACTAGAAGCACTGCCGTCAGGTGTATCGCGCTTTGCATCGGTTTCCGGCGTGAGTTCCTGATCAGAAAGATTTCCCGACTCCGTTGAACTCTCATCTTCTTCCGCAGCCAAGGGTGGCATCTCGCACATTCGCTCCAGCTCAGTCTTCATCCACCTGACAGAATCTCCAATGTAGCGGAATATCTCACTAGCAGAAACCAGTTCGTTGACAATGCTATCCAGAATAGCGATACGTCCGCTACATTCGTCGAGAACTTCACCCAGTATCTTCCAGTTCTCTTGGTCATGCGGCTCAGTGAGAGCGTCCGGAAGCTTGGGAAAGCTAAAAGCGGTGAGAGGAGCGCTGTTGAGTACGCCTTCCTCTTTGCTTATAGCCAGATCTTTGTATAGGTCTTCAACAGACATGATGATCTGCAGTTAGACTTCGTGGTTCCAGTTTTGCGTAAGCGTGCAAGTGCGGGGTTCGAGCTCCCTACGTAGCCGCCTGCTCTTTCTTGCAGTTAAGTTGCCAGCCGAAGGGGTGAGATACACTTTGCCGACTAAGCCTGAAGACCTTTCTACTCCTTTATCAGAATTTTCGATGTTCGGCGTACTGATAACGCTGATGCAGAAGGGTGCTCATACGGCGACCATGGTGCTGGAATCCGGATCCGACAGTCACGAGGTCATAATCCTTCTGATTAGCTCGAAGTGCAAAAACTACATAATTATACTATTTTGAAATACTTCTATACTCCAACGAAATAAATATGTGTATGTAAACTTGAAAGATACTGTTTCAGTTATTTTGACTCATTCCAATAAACTAAGCTCTTTCGATTACAATTCAAAGGGCAGTATATGCCAGAGCAGGGATGATGCATCCCTGCTCCCAAGAGCCAATCAACCAGAACAAATAACGCCTCAATTCGTGTGTCGGGCCAAGAGAGAACACAGTCATATTGCATAGTGGGCTTGAATTCCTAACACATAATTTCCAGACTATCCTTGGAGCAGAGGTAGAAGAAGATTTTTCGTTGTTTGCTGCGGACTAAACCCTCGCTTAACTCAGCGACAAAGCCTTTGGAGTCTCTTTTGAGCTCCGAAGATCGTCGTCTTGAGCGTCTTACAATCAAGGATCTTATACCACAGTATCACAGGAGGAGTCGCAATTGACACAGGAAACAGGGCTAGATATTGGTTTTCTGGATTGACATGCGACTGTGATGCTTCTCACCTAGTATGTAAAATAGTCCACTTAATCCAGTTCAATAGCATATAATTACTGCATTCAAAGCTTTCTGCTTCCCGATATTCGGTCTCGGTAACGTCAGTCGAAAACTTTCCGAGACTTACCAGCCCAAACGTCTCGATAATGCCATCCCATTTTCGAACTTCCTACCCAAATTCTTGCCGGATAACTCCGATCTACTACTTCGCAACGCTCCGTCCAACAACCGTCCCGACCCACTTCGTCGGCATGACATCCGTAAACTTCGGAACATCACCCATAATCTCCTCCACACCCGTCAACTTCTCAACCGCCTCCAAACTCTCCCAGAAAATCACCGCTTGGACATGATAATCCGAAACCTTGTCGCCCGTAGTGACTGACCAGCTGACTAGTCCTTGAGGTCCCCAGACTTTCTCGACAAGTGGCCAGTGGTGGCTGAGGTAGTATTCGAGGTTGAAGGATGAGGCGGCAGATTTGGGGTAGATGAATTGCATGACCACTTGAGAAGGCATGGTGGCGGTTTTCAGGAATTAATTTAGGGGTTTTGGTATTGAGCTTAATTGTTGGCAGATGAAGAGATTGTATTGTGGTGGTCAGGGGTTTTGGATGTTGATGTTGCTGTACTGAGTGAGCTTTTCCAGTATCAGCACCACGGCATGCATATATACTGGAAGTCTTCCGATTCCGGCTGTTCGGCTTCCAAAGTTGGGTTATATTTGTGGCGCTGAATCATTGTTGCGGGAAATAATACAACTATCCTCGGTGATAGGCTGTCTGCTTACGAAGGTTGTACAGATACTGGGTGCTTATGCCGACTCCACTGTCTCCTGTCAGCTTTCTGTGGAAACCTTGGCAGAGTCCGGAATAGCTGCGTTTCTTCACAGCGGGCTAGACCTTAGTGGATCTTCAGAATCCTTGCGGAAATCATGGTTATTTATGTTCATGATGAAGTTAGAATGACAAATCAAGCTCTCAATCTATCAGGAAGACAGTGGGTGGCTCGAGAACGATAAATAAGCGGAGCCTGTAAAAGATACAATTCGCAATCGACTTTGACCTGATGTGTTGCCTAGAACCGTCTCTATGCCACTATCCTAAATCATAACAATCATATTCCCCTTATAACGACGCTTCTCCACCCTCTCCGGCAGATTCTCCGCCTCCTCCATCTTGACCGTCGTAATCTGGCTCCTAAGCCCATGCTCCTTCACCATCAAAAACATCTTCTCCATAGCCTCCACGCTAGCATGAAGCGAACCCTTCACCACAATCTCGTGGAATGAGATATTTATTGCATCAAACTTGAACCCGTCAACAGAGAGCCCTAAAACCACGGAAGTACCTCTGAGTCGGAGTCTGTGCAAGATCTAGTCATTATCTGGGATGTTGTCTGTGCAGACGATAGCAGCATCGAGACCAATGCCGTCTGTGAATCGAGGATCTTCTGTGGCGAGGAAGGATCTTTGGACGAGACAGTGAGGTCTGGCCAGAGGGCTTTCGGGACAACGGATTCGTAAGATCACGAGAAGAGATGGCGACGCCGCGGCAGCCCATTGCTTTGGCGAATTGAATTCCAAGGAAACCGAGGACACCTATGCCCACGATGGCGACAAGACGGCCTGGGGAGAGGTTGGCTTCCAGCAGGCCATTGAACACTGTTGCACCAGCACACATCAAGGGTGCAGACTCTTTGAGTCCGAGTATTAGCAGATTGGTACATTCGATATTGGGACGGACTTACGATCAAAGGGAATCTCTTCAGGGATATGCAAGATAGCATCGTCAGAGGTGACCATGCACTCCGCAAATCCCCCATCAGCACCAAGGATGCCATGTATAGTCTGATCGAAACAGTATCGAGCGCTTGTCTTCCCACCAAAAGTCGCAGCATCCCATTTACATCCAGCACAAATTCCGCACGCGTTCTTGAAGAGGTATACACCGACCTTGTCACCAACCTTCCAGTCTCCTTTGACATCTGGGCCAAGTGTAGCGATGTTTCCTGTGGGCTCGTGGGATCCGATGAAAGGAAGTTTGGTGTTGAAGGAGCCTTCGTAGACCATGTAGTCGGTGTGGCAGAAGCTTGATGCGACGAGACGGACGAGGATTTCTCCTGGTCCTGGGATGGGGACCGGAATATCGTTTTTGGAGATGGTGGTTCTCTTTGAACTATTTCGAATTTATCAGTATAAACGCCGTGGAACTCGAAATGAAGGGTAGAGCTAACGCTGGTGAGCCTAAATGCTTTCATAGTCTTGGAAATGGATTGTGCCATGGATGTCGGGAGTATGATGTAATTGTTCTTGTCGAATTGACATTGGATTTGAGTTTTCGAGGCCTAACGGTGACATAGATATACTTCTAAAGTCATATGTATGCGAGTTCTAAAGCCCGACATAATTGAATAGTTCCGTACCAGAACTTCACATAAAGGCGTTCATTTATCGTGCCAAGGGTGATTGCGTTTTGATCTGAATTCTTTTCTTGCTTTAACCATACAAAAAAGACCAACCGATCCTCATTGACTCGATTTTTACCAAATGATAAGGCCTTGCACACTGCACCTTGAGGCGACCAATGCGAGCCATGATTTTGAACACGCCGTCGACACCCTCAAACTCTTCTCTCGCATGGGACAATGCTTCAGTAAATCGAACTATAAGTCCGTGGAATTTAGATGAAGGTAATCCAAAGGTCAATATACTCATGCGTTGAAGCACGATACTCAACAACTTACGACGCACCCCCTCCCGGCAATCGTTCCTCCTAGCTTCCAATTGGTATACCCCACGGCCTTTCAACGGTGGATATCTCCGCTTCGCTCACTATCAAATCGTACTCACACTATCGATAAAAAGCCTCATGCTTCTCTCCAATATCAATTTAACCGAACCAGCCAGCACTTGCGGCACATACCTCTCCCATGACGTTTGTGTACATTCATGCCCCCCCTGACACTCCTCGCTTACATCGCTTCCATCGGCTCGTCACCACATCCACATCCCCACCACAACAAGCAGGCGAGCATGCATGCATGCTGATCCCCACCCCACCACAAATGTCGCGCAGCTTGATTTGTAAGATCGCAACAAATTCCCTAGTACACCATCCCGAAAACAACATGAATGAAGCGCTTGTACGACGTGCAGAGTAGTGAATTATCAATGTGATTCCTTGAGCTTATTGCGATTGTTGTCAAGGCCGATCTTTGTATCGGCGTTGAGAAGCAATAGTTGCCGTGGTCCAAGATTTCCACGTCATGACGCTTCTCCGCTACCGCTTATGGCTGAGACATCGCCGCGGCGATGTCGAGATGGAGATGTCTAAATCCGATATACTTGCCAGCCAAGTACGAAGATATTGAACGGTAGGACAATTGGTAAGCTAGTTTTGCTTAGTCCCGTGGTTCCGATTTCTTGGGAACACTTCACCAAATATATATACGTCGATGCGTTGATCTTTCGAATCTGAACAACAACCAACACAAACACATCTCAAGCTCCTTCTCGACCTGAATTCAACAACTACCACCGCTTCACGCCCCTTCACATCAAAANGAAACCTACCTGAATATCGGTATACACGGTCACCAGCATCACCACCTCCTACTGTAACCCCCTCTCATTCCCAAAATGTCTTCCCCCACCTCCTACAAAGCCGCCGTCCTCCTCTCTCCCAAATCCCGCCACACGATCGAGACACGTTCCCTCCCCGAACTTAAGCCAGATGAAGTCGGCATCAAAATCGAAGCCACAGCCATAAATCCCGTGGATTGGAAAATGCGAGATTATGATCTTTTCCTACCTGGTTATGTACGTCCTCTCTCCCTTTCCCACTCTATCGACCATTTCCTTTCAACGCCACCATAATCAAACCCCACAGCCAAAGCAAAATCATTAGATAGACATCACGACCGAGTGAGAGACTAAATACTGACTATCTCTCTGCTATAGCCCGCGATCCTCGGCTCCGACGCCTCCGGCACAGTCGTGTCCTTAGGAAGTTCTGTCCACAACTACTCCATCGGCGACCGCGTCTTCTTCCAAGGCATTCTCGGGACCCCTCAATCCAGTACATTCCAACAATACTGCGTGATGCCCTCCTCTCTCATAGCACCCATCCCAACCTCCACGTCATTTGAGCAAGCCGCCGGAATCTCCCTCGCCACCATGGCCGTCGCAATAGCATTCTACCACACGATCGGCTACGGCATGATACCACCCTGGTCTACCAGCGGTGAAAAAGTGGGGAAGGGGAAAGCGATGGTAATTCTCGGAGGCGCGAGTTCAGTAGGCCAGTATGCTGTTCAACTTGCGAGATTGTCAGGGTTCGAGAAGATCGTGACGAATTCTGGCGTGGAGAATATCGAGATGGTGAAAGCGCTAGGCGCAGATATCGTGTTGGATAGGAAGGTTTCTGGGGCGAGGGAGTTTGTGGAGGCGGTTGGAGAGATGGAGGTGGCGTTTGTGTTTGATGCTATTTCTGCGCCGAGTACGCAGAGGCTTGGGGTTGAGATTCTTCAAGCGGTGGAGAAGAGGAGTGCGGACTCCTGTCTCGTTACGCTGCATACGGTGCATCCTGATCATCCGGATCCAGAGGCTGTGAAGCTAGGTTTGAAGGAGGGCAAGGAGAATGCGAATGGGAAGGTGGAGATTAGGCAGGTGCTTGGGTTGGGGAGTCAGAAGGATTTGAGGTATTTAAGTGAGCCGTTGATGGGGGCGCTTGGTGGGGAGGAGGGCTGGATTGCGAAGAGGAAATTTGTGCCGAATAGAGTGAGGCTTGTTGAGGGGGGCTTGGGGAGCGTGGATGAGGCGTTGGAGTTGAATAGGAAGGGTGTTAGTGGGGTTAAGGTTGTGGTTAGGCCGTGGGATGGTGAGTGAGTGGGTGGAGTGTGGGTTTTTATTTAGACATTTAGCAATGTGGATGGTAGGATAATTGCTGCAATGCTGCGTATAGCGGAAAGGATTTCTTCTGATTGGTATCATTAGACTGGTTGATCTGTTCTCGGTTGCGATGACTTACCGAGCGTTTTAAAATTCCTGGCCTCAAAGAGTGACTCAAAATTCCAATAACTCATGACACAACATAACAAGAAAGGACTGAGTTGATTCATGTCGCAAGCAAAATCTGGCTTGGCAGCAGAAAAGATGATTTAGACACAGCGGTAAGCATCAAGCCAAGATGTGGGAGAAAATAAATATTCATGGTAGATACGATGAATTGACGATTAATAATATAAACGCCACCCAATGCAACAGAAACATGTCAGCCAGGATGTGCCAACTAGACAGTAAGGAAAACAAAATAATCCACAATTTTAGATCCCCCACTCCATCGCTCGTACGCAAGCACAGTAAGCCCAGCCCATAGCAGGAGCATATTCACAAAGTCCAAACAAAAGGCACCAAACAAGACGAGAAGCTCCGAGTCGGTAAAACCAGGTCAAATCAGCCATATCAGGCTAAACAGACCTTCCATCTTGACTCGGATCTCACCGGTCATTTAATACAACCAGTTCTGGCTCAGACAGTCACCGTACTGCCGTCCATACTTGCCGCCATCTTTCCACCCGCAATGACCTTACTCTTCAACGCACTCCTGATGTCCCTCAAACTCCTCTCATGCCACTGGTCAAACCCTCCCTCGCTCAATGGCCAAAGCACCTTGTTCTCCGTTGTGCCACCGCATCCTCTAACGACATCGCTGAATCTCGGTGCTGGTACACTCGTCAGGGTATCAAGTTCGGAAGCAAGTTCGCGGCAGTAGTCATCTAGGGGCAGATCGTTAACATCGTTTCCGAAGGGGTTTTCGAGCTCGTTTCCGATTGCCGCAAGACCGAGGATGATGTATGCTGCTGCGATGGTGCCTGGGATTGTGATCCACTTCAAAGCGTCGTAAAGTTGGAAGGGGAGGAGGTATACGTAGAGGAGCACAATCTGCGAGATCAAGATGTTGTATCCGACTGGCAAAGGCGTGGTGAGGACGCGCTCAGCAGAAGATTGCGTGTCTGTCAGTGCGGCGATGGCGGTCATGATCTGACCAGTGATGACGGGATTCTTGAGAGTGCCGTTTACGGATACTTCTTCGATGTACGAGGCGATGTAGGTAAGGATCTCTAGGGGAAGGTTTCCCAATGGACGATCGGCCCGCTTGAGGACTTTGCGGGGATTGGATTCCGCGAAGGGGATTCCGAGGTAGATTCCGACTGCTTTCCAAGGCGAGTGTTTATGTTCGATCGTGTTCTCTTCTTTGTGTGCTGCAAGGGCGAAGGTATCGAGATGGGAAACCAAGGAGTTGATGTCGGGGTAGTGAGCGTAGGGTTCGAAGCGGAGCTTGTGCTTGAGGGAGACGGCAAAGGCAAGAATCATGTTGATGGCGGTTACTTTGGAGAGGAGATCTTCTTTGGCGTGGTCGGGTCGCTCGTCAATGTGTACCCAGATGTTGCGGGCGAGGTTGCGGGCTTGTACGGAGAGGGTGGCCCAGGACTTGCGGCCGTCGGAGTATCGCTCGTAGGCGGTTGTGCTGCGGAATGAGAGGGCGAGACCGACTACGAAACCGAGGACTGTGAGGAGGAGGGTGTTTACGGCGACTGTGGGTAAAATCAGAGAGCAGTCCTTGGAGGTCCAGGTAAGAATACTTACGGGGATATACGAATTGAGAAATACAGGTTATACATGTTGCCCAGCCTCCAACGATGGCTAATGGAAGCAGCATTCGAGGTGTCACACTTCCGTGCATTCTCATGAAGTAAGGAAGCTTAGAATGTCCATCCATGTTTCGAGGGCCGACCTTTTCCTCAATTAGCTTGGGACACCTCAATTGGAGATCAAAAACGTACGAAGTAGTCCTCGAGACCCGGCTCAAGACGACTCATTCTGTTCATGCCGCTCATGGGTGTTTGTGTGCCGCTGACATGTACATCCGTCATGTCCTTCGTCCATGTTGATCTCCTCGAGGCATTTACTGGTACTTGTGGTACATCGTAGTGATGGATTGCATCTGCGTGTGCGTGTGCTTGTGCATTTCCACCACCGCCGGCGCCGGGAGCTGGGCCATCGTCGGACATTATGATGAAGTGAAAGAAACGAAGAGATTGAGAAGAACGAAAGAACAGGCTAGTAAGTGAAGCTCGATTGACACCGAAGGAGACTTCCAACGACGAGCTGCTCTGAGTACTGAAGGTGGAGAAATGATTAACAGGAAGGAAAACAGAGAAATGCGGAGAAGAAGGAGAAGCTCTGATTATAAGAAGAGAGAACAGTACGAGAAAGAAAAAAATCTAGACCTCGTACCCTAGCAAGGCAAGGAGGTCTTGATCCAGGGGAACCTTTCCGCCCCCAGTTTCCAAGCCATCAGCTTACGGGTTCACGGTGGGTCTTGGCCGTTTTAGAAACGTCTGATGGGTATATTGGATATGAACTAATGCTCTTCTCTAGCGAGCTTCTCGGCTGCCCTGCATGTTTGATGGAGAGTCATCCCGAGGTTCAGATTTTGATTGGTACGTTGTGAGTGAGACCTCTGGGATGCTGGCGCAATGAGGATAAAAATACATGGGGGTGGATAAAATATGCAGGCCCCTTAGACGAGGCTGAAGTTTGGAACGGCTCGGGCCACTGGGAGGCTTCCACGTCGAATTGGAGCTGAGGACTTGAATGCAGTGAGATATTGATTTGATGTGATTAAAGAACGCCGAGTATCAACTGTATGCCTGTTCTGGACAACTGGAATTCGCAGCTTGATCGTGACTGGGGATGGATTTTTTCTGTTGGATTGAAGAAAGATTTTTCTCGGGATCAGATTTTGACTTTGCCCGCGTCAGCCCCTGGCGGGAGACGTCCAGTGGCGGCGGGAACGCTGACTAGCCTGACTGGACACGCCCTGGCCTGAATGCACATTTCAGGGGTCGAACCGGCACGAGCACGAGGATGAAGACGAGTCTCGAACATGTTTCAACCCACCGACCAGTCTTCCCCTGCAGCGGGCTCGTGCTTCAAGCGGTAAATTCATTCCAGACGGCATTCCAGACGGTATTCCCGACTGCCGCTTGAAACAACCGTCAAATCAGAATATAAAAGAAAGGGTAGATCCAGATGGGAAAAGGAACGAGAAGCTTCATGCCTTGAAGCGATCATCGTGGGTGAGGGATGATCTTAGAGATGGGTGTATCATATCTGAAATGGACTTACGAGTAATAGGAAGGGATGTGAGGGCATGGGAATGCATCGCTTACAGAGAGAATGGGGATGTAATCATTGAATGGACGGACTGTGAACAATTCAGAGGAGTGCAGCACTCAAACAAGTGATAGGCAGGAGTGAGCAAGAAAGGGAAAAGGCCGCCTGCAGAGCCAAGATCATTGGATAAATCCCGATACATAAAAATCGCCAAGATAAAGCGGGAAAAGAGATGTAGGGAGTAAATACGGAAATACGAGACGAACTGTCAGCGAGTCATTTTTGAAAATACTACTTTGCGAGAAGCGTAATGAGAAGGATTGATGCCCCTATTACATGATAGAAACTGCTGGTTGGACGATGAAAAGTTGTAATGACAAAGAGAGAAGCAGAAGAAAGGAAGGAAGATATTCGCTGGTGGACTGGGATCAGTTGACAGCTACAGAGCGACAAGGCTGAGTGGTACAGCCAGAATTCCCGACTGAGCTAACCTTACATGATTGGATGTCAAGAGCGAGACGAGGCTGATGAGCTTGAGAGGGTCACCTGACTACACTTTACCTTCAATGGTACCTTTTTCAATACCATGATATGCTTTCTGGCAGTATATAAGGCACTATGCAACTGAACTACCTCTAGTACTTTCGAGTCCCAGACATGTTCAGTGTATTTGTTTTGCCACTTCCTTACTGGTTCATGATCGACGAGGTGACGATTGTACATTTACCTGGCTTCTACACGCCTTATACTTGGATCTGCTCTTCGCCCTTCTTACTCAGTCTATCTATCACCTTGACTTCCTCATACCTACATTCTGACCTCCTTGGGGTGGAAAATACTAGTATAAATTGATATCACGTTTCTACATGAGGGTACACTGCTTAGTCATGTCTTCACATGCTTTCATTCCTCACTTCAAACATCCCAAGCAACGCGCCCGCCACATCCAATCCAATCCTCATCATCTCCATCTTCCCCATGATCCAATTCGCCCCGTCAGCCGCTCTCCTGCGCTTCCCATTCGATGCGCCTGAGATATCCGCCGCAGGAACGTAGGCCGAGGTCAAAGTAGCTGCATATTTCTGGTCATACGCACCACAAGCTCTTCGTTGTCGACGAGTCGTACCAAAACATACGAGACTATGACCTAAGAGCCGTGACACCAGCTGTTTCTTACTCGAACCCTCTTCATTACTCGATCTGCATGTGCATTGGATACCGGTACTAGACATTGTATAGACTCGTTGTTTTGCTTTAGCATGGTTCTCCACTGGTGAAGCTTGTTTCCTTTCTTGGGTTCACATGTGAATCTCTTTGTTGTTCTTGACACTCTGCTCGGCTTTTCCCTTCTGTACAAAACATATCCTATGTCAAGATGATAGGTAAGACAGTCGCAGACCACGGGTGCAACCGTCTTGCTAATTCAAAGATATAGATCATGTTCTGGGTCGGCCCTCTGTGCAATTCAGAAAGATACAAGTGCTGGCCGTTGTTTCGTTTTGGTCATTCTACCTCTTCCGGTATGTCCACCATTATCCCGAAACTAGCTGGACTAATTGTGCTGCAGAGGACACAAACATGGTCCGCCTACTCTACGAAAGATCTCGCGACGACTCTCTACCATCCTCACACCATGGCAGACCCTGGTGTTGACCCTCCTCTACCTCTACATTGCGCGGAACCTTGGGAAGCTGCTTGGCCTCGAATGCCCCGAACCACTCGCAAACCTCTACACACGATCCTACTTCCGCGCAACATGGGTCACAACAGCGATGGATGCGGGATTCTGGTCTGCCATGCGGATACGGCGGAAGTGGTTGAGGGACCTTGCTAGTATTGTGTTTACGGGATACTATCTCATTGCGGCGGAGCAGGCAGATGAGAAGGTTCGCAAAGTCAGAGGGATGCTGACAGTAGATCATCTACGAGTTAGCTGGAACAAGGGAACAACACCGTATCTGAGCTTCCTCACAAACCTGTTGCGGCCGAGGTTTATGAGATATCCTCCACGACAGATCAGAATACCAAGACCGCCGAATTCCGACTACAAGGAGCCTGTAAATGGTTGGTTATATTTCGATGGACCTCTTTCGGCACTCAAGAAGCATACCAAGGTTGTGTTGGATATCCCTGGAGGTGGATTTGTTGCAATGGATCCGCGAACAAACGATGACAAGCTTTTTGCATGGGCTGGGAAGACTGGATTGCCTGTTTTGAGTCTGGACTACAAGAAAGCGCCAGAATTTCCGTACCCGTATGCTCTGAACGAATGCTTCGATGTTTACAGTACGATCATGGCTAGTCGAGGTAGATGTTTAGGACTTTCGGGGGATGTTGCGCCGAAGATTGTCATTACAGGCGACAGTGCTGGAGGAAACCTAGCTACCGGCCTTACGATCATGATCATCGAAGCTGGATCCACCCATACACGCCAGTTCCTGGGACAGCAGCCACTTCCAATTCCTGATGGCCTGGTTCTGATATATCCTGGGCTAGATATGAATATCGGCAATTGGATGTCGGACGAGCAAATGTCCTTGATTAAGGATAGAAGAATGAGGAAGACGAATCGGACATTTATTCGTCAAAAGAGCATGCAATATACAATGGCAGCTGGAACTCCTCATCACTCAGAAGATGAAGACCAGACCCCACCAAAACTTACCTCACCCCCTCTGGCAACAACCCCGGCTCCTCTTTCAATCACATTACCATCGCCTCAATTTTCCACCGCAGCTCCCAGTCTACTCTCACCCCCAGTAGCTCGGAAACAGTCTGTATCTCCGCAATCACCATCCCACCATCCCGAACCACTCAAGACACGACTTGCAATGTCAAGTATGATCTCCTACTTCAACGATCGAATTCTCTCACCAGAAATGATGCGAGCAATGATTATCCTCTACATCGGGCCCCACAACCGCCCTGACTTCTCCCAAGACTACCTCCTCTCACCCATCCTCGCCCCCGACTCCATCCTCACCCAGTTCCCCAAAACCTACTTCCTCACCGGCGAGCGTGATCCGCTCGTCGACGACACCGTCATTTTCGCGGGCCGCATCCGCCGCGCCAAAGCAGCCAAGCACCTCGCAGACCAAGCCTCAGACATCCGTCTTCACAAGGAATTCGACGACCGCGACGTCGTCGAGGTAGTGCTCATCCCAGGCATCTCCCACGGCTTCCTACAATTCGTAGGTGTCTTTCCCGAAGGATGGAAATACATCCATCGCTGCTCCCGCTGGATCGAACACATCTTCGCCGCAGCTGAAGAGCGCGAACTTCGCGGCGGGGCAGTCACTCCTGCGGGNGGGNATCGCAGTTCCGCGAACTTGCATCATCATCGTAGGAGAACGGAGAGTTCAGGTGATGAGGATGTGGGGTTGGAGATGAGTATGAGTTCTTCGAAGGGGAAGGGGAAGGCGGGTAAGGGTCTGGGTCTAGGTGTGGGAGCGCTAGCGAAGAAGAAGGAGGAGGAGAGGAGGAAGAAGGAGGGCTTGTTGAAAGAGCAATTACGAGAGAGGGGCGAGAGGAGACAGAAGGAAAAGAGTGATGGGATGGAGAGGAGGAAGAGTATGGTTAGTCTTGCGAGTGAGGATGATTTACTAGGCAGAAGAATGCTGGGTCTGGCGGGCCCGCTGACGGGAATGGGGGATATGCACGATGATTGATTGATCGATGGGTGGGTGGGTTCATTGATGCATGTACAATTGCAACATGGGAACAAGCAAATAGGCGACGGAGTCTGGAATACGAACGGCAACAGCAATGCAAGCACGCGATGCTTTGAAATACGAGCCCTTCCCCTTTCCGCTTTGAATATGTCTGTGGTGAGTAAAGATTGGAAGCTGTGGATGTTGAGATGGCGATCGAGTTGTACGAAGGCAGGTACCCGATGCTCTTGTATCCCGCACGGCCTTGGTGTTGCACGTCGAGATGAGGGTGGGGACACAATAGCCATTGTTCCTTCCAGAGCCTCAAACACCTTGGATCTAGAATCGAGCATCGAGCATTGGCTTTCGGAATCCAAGAACGATCCAGTTGTCCGGTCTACTATTTCAACGATACGCAGCCTTTCAAATCTCCACGTTTAGCTCGCTATGAACTCACAGGTCTGTACTGTCAAGATTGCTCCTCCGGATTGCTTTCATTGGCATATTGTACTTATGAAAAGGTCGCAGATCCCGCGCCGCAGCTGCGGCACACAAGAATGCTTTTCAACATATACTTGCAGATCGCCGTCACACTACATGCAGCTTGAGAAAGAACAGCACAGCAAATCGAAGCAGACTGTCAGGATCATCCGATCATACTTTTCCGTTTGCTTAATCAGAACTAAGAGACCCCTTGTTCCTGTGCTGTGGTGTGGCGGCTTTGCTCAGTTGATCCATAATTTGATTTGATTCGCCAGGCGCGAAGTCGTTCACGCACGGAATCCGCGATACACCAGGCAGGCACCAGGTCGCCAGAACTTGTATATTCTCGCTTTGTGCGTCTTGGTCTTACGATTCGGAGATTTGTTTGAGGATTGGTCACTCAGATCACATCATGTCTCCTGGTATCTCTCGGGCTTGAGTGAGAGCTTGGGTCTGGAAGACGTGCCAGATACTTCATATATGGTAAAGAGGTACATGTAGAATTATGATCCACGCCCTTTTACCTTCTCCTTCATAAATCCTTACCTATCCTCCCACCATTCTCCAATCCCCTCTTCCATTCTCCAATCGCCTCCACCTCCTATACACCATCCCTCACCAAACACACAAACAATCGTCTTCTCAGCAATCAATCAAATAAACAAACAAACGGCGGGAAAAACGACAATGCAACTCTCCCTTCCCGCGCCGTTACTAACGACCATCATGATGGGTTTGCTATCAGCAACGTCGATTATGGCGTGGCGTTGTGCGAAGACGGAACATACGCTCTACCGGCCTACTTGCTGCGATGCCGTCACTGCTGTGAAGAGAGGGAAGTTTGAGGGGACGGATTGTACGTTCCTTCTCCTCTCCGAAATATTTACATTCCCCCTATTTTTTTTCCATTGACACTGAAAAGGGGAGTGGGAATGGGAAGTGTGAAGATGTTTGCTGATAAAATTGGGGCGAGAAATAGGCTATCAGCCGTTCCCGGGGTGGAGTGGAAATGTGACAGTTAAGGGGGAGTATACGTGTGAGTTTCAGGGGACGGTGTTTGGGTTTCCGGGGTGCTGTAAGGATGTATGTGTCCTCTTTCTTTCGTATCAACTACTCTCTAGTCTTTTCTCTCCCATTCGATTTGCTGCCTGCTCGGTTCGTTGGGATAGTGGATTTCGGATCAACATTTTAGTTGACTTTTGATGCTAATGGATATTGGAGAATTAATAGAAGAAGGGGAATATGTACAAGTGCCAGCCTGTCGTGGAGTAAGTGGTTTTCCGCGGCTTTCGAGGGCAGCCAGGTCCTAGATTTGTATGAGAGGCTTCTGCTGGGCATTAATTGGGGGTCCGGTAAGGCAATCGGGTGAGAGGAAAGAGGAGGCGAGTGCAAGCGAGAGAGAGAGAGAGACCAAGCGACAGAGAAGGAGGTACTGATCATGTTTGTTTGTTTGGACCAGGCTGTCAAGAGCGGGGAAAAGGCAAATTGCATGAACGTTTCTTGTCAATGTCACTCCCGACTCGTGTTCTACCTCATGCTTCTATCATTTTTATGCATGTTTTCTGGAGGGGATTCTTGAGGTCCCGGCTGTTGTCTGGGACTCCGAGAGGGGAGCTTATTGTTGTTGGCTGAATTCGCGAAAATCTGATTTGAGGATGTTTATGCCTTGATTGGATCATTGATACTTCGATTGTAATGTTCTTGTAAGCATACCCTGCATTTATTATCTGCTCGTCATTGTCTTTGCTTACAGCACTCGGGCTCTACTATTGCATCTCAGTACAGTTTCTGCTCTTCAAGCTCGACTGCCAAGACCACAGACCCTGATATTGACCTTGAATCCACAAGCGAGATGCTCATCCTTCCGCGTGCATCGTCATTTCTGCTTCTCATAAGCCGGGCAATCTCATACCCAACATCCTACCCACCAGAAGACGCGACTCAATCGGCAGATGTAGATTCAGAACCTCCAACAGCAACATACATCCAACCGATCGACACCGCTATCGACTCTCCTTCACCACCAGTCTACTACCCACCAGCCAACACTCCTCCACCCGCTCAATCATACACAAATCCAGTTCCGAATCCAAATCCACCATCCTACACCACCATATCACCGCCGTCAGCGTACTCTCTCGATCCTACAACTTCAACAACAACAGACTGTCCTGACCCAGTGTACCTCTACTCCTCCACAGTCATGTCTTCTACCGTCTCACAAACACAAACCCTAACCCTCACCCCACCCCTTGTCATCCTCCCGGCATCGCCATCTTCTTCACCAACCCCCTCCCCCACCCAACAAACCCACTGCAACAAATGCTGTCCACAACCTCCAGTTGAAGATGGAAACGGCCGGAAAGGCGACTGGTTATCTGGACTTGGGATGTTGCTTGCGAGGGAATTGGAAGAGGAGGTACAAGGGGTAGTGGGCAGGGTGGAAGGGAGGTGTGGATTGCTTGGTGGGAGGGGTGGTGCCGGACATGGGGTGGGAGGTGGAAATATGACAATGATTACGGGGTGTAGTGTTTTTGCGGGAGGGGTAATTTGTGGGTGGGGTTCGGAGGTGGAATAGGAATCCCCAGCAGCTGATCTATTGTTGACGAGGCAAGAAGGGAATTCCGAACGGATTTGGGCTTTTGAAGTGGTGTAGCGTAGAAAACAAAGTGGTATACTTGACGAGAGTTCCCATAGCTGGTGTTCAGACAAAAGCCAGATCGGAATTACGGTTCAAAATAAAAAGTCTTACGCAATGCACGATTGCTCAACGGACCTAGCAGTGTTTACAGTCAAACTTGTATGTATAGGACTGCTAATTATCTAATCACTGCGTCTACTCTTCCAAAATGAACATCCCGACTTGCTAACTTAAGAGTGGTCGATGTAAACATTCACGTGTTTGCTCTTCAACTTTTTGAGAGGTATCTACCTTCTTTGACATATGTACTGTGAAGAATATTACGAACCTGAAAGCACGAATAGAATGGTACAGAAGAATTCCAATTCAGCTACTGAGTTTAGTCTCTTTAGGTTGGTATACTTGTTGTCAAAGCATGTGATGGAAAATGGCAACAAAGATCGACAAACGTGTCAACACTCACTATGCCCCGCTAAATGTACCCGAGCGTGACGACATCAACTTGACTTATCCTAGGACCGGAACCAACTTAGTCTTCCCTCATTTCTTCGTCGTGACCTGTTGGTCCCTGATGACCATCGCCGTCACCACCTTCCGAATTCTCCGAATCATCCCCTCCCAGTCCCAGGGAATCTAACCAGAGATCGTCGTCGGCCCATACTTGGACAAGATATGCCTTACTTCCCCTACTCTGCGCCGGCTTCAGGGCAACCATGGCATGCTTTCCTCCAGAGAGTTCCACAGAATCATAATTGATGAACGCTTCATCTTTCGAGCACTTTCCATCAAGAGAAGTACTGCTTGCATCGCCCACAGACCCCAGTCCATCAACCACATGAGACATATGCTCAAAGCCAGGAGCTCTACCCATGTCATGGATACTACAACAGGGCGATAACGAGCTCTGGATCGGGAATGCTAGGCGTACAGAGACACTGCCACCGGTGGATGTAATAAAATTCGTCAGAGCCCAGCATTCTCGATTGATCATTTTCACCTCGAAGTCGTCCCTGACCATATTCCACTTGACACTATCTTGGCCTTCGTTCGTCATTTGGACAGCTTCCCTACCAGGGGCCAGTCCGTTCCTGTTCTTGAACACAAAGATGTGGTTACGACTAGGGTGGTACTGCCATTGGGAATTCCAGAATTTCCAGAAATAGTTGGACTTGAGATCCTGTATGTACATCTCCGTGCGATTCTGCAACAACGGAGATGGAGATGCCCCAGTCGGTAATTGTCCGAATTCATGTGCCCTCACTCTATCCACGTATTGTACCCACGTGCTCGTCGCAGATACAGCCCTATCCGAGCCGAGCCATTTCTGCACTCAAGCATCACAACACATGTTTGGCCACCACCGCAATTAGTAAAAGCCCTCTCGGAAGTTGTGTAGAGCTCGGCAAGCTTCTCTAAGGGAACCAGAGGAAGTCTGATATGGATACCTTTGTTGTTCATTGAATAATGCGATATGTTTGCATGATGGTCAGCCTGGACGACACTCGTGCTGTTTGCAAAAGCCTCGGGAGATTCGGCCAGAAGTCCTGTTCCAAGGTCAGGTTGACCTGTCCTCATCTGTGGTACCCTCCAGGCAAATAGTGTATGATCATCGCGCTGTTTCAATATTTCGAGTTGGAGTCTCCTGAAGGCCTTGTCTTTTTCCTCGTAGATCATTGGCAATTTGACACCGAAGATGCCCAGCAAGCAATATGCTTTATCTTCGACCTTCTCAGTCTGACGATTGGCGGCCCAGGCCATACACTGAGCGATGGTCACTTCCTTGTAGTCACAGTACCAGCTTCCAGTAGTAGGGTTATGAGTTACACTGTCCTGAATCCCAGTAATGTAGCAACTACATTGGCCAGACTCCGCTTCGTACCGATGGCCACCCAGTCTTGGGCGTAAAACCTACATACGTGGGTGCGAGTAGCTCTTGCAATGTCCAACCACGAGTGAACCACACACTTTTCCGAAACTGAGAACCCTTGTCATGGAGATTTTCCTCACTGCTAGTAGCTCCGAGATAAGCATAACATACTGCCGAATCTCATACCAATCAAACATGGAGTTGATAGCTTCGGTCAACTCAACCATATTTGTCTTATCGATGCAACATGTGCCAACCCAGGCGTATTCGAACCCGACAGTTGCGGCTTTTTCACAGATTCGTTTGATTTTCAGGTACCTAGCGGAGGTACCGACTTCGAGGGAGGGGTTCTGCATTTCTTGGAAGGTCACTTCACGTCGGCCCCATCGATGTGACAGGATCGCTTACGCTGGTACGGTTGGTCTGTCGGAATTCGGGAACGTCTCGAGTTTGAGTGTTGTTGTGTTGAGCAGCCGCATCGTCGCGGTCTATGCGATCTTGACTTGGAACTTCCGACTTGGTGATATTGAGGAGTGAGTAGAATAATTGTTGGGCAAGCTCTAATTTTAATGATAGGAGCTCAAAAGAGATTGATTCTAGCAGCAGCAAGACAATCTATCGTTTTCTAATTACATCTTATGCAACAGCTTGAAGGATCTTTCTTCTATGACTTGCTCATTTCTAGTCATCATGATGCCGCCTTACCGTCCTCTTTGTGAGTTTCCCTGACCACAACCTTCGTTCATAAGACAACTGTGTTCTTAAGCAGCCTGGCTTGACGTTTCAAGCTTCAGCATAGTCCATAGCGGCACAAACATGACATTTCGTGAAGTTTCTTCGGGTACCTCGTGAGTGGATGTGACTTGTTCTGGAATTCAGGGCTGACAAAGTCACCCAACGATATTTCAGCGTCATTCTTGAGACACAATTACCCAGTCATACTTACAGAAAACCCAGTGCAATCGCTGGTTTGTACTGAAAAGAACCGGATCTTGCTTCCTGCAATTTCCCCTACAATCCTGTCAGTCATGGACTCATGGTTACCGTTCACTCGCTTAACATCGCAGCCCAAGACATAACCATGCGCAAACAAGACTTAAAGATGAATCTATTAGTGTCTCCAAATTACAAGGAAATCACTCCGATGCTCTGACTCAGGGCTTTTATCTTTATTCCATGGTTCGTGGAAAGAGAAACATTCAAGCCAGAAGCTTCTGACAGTAGAAAGGGATACATGATCCACGAAAATCCTCGATTCGGCAAGTAAGGGTGACAATTCCCTGGAGTTTCGTCCAGCTTACTGGATGAGGAAGAAGGCTGAGAAGAAAAGCATATATGCAGTTTGGGGTGGTCAAGTTTGAGTGTCCTGCGAAAGATAAATCTGGACCAATAATGATTGGAGTCTCAGTTGGTGCTTCGATGAGAGGTGTTGATGAGGAGCTTGTGCTGGGTCTAGATGGAGATGTTGGGTTTGTTTTAGGATCTGGACTGCTTGATAGCGGTAGGGAAGCGTATGTTGGGCTAGGATTGAGGAAGGTGAGAAAGTGAGTGGATATTGTTCAATGGTGATGAGGACAATTTAGGGACAGCCGGACTGAGATGTTCATCTCCTTGGGCCCTGCGTGTTGGCATTCAGAAACATTTCTACTTCTGGAATAGCGACAGCGCCAATCCCATCATAATTGTGGCTTCTTGAAGATGGTCTTACATATTGGTATCAGATCGTGCATTCCCAGTTTCCTAGACTGAAGCTTCATTTGATACCTTCAGCAGCATGAAGAATCCTTGCCCAAGCTGCACAGCCAATTAAGGTTTTACACAGATTACCATGCTCGTCCCTCTCCTGCCCATTAACTGACAGCTCCTTGTTTACTCCAAACTTCTGATTAAACCTTGCTCTCAGCTCCTGAGAAATGGAATATGGACAGCTGCCACGGAAATACAAGCCATCACTAGGATCGAACATGAATTCACGTCCCCACGCAGCGATACGGCGAACCTCATTCCTAAGTCGATCCGTCAAAGCGTGTTTCGAGAGCACTCGATACCCATCAACAAGGTGATGCAAGAAGAACGAGCTGTCCGAATACATTCGCTGCTGTGCATCTTGAATTGCATGATCGAACATGGAATTTTGAGGGTTCATGGCTGACTCGGCAAGGCTCACAGCCATTTTCAGATCTTCCGGATTCTTCGTCCGCTCGTAAAGTAATGTGAATCCATGAATCGCAAAACCAGTATTGTAGGTCCATTTCATTTTGTTGATATTTGGAGATCCATCCGCATTGAACACCAGACTATCCCAGATAAGTCCATCTTGTGGGTCTCTGAGCGTGGCGATCAGCCACTTGAGCGCTCTCTCCGCGAAAGCAGCCAATTTATCGTCTCTCTCAATTGCACAAATCCTCAGCGCAGCAACAGCAGCTGGACCAGTCGAGCAAGCATTTCTGCAATTTTGATTATTAGTATGCCACGGTACACCACCGTCTTTCTGTGCAGACGGCATGATCAGATCCGTCAAGATGGTCTTGGCTTGCTTGAGGTACTTCCGCTCATGAGTCGCTTCGTAAGCACTGATCAGTGCTTGAGCTGCATGTGCATTGTCGTCGTAGTATATGTCCTCATTCCCGGGAAACATTTTCCATGCACAGAAACCGTGGCGCTGAGGATTCCAGTAGGCTTGCAGGCATGATATCGACTCGTGTGTTTTGCGAGCTGGCTTGGATTCAGCCATGGCGTGGACCATTATTATGACCGGCCAAACGACATATCCGAAGTGGTCATTTTCACCCAATGTGCTCTCGGATTTCACTTTGGCCTGGAATTGATTATTCTTGGCGGAGTGGAAGTAGCTGTATGTGTTTGCCGTAAGGTCTGAGGCAGTGTGATTTGGGCCGTAGTTATGACTGGCCAGTCCAAGTTGTTGCTGCGAGGCATAATCCTCGGCTTTGCTACGAATGTTTATGAAGCTTTTCATCCTGCATTGGTGTCGCTGAATAAAGATATGATTTCGATATGATCGTTGAAAGCAGTGAAACGATGACGATGAGGTCGTTTCACTGTGCTGAGTCAGCGGCTGCGGGCACTAAAGTATGGTCTCCACCACGTTCTGTCAACCGAGGGGGGTCAGTAGCGATATAAACAACCATGAGGAATTATCGGGACTGGATACAGTCCCCCAGCCGCATCTGTGCTATCGATAGATCTCGGGTCTCGAGTTGTAAAGGAAACTACGACTTTTCTGGTGCCCTTTCACAATTTTAGATATTAGGGATAGATGGTGTGCTTTGGCATGGCGCTGGTCAGACGTCTTGAAGAAATTCTGTGGTGAAATGCTTCAAACGATGACAACGGCGGGTTTAGGGCCTCTCGGAACAATACTAATGCTTTGGAGATTGCGGAGGCAGTATGCTCGGGAAACAGAGCAGAGAGGGTGAAAAAGTGAGACTGTCTCTTCAAGATTCTGTTCAGCACAGTCGATTCCAAGAGTTGCCTCGTCAGACTTCTCGAAGACAGCCTTAAGCACATTCCAATAAAGTTCCCGGGTCCTTGGTCCAAAGACTGATGCCTCTCCACGATTTAAGGAAAGCTTTTGGGGTGTCACGTGATCAACAAAGGTGGTCTGATCATCACGTGTCGCCACAATCCTCCACAGTCCAACTGCCAATGTCTTGGGTCAAGCCTGTCCCGATGATATCGATAGTCTATCCAGTGGTTTGCAAGCTGCTTTCGCACGGGACTCAGTCATGTGTCACAGAGGACTCATCAGGCCATGCACATCAGCCACGACTGTTCGCTTGGGAACCATCACATGTCTTGCACAGCACTTCAAATACATTCCACAGCGGCAAGAACATACCCCGCACTGCATAAGTCGAGACTCGAGATATATTCAGAATTTTAAAGCAACCACGAAAAATCGGCAATACTCACTACACTACTTCAGCTCACACACATCTGCATCATCAACATCAAACCTCCCCAAACAACACGACCGCTTTCATGGTCGGCAAAGTCATGGAATTTGAAGCCACACGGCCTGTCTTCGTCGATGGACGACACAGCACATCGTCACCTACAGTCCTGGCCCTCTTACTCAGAAAATTCAACCCCATGAATCCAGAAGATATGATTGAGCTAGCAATCAAGAACAACAAAGGGATCTTTCACGATGTATGTCTCTGGTGCGAGAGGACAGGCAATCCCTTGATCACGAGTGAGCATACGAGCGAAGATGAAGACATCCATTGTATCATTCAGAAAGGAGAGAGGAGATCGAGTGATCAGAAAATGGTTGTTGTGATGTCATCGGCGAACTTGGAGGTCATTGTGGAAGTGTTAGAGAAAGCTATCGGCGGATGTGTGCTGGGTATGGATGTTAGCTTGTTTTTCGAGGGGACTGGAGTCAGGTTACTTCAGAATGGATACCGGGCTCGATGTCCAGGTATTTTTGGTGGATTTCGAACGAACAAGATCGAGGGTGAGTGTAGGAGAGTTGGCAAGCTTCTGCCAAGGGACGCGATTGGGATGTTGGAAGAGCTCGGGGCTAATTTCTTTGTTTGCGGACCTTCGTTGGAGATTTATGGGGTAGATGAAGAGGAGGTTTCTGTTGCGAAGTATGAGGTTGTGTCGGGTGTCAGACTGACTGATCTCTTGACTCAGAGCGATGTTAATCTGTTTTCAGGGGGCGTATTTGAGAGGCCATAGACTGTGTGGAAATTGGAATTCTCTCAACGTAGATATCCAGAGAGTAGTTACTGGACATGTATCGATGGTGTATAACAATTCTTCATATGAAACAATTGGATAAATTGCATGATTGGGGTGATTGTGTATTAACTAGGGAAATCATTGGAGGCGGCGAAGGAGGGAACTGTGCGAGTCGTTGTGGGCTGCAAGTGTCAAAACCTTTTACTGACATTATATTTTGAATGTTTGAAGTTTCGTAGACGAAAAGGTCGCAGCCTCGAGGAGATGATAGGAGTTATTCCCCTCAACTTTATTTGGCACCTTCGATGAAATCCATCTCCCCAGTCTTCCCTTTCTTTCTCAGTAGCCCTCTGCGTCTCACTTCTCCTTCTGTCTGTAGATCCCAAGAATGAATCCAGCAAAGCAAATGACGTAAAAATCAATAGTGGAGCCGAACTGAACGCTGCAAGTCTAGACCGCAGTAACCGACCCCGACTTATGCACCACCATTCCCGCTTGCAAAATTTCGAAAATGCTGCCATTGGACTGGTTCTTTTGGATTTCGAATTTGCTTCATGAGTTAGTCTTTCACCATCGGGGCTGAGGTGGTATGTGTTCTGCGCATTGATCCCTGTAAAATGTCCGAATGAAGAATGTGGCGAGCGATGGCGGAGGATTGAGTATAAAGTAGTGGTTCCTGAGTGATCAATGTAGATTTTCATGCTTGATTTAGAGCTCGAGGATGTTGCTGATCCGGAAGACGACGTGTAAGGATATGAATCCATCCAAGCTGGAAAGGGTGCCATTTTTGGGGGGTACATGTGGCTCGCACGAGATGTGATTCTCGTATGCGATGGTCAATTTATTTTCAAATATTGGGATGAAGAATGTGGTCCAGACGGGCGGCAAGTGGCTTCCCTTTTCGCGTCAATAATAGAGATTTGGCGTAGATAATAACGAGGTAGATGAGGTCTATGACTGAAGTGAAGTTCAAGTTGCTGACTTCATCGTTGGTGCCGAACCACTTCTTAGTTTCCATACTCGCCACTAGACAGAATCAATGTTAGACTCAAGTGGGGGCTAAATCAGATACTAAAACACAAACAGCGACAGGAAGAGCTTGGTGACATTATTTTGATGAACCACGAATTCGCTACCAACTCTGGTACGGATACCAGGAAAAGCGATGAGAGGAGATCAACCAAAGCTTCCAAACAAGCCTCGCCTCGGCCCTCAACCAGCCCTGCAAAGATTAAAATTAACCACAAGCTCGCGCATCATGCAAGTTCACGCAGTATGGCTGGTCAGATCTCGACTTAGAGTTCCTAGCTGTGGATCAGGACAGGGTTAACCAAACGTCACGTCACCATCCTGCTTTCCTCACTTCCCATCAGCCGCCTTCAGGATTCCTAAACGGGTGTCGGGGTTTGGGAGAGAAATCAGCCCATTGAGGTTTCATCTGATCGAGGGCCGCTTAGATCAAAGAACTTCAAAACTTCTATAAAGTCTGCTGAGTCAATCTTCAAGCGATATCTTGGAGTAGGATGTGATCAAGCAGGTCAACTTTCAATGGAGGCCCATCACGAAAGAAGACCGAAGTCCACCCAGAGATAATCAGAAGTCTTGCACAGCCTAAGCTTTGCGTGGCGCCCAAGATCTGATGTTTGAGGATATTCGCAGCCAAGACTACTGTGGATCAGACGAGTCGAGCAATGGAGCCGAGTTGTTGTTTCAAACATCTCGCTTGAGGAAGGAGATCCCAGCTGCACAAGTCACGTGTGAACAACAACCTCCTTGAAATCGACAAAATACACGCCCAGTTATGTCGGCAGGGCTTCAACAGTGCGTTGAGAGGATCTTAGGGTGCTCTGAATATGCCGTGCACTTTATACTGACTATCGAACCGTATTGTGGACAAAGCCGAAGTGTACGGACATGCATCGGCATCTGTCAAACGTCCAAACAAGGTCCCGTCTCGCTGTCGATCCACCGGTTCCACCTTCTTCCCAAGGAGACCCCAGCGCGCATCCACTCGGCTCCACCTGCGCGCGACGACATCCGTTTCCTATGTTCCACGCTGCAGTATGATCTCCCTCCTGTATGGCATTTCTGCACCTCTCTCGCCCTCTGTCTGGCCTGTCATCCACAATCACACGCCACTTGACGTTTGCTTCGAGGGACGACGATGTTTGAGAGCCGCCTGCCAAGAGCCGCATGACATGCCTGCCATCCATTTCCAGGGTGAGGTATAATTGGGTGTCATCCCATGTTCTCTCAGTTGTTTCTCGTTCTTCTTCTGTCCTTTCTCACTCATCTGCTTCTTTTGACATTGCCGGCTGGCCTGATTGATTCCTCTCGTTCATCCTTTAATTATCTTCTATTCTTGACCATCAGTGCTGTGCACCTTTAAAGTTTCAATCTCCAGATTCATACACTTTTTTTTTTTTTCCCCAGCCAATCAACATATACGTCAACTCAAAATGCCTTCTCTAATCCAGATGCTTTGCTGGGCACCAGCCATCGTCTCAGTCGCCTCGGCCCAAGGTGTCATCCAGTCCGCGCAAGGAGACAAAGGATCTCCTGCCAGCTTGCCACTCCAAGTCGACCTCACAGCCAATGACGCCAATATCATCAATTTGGATGAGATCACCACCAATGTCGTCAACGAGTGCGGACGGACTTTGCTGGGAGGTAACATTGATATTGGTGAGCAGACCGAGGGACAATTGCTCGCCAAGACTGTCACTTCTGTCAAATCGGGAAGCAAGGTCGCTGTTGCTATCAACCAGGTCGATGACAATGGTGCTGGACCATACACTTGCGATATGGATCTCAAGGGGAACGCCAATGGTTTCAACGGCCAGACGAATTTGACTGTCACTGAGTCTGCAGCACAGAACGGGGTCATCAACCTCTCCGTCGAAATGCCCGCTGATTTTGCCTGCATTGGAGGTAAGATTTCTCGGACATCGAGAATAGCAAGGCACTAACAAACGAATAGCTTCGACCGGAAATGTCTGCACAGTCAGATGCTTCAACTCCGCCGCAGCAGGTCCATTCGGAGGCTGTTTCGCAGTTCAACAGACAGATACCACCGCCAGCGAGAACTCCGCCAATACCATCGACACTGCCCAGACGCTAGAGGGTGTTCTCGCTCAGGTCAACCAGAACCAACTCGACCTTGCTGATGCCAATAAGGGCAATGCTGCAGCCGCTACCGTTGACGACCAAGGTGTCGAAATCGCGGACGCTCTTCTCGATATCGATTCCGCAGCTCTAGCTACAGCTCCAGCTGCTATTGATGTAGCCGCTGCTACGACCTCTGCTGCCGCTGCCAAAAACACAGCGTCAGGTGGAAAGAAGTCCAAGGGCAATGGTAATGCGGCTACTAAGAATGGAAATGGAAATGCTGCCACGAATGGAAATGGAAACGCTGCATCAAACGCAAATGGAAATGCGGCCACCAATGGAAATGGACGAAACGGAAACGGCAACGGCCGTAACAACAACAACAACAACAACAACAATAACAAACGTGCCTTGAGCTTCGCGGCCTAAGCAATCAGGAGTCTCGAGGGCGTGTGGTGGTGTTGATCAACCTTCCTGTCATACTGCTGTATTGTACTTTAGTGAAGATTTGTGATTCGATGAGATGTAAATAAGATGTATACAAAACGGAATTGGAACTTATCAACTTACATACTTTAGGCCCCGGATTGCTTGTCTAGCGCAATTTTATGACACTTCCTGCTCTTACTGCTGAGGATTTCAGAAGTCGTAAGACATGAAAAAGAAGGAAATGACTTGATCAGCTGTGAGTTCAAAAAAACAGAAGATATACAAAGCAGCGAATGTCACAAAAGCACGCCGGACAATCACACCGAAGGGCGTACTGTACAACGGATCAAAATCTCTCTCACCTCATGACTGTCCCCAACCTTCACAACTTCGACTTCACCATCCCACCATCCTTCCTATCCCAAACCTCCCTCACAGCCCTCCAATACCTCTCCCTATCAGCATTCATATGCCCCACATGACCACCACTCCCCACTTCCGTCCTCACCCTCCCACCCAACCTCCTCGCCTCCTCCACATGCCTCTCCACATCCCTCCAATCCACAATCCCATCTCCCCTCCCATAAAAATAACACCTGCCCCTCTCCCCAACCTCAAATAGTTCCCTATCATTTAAATCCCCTCTCATCTGATCAATCCAATGCGTTTCCCCTGTAAGCTTCTCCTTAATCGTGATACTACCAACGAGATAATACACCAGTAGTGTGGCAAATGGTTTGTAAAAGGGGGAAGTGGTAAGGCCGGCGATGAAGCCAGAGGTAATACCTTTGAATGAACTGTTTGCTGGTGCGGAGTCGATGAGTAGTGCGCCAATGGGGAGGGGGTTGTTGGTTTGGGACTTGTAGAGATGAGCGAGCTGGCAGGCGGTGTGGGCGCCGGAATTGCTGAAGACGTGTAGGAGGATCTCCCCTTTTAACTGGGGCTCGGTTTGGCGAGGATGAATAGCTTGCTCGATTATGGGAAGGGCAGGCCGTAGATTGGTTTGTTGAGTGTTGTAAGAGCGGTACACGACATCGGGTGTTGATGTCCAGAGAACGAGGATTGTGGCCTGTGGATATAGGTTTGGGTATGTTGACGTGAATTTTGAGACGTGTTTTGGGACCGCTTTGAACCAGGAGCTGATGATTATCAGAGTCGGACCTTCGCTCATTGAAATTGGTGCTGAAGCGAGGTGCGGGGTAGTTGGAGGCTTGTAGAGTGAGATGGAAGGCGTAACGGAAGTGAAGCCTGAGAGGCCGTTGTCTGGGGTCGTTGCCATAGCGTTCGGATGTTGTGAGATATACAATCTTCGGTAAGGCTGACTGTCATGAGTGTAACGAAGTAAGAGGCAATTGTCCGAAAAATTCATCGTACTTCGCCCCGGGTATCTCGGTACGGTTCGGCAGCAGCCCGACCCCGCCTTTCAATACCACCTCGATTTCTCTCTCACTCTCAGAACGTCGACCAGACTCGGTGTATTGCCTTCTCTTCACATCCCACATTTGCGGTACCTTTGCTCACCGTTTGTCAACGTTGGATATTTCTGGAATCAGCTATTGGTTCTCGAGCTGCCAAGCGACAGCTATAAAGCTGCGGCAGTATTCATGCTAATCATGACTCTTCGTCTTAATCAGGTATCACTTTTCTCTGGGATCGTCCTCCAGTACTCTAGAGAACTAAGTCGGCAGCTGCTCAGTTGTTGAAGTCTCAGATCGAAAGAGTCATTATATCTCCCCGGACTCTTGATTTATACTGGCTAACGCTTTCTTTGCTGCACGCCCTTTGCGCTGGTTCCTCTGATGCCGGTTGTTGGCTTCTCGCTTCCTTTGTTTCTGCTCTTCTGTTTTCGGAAACTCTTTCCACTCCTTCAGTCCATGCTTCTCCGCCAATAATTGCCTTCGTTTTGCTCGCTTCGACTGCGAATTCACGGCGGGGCCGGGTATCAGAGTTGAAGTTTCTGTTGAAACAATCGAGGTCGACTCAGTGCCGTTGGACAGCCCGAAGTCTACAGGCTTCAGTGCGAGCTCAGATGTAACTTCTGGTTGAGAGACGACATTTAGCGGAGTTGAGTTAGCTCCGCTAGCAACAATCGTGGTACCACCACTTACTGGCGATGGTTCTGTTGTCACTTGGTTGCGGATGGTTGCTGAGATAGGATCCTCAGATGCCAATACCACATTCTTTTCCTTCACTTCTGTTAACATCTCGACCTGCTCCCATTTTCTATCGTGTTCAACTTGTTTCCATTCCTCGTCTTCGTCGTCCTCATCGTACTCTATCCGTTCGGAGTCATCCCACCGGAGGTCATCGTTGTCATGATGATATGTTTCCTTCTTCATTGACTGACGAGCCTGTCTCTTGAGCCGTTGCTTTGTCGCCGTAAGTGAAGATGTACCCCTCTTTGGCATGATTTGTAACGATGATGGCGCAAGTGTCTTGGACTTGTAACCACCCGCTAGTAGCATCTTCTCTCTCCGCCAAGAATGTGACGATGAAGGATTGAAGTCAGGGGTCGCTGAAGTTAATTTTGCCGTTGATTTTCCATGTTTATCTGAAAGTAGAATCTTTTGGTGCTTCCATGATTTATTTGCTCCAGTGCCATTTCGTCCGGGCCTGAAGTCCTTGACTATACCTACTTCGAACAGAACCCATAGACCGTTGGAAAGAGCATCAAAACGCGCAGGCCTGTAGACTCCACTCGCACAATGGCATGGCGCAGATGTGTCATAGGATCGAATGGACCGGTCCGGCGGCGAAGTACTGTCATCAGATGCGAAGCTTGATGCAAGACATGTGTCTCGATGCGAGGCCAGTTTCTGGTAGTTCAGCCAATGAACTGAAGCATATTCCGCCCACAACTCGAAGAAATATCTTTTGTTGTACCACGTATCCCGATATTTGCTCCAAGTTCCTTTCATCAGCATGCAGAGCCATGGTATCCCGTCTCTTTCCTGAACATAATTCAAAAGTTCAGATCGACTTGCTTGCCAAAACTTTAAACTGCCAATTTTGACTGGACAACTGACACTGAGCTCGCTGAGCTCTTCGTCTAGTCGCTCTCCATCTAGTATCTCGTCATCTAGTCTCTCTTTATCTGGCTGTTCTTCATCTGGTTGCTCTTCATCATCTTTGTTTTGCCATGACAATTTCTCGCTGCAGATCCTAGATTTCTCATCGAAGTTACAACAACTCAAATGGCCCGAGTACAGATGATGCCAGGCCCAGTCGTAGACTTCCGTCATGGACGACCTGCCTTTCTTACTCCCCTTCCAATTTGCACGGCGGACTCGGCCCCAGAGTCTGCCATTTTGGTGACCCTCGATTATTCTGGATGATGCCGGTTGATGTTCCATAGAGTTTTGTCTTGGGCTTCTGTTTCGGCACTGGTCGCTTTCCATTGCGACCTCGGAGGCTAAGTTGTCCACTCCTGAATACAACGTTCTCATGGCATCTTGCGCTAAGATGAGATGTATTGAAGGGGTCGGTTGAACTGGCAGGGAAAGCCAGCAAGTCATCCGATCAATCAACGCCCTGAAGTTGTACTCGAAGTTTTCGCAACGTTCCCAAAATAGCATGTAATCTCTGCTGAATATTCCTAACGTATCCACGAGGCCTGGTAGCTTGAATGTATGCCTGTCGGGTTGCCTGTAGAATTCTAAGACGTCTCCTTCATCCTCAACATCGGCGAGGCCCCTTCCTATCATAGCAGCAATTTCGATGGAGATTGCATAGCAATATAGCAAAGAAAGTACTTGACGCTTGGAGCCTCTGCCGCCTGGACTCGATTTGACATGTCTTGAGATGGCTCTCATCAGCGCAAAGAAGAAGGCTCTCAGTAGAGAGCGTCTGAAGATCTGTGTTAGATTACGCTTAAGCGACCTTTGAGACCTAGTATTTTGTCCTGCTAGCGTAGCACGGACTGGAAACTGTGTATCGAGTTCCCGGTTGGCCAAGCTTTCTTGTCTGTCTGGAGCACTTGGAGTTGGTGCACTGAGAATGAATGATATTCCGCTTAGCTGCAACGTTTTTTCTAGATTCTCCAGTGCTTTTCGTTGCTCTTCCAGTAGGACATGCACTTTGTCTTCGCCGCGATAATGGTACATGTTTGAGTCCTTCTCAAGAACCTGAGGGCGCCTAAGGCTAGCATATGCATCTTGCTTGTTGTAGTTCCTTGCTTCCGGAGATGTAGTCTTGAACTCTCGTTCAATCAGAGTGGGCGAAGAATCAGCGGTAGCTTTTGGACGCGTTTTACTGTACAGAGATGACGACATGTTTATCGCGAGCTATTGTATGTTTGCAAGTCTCGCTTCAGTCAGCGGCTGGTAGATATCTCCGAATACTGAACATGCATAGATTCATCGCTGCCTGGCGAGATGTACTAGGGAGCTGGATGGGTGGACAAGGCTGGAAAAAGGTGATGAGTGATTTCGCTAATGTCCTGCTTGGATATGACGGGGATACACTCGCCTTGCCGAAATCGATGCCAGAGATTTATCATACAGAAAATATAGAAGAAGTCAAGATTTGCAACATTCTGGAGATGAACCATGACCAGGGGCAACCTGAGAATGTTTCATGCCTCAGCCCTCATGATGTGGCTGCTCTAGCCGCCCAGTGGGCTCTTGGCGAATTCTGCTCTTCTGACCGAGCAGCATATTCAAATTGTTCTCACTATCAGAATAGATGTTCTGCTGGTTATACAGAGTATCGGAGATACAAAAGAGACTCAACATTGCTACAGGGGTTACAAATTCAATCCACGCTACATCTGTACCTCGCACTTATGAAGACTCCTCCGCTGCTTGCAATCCCTTGATCCACTAGACTCATCAGAACCATATCTCTGCGATCATCGCCATCGAGATGCCCAAGTTTATACCATACTGCAGAACTTCCAACACAAAATCCGATGCCCGTGAGACATAAAACATGCATAAGAACATCAAAGCCAAGCTTGCCGCTACTGCAAGTGGCATTCTCAATCGCCTCTTCTCATTATTTCGCACCAACAGTACTGTACAAGCTACGAAGCTAATACTACCCACAACCGAAAGTGAAAGTCTTGCGACGTTCGAGATATCCGTTCCGGTGTCGATATGAAGAAGGGGAGTTCTGCGACTTGCTGATGTGGCAAGTGTCGAGGCCCACGAGCCTGCTGCCAGAGTGGACTCAAGATAGGAGAACTTCGACTGAAGAGGTTTCGAGCAGGCTACCCAGGCAGGTCAGTGAAGTATTATTTACAGAAATTGTCGAAAGAGAGTACTCAAAAATCTTTGATGCTCGCAATGAGAGCCGATCAGTATGTCTTTCTCGTTCGAAAATTGCCATGATGGTGTGGTATGGCAGGGCTGGGCAGGAGTCGACTCTTCGCATGTCCCGATGGCAACGACTTCTGACTGCATTCTGCTAGTGGAACAGTGTCGGATGAAACCACGTTAAGCTGTAAGATTCCGTTGTAGATGGAGAGGATGAACGAGGATGGAATGGGATCGGGACAGTATTGTAGCTGATTGTGACGAGATTGAAGTTGATGTAACACAACACTAAGCCTCGACGTGGCTGACCGCCTTGTTTCGTCACCTTACCTCTCCTTCTCTTCTTTGCAAAGCAGAACCACCGCTTCCCACGACACTCAACTTCTTCACACCCACCTATCTCACTGCCTCCCTCCTCCTTGCTCGCTCATAATCACCGTAGGGCTCAACAGTTCAAACCTACGCCAGCTTGATCAAAATCCTCCAAGTTTCTTCTCTCAAGCTTGGACAGTCCGCCGACTGCAAGCCTTATTTCCCCCACACACCATCAGCGATCCACCACGTCAGCCTTCTTCACTACATCACTTTGAATTTCTACCTCCAACACCCACTTTACACCAAACCACAAGCATGTCGAGATTGATGATGGTGTCGACTCTTTGGAACCGAGTCCCTCCCGCCGAGGCGGCTGGGGACCAGCCGAATCCACCACTTCCTAGAACTGCCGTACCAAACGCTCGAAGACTCGACTTGCTGCTCTATATCATCAACGGATCCGCCGCTCTCCTCATTCCCGCTATCCAAGAACAGACCGGAATGGGATTCGACTCCTGGTGGATGAGAGGGTTGGTAGTCCCACCAGCGGTATATCGTCACCGTTGCTGACCATACACGCAGAGCTCTTCTCATCTGGCTTGCTTCCTTAATATTCATTGCACTTGAGAAACCGCTTGTATTCCACGAGTACGTACTTCCATATTGACTTGGTCGGCAGCCTTGTTGACACTAGCTAACCTTGATTGCGATTAGGCGAGGTTTGAGGATGATCCTGATCTCCACTGTCCTGTTCATCTGCGGCGTCATCAACTTCAGCCTAAAACAAGTTTACACCCTCCTACCAGCCATCATCGACATCGGCATCATCCTTGCCAGTCAAGACATCCCCGACGACGAGAGGACCCCACTCCTTCCTCGCCAAGCACAAGATGTCAACCAGGTCTCGGGTCGTCCCCAGGCTCATACCAGGACAATATCGCAATAAGGGGAATTTGGGAGGATGGTCGATTGAGTTATCATGACACTGCACTCTCTGCGCACGAGTCCCGGCATCTCAATTGTCTTTGCCTTGCCAGCGTCCGAGGAAGAGTTGGGTGGTTCGAGGGACGTGGAGGTAGTGCGATTGATCTGCCATGACACTGCATATCATATGCATGAGTCGCGACATGTCAATCATCTTCACCTGGCCAGCGTTCGAGAGAAAGCTAGACTTCTTCACCAGCCCATCAACAGACTTCGTACCCGTGTACGAGAGACATTGCCGGCATTTCATCTTTTGTGCATAGCGGTCATACGGGACGGAGAAGGATTTCTTAGTATTTGGGTCTGATATTCGGTTGCTTTACATTTTCTTACTTTGTTCCAATCATGGAGACGGGAAGATGAGAAGAGAGGGTAGGTTTAGAAGCGGAAGCGGCCGATTTTCCACGACCTTGTCAGCCGAAACTGTCGCAATGGACGAGATTCAGCTCAAGGGTAGTGCGACTTTGAACATATTGGGCGATCAATAAAGAAGGGGGAGAGGAAGACAAGTGAGCTTTCACCGACACAGGATCTTTCGAAGCTATCAAGCAGACTATGTGTTGGATACACAAGAGTCACTGTGATGGGATCAAGCTTTCTGTGTCGGAGAACTGAGCTGCGATGACTCTGGATATTATATACAAGACTCTTGTAGTGTCACTAGTCCTCAGAGTGGTGGGGAGGCAATGGATGAGGGGAGAGGATTGGCTGTTGTTCATGTGTTTGACCGAAACTGCACATCTTGTCCAAGTATTCGTCGACATATTGGCTCAGTCGCATTGAAATTCAGGAAAGAAAAACTGTAAAATAATACAACAAATTTCTGTGACTTCAGTCCATCGCTTCCCTGTAAATGTGAATCGGCCACTCTCTAGAGTCGCCTGAAATCCGATGGATGCTAGTACTGGAAGGGTGGGATGAGGAACCAGAGGGGGCTTATAAACCCCCTGCGTAGCTTGCGAAACAATGATGATAAAAGACCGACGTAATCTGTAATAGTTCAAGATCAATGGTTCCACCTGCCAGAAAGAAAAATGTTGTCATTCATAAGAATCATCGCAACCTTGGTGCCAGCATTGCCCAGAAACAAACGAGCGTCCCCCATCGCGTCAACCACTTTTATTCTCAAAACTCACAATTTGCGCCGGCTATACAACAGCTCTAGCCAACGGGAATAACACAATTTGGAGTGGTAGGGCGGAAATCCCACCATTAGTGGTTGGGTCCAGGATTTGCAACCACGCGAATGCTCAAGGACAACAATCGCTGAAGTCTCGAAAACTGTGGGAAACGCGACCACAATCTGCTCAGCAAAATTATCGAAAACAGTCGATTAAAGATATGACAGAATACCAAAAACTTCGACATCATCCAGTAGCAAGCGGAGCAAACAACAACGACTGCGGGCAAAAGAAAAATGATGCGAAATTTGGTTATTAGACTCCCAAGACCTGATATTCAAATCTAGCGCAGCGCAAAATAACGTCCTGTATCAAACTTGATACAGATCTTTTGTATAACCGTCAACTCCAGACTCCTAGAATGCAGCAGATCATCCCCACCAATTATCACTCTCCGCAAAAAGCATTAGTTTGGCGAGTCAACCTCCCCATGGACCTGCTTCCCAGCCGGTCCCTCCCCATTAATCGCAACATTCATAGCCTCATCCAACACCCTCATCCCCTCCTCAATCTCCCCCTCCGTAATCGTCAAACTCGGCACAAACCGCAACGTATTCGTACCAGCCGTAATAACAAGTAACCCCCTCTCCCTAGCAGCCGTCACAATCGGCGTCGGATCCTGCGTCAACTGCAATCCCAGATGCAGTCCCCTTCCTCTGATCTCTTTCACAAGATCCGGGTACTTATTTTGTAGGGCCGCGAAATGCTTTTTGAAGAGCTCGCTCTTGGTTCCTACGTCGGAAAGGAGTTTAGGATCGGATAGGCGACTGACGATGTAGTGAGCTAGACGGGCACCGAGCGGGTTCCCGCCGAATGTGGTCCCGTGGTCTCCTACGACGATCTTGTCGCTGACGGAACCATTGACGATAGTCGCGCCGATGGGGAAGCCGTTACCGAGGGCTTTGGCTGTGGTAATGATATCAGGGTGTGCGACTTCTGGGAGAGACGCGTGAGCCCAGAATTTGCCTGTTCGTCCGAGACCACATTGGATCTCGTCGTAAATCAAGACTGCGCCAACTTCCCTACAGCGTTTTGCGAGCGTTACGAGGAAATCCTCGGATCCTACAATCACACCACCTTCGCCTTGAATGGGCTCAACGATCACCCCGCATGTCTTGTCCGTCACTAGCTCGTTGATAGCAGCTACATCGTTGTATGTCCCGTATTTGAAGCCCGGCAGCATAGGCGAGAATGGTTTCTGGTATTTGGGGTTTGGAGTTGCGGACAGAGCACCCATTGTTCGTCCGTGGAAGGCTCCATTGAATGATACGACTTCGTGTTTGGCACCGGAGGGGTCGAGGACTTTGCCTGATTTGCGGGCGAATTTTATGGCGGCTTCGTTGGCTTCAGTGCCGGAGTTGCAGATAAATACTGCGCGCGCATCGTGCATTGATCCTGATTCGAGGGTCTTCTGGACGAGGAGTTCTGACAGAGCTCCAGTCCAGGGGTTATGGTATAAGTTCGAGGTGTGAATGAGGGTTTTGGCCTATGGGAAAGAAATGTTAGGAATGGCGGGGTTAATTGAGGCATATTTATTGGGAGGACGTACCTGGTCGGCAATGATGTTGCTTATTTCTGGATCGCAGTGTCCCAATGCATTTACTGCTATCCCGGCTGTGAAATCGAGATACTTCCTATTCTCCACGTCCCAAAGATAACATCCCTCGCCTTTCACGAACATTGGTGGGGGGCGCACGTAGGTCTTGACCATGTATGGAGCTTGTTCGTTAACCAGAGCCGCGGTGGGTGAGTCTGCCGCTGGATCGGGGTTCGAAAGGCTGGCTTCGCGCTGCAGATATATCCGTCAGTACATATTCTCAATTCGGATCCATGGAACATACATAGATCTCATTCCTTGTCCCCTCTGGAAGATTCGAAGCCGCGGCAGTTGCTTGCGAAGCATTCCTCTTCAGGATGCCATTGACGGAGGTGGATGCATTGCTAGCTTTCAGAGTAGCTGCCACCCGCTTTGCAGATATTCGAAGAGCCATTATGAAGAAAGATATTGTACAATGGGTATCATGGAGGGAGAAGGAGGGGGTTTTGAAAGAGAGAAGTGAGTCAATGCATGAGTGATATTCGCAGGGCGTGGCTAATCTTAGCGTTATCGGAGCGAAGCTGCTGCAGCCGAATTTTCTTTTCAGTCAACAGGGCATACCGGCTTTCGTTGATACATGCACGAAGAGGTAGGAAATCCCGATCCAACTTTGAAGGTGTATTGAGATCCATAAAATCAAAACCAATTTATTCTTTTACTCTAGATTGTTTACAAATGCGTCATTGTGTTCGATATCTTTTCAGTCACTTTTTCACATCTAAGCTAGGCTATACGTGGAATAGTTCCCGCACTTGCAGATGTCTCCACTTAAACTCCAGGTTCAATGGAGATGGAGACGTTCATCTGGCTATCTCCAGACAAAACACCTCGAGGCGACCGATGAGCAAGGAGGTAAGCTGTATTTCGAACAACCAGTCCTGGTAGGGATCTGGCTCGAGTTGCATTGAAGAACCATCACCCCATCAATATGTGCTTCTTTCTACTGATTGTTCTGATAGAAGGGGAAAATTTCATTTTTCCTGCCCATTTCATCTATCTATCACTGTCCTTAATTCATCATTCTCAATCATGCAAGTCATTAATCGCTATCGTCTGGAGGTGAATTATGATCTCGCAATCAAATCAGCTGCTTTCTCAGCGACTGCATATACCGGCACTTGATAGTGCGCAGCAATGGGAATTGGGATCACACTTGCATCCACAACTCTCAATCCCTCAATGCCAACCACTTTGAGCTCGCTGTCAACCACTTTCCCCATGGCTGCCGTGCCACCTGGATGGTAAGTAGACCTCAAGCCTCTCCTATTTCTCGCATCATATTCTTCATCTGTCGAGTCTGGCCTCAACTTCTCATATCCTGGCGGCGGGATCTCTTCTTGAACGAGCTCACGGCCTTCAGGCGTATCATGAAACAATCGCATGAGCTGTCGGACACCAGCCCGCATAGCAGCGCGATCAACTTCAGTCGAGTAGTAATTGTGGTCGATGATAGGCGGGATGGTCACGTCTTTCGATGACAAGGTCACTGAGCCTCGAGAGGTGGGCATCAGACCCAAGACAGACGCCGACATACACGTACCATCCACTGCCACATCTACGCCCACATTTCCGAAGCTTCCAGGACCGTAGAGGATGAGTGTCTCGGTATGGCAGCTCTCCGGGTGCAGCAAACCGTGCTTGTCTTCCAGGTCACCATCCGCCTCCAGGGCCGCTCTCATCTCAGCCTCCGGGGTCTGCTCAGTTGCCACCCAGTCAAACGGCAGTCCCATCATGAAAGCTGGGTCAGTCAACAGCGGAGACCCTAGGACTAGTCCTCGCTCCGGGTGCCTCAACTTCCAGAACGTGAAGTGGTTGGCATGATCGTACAAGTTTTTCCCCACCTCTGGCACATCCAACACTACCGGAATCTCGACTTCTGAAAGTTCCTCGGCGGGGCCAATGCCAGACAGCATGAGAAGCTGAGAAGTTCTATACGCTCCAGCAGAGAGAATGACTTCGTCTGTCGCAGCGATAATCTGTCCGCCAACAAGCTCAACACCAGTCGCGACCTTCTTCCCATCACGTTCTTCCACAATAACCCTCTGCACCATGGTCTCAGTCAGAATTTCCATACCCTCAAGACCATAAGCCTCACTAGCAAGCTGCCTCTTCCCGTCCCTCCAATTCTCCACCAACTCCGACAGCCCCAGCGGCGCCCCCGAGTTCCCATCCTCAATCGCCTTGACACCGAGTCGTTCCCACGCACTCTTGAACATCTCTCTGAGTGGATACTTCCTATCGGGGTGACTGTCCTTCACAGTCACAGCATGGATCGGCCCTTCGAATCCATGAGCCTCGCTCTTCGAGTATCCCATATGTGTTTCTGTCCTCTTGAAATACATCAATAACCCCTCATATCCCCACCCCTCATCCCCCACCATCTTCCCCCAGCGATCATAATCGGCCTTCGGTCCTCTCGTCCAACACCCGAAATTAATAGCTGTTCCTCCAGACAGAGCTTTGCCTGCGGCGAGGTAAATGGATTGGTTGTTGAGGTGTGCTTGAGGCGTGGAGCGGTAGTCCCAGTCGATGTCGGAGTGCGATGCTGCGAAGCAGTCGAGTGGGTGGGTGGTCAGCGGGTGGTTGGCAACGTTGGCGCCCGCTTCTATGAGGAGAATGTGTAGGGAAGGCTTGAGGGCGTGTAGGCGGGAGGCGAGGGTACAGCCTGCGAGACCACCGCCAATGATTATGATGTCTGCGGACTTAGGGATGGTGGCCATGGTTGTTTGATACGGGGGTCTGTTTGGATCTTTTACTGATAATGATATGTCTCCGACTGGGCACGACTACCAAGGTCGTCTTATATCTATATCTTAAGATACATCTGCAAGTCAGCATCAACGTTCTGGACTTAATAGCGGATGACTGTTTACCTCCGCTAAACGAGGATCGCCAAGACGGAGTACAGCACACAAGTCAGACTCGAGACCACTCAGACCAATCCAGCACCTGCCGATATTTACATTCTCGGGACCTGTGCAGAACGAGGCTGAAACATAAGCTGACCTACAGGAAGTATCTGAGCAAGGGTTGACAGAGTTCGCTGATCGCATTGAAGTACTGATCAACATACCGGAACTCCGCGATTGGCGATTTCGATGCAACGTAAATCCTAGCTCTAGCTTATGAGAAGCTGGCATAGAATTCCAAATACTGAGTTCGAGCTTCGGAGGTATTATGGATTCCCTTCGCATGAAGCTTTAGGGCTGATTCGCAAGCTTGGAGCCTGATGGTATTCCCCACATGAAGGGCAATGTGATATTTGCTCTTTAATTTTCGATAAGCTGTCTCGTACATTGAAATTGGGTTCTCTTCATGAGTCTTCTTGTTGACTCAGGCCTTCAGATCGAGCATTATTATCTGATACTTATGTTCAAAATCTTCATCCTCGTCTGATACGTATCTTCATTGTCTCCTTTCTGTTACCATGTCATCTGAAACTGTCGGCTTCTGGAAATAGACTAGCTCTGGGGCAAGTCCACATTCTTGCTGCCTCCGGGTTTGGCAATCCGTGGTTCTGGATCCATGAGGGAGGTTTCAAAATATCTATCTCGTAGATATGCTTCGAATTATGGATATTCTAAGCCTCTTCATCATCTCTATTTGCCAGTGTTACCGATATCATCATATCGTCACCTCATCTCTCTCAACCTCCCTCGCTCTCTCCTTCTCTACTTCTTTCCTCGCCCTCCTCTTTCTCCACCCCAGCCCCCTCCGTATCTGCACTTCCACCAATCCCAACGCTATCACCATAACACCCACCAGTAACGTAAACGTCCACCCGGCTCCAATAGCATTAACAATCGGCAATACCGCTGCCGTACCACCAGCACCCATCAAACACCTTAACAGATTCAACGCCGCCGTAGCACTGGCCCCCTTCTTCGAATAAACATCCACCATAAAAGTAGATACCACACTGATGATACTCGTCGCCGACCATCCCAGCACAAACGTGCAGATAATTGGCACAGCGATATGCACACCCTTCTCTAGGGTCCACCCAAATATCAGACACGACCCCATCTGCAAAACACTCCAAAGATACAGTGTCCTCAGCCTCGCTTTCTCGAGCGGGAAATCATCCGCCGGACCCTCAAACCCTTTCTTGAATCTGGCATAATCTATATCCAGAAATTTTCCCGTCGTCAACGTGCCAATGATACATCCAACACCATTTCCGATAAACGTCAGTCCGATATGGAGCGAGGAGAGGTGGTAGGTCCGTGCGAATAGTGTGGACATCACCGCCACCGTCATCTGCCAGACGGTGTAATAGATAGAGAGGAAAAGGATGGCGAAAGAGACCTCGATACTGAAGATAATCTTGATCGGACCCAAAAAATCAACCGGCAACTTCTTCAACCCACCACCCGACCCAGAAGCCGAAGTCATCGACCTCTGCAACTCCGCTTCCTCCTCAGCACTCAACGGATTTCGTCGTCGCTGGATATACCCCAGCAAAGAATTCGACAACCCACTCACCGGCCTCGACCCATTCCCCACCATGGCCCTCAAAGTCTCCGGCAAGACAACGATGAGGATGACGAGGAACGCCCCAGCATAAATCGTCAAAAACCAAAAAATCGCCCTCCACCCCAACGTCTGCGCAAAGATCCCCCCAAGAACAGGCGCAACCGCCACAGGCGCAAGTAACCCCGCCTGATAAACGCCCATCCAGCCACCCCTTTCCTCCCTCCTCGTAACATCACCCACGACCCCCGCGCCAATCGCAATCGTACTGGCACTGCCCGCACTCTGCAAACACCTCAAGATCACCAACTGATAATAATGCTCCGTCAAAGCCAAGCCAATGCACGCTGAAATGAAGATGACGAAGGTGATGATGTAGGTGATGCGGCGGCCGTGGACGTCGGCTACGGCGCCCCAGATGGAGGGGGAGAGCCCTTGTAGGATCATGTAGGATGTTACTGTTAGGTTTATGAGTTCGGGGGAGACGTGGAGGGATGTGGAGAGTAGGGGGATGGCCGGGAAGTAGATGTTGGAGGCGAAGCCGGAGAAGGTGGCGGCGATGGAGACGAGGGTTATTATTAGGGCTTTTTGGGGCGTGGTGAAGATTGTGTAGGGGGTTGATGGTGGTGCGTTTGTATCTAGGGTTGGGTTTGGCGAGGAGTCGTCATTGTCTTTTCTTTCGAGGACGCCATTTGATGGAGGTGGGTCGGGTCCTTTTTCTGGATCGGTCATTTTGATGCGGGGAAGCGATGTTGATGTTCAATTGAGGTTGGCTTGTTTTCATTCGGCTCGCCTAAGGATGAGTTCAGACAGATCTGGATGAAAGTAAAGCGAGTTTAAGAAAGGAGATGTCGATTCCTTATGTAATGTGGGGGTTGGATAGCGGCGGCACGGATATATGTGCCGAGTGGAAGGCTATTCCCGTCTCGTTGCCGAAGTCGGCGACCCTGCCTTTTTGGGCACCGATATTTCATTTCTTATTACGGATGACTCCATGTTTCGTTACTTTCCACAGTTCTATGTTAAGTAACGGTGACAGAAATGGGAGCAGAAAATTGTGACATTCCTATCCCTGAACTGTTGTGCTTACTTTGTACGATATGTCGCTTAGAGCTAACCTGGGGAATTGCTTCGCCAATTGTGGGGATGGTATTTTGCCGATGGACATTTATAAGAGCTTCGGCAAAAGATGGCGTTAGAGCTTGCTGATAAATAAAAAGCCGATATGTGGCTTATGCCGTCAACCTTCTTCCAACTACTCTCTCATATACATATATGTACAGTCCACGAACTTGTAATTTGACCCTGCTCTCTCCTGCTTACAGTCAACAACCAAGAAATCCAAGAATCATTATCCAATTACATCAAATCCATCACTCAAGCTCATACTCAAACTTCGCTTTAACCTTTCAAAATCCTCACGCAAACAAACTCCTCAATGGAACAATTCGAACTCCACCCCGCAACCTCCCACCCATTTCGCACCTGGGTTCAAATCGAGCCCAATATCTACGAAATGCTTCTCAACTCCGATCCATCAACAGGTCGCCGTACACTCCTGCAAAAACACGAGCCTGGATCTCTGAACGCGAAGGAATCGCTTCATGACTATATTGAAGAGATTTATATTGTGGAGGGAGATTTGAGGGATGTATCGAGGGGGGAGACGTACGCGAAGGGTTATTATGCGTATAGGAAACCGGGGATGGTGCATGGGCCGTTTGCGAGTGAGAGGGGTTGCTTGATGTTTATTACTTGTACGCCGGCTGGGGAGGGGAGGTGATATGATTCAGGATTTCGAGGGAAGATCGAGTGATTGTGGTTTCGATGTTGCGATGATGAATGTCTTTCAGAAGTTCTGGCTGACTAGATGGATTGATTCATGATTGAATATGTATATTTCAAAGGACGGGACGGCAAGTTAAGGACAAAAGACTGCGCAATGATTAAAGACGAACTAACGTGAATGGTACTCAAGTTTGGTCCTGCAAGTGTAGAATCGATCAAAGATCTTTCTTCTGGATATTTCTGTGCTTAGAATCACTACTAAAGGTTTGCTATCTATGAGGATGCCTCACAGAAGATGGAATCACTAATAGTGTACTGAGCTGACTGTCAAGTCAAAAGAAGTGGATTTCAGGAATTCGCCCTCCGATCTAGTTACTGAAGCAGACCACCCTCTGTCTATTTAAGGAAACAGACTCTCCCCTAAACTACAATTTATCCTTCCTGCACAAACACCACACAAAACGCCAAACGACACTCCAATCTTCAAAAGGAAAACCGCACCGCATACAAACTCAAAGCTAACATCAACATCAAAAATGTGCACCCAACGAGACCACGACCAAGGCCAGGCATCTAAGGGGCCAGTCCTACACCTCAGAACACCATACTGGTATTGCTGCGCCTGCAAGAATTACTTCGGCAGCTGGCAATGGAACCATAAACAGAGCGGTATCGAATGTGACGACGGGCAATGCCCATCAAGACATACGAGATGCAACGGTTGTCTTGATTCATATTAACATGGCGATGTCTAGGCTCTCTGATACCACCCGAGCATTTCCTTTTCACGAGAATTTCCGGGTGGTAGCACGAGCTGGACATGGTGGGATCTGCTGATCGATCTTCTTGTTTATTGTTGATGCGAGACTTTTGCGGGCATGCTGGACTTGCAATTCTATGCTTTTTGAGAGTACAGTATCTTAGCCAGGATATTGATGCCCGACTTTCCACATGAAGCTTCTTGTCCGAACTTTGAACTGTGGTTGAATCACAGACATTCCTATCCTGTGCATGCGCGTACCGGTCTCATACACAGAGTCATCAAATCCAAGACTAAATTTGAGCAGCGCCCGTGGTAAGAAAAGTAGTAATGGCAAAAAAGAAAAAGAGATCCGATGAACCGACCAAAAGGAAGAAGCGCTCGGAGTCTGGGTACTGCTGTGCATGCTCAAGCACGGGGAATAGGCGATCCCATCAATATGGGGCGGGGTGCATGTCTTATGGGTGCTCGGAGAGAGCAACTGGATGTCATATCAGATGTGTTGATTGGAAAGATAGGACATGAACTTGAGTGAGTTCTAGAATGCATTTGTTGGCTTGTGAAAGAGATCTACTTGGTGGTTCTTGTTCGACATGGGAACAGAGATACTCACATATTCCAGAAGAGGATCATAAGGCCAATCACTGGTCCGTCATGAGTGAGACACATTCCATTTATAGTCATCGTTCCTCTCATATTATTCTCAGCACCTTGGTCCACACGAGTCACCTTGAGTCTTTGCTGAAAGCCTGAAGTTTATTTAAAAGAACAGCACGAGATGGAATCTCAAATGCCCAAATCAGATCAATATAAGTACCAGAGTACTCCTCTCAAAACCCATATCAAATGTCAAAATGTTCGCTCATCGATACCAAAATAACCACGGCTATGGTCACTACTTCCAGCAGCGGCGACATAGAATCACTCGAAGTCTGTGGTGGTGTTGCAGATGCTGGGAGACGAATGTCAATAGGCACTTGTTCCCTCAAACAGGATGGATATGCGGGGATCCTTTGTGTCCTGCTGGAGGTCACACAAGATGCTTCTATTGCCCTGCTGGATGAGTTTTATAGGTAGGAGCGTCTGGGTCGGGCAGTATCGGGCGACACGTGGCTTTGAGGCGGATCTCTAAGGAAAATATGTACTGAGACAAGACCTTGACGCGAACATGTGGTCTCTCATGTTCAGGATGGTTCAAGAAATCAAGTTAACGTGAACCAGAGCTCGTCGCTTTTCGCAATAGGAGACATGTTCTAATATTGGACCTTTCCAAGGGGGACTGCCTGTATACACTGAAGCGGATGAAGGCCAGATGAATCATGTGACTACTCGTCCACGCTTGCCTACGATTTGTATCTGACAATTTGCTATAAACTTCCATGGAGGTGGCGAGAAATTATGAAATGAACGCTTCCCTTGCAATTATATCCTATCAGACTCTAGCCAACAAAAATCCCTCTCCCCTCACCACTGAGGCTCCTGATATCTCCGTCTCGAATTCCTAACATCAAGCTGTCCCTCCGGATGCAACCCCCACCAAAACCCAACGTTAAACTCATACTCCGCATTCCAAGCCTGAACAACCTTAGGATCGGGTCTCCAGTGAAACTCGTACTCGAATTGATCGGCATAGCCCTCCCATGCATGATACGCTGTTTTGTTGCGGATGGCCCGCTCGCGCTCGGTCATGAGGAGGTCGAGGAAGGTGTGCTCGGTGGCGGTGAATTGGTAGTGTGGGGGTGTTTGGGGGATTGGGGCGACTATGTAGGGCTGTGGTTGGGGTTGTGGGAACTCTTGGGGTTGGGGTTGGAAGAAGCCGCTGGCCATGGTGATGAAAGGGGGCTGGTGGTTTGGCTCTTGCTTGATTGGGGGTGTTTGGGTCATGGGAGTTGCCATGGAGGGTTGTGGGTATTGTGGCAGCGGGAAGTGTGGCTGGAAGGCGCTGGTCAAGACGGGCATGGGGTTAGGGCTATTGAACTCTTGCTTGATCTTTGGTGTGTGTGCTATCGGAGTGGCGGCGTAGGGCTGCTGTCGCGGCAGTTGTGGTGAGTGATATTGAGAGTTGCTGTCCATGGCGGCGATGGAGCCTTTTGCATTCGTCAATTGTCTCTGTGGCGATGGCTGTGGAGTTTGGCTGAGAGATATTGGAGTGGGTATGTAAGCTTGTGGCCACTGCATCGGCGTGCTCTGCTGTTGGGACTTGCTATCCATGCTGATGAGGTATTCTGTATGTCTTTCTGTTGGTAGAGTTTGGGCTCTTTGGTACGCCGGGTCTTATGGTTATGGACAAGGATGTGGCAGACTCTTGATTTGTCAAAGATGTGAATGCTGTTGGTAAATTGAAACGATATCAGAGGTGAACTAGTAACATCACATCACTTAAAAAAGAAAGTGTGGCATATCGATCTAAAGTTGGCTTCCGCGTCCAAGCGTGAATCGGGGTACCAAAAACTTGGGAAGGTAATGTTCTCCACCCAACGAAGGCATTCATTCGCTCGGAGATCCTATATGTACTCGAGACTTTGGACCTTGAGTCCCATTGATTGTGGTGCAAGTCGTCTGTTGCTGTTGCATCCCTCGGCCAATGAGTGGGCTTGTGGGATAATGCAATATTTATTGATATCATACCTAAGCGAACTCTTGTGCCAAGCCCTAGCGAACCCTTTTCAGTGAATCGCCTGAGAACTACATTGTCAATATTCAATTCCAACGGCGTATCCCATTTTCTAATTGACTCTCGAGTTCAAGCTTACTCCAACAATAACATCTGTGGTACAGTTTTATGTTAAAGGGTAAATGGCGTTGTGGCTGATCGAGTGGGAGAGCCCGGCGCTACTGACTTAGCCCGTAGGCCGACTTTGGCTATGCGTAGGAGGACAAAGGACAAATTGAAACATGTGTCCAGATATTCTGAACGATTCTGGTTCATGAGGATAAACAATTCCAAGAATAATCAATACAATGCATAATCAATTTATTTTTGCCAGCCACACCCTACTGAATAATGTATTCTCCAATCGTGTCTTATCCAGGCGCTATAAGCAGTGACTTTGGTAGTATGACTTTAGGACTGCTTGTGATGCGATCTGACTGTCACAATAATATGAGAAACTATTCTTTTTCCACTTAGCAGTATATAAGGACGACGGATTATCCATGTTTCGAGAACTTCTCTCTCATCACCAACTTTCCTGCAATGTAACCTTCACTCCAACGAAAATAATCTATACCTACCACAGCTGCTCACCTCTCATCACTAAGCAAGGAATAACGAGTAACCTTTGACGCCAGACTTCGGCTGATAAGATATGTGCAGCTATCTCTTCTTTCGATGGTCCTGCGAGTGTACCTCCAAAGACGTGGCCGTACCATATAGCTCGAGAACCTCGGCAGCAAGTTGGGGATTCATCTCTGTATGTCCCAACTACAACGGTCGACACAGAGAGACGACCGATCATGCTTGCGACTCGTGCTTTGCGGAGTGGCTGAGAAGGCAGCAGGGGCAGGGGCAGAGTCAGAGATGAAGTTGATCGGTGGGTTTGGCAAATCTGCTCGGGGATGGGAGAATGTTCATGGTGAGGGTTTGCTTGATGGGAAGTTGACGGAGCTGGGTATCATATTTCACCTTAGATACATATATAGATATGACAGTGCAACTCAAAGGTATTTTCAATGCTCTTCCAGGGCAAAAGACTTCTAAGCTTCCATTGAATTCCGTACTGCAGTTAGGCGTATTCAGCTTGCGCTGAATATTGTGATCTTTTGGTCCAGTTAGTGGAGCCGGTGCGAGCCTGACCTCAGCCCTGTTACAGAATGTGCTTCGAAAGAGGTGCAAGTACAAGTGCAGGAGAATGATTTAAAGCTCCCCTTCATAGATCAGGAATGTGGGTATGGATCAGTCGAACAGGACTCTCAATTAAAGCTCTCGTCGATAATGGGTGGAGGAAGTTAGATTTCCATGTTTAACTTTTAAATCTTGGGAGGAGTAAATTGTTTACTTTCCTTGTTAGGATCTTCTAGTGTTCTCTTTTTGCGCGCGCAAATCAATGTGCGGAGAGGAGAGGAGGGGAGAAGAGAGCAGAGTGGAGAGAAGGGAGTAAACGACATGAGCAGATGAAGGAAGTTGATTATCATTGCATAGAACATTTCTTCCCTTTGATTATTGCCAATTGTTAGAACGTCTTTCTTATGATCAAGGAAGTTGTTTTCTGAGACCTGCCCCTTTCCTATTGTTGATGAAGAGCGTCGCAAAAGCGTCGTCACCGTTGGTGGAAACGAAGAGTGTCTCGTCTCCGTCATTGTTGAGGTCATCTTTGTTGATTGCGATGTGCAACAAAGTGATATCAAAAGCAGTCACTCACGTGATCAGGTGATCATCTTCCACTTTGTCCGAGTGAGGTGTTCGCTTCGGGGTAGTCTCTTCACGAGGAAGATGAGTGACGGGTTTAAGACAGGCACCTAAGTAGAACACAAGGCTAAGGTTATATGTGACGTAATAGTACGATACAGCAAAAGGATGAGATGTGAGGAAATAGCCAGCAATTCGTAAATGGAGAAGTCGCTTACTTCGACGCACCCATACAGTACGAAGCGCTTCACCACAAGGTTCAGAAGAGATCTCAACTGCGATATTTGTAAACTTAATAGAATCATTACTCTTTACTCTCGTTCAAATCCCCCTCTATCTCTCACCCATGTCTCTCCTCACCACCTATCCATCCAACCCAAAAACGTATCTCGCTTTCAACACATACGGTCCACTCTCCGGTCCGAAAATCTGCTTATCCTCCCTGCCCCATTCCGGATGATTGATCCCATCAATATAATCCTCGACCTCCATAACCACACATCCATACTGCTCGATGACTCTCGGTCTATCCTCGACGTCGAAAAGTCCCTGTGTGGATTTGAGGGCTACGGAGCCGTTTTGGCCGCCGCAGGAGTATACTTGGAAGGCGTCTTGGTCGGTGAAGATGTTGACGGAGATTCCGGACCAGGACGAGGAGAGGGTTGCTACGGGGGAGGATTCCCAGGAGTAGGGGGTGGGGCGGGCGGTTAGGTAGCAGGTGTCTGTGAATAAGGTTGTCAGCACATTTGTAGTCCTTTTATCGAAGAAGATTTATTCGCCTTCAACGCCTAGTTCCAGGACAAGCATAATAAAAGAAGAGAAGGAAATGGATGGATGGCAAACTCACCATAACCTGTACAGTTGAAACCACAGTTCCCATTCAAATCGGGATTCGTGAAGTTAGCACCAATCTGCTTGGGCTTGCTCCAGAAATCATTCAAGCCATCCTTCTCATTGGCGAGGATGTCGCCTGTAGGAATGAGGATTGTATCAGTAGCAATGCGTTGGCCACCATATGGGAGATGGAGGGTGTGGTTTAGAGCAGTGGCAGTTTCGTTGTTAGCGAAGCCGTCGAGATTCCAGTAAACCTGAACTATCGTCAGCTTGGTTCATTTGGCAAGTTTACTTCCTTGATTGGAGCCTGAGAGCAGGGCAAGTGGAGAAGAAAGAACTGGGGAAGAGGTACTCACGTGGCTACTCAACATAATCGGGGTCTTCTGCTCCAAGCTGATCGCGCTCATGCTGAAATCCCACGTCCGGTTTCCAAGCGTATATGTGACATAACTGACTACCTCTCCAGGGAATCCCTGATCACCAGCCTCGTCCATCAGGCTGAAAGTAATACTATTCTCCGTATGCGCAACGACCGTCCAATTCCTCCAATCCCATCCATCTGGTCCGCCGTGCAGGGTATCTACACCGTCTGGGTGATCGGGTGTAGGGTTCTCGTTCGGGAGAATGTTGTAGCTGGTGCCATCGATAGAGAAGGTCGAGTTCTTGATGCGATTGGCGTAGCGGCCGGGAACACCGCCGAAATGAGGATGTTGCTTGTCGATACTGTAGTATGAGGCGTTGTCCCAGCCGGTGACAATGTCGCGCTCAATGCCGGAGGAATCGTTCAGGAAGAGGTTGGAGATTGAAGCACCATATGGGACGAAAGTCGCTCTGATGTCGGTTCCAGTGATCACGTACTTGCCATCAGCATCTGGGCCTGCGCCGGTGCTGGAATTGGTTGGATTCGTGGTGTTGTATGTGCCTTGAGCAGCTACAGTAGAAGCCCAGAGGACAGAGGAAAGAAGTGTAGAGCGCATCTTGAAGATCGCAACGTCTTTCAATCCAGAGACCAATTGATTGGCAATTGAGGTAAGAGAAGCTCTGAGTAGGGAAGTAGCACAGAAGACTCGGTGAAGGGGTAAAAGAAATCGCGAGGAGGAGTTGACAGCTCTAGCTTTATACTTTTGACAGTGAGCTACCCAGCTCCAAGCTACCTACGTACTGGGAGCTCTCATCCCTCCCATCCCATGCATCATCTCATCCAGAGCCCGTCAGGAACGGAGCACACTAAACTCTTTCCCTGCTAGGAACCCCTTCCCTCGGTTCATTTGACGTGAAGCGATTGCGCCCAGCGGATGTCCCATGCCGCTTGTAATTTATGTAAGAGCACCTATGAGAGAGCTCGAGGGTGGAAGAGAAGGAAAAGTGACTTCTGCACCACGCTGCAAATGCGGGGAAAGCTTGTACCCCATAGGACGGAGCTGCCCATCCGACAGGACACCGCTTGGTGGACTACACGAGCTGGGGGGTATTCCATGCGATATCCAGGCACGGAGTAGTGCGCCGGAACTGTGCAGCTAGAAATTTGACAGCAGTTCAACCCATGAATGAAAGGCAAGCAGCTCGGGGAGTTCGGTGGAGAATCATCCAGAGATGAGATGACGTTGAAACCGCCTCGTCTCATTGGTGCGTTTATTGCGATCGGCCAAAACAGCTCGCTACCCCAGCTCAACGGCGTGCGGGGTTGCAGAGCAATCTGAACTCTTCCCTGCTCTTCCCCGGCCTGTTCAAGCTTTTGGCTATTCCGCCAGCATGAGGAGGCGTGCATCGGTTGTTTTGTGATGTTTCTACTGGTGCGCATGTTGTATGACAAGGGAACGATCGGTATTACTTCTGGAAGGAGGATGGTAGGGAAGGCTCGCGAAAGGGTAGGGGTTGGTGCAGGGGAGAAAAGCGAGGCCATGCATGGGAAGCTGTCAGTTGACTCGAGCGGGTACGGGGGAATAGACGGGCCATCAGGATGATGGATGTTGACTACTGATGCGAGATTTGACAGCTTGGAAATTTGTGCTCTGGGAACAATTTGTCGGGTTTCTCTTTAAAAACCAGAACCATGGAAAATGCACCGGCGAAACGACTTCGTTCGGCGAGAACTTTGGGGCGATAGGAAAAACTACAGAAATTTAGCTAGAATAGAGAGCGAGAGATATCACTACTGGCACTCAGGACCCTGTTGATCCAGGCTGGGTTGTTAACTCATACATTCTAGCCCTGTGGACTCCTCTTGATACTTAGGTACAATCCCCAGTCGCAAAGAAACAGCTCCCGCCAGATATCAACACTGCCTCGCTTCCCTATCCTCGCTAGTCCTTCCAAAACTCATTTCCCGTCTCTCGATGCTCATGCATCAATCAAGTTCTCCTCCTGTCCAGCTCCATTGGGCTTAGCCTCCTCGCTGTTGTCCTTGGTATCCTTGTTTCCCTTGCCTTTACCCTTGCGGTCTGCAGCAGATCGTTGGTAGAACTCTGCGAGAACCTTACCTGGGATCCGGTTGAGGAGTTCCTTTGGATAAATTCTCAGCAAGCTCCATGCCTGGTCGAGAGATTCGTAGATGGTTCTTGATTCATAAGGCGATTGTGAGATGAAAGTTCGCTCGAACTTCTCCAAGAACTCGAGAGAAAGCTTGTCTTCGGATGATAGAGCTTCCTCACCGACGACTGCCTTCATGGAAGCTGCATCACGACCAATGGCGTACTTGGCATACAGCTGGTTGGAAACATCACCGTGATCCTTTCTGGTCAAGCCCTCTCCAATGGCAGACTTCATAAGACGGGACAGCGATGGGAGGACGTTGATTGGTGGGTAGATACCACGATTGGACAATTGACGATCGATGAAGATTTGTCCTTCCGTAATGTAACCCGTCAAATCGGGAATTGGATGGGTGATATCCTCGTTGGGCATGGTCAAAATGGGAATCTGAGTGATGGACCCGTTTCGTCCTTGCACACGACCAGCACGCTCGTAGATGGTCGACAAATCCGTGTACATGTAACCGGGGTATCCACGACGACCTGGCACTTCCTCACGGGCGGCAGAGACCTCACGAAGAGCATCACAGTATGCAGTCAAATCAGTAAGAATGACCAAGACGTGCTTCTCGAGTTGGTAGGCATAGTATTCGGCGGTGGTAAGGGCAAGACGAGGGGTAATGATACGTTCGATACTAGATTTTGTTAGCCACTTCGCAAATACAGTCCGCCAGTACTTACGTAGGATCGTTTGCCAAGTTCAAGAACAAGGTCACACGCTCCAAACTGCCGTTCTCCTCGAAATCTCTGGTGAAAAAACGAGCAGTTTCCAAGTTAACACCCATAGCTGCGAAAACAATCGAGAAGTTGTCTTCGTGTCCATCGTGTGTTCCCTTATTCGTGACGCCCTGCTTCTGGACCAAACCAGCTTGTCGACAAATTTGAGCAGCAATCTCGTTATGTGGCAGACCGGAGGCGGAGAAAATGGGGATCTTCTGTCCACGAGCAATTGAGTTCATCGTGTCAATGGCAGAGATACCGGTCGAGATCATTTCTTCGGGGTACACCTGTAAATCTTAGCTTCGCTCGGCTTTTCAGTATGGACAGAACTCACGCGAGAGTATGGGTTGATGGGACTTCCGTTGATGTCCAAGTAATCCTCAGCAAGAACCTTAGGTCCCTTGTCGATAGCTCTGCCAGATCCATCGAAGATACGACCCAACATGTCCTCAGAAACACCAAGCTTCAAACTGGTTCCTGTGAACTCGACTTTTGACTGCAGACAGTCAGTACATGGCCCCTAATACCCATCTTTGTAGTGGTCATACCCTTTTGACATCGATGCCAGATGTGCCTTCGAATACCTGATCGCCAGTAAGTCCTCTGCATCTGCCATTTCTTTCGGAGGCTATACCTGCACCACAGCTCTGTCACCTATTCCGCAGCCAAGTCAGTACATGTTTAATTGATGCCATTGACTGGATCTGCCTACCTCGAGCTTCCAGAACCTGCCCAGAGCGTTGGGTGCCATCAGGCAGCGTCAACGTCACGATCTCATTGTATCTCGGGAATTTGACCTTCGCAGACATCAGCATCGTCCCATCCCACCCAAACCATCCTTATCACCAGCACTCACATTCTCCAAAATAACCAGAGGGCCGTTGACACCTCCAATGGTGTTGTATCGGATCCTTGGCGTAACACTGTACGAGGAGGGCTCCCGTGGGTCTCCCATGACGGCGATGCTTGCGGGAATCAAGTATAGAGGGTGAGCAGCAGCTGAAGCTTGAGAGAAGCTTGCCTGCGATCGTGGAGTGGTGTCGATGGAATGCGAGCTGCTGGTCGTGGGGGAGGTTGGATGGAGCTTGACTTGCTTTTTGGAGCAGCTGCAGCTGAGCTTGGAAGCGGTCGCTTATCGCTAGAATTACGTAAGCATAAATTGACTTCACAACAGTGGGTGCACGAATTCTGTGCGGATTAGTCAGCCCCACCAAAAGACTAAATCGCGTCTCCCCCTTATTTTTGACAACACAACAACCTTTCGTGATTATGGCACCACCAACGCGATTAAATCCATATCGAACTCCTCCACGGTCACCTCTTGCTGGTCGAGATGCTACGACGCGAAGAAGAACGAAATTTTTTGACGCCTTGACCGATAACAAAGGCGCGATTCCGTTGACTCGGATATCTAAGAAGTGTGGCATTTCA